>Ga0075433_10003896_pt1 | contig 11552 bp, 9 predicted proteins | sample RhiMethybrSRZTD2_FD_75299 | JGI IMG/M metagenome (GOLD analysis project Ga0075433, IMG submission 75299) | Populus rhizosphere microbial communities from Tennessee, USA - Rhizosphere MetaG P. TD hybrid SRZTD2 | ecosystem: Host-associated > Plants > Roots > Rhizosphere > Soil | place: USA... | reverse complement strand
TTGAGCCGGGCGCCCAGATCGGAGATGCGCGCTTGGTTCTCTTTGTCCTTGGCCTCGGCGGCGCCGAGTGCCTCCTGCAGGGCCGAGAGCTGCCGCCGCAAGGCGAGCAGCTGCTGGTTCAAGACATCGACGCGGGCGAGCGCGTCGACGGAGAAGCCCTTTTGTTCGCTGAGCTCCTTGCTGAGGCCGGCGATGCGCGCATCCTTATCGGCGTTTCCGGCGGCAAGCCCGCCGAGCCGCTCGTTATCTGCCCTGAGCGTGGCGAGGGAGGCCTGCAGCGTGGCGAGTTCATCTTCAAGCGAGCGGCCGCGGCCCTTCTCCAGGCTGAGCAGGTTGGTGATCTCGGCGATCTGCCGCGTCAGCCGTTTCAGCGCCGTGTCTTTGCCCGATACTTCCTGGCTGACATAGAACTGCGCGACCATGAAGACCGACAACAGGAAGGTGACCACCAGCAGCAGGGTAGAGAGCACGTCGACGTAGCCGGGCCAGAACTCGCCATAGTTGGTGACTCGGCGTGCGCGTCCGTAGGGCATCGAGGGTTACTTCTTTCGTGACACGTTGGCGGCGAGATCCTTGAGCACGGAGGCGACTTCGGATTGCTGTGCCGCCTGCTCGTCCACCCATTCGCGCACCACCTTTTGCTCTGCGCGCATTTGCCGGACCAATTGATCGACGCCCTTGGCCAGGTCCTTGACGGCCTCCTCCGCCGGGGGCGCGCCGCCCTCCAGGCGCGGTATGCTTGTTAAGCGTTCGTTGAGCTCGGAGATGGCACGGTGCATGTCGAGCACGGCGACCTGCAGCTGATGCGCGCCATAATCGCCGGAGCCCGAGCCGGGGGCCAACTCGGTGATGCCCGACAGCCATTCCTCAAGCTGGTTATAAAAGCGGCCGTGGGCGTGACCTGCCTGCAGTTCCAGAAAGCCGAGGACGAGGGAGCCGCCGAGACCGAGCAGGGATGAGGAAAAGGCCGTGCCCATGCCGCGCAGTGGTGCGGCCAGACCGTTCTTCAATTCGTCGAACACGGTCACGCTGTCCGCCGCGCGGGTATCGAGGGCGCCGATGGTCTTGCCCACGGACTGGATGGTGTCCAACAGACCCCAGAAGGTGCCGAGCAGACCCAAGAACACCAACAGGCCGACCAGGTAGCGCCCCGTATCGCGTGCCTCGTCAAGGCGCGAGCCGATCGAGTCCATGATGGAGCGCATGGAGGTTGCGGACAGCGACAGGGCGCCCGTGCGGTCGCGCAGCATGGTCGCCATCGGGGCCAGGAGCACCGGCCGGTGCGCGATGGCGAGGCCAGGGTCGGCGATGCGAAAGGCGTTGACCCAGCGGATTTCCGGGTAGAGCCGCACCACCTGCTGGAAGGCGTAGAGGATCCCCGCGACCATGACGACGCAGATCAGCATATTGAGGCCGGGATTGTTCAGCATGGCGGCCCACAGCTGGTTGTGCAACACGGCCACGAGCAGGCCGACCAGCACCAGAAACACGAACATGCGCCACAAATACAGTCCCGGGGTCGACAGGGTGCGGTGCAGGGAGGGTGGGGCCCGCTCTCCCGATCTCGCTCGTGCCATGCTCCTACTCCCAGCCTCGCGTGAGGGCGACGTTAGATGAGGGTGATAGTGATCAAACGCGACATTAGCCAAAGTCCATGGCATCACAAACCGGCAACTTCGTGCCGATCGGGGTCTGTCAAGGCTCTTTGTGCCTTCTTTTAGGCGGACACGGAATTCTTCTGGCCAGCCTCTAATCGAACGCCGCTCAGCGTCGCCAGCAAGGCCTTGTGCATGGACTGGTTGCCGGCGACGATGCTGCCCGCCTCGAACATCTTTTGCGTGCCGTCGACATCGCTGACGTAGCCGCCCGCTTCGCGCACCAGCAGCAGACCCCCGGCCATATCCCAGGGCTTGAGATCGTGCTCGAAGAAGCCATCGAAGCGGCCGGCGGCAACCCAGGCCAAATCGATGGCGGCGGCGCCGGTGCGGCGCAGGCCGCCGGTGGCGGCCATTAAGGCCTTGCACTCGAGCAAAAAGCGCTCGTGCCCCGGGCGGCCGCGGTGCGGCATGCCGGTGCAAATCAAGCTGTCGGCGAGCGTCTTGCGGTTGGCGACGCGCAGGCGCCGGTTGTTGACGAAGGCGCCCTGTCCCCGCTCGGCCGTGTAGAGCTCATCGAGGATGGGATTGTAAACCAGGCCGCAGACGATCTCGCCGTCCCGCTCGAGCGCGATGGAAATGCAGAAGAGGGGGATGCCGTGCAGGAAATTGGTCGTGCCATCAAGAGGATCGACGATCCAGCGATGCGTCTTGTCGGAGCCGGCGACGGCGCCGCGCTCCTCCATCAAAAAGCCGTAGCCGGGGCGCGCCTTGCCCAGTTCGCGAAACAGCACGTCTTCGGCGCGATGGTCGGCGGCGCTGACGAAATTGCCGGGGCCTTTGACGGAGACCTGCAACTGCTCGACTTCGCCGAAGTCGCGCGTCAAGCCCCGCCCCGCTTTGCGGGCGGCGGCAATCATGACGTTCATCAGGGCTGAGGCCGGCATCAGCGGAGGGCAGGTCCAAGCGGTGTCCGTGGAAGGCCCGCCCGATCTAGCAAGGGTTGCAGGGCCTGACAAGGCGCGCGCGGCTCGCGGCCGCGGCGCCGACCGGGGCTGCAGCGCCGCAGGGTGGGAAGTGGGAAGCATCCCATTCTAACGCTGTTCACGTTTGTGGTTGTGATCCCACAGCCTGCGGCCTTAGGCTGAAGAGCCGCCCTTAGGCTCAAGAGCCGCCCTGGGCGCTCGAAGGCGCGTCCCTCCCGGCGCGGCCCGCAGCAGGAGCCCACCTGATGGCCTATGCCGCCGTCGGACTGCTCGACAGCATCTCGGAATTCTGCCGGCGGGCCGGCATGGCCGAATCGACCTTCGGTCGGCGCGCGGTCAATGACGGCAAGTTCGTGGCGCGGTTGCGCGACGGCGCCCGCATCACCCCCGAAACGCTCGAGCGCGTCAGCGCCTTTCTCACCACGCAGGGCATTGCGGCCCCCGTGAGCCCGCCCGAGCTAAAACCGCTGTTGCGGGTGCAGGCGCTGGCCGAGGCCGGTTTCCGCCGGCCCGTCGAGGATGGGCCCTCCCGGAACTTCCGCTTCTTCGACAATCGCCAAAAGTATCTTTTGTTCGTCAACACCTGCAGCGAGAAGGAGGTGATTGCCCGGCGCGTCGGCATGGAGCTCGCCCACCTGCATCCCGAACCACCGGCCGTGCGCGTGTTCGACGCCGGCATGGGGGATGGCACGCTATTGACCCGCGTCCTGCGCGAAATGCACCACCGCTTCCCGACGCTGCCGTTTTACGTGGTCGGCAAGGAAATCAGCCTCGAGGACACGCGCCTGTCGCTCGACAAGATGCCCGACCGTTTTCACGAGCACCCCGCCACCGTGCTCGTCGTCACCAACATGTATTACACCGAGGCGCCGTGGCTGGCGCCCAATCAGGTCTCGGCGGCGACCTCGCTGGCCTGGCACGAGGTGGCGCTGACGGGCAGTACGGCGGCCGAGTTCAGCGAGCAGATTGCCGCCCTCGAGCCCTTGTTGGCGCGCGTCTGGCAGGCGCGGCACAGTCCCAAGACGGGCAATCCCGTGTACGAGCGCCCGGCCGCGATCGTCATTTATCGCGAGGACTTCCGCTTTCTGCTCGACGACGTGGTGCCGCGCCAGGGACGCGCGCGGGCCGACTACGACCTTGTCATCGCCTCGCAGCCCTACCGAGCGCGAGTGCCCGTCGCCTTCAAGGCCTCGCGCGTGCTGAGCCCTTTGGTGCGCGCCCTGCGGCCGGGTGGCCGCTTGCTCGGCATCCATTCCTACGGCCGCGACCCGGGGCTTGAGATCATCCGCAAGATCTGGCCGGAGGAGGACCCTTTTCAGTCCAGCCGGCACGACATCCTGCGCGCCACCCGCGCCGAACTCGGTCGCGATGCGCGCCACTACAACTTCAATGCCTACGCCGACCAGCGCGCGGTCTTTCGCTACGACATGCACACGCTGCCCACGGAAATTGCGGCGAGCATCGGCACCTCGACGCTGTTTGCAGCTTGGAATGCCGCCGTCTACGTGGCGCAGATCGACGACGAGCGCTTAGGCCAGGTGCTGGGCGAACGCAAATATCTCGATGCCACGCGCGACGTGCTGCAGACGCACGGCCGCCTGTGGTTTCAAGACGAGTCCTACGTGATATCACGCAAGAGAGGCTAGAGCTCGATGCCCGCGTCAATTCTCGGCTCGGCGCCCGGCGGCAGCGACCGCAGCGCCTCCGTTGCCGCCGTCGCTGGCGAGCTCGTTGCTTGCGGCTCGCTCGAGATGGGAGCGGAAGCTCCCGAGGATGCGCGCCGCATCGCCGAGCTGTTGCCGGCGGGCACGCCCGTCTATGTCAATCATTTGCCGCGCCACGAACTGCCGCACACGCTGGCGGCGTTGGTCGCGCTCAGGGACGCGGGCCTGGAGCCCGTGCCGCACATCGCCGCTCGCCGCGTCGCCTCACGCGCTCAGCTCTCAGCCTTCCTGGACCAGGCGGTGCGGGTGGCGGGCGTCGCCAAGGCGCTGCTGATCGCAGGCGACGTGCGCACGCCGCTCGGGCCCTACGCCGACGGCGCCGCCCTGATCGGGGATGGCGTGCTCGCCGATAGCGGCTTAAAGCAGGTGGGATTACCAGGCTATCCCGAGGGCCATCCGCAGATCTCGACGGCGGTGCTCAATGCGGTCCTCGAGGAGAAGCTGGCGTTGCTCGAAGCGCAGCGCCTCGCCGGCTACTTGGTGACGCAATTCTCCTTCGCGCCGAACCGCATCGTTGAGTACTGCGCCGATCTCTTGCGGCGTGTGCCCGCCGTTCCGGTCTATGTGGGACTGGCGGGACCCACCACGCCGCGCCGCCTCATCAAGTTCGCGCAGCGCTGCGGGGTTTCGGCCTCCTTGCGCGCCCTGCAGGCGGAGGGCATGCGGGCCGTGCGCCTCTTCACCCAGGTCGATCCGAGCGCGCAACTGACCGCCATCGCCCGGCATGCCGGGAGCGGCAGCGCCAGCAATGTGGTGGGTGTCCACCTCTATAGCTTCGGCGGGGTGGCAGCGACCGCGGCCTGGATGAATACGCAGATCACGGGTGGCCAACGCTAGGCCGGCGCAAGCACCCAATCCGCCGCAGCAAAGATCAACGCGAGCCGTGCCGAGCTCGGGGTTCGCCGGCCCTTGGTCGCTTGCGGCCTCAGCCCGCGAGGGTCGATGCTGGCCGGGCGCGCCGGGCGAGCCGCGCTCGAACCGGGCTGCCGAGAAGCTTGCAGCCAGGGCGCAAAAATCGCTGCGGGCAACAAAAGGTGGGCGGTCCCATGCTGAAGGCGATGCGCACGTTGCTGTTGGGCGGGCTCTGCCTCCTCGGGGCTGGCGCGCCGCTCAGCAGCGAGGATCGCCGCGCCGTGCCGGATCCGCGTTGGGGTGCCTTCTTCGCCGGCACGGATCAGCGTGTGCCGATCGAGCCCACGGCCTGGCCCTGGTATGCAATCGGCCGCGTCAACATTGCCGATAGCGTCAGCCGACGCCATTGCACCGGCACGCTGGTCGGCGCCCGGCTGGTGCTGACGGCCGGTCACTGCCTGTTCGATCATCGCTTGGGACGCTGGGTTAAGCCCGAGCACGTGCACTTTGTCGCCGGGCAGGCGCGCGACAGCGCGCTCGGCCACGCGGCGGCCGTGGCCCTGATCGTGCCGCCCGAGCTCGACATCGCCGGGGGCAGCGATCCCGCGCAGAGAACGCTGCGGCTCGATCTCGTCGCACACGACTGGGCGCTGGTGCGCCTTGAGGCGGCGCTGAGCATCAAGCCGGTTCCCGTCAAGGCCATCCTCGCCAGCGCGGCGGCACAAGAGGTGGGTGGCGGCGAGATCGCCCGCGCCGGCTATAGCGCGGATCGGCGCTATCTTTTGTCGGTGCATCGCGGCTGCGCCGCAGCGCTCGGCCAAGGCGGCACGATGCTGAACCGTTGCGACGCTTTGCCGGGCGACTCCGGCTCGCCGCTGCTGCTGTTGCGCGGGGATGAGGCCTTTATCATCGGGCTCAGCACCGGCGCCCAGCACATGAAACGGGCCGACACCGGCTACGTGGCCGTGACGGGCTTGGGTCCCTCTGCCACCGCCTTCGAGGCGGCCGTCGCCAAGGCGCTGGCGCCCTGAGGCCTCTCGACGCCGCTACTCCGCCACACGCACAACGTCGAAGGTGTGCTTGCCCGAGGCGTGCAGCGCCTCGTTGATCACCACATGCGCGCCGGCAAAAGGCGTCCAGCGCAAGCCGCTGAAGGCCTCCACATCGCGCCCATCGTCGAGGTGCACGTTGAGGATGGCCGCGCGCGCCCCGCCGCCCTGCTTTACCGTGACCACGGTGGCGTTATGCACCGCGACGCTCACCGTACGGTCGGCTCGATCCACCTGCCGCACTAGAAACACGGTGAGGAGGCCGGTCAGGACCAACACCGCCAGGACGATGGGAGCCAAGCGGCGCAGCCGCTCCCGCCATACCAAGGCGGAGAGACGGCGCGCGTTTTCCTGGCTTAGCTTCATCGTTTACAAGCTCCTCCGACTGCCCGCGCGCGCGCCCCGAGGCCTAACGCGCGCGGGGGCATTGCGCAAGCCGGCGGGGCCCGGTGGGTGCTCGGCGGCTCAATCGAAAGTCTTATGCCGGGTGGCCCGAGTGTTCATAAACCTTGGCTACTGGCTCGCGGCGAGCCAAAAACGGCCGAATTGATTTGCCCACATCCTATCCGGGCGGCAGAGTTACGCCATCGGGGCGGCCGCACCGGCAAGGCCGGCGATACCGGCTTGTGGCGGCGCGTCGCTGCCCTGTCAACGAAGGGAGAAATGTCCATGCGAAGACTAAGACCTACCCGGCGCCATTTCCTGGCCGCGTCGAGCGCCGCCGCGGCCGCGACCGTGTTGCCCGCGCCCTACGTGCGCCGGGCCAATGCGGCGGGCAGCCTATCGATCGGGCTCTGGGATCACTGGGTGCCTGGCGCCAATGAGATGCAGAGCGCCATCATCAAGGAATGGGCCGACGCGGAAAAGGTCGAGGTCACCGTCGATTTCATCACCAGCCAGGGCAACAAGCTGATGCTGGCCCTGGCCGCCGAGGCGATGGCCAAGTCCGGTCACGACATCATGGAGTTCACGAACTGGGAGGCGTCCCAGCATGCCACCTCGCTCGAACCCACCGACGACGTCATGAAGCAGGTGCTTGAACGCAACGGCCCGATTGACCCGTCGGTGGAGTACCTGGGTAAATTGAAGGACAACTGGGTCACCGTGCCGATGACCCGCGGCTCGCTGCTGATGTCCGTATGCACGCGGTTCGATCTCCTGAAGCAGCATGCCGACATCGATGTGCAGGCGATGTATCCGGCCGGCAAGGATGCTGCGCCGGAAGCGGACAAATGGACGTGGGAGAATTTGCTCATCGCCGCCGAAAAGCTGCAGAAGGCCGGATCGGCATTTGGCATCCCCCTTGGCGTCACCACCGACAGCGTGCTGTGGACCGGCGGCATGTTTAAGGCCTTCGGCGCCGATCTGATGGATGCGAAAGGCAATGTGACGGTGAAGACCGACGCCGTGCGCAAGGCGGTCGACTACGGCAAGCGGCTGGCAGCCTTCCTGCCGTCCGATGCGGCCGCCTGGGACGATGCCTCGAACAACAAGTGGCTGATCTCGGGCAAGGGCTCGCTGATCTTCAATCCGCCGTCAGCCTGGGCAGTGGCCAAGCGCGATGCACCGCAGGTGGCCGAGAAGTGCTGGACGCACGGCTTCCCGAAGGGTCCTGCCGGGCGCTTCAATCCGATGCTGCCGCGCCTTTATGGGGTGTGGAGCTTCTCCAAGAACAAGGCGGCGGCGAAGAGCCTGCTCCTGCACTTGACGGGCCGGAAGGCTGCCGAGCGGCAGGTGGCCTCCAGCCAAGGCTACGACCTGCCACCCTACACCAAGTTCTACGACTTCAAGACGTGGAACGAGAACGGGCCGCCAGCCGGCACGCTGTCGCACTATCCAATCAAGGGTGGCGACCAGAAGAGCACGATTGCCTGCTCGCCGGCACCACCCTTGATCGCCGCCCAAATCTGGAACCAGGCGATTATGCCCAAGATGATCGTGCGCCACTTCAGGGGCGAGCCGATGGAAAAGACGCTGGATTGGGCGGAAGGGGAGATCGAAGGCTTCAAGCGCAGTTAAATTCAAGCGCACGGCAAGAGGCACAGCCAAAGCGATCCGGCCTTCGGCTCGGGCCGGATCGCTTGGCCCCTGCAGGGATTGCAAACCGCGATGGCGGCGGCCCGGCGCACCCTCAATGGCCCGCCGCGCCGGTCGGTGCCGCGACCGGGCGCTTCATGACGATGGCGAGGGCCGCCAGCGCCAAAAACAGCACCGTCAGTGCGGCGAACACGTCGGCGAAGGCCATCACCACGCCCTGGCGATGCACGATCGCATTCAGTTGTTTGATCGCCATCAGCTGGGCATCGCTGCCGTAGGAAGAAAAGCGCTGCGTCAGCGTATTGAGGGCCTCCAGGGCCGGCTGCCGCGACCAGGTGACCGCCTCGTGCAAGCGCGACAGATGCAGATCGGTGCGGTCGTTGAGCAACGTGGTCAGGGTCGCCAGCCCGACGGCGCCGCCGAGGTTGCGCATCAGGTTATAGAGCCCGGAGGCATTCTTGACGAGCTCCGGGGCGAGCGTGCCCAGCGCGATATTGTTGATCGGAATGATGGCCAGCATCAGCCCGATGCCGCGCAGAACCTGCGGCCAGAACAATTCCCAAAAATCCCAGTCCTTGGTGAGAAACGTCAGCCAGTAAGTGCCCATGGCAAAGCAGGCGAAGCCAAGCATCAGCATGAGACGGGGGTCGGTTTTGGCCGAGAGCCGGCCGGCCACCGGCGCGGTGAGGAACATGGCGGCGCCCGAGACGAACAAGGTCTCGCCGATCATCAGGGCGTTGTAGCCGCGTACCTGTGCCAGGTAGAGCGGATAGAGATAGGTGAGGCCGTAAAGCCCAATCCCGAGCACGAAGGAAAACAGGCTACCAAGGCCGAAGTTGCGGTCGGCAAAGGCGCGCAGGTCGACGATGGGCTGGGCGGCCAACAGCACGCGCGCGAAGAAGACGAGCGCAGACAGGCCCGAGACCCAGGCCATCAGCAGCACGCTGTCGTCACCGAACCAGTCGTTGCGCGGGCCCTCCTCGAGCACATATTCCAGCGCACCGAGAAAGCCTGCCATCGAGAGAAGGCCCAGCCAGTCGAAATTGCGGAACAAGGACCAATCCGGTTGATCGAAGTCGATCAAAGTGAGCGCCGCCAGCGTGACCAGCAGGCCCGGAATAATGTTGATAAAGAACAGCCAGTGCCAGGATAGTGCATCGGTCAAATAGCCTCCGACCGTTGGTCCGACCGTGGGTGCCAGCGTCGCCACTAGGCCGATCATCGGCGTCACGAGGCTCATCTTGGAGCGCGGGAAGATGATGTAGGCGGTGGCAAAGACCGTGGGGATCATGCCGCCGCCGATGAAGCCTTGCACCGCGCGCCAGAAGATCATTTCATTGATGTTGGATGACAACCCGCACATCAGGCTGGCGGCGGTAAAGCCCGCGGCGGAGACGCCAAACAAGATGCGCGTGCCCAGCGCACGCGACAGATAGCCGGAGAGCGGGATCATCACCACCTCGGCGATCAAATAGGCGGTTTGCACCCAGGTGATCTCGTTGGCGGAGGCGGAAAGCCCGGCCTGGATCTCGGTCAGCGAGGCGGAGACGATCTGAATGTCGAGAATCGCCATGAACATCCCGAACACCATCACCAGAAAGGCGAGGAGGCGGTGCGGTTCAATGCGGTCCGCCGGCGCTGCAGCGCGCATGGGCGGAACGTTGCGTTGAGCTGATGCTGCGGCCATGGCTCGGCTGCCCCTTGCGGCCTAGTTGGTGTTCGTGCGCACGGATGCGCTGCCCAGGCGCTGCGTGGCGACCGGTGCACCCGGCTTGGTGTTTACGCTGACGACGACGGACATGCCGGGGCGGAGCAGGGACTGCTCGGTGACCTCCGCGGGGAGCAAAATGCGCACCGGCAGACGCTGCACGATCTTGGTGAAATTGCCGGTCGCATTGTCTGGCGGCAGCAACGAGAACACGGAGCCCGATGCCGGCGCCAGGCTGTCAACGCGCCCCTCCAGCGAGCGGCCGGGCAGGGCATCGACGCTGATTTGCACGGGCTGTCCGGGTTTGAGCCCGGCGAGCTGGGTCTCCTTGAAATTCGCGTCAATGAAAACCGCATCCATCGGCACCAAGCTGGCAAGCCGCTGCGTCGGCTGCACGTAGTCGCCCACCTGCACGGCGCGATTGCCGATGACGCCAGCGAAGGGTGCCTTGATGACCGTGAATGACAAATCACGCTCGGCCTTCGCCAAGGCCGTGCGATACTGCTCGAGGGTACGCCTGGCCTCCTCCTGCTGCGCCTTGAGCACATCGACGTTGGCGCTGGCCGCGGCAATGGCAGCTTGCGCCGCTTGCACGGACGCCACGGCCTGCTCGGCATTCGCCTCGGCCTGCTCCAAGGCTTGGCGGCTGTTGATCTGGCGCGTGGCGAGGTCCTGCTGGCGCCGCAACTCGAGCTGGGCACGGGTCGCACCGGCGTTGGCCGAGGCAAGCTGCGCTTTGGCTTGGTCGACGGCGGCCTCCTGGGCGGTGGTCTGCCGGCCGAGCCGGTCGATTGTTGCTTGTTGCACGCCGATCTGATCGCGCGCGTTCGCCACCGCCAGCTGATAGTCGCCGGCATCGATGCGGGCGATCACGTCACCGGCGGCGACCTGCGCGTTGTCCTCGACGGCAAGCTCGGCGATGTAGCCGGAGACCTTGGGAGACAGCGTCGCGCTTTTGGCGCCGACGTAGGCGTCATCGGTGGTGACGAGATAGCGGCCCTGGGTCAGCCAATAGCGCCCATAGGTGGCCCCCGCCGCGGCCAGCACGAGCCCGACGAGGACCCCCAAAATAACGAGCCGGCGCCGCGGCGCTGCGCCCGAGCTTGGGGCAGCGGCTGGCTGGGGAACCGGGGCGTACTCCCCGCCCTCGGGGCTCCGATCCATCTGGTTGTCTTTGAATTCTTGACCTTCGAACATTTTTTCACCTCAACCCCTAACCGAACGGTTCGGTCAGTGACCCTTGACATAGGCGGAAGGTCACCATATGTCAATGACCGAACGGTTCGGTCACTGGCTTGTGAGCCGCGGGGAGGCCCCGGTGACCAAGGCACGGATTGGCGAGACCGATTGGCGAAAAGAGAGCGCGTGATGGCGACGGACGTAGACAAAGGCCTAGCGCCGGCGGGCAGCGAGCGGCTGAAGCGGCGCCAGATCCTGGAAGGGGCGCGGCACATGTTCCTCGCCCAGGGCTTTGATGCGGCGAGCATGGGTGCGATTGCCCGCGAGGCGGGCGTCTCCAAGGGTACGCTTTACGTCTACTTCAAGAGCAAAGAGGAGCTGTTTGAGGCCATCGTCGAGGAGCAGTGCCGGGCCGAGGCCGA
>Ga0075433_10003891_pt1 | contig 11557 bp, 10 predicted proteins | sample RhiMethybrSRZTD2_FD_75299 | JGI IMG/M metagenome (GOLD analysis project Ga0075433, IMG submission 75299) | Populus rhizosphere microbial communities from Tennessee, USA - Rhizosphere MetaG P. TD hybrid SRZTD2 | ecosystem: Host-associated > Plants > Roots > Rhizosphere > Soil | place: USA... | reverse complement strand
ACAACCACCCCACACATCAGCACCCCCCGGCGAATTAACAGACCCAACACACGCAGCCGGTTGGGCGCTCGATGTCACGGACGGAACCACAGTCGTGCTGACCTGAGTCGGCGTGGGGCTGGAGGATGGCGTGGTAGTCGGCGGCGGTGTAGTGGTCGGCATCGCGCTTGGAGAGGTTGTCGTACTCGTTGCGGACGTCGGGGCGGAGGCAGATGTCGGAGTTGTCGTCGGGGTGACTGTCGGCGTCGAGTTGGTGCTGATGAACTTGACGTCGACGTAATAGCTCGAGTCATGCCAGACAAGGGTTGGACGACCTGATCCATACGTGTAGACGCCACGGATCGCAGCAAGCGGACCACTCTTGATCCTGCGGCCACTTGAAAAGGCCCATTCATCGTCGGCGTAACGACCGTACGGCGCCCGATAGCTCACCGTGTAAGACTTTCCCTTGGTGATGCGGACCGGAGCAGCGAGATCAGCTGTCTGCCAGCCAGAAGCCGACTCGACCTTGAACGCTACCGATGTGACCAGCTGCCCGTCAGATGACCAGAGCTTCCCAACGTGCGGGCCTCGGTTACCCACTGACTTGTAGTAGCGAATAGCCGTGACCCAACCATCCACCTCGCTCACGAAGACAGTTCCGAGCTCGACCGCGGATGTTTCAGGATCCGCTGCCGCCCGAGGTTGAACATCGTCGCTCCAGATCCCCGACCCGGGGGCTGCGGACGCTCGCACCGGGGTGCTGATCACGAGTGCAACGGCACCGATGAGTGCCAAAACACAGACGAAAGATGCGCTGAGACGCCTTGATCGAGATCGCGAATCAAATGCCCGACGCGGACTGAACTCCATACTGGTCTGCCCCCTCGTGCAGCCTGTCGCGGCTACAACGGGTATGACGACCGTGTTGTGCAGGGTGTCACAACTGGCGCCCTCCCCCGAGCGCGCTTACATCAACCTGTCGGTCATCGGGACCAACCTGAGCAGTCATCGCGACCAACCTCGAGCGGTCATGGCGACCGACGACCTCGAGCAGTATGGCATGGCCGTGTCCAAAATGAAACCGAATTGTGACCATGCTGAGATGTCACCATCCAGGAGGCTCGCCTAGATGTTGACCGGGTTCAAATTGCTGGGGCCTGTCCGCGGTGCCGTACCGTACTCGCGTGACCGACACCCGAGCCGTTGAGTTAAGTCCGATCGGCGGCGGCCAGGTCGATCAGGTAGCCGAGTTCCTGCACCGTGAGCTGAACCCTCGCGTCGCCGCCAAGGCCTGGGCTAAAGGTATCGGCGTGCAATGGGTTCCGGATGCGCCGAATCACGGCTTCATGCTCGTCGAGGACGGCACAGTCGTGGGGGCCAACATTGCCTTTTACTCCGAGCGTGAGATCAACGGGCTCCGCGAACGCTTCTGCAATCTCGGAGCGCTGTGTGTGACTGATTCGCGGCGCGCTCACGCCATCCGCCTAGTCCGGGCGATCCTGCGGCAACCCGGCTATCACTTCACCGACTTTTCGCCGAGCGGGAACGTGATCGAGCTCAACCGTCGGCTCGGCTTCCGCTCCCTGGACAACAGCACTGCATTGCAGATCAACTGGCCAGTCGTGCCGAAGCCATCGGTCGGCCTCATCACCGATGAGGTCGAAATTGAACACAGACTCAGCGGTCGCGATCTGCAAATCTTTCGCGATCACCGTGGCTCCGCGGCGGCCCACCACCTGTTGGTGACCAGTGGTCCGGAGCTGTGTTACGTGATTGGTCGGCGGGACCGTCGGAAACGACTGCCGGTGTTCTTGTCCATTCTTTATGTCAGCAATGCGGAGCTCTTCAGCCGCTCCACGCGACGCATCGCGCACCATTTCCTTGTGCACACAGGTGCACTGGCGACGCTACTCGAGCAGCGGGTCACAGGTCATCCGCCCAGAGGCTCGATACCACTACGGCACGCACGGCAGAAGATGTTCAAGAGCCCATACCTTGGGCCCGCGGACATCGATTACTTGTACAGTGAGTTAACCCAGATCGCGTGGTGAGTTTCGCTGCAACGGGCCGGTACGATCACCTAGCCCGCAGGCCTTGTTGACATCATTTGCTGCTCGGCCCGCTTGCGCTCGACGAATTCGGCCAGCGTGCCCACCGTTTCAAACGTCTCTCCGGTGAAGTCGCTATCGTCGATGACGAAGCCGAAATGATCTTCGAGCGCCTGGGCAAGCTCGACGACAGCTAGGGAGTCAAGTTCGGGCATGCTCCCCAGCAGCGGGGTTGAAGCGCCGATCGTGGCAGCTCGGTCGTGGATGCCGAGCGTATCGACCAAGACCCATTTCAAGTCGGCCATAGTGTCATTGCTGGTCATGAGTTTCCTTTCGGCGATCCAGGGGTTGCTACCACGTGCATATGAGACGGCACAGCGATTTCATTACACCAGCACCTCCGCCGGCAGACGGTGGCCAAGGAACGCGGTCGGACTAGCAGTCAGACCGTAAGCTCCGGCCTGGAAGATCACGATGAGATCATCGACCTGCGCGTCGGCCAGCACGACCTTGTCACCCAGCAGATCCAGAGGAGTGCAGAGACAGCCGACGACGGTGAAGGTCGCCTCAGCCGGATCGTCGATGCGTGTGCCGACCGCCAAGGGGTAGTTCCGCCTGATCACTTGCCCGAAGTTGCCAGACGCCGCCAACTGATGATGTAGCCCACCATCCACCACCAGATACGTCACGCCGCGGGATACCTTGCGGTCAATGATCTTGGTGACGTAGACACCACACTCGCCGACGATGTAGCGGCCCAGCTCGATGAGAGGTGTCGCTTCTGGTAACTCGCTGGCCAATTGGCCTTCCACTAACTCCGCGAGGTTTTCGCCCACTGCGAAAAGATCGAGCGGCTGATCTTTTTCGAAATACGGAATGCCGAAGCCGCCACCAAGATTGACATAGCGCACTGGCTGCGGAGAGTGCTGGGCGAGCTGCAGGACCAGGTCGACCGTACGTCGCTGTGCGTCGCACAAGATCTCAGCTTGCAGGTTCTGTGAGCCGGCAAAAATGTGGAAGCCCAGCAGGTTCACGTCAGCCGTCGCTAATTCCGCCAGCAACGACGGCACCTGTTCGGCGTCAAGACCAAATTGCTGCGCACCGCCGCCCATCCGCATGCCAGACCCTTTGACCCTGAAGTCCGGATTGACTCGGATTGCCACATGCGGCCGCAACCCCAGCGCCTCACCAGCATCGACCACCCGGCGCGCCTCAAGCGCAGACTCCACCTCGAGGGTCACTCCGGCGGCGACGGCCTGCCTGATCTCATTGACTGTTTTCCCAGGGCCGGCAAAGCTGATCTGCTCAGGCTGTAACGGCGTGTCGAGGGCGACACCCATCTCTTGCGCTGAAGCTACATCGATCGCATCGACGCGGCCTGCCAGATGCTGCACTACAGCGGGCATTGGATTCGCCTTCATCGCGTAGCTGAGCTTGAGACCAGCGGGTAGGGCCTTGCGCAGCAGGTGTACACGTTGATCGAGCAGGGCTCGATCGTAGGCAAAGAACGGTGTCGATCCAACGCGTTCTGCGAGGCGCCTCAGTGGCTGCCCACCGACGGCGAGCTGACCGTCGATCGAGGAGAACGCTGCAACGGCAGGGTGCTTGGTCATCTGCTCAACTCAGACTTCAGTTGGACCCTGTCGAACTTGCCATTCGGCGACTTCGGGAGCTGGTCTCGCACCTCGACCACAGCGGGCACCATGTACAAGGGAAGCTTGCGTCGCATTTGCGAAATCAACGCAGATGGATCGAGCCGGCCGTTAGCAGCGGTTGCGAGCAGGACGATGCGCTGGCCTAGCCGATCGTCATCGACGCCCAGTGCAACGGCGTCGCGGACAAGTCCCGATTCGTACGCCACCTCTTCAACCTCGGTCGGACTCACCCGGTAGCCCGAGGTCTTGATCATCTCGTCGCGACGGCCGACGAAGTACAAATACCCGTCCTCGTCAGCTACTACCGTGTCACCCGACCAGACCGCGAGCTCAGGGGTACGCCAAGCGGGCCGAGTACCAGGCGCCGGCTTGAAGCGTTCCGCGGTGCGAACAGGGTCACCCCAATAGCCAAGTGCCACCAGCGGTCCGCGATGCACCAGCTCGCCTTCCTCACCGGGCTGACAGTTGGTCCCATCTGGCCGCACCACGACTATCTCCGCATTCGGGATGGCTTTGCCGATCGACTTAGGTCGACTGTCGACCTGGGCGGGATCCAGATAGGTCGATCTGAACGCTTCGGTCAGTCCATACATCAGATATGGCGCTGCCTGCGGAAAGATCGATCGGAGTCGGTCGAGAGTGGCCTTCGGCATCCGCCCTCCGGTATTCGCGAAGTAGCGCAGATGCTGGGTGGCCTCAATGGGCCACTCAAGATCAGCGATCTGAAGCCAAAGTGGCGGCACGCCTGTCAAGCCGGTGACCTTATGCGCGGCACAAAGCTTCACCACATCACCAGGGAGCAGGTAGTTCAGCAAGATCACGTGGGCCCCGACGGCGAATGCAGTGGTGAGCTGGCTGAAGCCAGCATCGAAACTGAGAGGGAGTGCCGACAAGATCACGTCGTCGGCGCAATTCTGAAGGTATGAGCTGACACTCTCAGCGCCGACGATTAGGTTGCGGTGACTGAGCACAACGCCCTTGGGTTTTCCGGTGCTGCCGGAGGTGTACAAGATCGCGGCCATGTCCAGGTCGACGGCTGGCAACACCCGTGGTGCAACTGAGTCAGCTCGTTCGGTGACCAGATCAGACCAGGCATGCACCTGATATCCGTCCCCGTCGTCGGGGAGTTCGTCATCAGCGTCGACAAGCACAACATGCTCGAGGAAGTTGCAGGAGTTGAGCTCGTCCCGGAGAAGGTCGAGCCGATCCTGTGAGGTCACCAGCACCCGAACGTCGCAGTCGCGGAGAATGTAGCCAACCTGCGGCGCCTTCAGGATGTGGTTGATGGGAACGAATACATTCTTTGCCGCGGACGCGCCGAAAATCGCGACGACGGTCTCGATCCGTTTGTCCAAGTAGATGCCTACCCGATCATCCCTGGCCAGGCCAAGGGCCTGCAGACCTCGCGCGGCCAGCCTCGTCGTACGCCAAAGCTCGGCATAGCTCACCGTTACATCGCGGAAGGTAAGCGCAGGCGACCCACTGCGCTCACGGGCCATCTGCTCAAGGAGATGGTGCAGATTTGTCCTCATGGCTGACTTCGTTCCAGAATGAACCGCTCGAATTCGTCCACATCGGTGAGATCAACAAACGCGCGACCACAGTCGTCGACGCCAGGTCCACTCCTGGCATCGCCAAGCAGTTCAGTCTTGTCTTCCCGTAGGCCATTGCCGCTCAGGTCGTCAAAGACCCCGATATACGCCTGAGCCTGTGGCCGCCAGTCAAGGACCTGCGCGACGCGGGCTCGTGCGCGCTTGCCCATTGCCAGGCGTAACGCAGGATCGTCCAATAACCGCTCCACGGCGTCAGCAAACGCCTCGACGTCACCAGATGGGACATAAATCACCGAGTCGGTACCCGACACCTGCGTCTCCACAAGATCGAAAGACACCGACGGCAACGCGTACGCCATATATTCCATAGTTTTGTTCATGGTCGATACATCGTTAAGTGGCGTCTTGAGATCTGGGGACAGACCGACGTCAGCGACACTCAGGTGATCGGCGATCATGGTTCGATCAGCACGCCCAGTGAAGGTCACGCAGTCGTCGAGGTCAAGCTCAGTGCAGCGGTACCGGAGGTCTTCGAGGCAATCGCCGAAACCAAGCAAGGTCGCGCGCACGTCCTCGCGGCCGCGTTTGTGGACCAGGTGCTCCATCACGTCCAAGACAAGATCGACATTGTCCTGGGGTCCCATGATGCCCAGGTAGACCAGCGAAAACTGCTTCTTCGATCCCGGGTCTGCGGGATAGACCGGCCGCATGACTCGCGTGTCTGGGCCGCTCCGCACCACAGTCACCTCTGCCGGCCTGCGACCACCTCGTCGAATTGCAGTTCGTTTGTACGACTCATTGGTGGTGATTACCCGGTTTGCTGTCCGGTATGTCATCCCTTCGAGCCATTTGAGTCCACGCAATTGCAGCCGATGGCCGACATCCTTGGGCTCGCCGAAGCGCGATAGGAACAACTCAGGATTGAGATCATGCTGATCGAAAACAAAACGCACCCCGCGAGACCGCCAGAGGCGAGCGAGTAACCAATAGGTGTCTGGGGGGTTGCAGGCCTGCATGATGTCGTACTGTCGGCGACGCCACACCGCAAGAGACAGCCATGCCGTCCGGAGCCAGCTGTAGCCAAACTCGAAAGCGAAGCCTGCCAGACCCTTTGCCTCCGGAGCTGGTCGGTACTTATATATATGGACACCGTCAATCAGCTGTCTGCTCGGATCGCCAGGACCTTTCGGGCAGATCACACTCACCTCGTATCCATTGGCCACGAGCGCCTGGCATTCCAGCCAGACACGACGATCGAGTGGCACCGGTAGGTTCTGGACGATGATCAGTACGTGGGTACCAGCTGTGGCGGTCACCTGACCCCCCGGTGAGGATTCCTCCGGAATGAGCACAGTGGGCGCCGCAGCCCGGTCGGCTGGTACCGGCACCGCAGGTTTTGTCGGGGTTGCCACGTTTCTTGCTACTCCTTGGCTTCAGATAGCAGTGGTACCGAATATGCTGAAGCCTTTGCCTGGAAATTGCCTGTGTAGAACCTGGCAGGCAGCTAGCAATGTGAACTTGCTGTGAGCTTGCACGGCCGTGGATACAGTCGGGTGTTTGGCCGATCCGACTGACGGGCAGAAGGTGAGAAGCCGAATCAGGTCAAATCAGAGCTTGCTGACGCGCAACCCCTTCCAGTGCGAATGCGATGGCTAAGGCGATCCCTGGTGCTGGCCACTTCGTGGCCCGGTTGGGGGCGCGCTGCGCAGGCTGACGTACACGCTGATCTCAGGCGAGCTGCTGGCGGAGCCCGCTACCCTCTCGCTCGAAAACTCGGCCGCACCTGCAGCGAAGATCAGCAGGGAGCCGCTCACCACACGTGCACGCCCAACCGATCCGCCGACCTGGGTTGCCGACCACGAAGCCGTGCGCAGGTACATCTTCGGTCACGACAGCACCGGCTCCAATGAAGGCATGCTCGCCAACGGTCACGCCGCAGACCACCACAACCCCGGCGCCCAAAGTGGCCCCCTGCTGGACGATAGTCGGCAGGAGCTCGGCACCGTGGCGCTTGATAAGCGCACGCGGGCGCAGGTCATTAGTGAATATGACTCCTGGACCAAGAAATACATCGTCGCCGACATGCACGCCCTCGAAGATCATGACCTGGTTTTTGACCGTGACGCGGTCACCGATCGATGCGCCGTTCTCCACGAAGGCTCCATCGCAGATGTTGCAGTCACGGCCGATGCGGGCGCCGGCAAGGACATGGGCGAACGCCCAGATGCGAGTCCCGTGGCCAATCTCCTGGCTGTCGCACAATCCGCACGGATGCACGAAGACACCGTCCGGTGGTAACGAAGTCGTCACCGCACCACCCATCAGCTTTGGCCGTGAACTGCTACGTCGCCGCACATTCGGCCGGCTACCCAAGACCTCCCTCGCCGCACCCAGCTCCCGCGACGGGCCCAGTCTGTTAATTGTGCACGGAAGAGTGATGCGGAGGAAAACGACCCGACTGTGTCCGTCGGGTCGCTTCCGACAGCTGTCGTCGTGCGAGCAGCAGCCTGCGTGTACCCACAGAGCGCCTCATCGGCCCACCAGTGATCGTCAGGCCGGGTCGAATCTCGTGAGCCAGGTGAGCTGGGATTCGCCCTCCTCAATGAGGATGCTGAGTTGCTGGTTGAAGACCAGACCGTACTCAGCACCGATGTGGGCGTCGAAACTGGCCTCATCTAGGTACTGCTCGAAGACGAAGAACTTGCGCGGGTTGTCCCGCTCTCGATAGACGGTGAACTCTGTGTTGCCGGGCTCACGCCGCACCTGCTCAGCAAGGCCGGAGATGAGCTTTTCAACTTCAGCTTCAGAGCCCGGTTTCGCGGTGAACTCGGCGTACAGAATCATGGGCATGCTCCACTCCTATCACCCTCGCAGCTGTCATCAGCCGCGGCCCAAGTCACCCCGACGATCGTGCAGCGGATGCGGGGCTCATAGTCAATCACGCTACGAGTGCCGCCAACCCATGGGTGCTTACGACCCGGATGCAACAAGCACTAGATTGTCCGCATGAGCCGCTTCGTGGTGTGTGGAGAGGCTCTGATTGATCTGGTCCAGTCCGATACGGCCAGCAGGGACTCCTTTAGCTCGACGTGGTTGGCATTGTCGGCGGGCGGACCAATGAATTCCGCGGTCGCGCTGGGAAAGCTTGGTGCTGACACGCATTTTCTCGGTCGGCTCTCCCGAGATGCCTTCGGTCGCCAGCTGCGACAGCACATCCTCGAGGCGAACGTCAAACTCGATCTTGCCACCGAGGCCTCACAGGCCACCTCCATTGCGGTCGTAAGTCTGGATGACGAGGGGGTGGCGAGCTACACGTTCCACTTCAACGACACGGCAAACTTCGGCTGGCAGATTGACGATCTGCCTGAGCTGAACAGCGATGACTGGCTGCACATTGCGTCGTTGTCCTGCATCGTGAGTCCGGGTGCAGAGGTGCTGCTCGATTGGATGCGTGACGTTAAGGCGGGAGTCTCACACGACATCAACGTGCGACCGACCGTGATCACCGATCCCGATGTGTACTGGAGCAAGGTGCAGCCCTGGCTCCGAATGGTCGGTCGACGTCAGGGGATCGTCAAGGCAAGCGACGAGGACATCCAGTTCCTCGCCAGGGCGGCCAGCAGTGGTGCAAGTGAAAGTGGCACGGATCCAGTTGGGCTGGCGGCACGTTGGGTCGAAGAGTACGGGTTGGGGCTTGCAGTGATCACACTCGGGCCAGGTGGTGGAGCGGCCGTCGAGCCCGGCGGAAACATCACACGCGTCCCAGGTTTCCCTACCAAGGTCGTCGATACGGTCGGTGCAGGCGATACGTTCATGGCGGGCTTCTTGGATGGCTATGTAAAGCTCCAGCTCGGGCTCGCTGGCTCCTTGGAACGCGGCGCGGCAGCTGCCTCGATCGTCTGCTCCCGGCGAGGGCCACAGCCGCCGACATCGGCCGAGGTGGACGACCTGATCGCCGAGAAAGCCTAGATTCCTGCAGATTCCTCGGAGATCAGTGGCCGGCCATCGAGATCTTCGGCTCTTCCTCCGGTACGTCGGCGAACCGGTCCTTCGACCTGAGGTCATAGATGGCGTAGACCAAGACGCCCACGTAGCAGACCGCGGCCACGACGAAGGCCGGCGCGACGCCCCACTGGTCGCTCAGCAGGCCCTGGATCGGCGGCATGATGGCGCCACCTACTATCGCCATGACCAGGCCGGCGGCTGCGAATTTGGTGTCCACCCCGAGACCGTGCAGCGCCACCCCGTAGATCGTGGGGAACATCAGCGACAGGCAGGCGGACACCCCGACCAGCGCCCACGCCCCGGACAGGCCGGGGACGAACGCAGCGTAGAGACAGAGCAGAACGGCGAGGCTGGCCATGATCGCTAGCAGCTTCGTGGCCCGGATGTAGCCCATCAGCCAGGTCATCACGAACCGGGAGATGAAGAAGAGGATCAGGCTGATCTGCAGGAAATAGGCACCCTGAACCGCGGTACCACCAGGGACCACATCTTTGACATAGAGCACGAGGTAGGTCCAGGTGCAGACCTGAGCTCCGACGTTGAAGAATTGGGCGAGGACCCCGTAGCGCCAATGATGGTTGTGGTGCAGCCGGCGGACTGTCCCGCCGAAGTGCATGTGGTGGCTGTCCGAAGCAACCTCCTCGTGGCTTCTGGGAACCTTCTTTATGAAAAGGCCAATCCAGATGATGACCAGCGCGACCGCCAGGCCCAGGTAGGGGTTCATGATTGCGTTGAGCTCGCCGGTCTGGATCGTGACCAGCTGGTCGTGCGGCATTGTGGCCCGCTGTTCAGGCGTAGCCGGGTTCATCTTCGGCAAGACGAGGACGGCGGCCAGCAGGACACCTAGGTTGGTTCCGAGCGGGTTGAACGACTGCGCCAGGTTGAGCCGCCTGGTCGCGGTGCCCTCCGGACCCATCGCGATGGCGAACGGGTTGGCGGAGGTCTCCAGAACGGAGAGACCGGCCGCCAGGATGAACAGGGCAATGAGGAAGACGCCGAAGGTCAGCGACTTGGCCGCGGGGTAGAACCCGAACGCGCCGATCGCGGCGAGGCCTAGGCCGGTCAGTACGCCCACCTTGTAGCCGAACCGCTCGTTGAGAAACGCGGTGGGAAGAGCCAGGCAGAAGTAGGCCCCGAAGTAGGCAAACTGGACCAGCGAGGCCTCGAAGGTGCTCATCGTGAAGATGCCCTTGAAGGCGGTGACCATTGGGGCGGTTAGGTCCTGGGCCAGCCCCCACACGACAAAGCAGCTGGTCAACAACCAGAACGGGACGATCATATCTTTGTCGATCAGCGGAAGCTTCTTTAGCGACATCCGAATCCATCTCCTTCAGTGGAGAGCCTGGATCACCGGTAAAGCCAGCCGCCCGTCCGGGTCGGTCAGACCGACGACCCAGCAGATTCCGCTCTCTCAGATTCACAACGCTGGCGAGGGATTCCGCTGTGCCGACCCAGAGTCGCGTTGGTGTAGTCCCGAAAATTATTCCGGGTTTGAAGCGAATCTTACGGCCCGCGGACCACCCTTGGGAACATTAGGGCTGGAATCATCCGCAGTGTGGGTCGTCGCGCGACGGCAACATCCAACTGCCAGGCCGCCGTTGGGACATCGCTAGTCGCGCACATAGGTCAGTTAGGCGGCGCCAATGCTATGGATGACGGTTCCCAGGCGCACCACGAGGTCAGCGAGCTTCAGTCCGGCAACCCCCAGCCAGAGCCTCACCGGTTTCGTGGAGTGGCGCTGGTCGCCGGAGCCGACCTCGCTGGTCACAACAACTTGGTCCGCACCAAGATCAACAACCGGCGCGGTGATCAATGCGCGTGGCGTAGCCAGCGATCCTTTGCAGGCCAGCCGCGGCCTCGAGTCCGAAACCGATCGCGGACCCTACACTGAGGTCCGGCGGGAGCACCAAAAGAGCCGAGCGCAAGGGCGGGACAACGTGGCCAGTGTGAATGATCCGATGAAAGCCTGGCAGGACATGATCGAGCAGTTTCAGAAGGCTGCATTTGGTTCTCATGCGCCCGAGCTATGGCAAATGATGTTCGCTCCCATGCAGCAACAGCTGGACCTCATCCAGAAAGCCTTAGAAGCCCAAGCAGAGTTCCATCGAGAGCTGACTGAGCAGGCGTTTGCTCCTATGAGGCAGGTGTTCGAGGGCCTGAAGCAAGCTGCGAACACCACTCGCGCCGCTGGTGAGGCTCTCAAAGAGGCCGGGAACTTGTTGACACAACAAGCGACTGCAATGGATCAAGCCCTGAGCTTCAGCGGCCCGTTCTTCGACGTAACAGCTCCCATGAGCGAAGGATCAACGAAGGG
>Ga0075433_10003890_pt1 | contig 11557 bp, 13 predicted proteins | sample RhiMethybrSRZTD2_FD_75299 | JGI IMG/M metagenome (GOLD analysis project Ga0075433, IMG submission 75299) | Populus rhizosphere microbial communities from Tennessee, USA - Rhizosphere MetaG P. TD hybrid SRZTD2 | ecosystem: Host-associated > Plants > Roots > Rhizosphere > Soil | place: USA... | reverse complement strand
CGACACCAGCACCCGCCGCTCCAGCGGGCGACACTGGGCCTCGACGCGGGCCGCGGTGTTGACCGTGTCGCCGCTGTGGACGATGTCCTTCTTGATGTCGCCGATCTCGGCGGTGACGACCGGTCCCCCGTGGATGCCGGCCTTGAACTGGGGCACGATACCGTACCGCGCGAGATACCGATCCTTCCGCTCGTGGATGCGCTCGGTCACCAGGAAGATGCAGCGCAGACAGTTGCCCTGGCGCAGCCCCCGCTCGACCGTCCAGGTCACCACTGCCTCGTCCCCGACGTACTGGTAGATCCGGCCGCGCGTCTCCAAAATCGGCTCCGCGATGTCGTGGAAGAAGTCGTTCTTGAAGTCGTTGAAGCGGAGGGGGCCCAGCGCGGCCGCGATCGCGGTGGAGTCGTTCAGGTCGAGGAACATGAAGATGCGCTCCTCCGCCACGGGACGGTGATACCGGCCCAGCAGGAGGCTCACCAGCGTTCCCGGGCCGAGCATGCGGTTGAGCTGCCGGAAGAAGTTGATGAGAAAGCTCGCCAGGGTGAGGATCGCCAGCGCCACCAGGAACCGACCGCCCAGCACGAAGTCGCGGTATTGCTCGGACGTGTAGTACGCGAGCAGGCCCCCGTGCTCGGAGAGCCCAAGCAGGCTCATGGTCACGACGTGGATGACCACCGCGCACAGGGTGACGTAGAAGAAGGTCCGGACGAGGAGGAGCCCGCCGACGGTCAGCGAGCGCACGTGGCGCGGGATGAGGCGCAGCTCGAACCACGCGCTGGCGAGTCCGATGGCCGCCCCGGTGGCGATCGCGGTGAGCTCACGGGCGAGGTGCGTCGGCACCCGCCGGACGACCCAATGCACGAGCAGCGCCGCTCCGATCCAGCCGCAGGTGATCCAGAGAGCGGTCCGCGCGGTGTGGAGCGTTCGTGGAGAGACCACCGGTCAGATCTCGATCTCGATCCAGGCGCGCCGCGGGAGCCGGCCGATGAGACGGGAGAACAGGTCGCCCACCCGCGCCAGCCAGCCGTATTTCGCCCGCATCGCGGCGTGCGCCCGCTCGATGACGCGGGGCTCGGTGACGAGGCGGGCCTGCGCGTCCCACCACTCCCCGCGCGCGTTGCCGCGCGCATCGGAGGGCGCGATCCGCGCGCGGGACGAGTGGCGCAGACGCTTGACCTTGCCGGAGTCGCCGGCGGTGAACACGTAGAGCCTGCCGTCCATCGCCGCGAACCAGACCGGAGTGCTGACCTCGGCTCCGCTGCGTCGGAAGGTCGCGAGCGCCATGTAGCGCCGTCGGTCGAGCGCGGCGATGTCCTTCATGCGGGTGCGATCCTAGGCCAGCCCGATCGATCGGGCCACCGCGTCGAGGTTCCGGGTGGCGTCGCCCGCGTCCAGGGAGGCCGCGAGGATCCGCTTGTGGAAGAGGTGGAGCGGGTGCTCCTCGCTGTAGCCCATGGCGCCCATGATCTGATGCGCCCGGCGGGCCACCCGCAGGGCGGCCTCGCCGGCGTAGACCTTGGTCGCGGCCACCGCGGCGTCGGCGTCGAACCGGCCGGTGGCGAGCGTCCACTCCGCCTCCCAGGTGAGCCAGCGCGCACTCTCGACGTCCCGGTACGAATCCGCGCACGCGTGCTGGATGGCCTGGTGGGCGCCGATGGGGCGGCCGCCCTGCACGCGCACCCGCGCGTGCTCGATACAGAGCTCGAGCACGCGCTGGGCGGCGCCCGCCATCTCCGCGCTGCGAGCGAGCGCGCCCACGCGTACGGCGGGTGCGAGGAGCGCCCCGGCCTCGCCGGGCGCGCCGAGCAGGTCGTCCCCCCGGATCAGGACGTCCGTGAAGACGAGCTCGAAGAGCTTGTCGCCGGTCATGTTGTCGAGCGGGTGCGCCGCGATGCCGGCGCGGTCCATCGGCAGCAGGAGCGCGGTCGGCCCGACGGGGCCGCTCCCTAGCACGATCACGTCGGTCGCCACGTGCGCGTCCGGGACGAAGAGCTGGCGGCCGTTCAGACGTCCCGGCTCGAGCCGGGCCGAGCCCTCGAGGAGCGCGAGCGTGCAAATGCGCTCTCCCATCGCGAGAGCGGCCAGCAGGTCACGCGCGCGCCGGCCCTCGGCCCGGCCGAGCGCGGTGGTGGCGACCACCGCGCTCGCGATGAACGGGCCCGGGAAGCACGCGCGGCCGAGCTCCTCGACCAGCGCGAGCGCGTCGGCGACGCTGCCGCCGCTTCCCCCGAGCTCCGGAGAGATCAGGAGGCCGGGCCAGCCGAGCGTCGCGATCTCCTTCCAGAGATCGGCCGCGAAGCCCCGGGGGTCGAGCGCCAGCTCCTGCACCCGCTCGGGCGGGCAGCGCTGCAGGAGGAAGGCGCGCGCTGACCGCTGGAGGAGCTGCTGGGCGGGCGAGAAGGACAGGTCCACGGGCGCGCCGCCTAGCCTCGCCCGCGCGGCTCGGCGGGCAGGCCGAGGGCGCGCACCGCGATGGTCGTGCGCTGGATCTCCGACGTGCCCCCGGCGAGGGTGTGGCCCCAGCTCGTCTGGTACTGATGCTCGATCTCTCCGCGGAGCCTGGCCCCACGGGAGCCCGCGCGGAGCACACCGTACGGGCCGAGCAGCTCCATGCCGAGCGTCAGCACGCGTTGCCCCAGCTCGTCGGCCATGACCTTCGCGGCGGAGACCGGACCAGTGGCCGGCAGGCCCTGCTCGATGAGCCAGGCCGCGCGATGGAACAGGGCGCGAAGGGCGGCGATCTCGACGGCGGCGTGGGCCAGCCGGTGCCGCGCCACCGCATCGTCGGGCCGCTCGGCGCGCACGTACTCGACCAGCAGCCCCAGGATGCGACGGAGGAACGGCGCCTTGTAGAAGCGGCCCCAGAAGCGGTCGGTGTCGAGCCCGTGCAGGAGCTGGCCGAAGCCCTCGCCCGGCTGGCCCAGGACCCAGTCCCGCGGCACGCGCACCGCATCCATGAAGACCTCGTAGTGATAGACCTGCCCGGTGAGGCTGCGGATCGGCCGCAGCTCGAGCCCGGGCAGCCGGTTGTCGACCATCAGCATGCTGAGCCCGCGGCTGCGGGTCGACGCGGGATCGGTGCGCGCGAGCACCGTGCCGTAGGTCGCGATGCCGGCGTGGCTCGACCAGATCTTGCGGCCGTCGAGCACCCAGTGGTCGCCGTCGAGGCGCGCCCGCGTCTCGAGGGCGAGGAGATCGGAGCCCGCGCCCGGCTCGCTGTAACCCTGCCAGAACGTCGCGTGGCCCCGGGCTATCTGCGGCAGGATCTCCCGCTGCAGCGTGGCCGACCCGTGGCGAATGATCGATTCGGCCACCTGGAGGCAGCCGGCAAGCGGCCCGAAGGGAGCGCCGGCCGCGGCCAGCTCCTCCAGCAGCACGAGCTGGAAGCCCATGGGCCGCTCCTGGCCGCCGTGCTCTCGCGGCCAGGTCAGGCTGAGCCAGCCGCGCTCGCCGAGCGCGGCGGTGAAGGGGCGGGAGTGCGCGCCCGAGCCGTAGCCGGCATCGGTGCCGTCGGGCGGAAAGGTGTCCGGGGGATGCGCCCGCAGGAAGGCACGCACCTCCTCCGCGAAGGCCTGCTCGGTCGCGGAATACCCGAAGTCCATTGCGAGGAGCCTAGCCGGCGGGGTCGCGGGTGGCCTTCAGCGAGAACATCAGCGGCAGGCTGCCCGGGCCCTGGGGCAGGCGGGCATCCGCGGGCAGCCGACACCAGCCGTCCGCGCCCTGCTCCATCCAGGGGAAGAACTTCCAGCTGAGGAACGGATACTCCTCGAAGGACTCGATCCGCAGGCCGGCGCGGGTGAGGGAGCCGATGATGCTCGACAACGGGTGCAGCCAACAGTGCTCGACGCTCTCGATCGGCGCGTCGGGCGTGCTGTAGCAGCCAGGGTGCTCGTCACGGATGGGCTCGGGGCCGTGGAAGTACGGATACAGCAGGCGCAGATCCGGCTCGGTCAGGCGATCGTCGAAGCACATGAGGATCGGATGCGCCTCGACGATGTAGAAGACGCCGCCGGGCGCCAGGTAGCGCGCGACGATCTGGGCCCAGCGCTCGAGATCCGGGAGCCAGCCGAGCACGCCGTGAGAGGTGAAGACCACGTCGAAGCGGCCGGTGAGGCTCGACGGCAGGTCGTAGAGATCGCTCCGCACGAAGGTGGCCGGCACGCCCATCCGCGCCGCGAGCGCCCGCGCCGCGGTGATGGCCTCCTCCGAGAAGTCGATCCCGGTCACGGTCGCGCCGTGACGGGCCCAGCGGATGGTGTCCATGCCGAAGTGACACTGCAGATGGAGGAGCGTCTTCCCGCGCACGTCGCCGGGTCCCGCCCGGGCGATCGGATCGAGATCGCGTCCGCGCCCGGCCGCGAACGACTCGACGTCGTACATCTCGGAGCGCAGGTTGATGCGCGTCCAGGCGTCCCAGAGCCCGCGATTGGCCTCGCGGTACGGGTCCATCACTCGAGGCGATAGACCCGGCGCGCGGTGCCCGCGAACATCGCCTCCTTCTCGGCCCGGGAGGCGCCCGCGACGATGCGCTTGAACGCGTTCCAGAGCGCGGCCCAGCCGATGCCCATCTTGTCGACCGGAAAGTTGCTCTCGAACAGGCACCGGCTCGGTCCGAAGAGCTCGATGGCGGTCTCGAAGTACGGGCGCCAGAGCGCGGCCAGCTCGGTCGAGGTGGGCGGCTTCGGCTCGGTCCGGTAGTCGTAGGCGGCGAGGCGCATCATCATCCCGCCGAGCTTCAGGCTCACGTTGGGGCACCGGGCGACGTCGGTCATCTGCGCCTTCCAGGCCGCGAAGACCTCCTTCCGCTTGCCGCTGTAAGGCCCGTAGCCGAGCACGCCGCCCACGTGGCCCAGGACGATGTTGGCGTCCGAGTGGGCGCGGGCGAGCTCCGTCACCTCCCCGAGCTGCGGGTGGAAGACCCACGCGTCGAGCGAGAGGCCGAGCCGGGTCAGGCGCGCGAGGCCGGCGCGGAACTCGGGCCGGCGGTAGAGGTGGGGCCCGCCCGCGGCCTCGCTGTTGCCGATGATGTCGCTCGCGTCCCACGCCGCCGCGTGGCGCACCCCGCGGAAGCGCCCGCCGCCCGCGCGCATCTCGGCCTCCAGCACTGGCTCCACGCGATCGCCCAGCGTCAGGTCGGCGAAGCCGACGATGCCGGCGGCCACCCGCGTCGGGCCGTAGGCGCCGCTCGCGCTCATGGCGGCCTGGCCGGTGACGAACTCCACCTCGCCCACCGGCCGCATCTCGGCCGGCCCACCCGCACGATACATCGAGTGGCACTCGAGGAACACGGTGGCGACGACCTGGTGCCCGGTGGCCACGTCGGCCAGGAAGTCGGGCAGGAAGTAGCGATGGCCGCCACGGTCCCACAGGTGATGGTGGGTATCGATGATCGGCAGGTCCGGCTCGAGGATCGGCTCGGGCTGGTTCCGGCCGAGCCACGCCTCGTCGGGCGGATGGATGCGGCCGAACTGGGTGGGACGGGCCGGCGCCGTCGTCACGACAGGACCTCGTTCCACTCGCGGATGTGCCACCGCGCGACGACGCCGTGGAGCACGAAGGGATCGCCGGCCGCGAACTCCTCCGCCGCCTCGCGGGTGGTGAAGATGCCCATCGCGCCCTCGCGCTCGGGATCGCCGAAAGGCCCCGACATCAGGAGGGTCCCGCGCCAGTGGAACTCCTGCATCCGGGCGCGGTGGGCGGAGAAGTGGAGCGGGGCCCTCGCGCGCACGTCGGGCGCCGACTCGTAGAGCAGCACGTACTTCACGCGGCGAGCCCGCGCAGCAGCGCCTCGCTCGCCGCGTCCGCCGGGAAGAAGCACTCCACGCGCAGCTCGTGCAGCGTGATGTCGTAGGGGACGCCGAGGCTCGCGAGCGTGGAGAAGAACTTCACGTGGAAGTCGTCCTTGCGCATCTCGACGGCCAAGTACGGGACCGGGGTGATCTCGAGATCGAGGGTGCGCCACTTCTGGGGCACGTCGGGGTAGGAGAGCAGCTCGGCGAGCAGGCGCCGCGTCTCGTCGTCGCCCACGCCGCGGGCCAGGTCGCGGTGCAGCCACTGGATGAGGGCCGCGGCGGTGGCCTCCCAGTTCACGATGTAGGGGCGCATGCCGCGCGGGTGATAGAAGAGGCGCATGGCGTTCGGCCGTCCACCCACCGCGGCCACGTCCTCGACGGAGACGAAGCGCGCCATCAGGCGCTGTGCGCCCTGGTTGCTCATCAGCAGGTTCCAGTGGCCGTCCACCACCAGGGCCGGGAAGGGCTCCTGCTGCCGCAGGGTGAACTCGAGAGCCCGGCGCACGTCGCTCATCTGCGGGGCATCCAGCGCGGTCTCGCGGTAGACCGGGGCGTACCCCGCCGCGGCGAGCAGGTCGTTGCGACCGCGCGGCGGCACCTCGAGGGCCCGGGCCAGGAGCAGAACCATCTCCCGGCTCGGCTGGGAGCGCCCGGTCTCGATGAAGCTCAGGTGGCGGGTCGAGATCTCCGCGTCGACGGCCAGGCTCAGCTGGCTGAGCCGGCGCTGCTCTCGCCACTGCTTGATGAGCTGGCCGACCGGGCTCGAGCGGGGCTTCCGGGCCGCGGGGGCGCTGGCGTGCCTCATGGCGGGGAAGGTACACCCGGGGCCGGTCGCTCCGCCATTACCTTCGAGGTAATTGAACTGCGACACGCCCCGGGCCAGGATAGGCCGGGCCCGAGGGCCACGGGAGGAACGTCCATGTCGATCGATCCCAATCTCTTCAACGAGCGCATGCAGGGCACGCTCAGCACCCTGCTCGGCCTCCGCATCGTGGAGGCGGGCCCGGACCGCGTGGTGGCCGAGCTGACGATCCGCGACGACCTGCGCACCGTCGGCGGAGCGCTGCACGGCGGCACCCTGATGGCGCTGGCCGACACGGTGGGCGCGGCGGCCACCGTGGTCAATCTGCCCGCGGGGGCCACCACGACCACGCTCGAGTCCAAGACCAACTTCTTCGCGGCGGGGCGGAGCGGCGTGGTGCGCGCCGAGGCCACCGCGCTCCACAAGGGCAAGCGCACGCACGTCTGGCAGACCCGCGTGACCGACGAGTCGGGCCGGCTGCTCTCGCTGACCACCCAGACCCAGATGGTGCTGATGTGACGGAGGCCGCGGAGGAGCGCCCGCTCCGGGTGGCCTTCGCCGGCGTCTTCGCGGGGCAGCTCGCCGACCGCGTGCGCGCGCGGGTGCAGGTCCCGTGCGACGTGGTGCAGGGCGGCGAGGGCGAGATTCTCCCGCGGCTCGGCGACGTAGACGTGCTGGTGAGCATGGCCTTCACGCGCGAGATGGCCGCGGCGGCCCCACGCCTGCGCCTGGTGCAGGTGCCGGGCGCGGGCCTCGATCGCGTCGACCGCGGCGCGCTGGGGCCCGAGACCGCGCTGGCCAACGCCTACGGGCACGACGTCGGGATCGCCGAGTACGTGATCGGCGCCACCCTCGCGCTCGCGCGCGAGCTCTGCCGCATCGACGGCAGCCTTCGCCAGGGCCGCTGGGAGAGCGTCTGGTCCGGCCGCGCGGTGCCGCTCTGGTCCGAGCTGGCCGGCAAGACGCTCGGCATCGTGGGCTACGGGCGGATCGGCCAGGCCGTCGCCCGCCGCGCGCTCGCCTTCGACATGGACGTCATGGCGATCCGTCGCGACGCGAGCCGGCCCGATCCGCACCGGCTGGCCTACCTGCGCGGGCCGGAGGCGCTCGACGAGGTGCTGGCGCGCGCCGACGTGCTCGCGCTCACCCTCACCCTCACGCCGGACACGCGCGGCCTGATCGACGCGCGCGCGCTCGCCCTCATGAAGCCGACCGCGCTCTTGATCAACGTGGCGCGCGGCGAGGTGGTCGACGAGAACGCGCTCTACGAGGCGCTTGCCCGGGGCGCGCTCGGGGGCGCGGCGCTCGACGTCTGGTACCGCTATCCCCAGGGCGAGGCCGCCACGCTGCCCGCCCACCGGCCGTTCCACACGCTCCCGAACGTCCTGATGACCCCACACGTGTCCGGCTGGACCGAGGGCATGATGGAGGCGCGCGCGTCGGTCATCGCGGAGAACATCCACCGGGTGGCGCGCGGGCACGCGCCGGTCAATCTCATCGGCCCGGCCGGCGGTGCCTAAGCGCGGCAGCCGTGTTGCCGTGTCCGGGTAGGCGAGGGCCGCGTGGCGCCGTCTAAGTGCCCGTCAGTCTTGACCCGCACCCTTGGCATCCCGCTTGCGCTTCCTCCAGCCCATGGCCAAGGGGCACCTGGCAGAGCCGATCCGCGGAGCGTGCCCGTGCGGGCACATGATGAGCATGCACTGCCACGTCGACGGCTCCGGCCCGTGCGCCGAGCCGGGCTGCTCCTGCACCGGTGCGACCGTGATGGCCGGTGACGCCCCCGATCGACCGGACGAGGATCGAGCAAACCCATAATCTGCGGTAGACTTCGGGCGATGAGCGCGTCCGACCTCGCGAAGGCCCTCGATCATCTCGTCGCCGGCGAGTGGCAGCGCGCCCACGAGATCGTCCAGGCGGACAAGTCGGCGCTCGCGGCGTGGATGCACGGCATCGTGCACACGATCGAGGGCGATCTCGACAATGCGCAGTACTGGTACCGCAAGGCCGACCGCGAGTTCCCCGGCGCGGGCGCGGTGCCGCAGGAGATCGCGGCCGCGCGCGAGCGCCTGCAGCACCGCGACTAGCCTTCCCCCAGGAACATCTCCCGCAGCCGCGCCTTCTGCACCTTGTCTCCGTGCGGCCCCGGGGTGCGGGGCACGTCGGCCACCACCCGGACGTGGCGCGGCACCTTGAACGAGGCGATGCGGCCGCGGCAGTGGGCGATCACCTCCTCCTCGGTCAGATCGGCGCCGCCGGAGCGGGGGATCACGTAGGCCACCGCCGCCTCGTTGGTGCGCGGGTCGGGCACGCCGATGACGAAGGCCTGCAGCACCTTCGGGTGCGTCTGGAGGTACGCCTCGATCTCCCCGGGGGCGACCATGAAGTGGCTGATCCGCAGCACCTCGCGCAGGCGGCCGCGGAAGATGAAGCGGCCCGCCGCGTCGCGCACCGCCAGATCGCCGGTCTTGAACCAGCCGTCGGCCGTGAACGCCTTGCCGGTCTCCTCCGGCTTCCGGTAGTAGCCGGCGGTCACCAGCCGGCCGCGGAGCCAGAGCTCACCCTCGGCGTCGACCGGCTGATCGCGGCCGGTGTCCGGGTCGACCACGCGCGCCTCGAGGCCGTCGGCCGGCCAGATCCCGGCGGTCGCGAGGCTCTCGGGCGACTCGTCGAGGTCGTGCACGAGCGCCATCGCGTTGACCTCGGTCATGCCGTAGGGCTGGAAGCCCAGGCGCAGCCCGAGCCGCTCGACGACCGCCTCGAAGAGCCCCTCCACGCCGCCGCCGGTGGCCGCGAAGCCGCCGGTGCGCAGGCGCGAGCGATCGCGCTTGGCGAGGTCGGGATGCTCGAGCATCGGCACCGCCATCGTGTCGACCCCGTTCCACACCGTGATGCGCTCGTCCTCCATCAGGCGCAGCGCCACTCCCGGCTCGAAGATCTCCATCAGGACGAGCGTGGCCCCGTGGGTGAAGGTGGAGAGCGGGATGCAGAGGCCGCCCCAGGTGCCGGAGAGCGGCAGGGCGTGCAGCACGCGATCGTCCACGGTCAGGCGCAACACCGCGCCGCACCACCAGCCGTGCGGCAGGCAGTTGCGGTGGGTGATCACCGCGCCCTTGGGGAACGACGTGGTCCCCGACGTGTAGAGGATGGTGAGGGGATCGTCGGGCGCGACCGCGACGCGGGCGGCATCGAGGGCGGCCGCGGTCTCGGGCTCGTCGCCCTGCTCCACGAGATCCCGCCAGGGCAGGCAGCCCGGATACGGGTCGTCGGCGTGGACGATCACCCGGCGGAGCATCGGGAACTCCGCGACGTCGAGCTCGCCGGGGACGGAGCTCGCCAGATCGGGCAGCACATCGGCGAGCGTCTCGAGGTAGTCGACCGGCCCCGCGTGGTCGGCGCAGACGAGCGTGGTGGCGTCGGACTGGCGCAGGATGTAGCGGAGCTCGTGCGCCTTGTACCGGGTGTTGAGCGCCACCACCACCGCGCCGATGAGCGCGCAGCCGTACTGGAGCGCGAGCCACTCGGGGCGGTTGGGCATCCAGAGGGCGACTTTGTCGTCCTTCCGCACCCCGCCGGCGAGCAGCCCGCGCGCCAGGCGCTGGGCGTCGCGGTAGAGCTCTGCGTAACCGATGCGCCGGTCGGGTGCGACGATCGCCTCGCGGTCACCGAAGCGTGCGGCCTGCGTCGCCAGCATGTCGCCCACCGTCGCGCGCAGGAACGGATTGCCCTCGCCGGACGGGAGCATGGGCCACATGCTAGCACCCGCCGCGGAGCGGGGCTTTACAGCGCGGCCGAGATGTGGAAGATGAGAGGCACATGAGGTGCCAGGACGTGCGTCAGGCCCTTCCGCTTCTCGTCGAGGGAGAGATGCCCCTCACGGAGTGGGCCTTCCTCGAGATGCACCTGGCAAAATGTTCCGAGTGCCGCTCCGAGCTCGAACGACACCGGGACCAGGCTGCCGCGCGCACCCGTGCGCGTCGGCGCACCTGGACCGCGGTGGCTCTCGGGGCGACCGCGGTGGTCCTGGTGGTGGCCGGCGCCGGATACTATATCTACGAGGCGAGCCTGCCCGGCGCCTATCGTCCCGGCTTCATGCGCTCGCCGCTGCGTCCGCCGTCTCCGCCGATGACCGTCACCCCGGTGTCGCCCCCCGCGGCCGCGCCGAGCCCGGTCGCGCCGCCCGTCACGCGCCCGACACCCGTCGCCGCTCCGCCGGTGCCCGCGCCGTCTGCGCCCCCGCCGGCCGCCCGCGCGGCCGAGCCCGTCATACCGCCGCCGGCGCGGGTCCCCGCGGCCGCCTCGGCGACGGTGCCACGCCCGGTGCGGATCCCCGCGCCACGGCCGACGGAGCCGGCGGCCGAGGAGCGGATGCCGACGCAGGCGCGCCCGTCCGCTGCCGCGATCACCGCGGGACCAGGAGCGGAGGCGATGCCGACGCAGGGCGTCGGGCGTCCCTCGCACACTCGGGAGTGAGCTCAGGCGCGCTCGGGCTGGCTCTTGAGGTACTTGGCGACCGCGTCGAGCAGCAGCCCGAGGGCTTCCTTCTCGGTGCGGCCGGTCACGCTCACGTCGGGATAGAGCACCGCGGTGGCCCGGAAAAGCCCGCCCTCTTCCTGCACGACCTCGACTTCGAGCCTCACGGGCGGCTCGGGCGGGCGTGCTCGGCCAGGAACAGGTAGCGCGAGAGGCTGAAGAAGTACTCGCCGCGCACCGCCTGGGCCCGCACGTCCTCGGCCCAGCGCGCGGCCTCGTCCTCGGTGATGCCGCCGCGATTGGCCACGAAGCGGGCCACCACGTCGATCATGGCCGGGCTGTAAGTCTGCTCGCTCGCCTCCACGTTGACCACCGGGATCAGGGTCACGCCCTTGAGCGAGAAGCCGGTGCGCCGCAGCAGCTCCGGGAGGCGCGCGGGCAGGTGGGGATGGGCGAAGCGCTGCTCCCACGCCTGGAGCACCCGGGTGGTCCG
>Ga0075433_10003889_pt1 | contig 11557 bp, 6 predicted proteins | sample RhiMethybrSRZTD2_FD_75299 | JGI IMG/M metagenome (GOLD analysis project Ga0075433, IMG submission 75299) | Populus rhizosphere microbial communities from Tennessee, USA - Rhizosphere MetaG P. TD hybrid SRZTD2 | ecosystem: Host-associated > Plants > Roots > Rhizosphere > Soil | place: USA... | reverse complement strand
GCGAACCTGGAGTGGCTCGCCGGATGGATTGGCGTCGCCTTCGAACCGGCGCTTCCCGACACCCGCCGCCGCGACTGGCTGCGAGCCGCGCCCGCGCTCGCGCGCTGGCACAGCACGAAGCGCGGACTGGCGATGGCGCTCGACCTCGCCACCGGCGGCGGCGTCAGGGGCGGCGAGATCGTGCTGCTCGAGCACTTCCGGCTGCGCCGGCTGCTGGCCACGCTGCTCGGTGTCGATCTCGCGGAGGAACACGATCCGCTGCTGCCCGGCCTGCACCAGAGCGGCAATTCGATCGTCGGAGACACGCTGATCCTGAGCGACACGGAGACCGTGGAGCTGCTCGCGCTGTTCCGGGAAGAGGTGGCCAGCGCCGCGGAGAACGCGGCGGTGCTGGAATTCCTCGGACGGCTCGCGCACCGCGTCACGGTGCTCGTGCATCAGACCGTGACGCCGCAGGATCTCGGGCTGATCCGCCGCATCGCCGAGCTCGAGTCGCCGGCGCACGTCGACGTGCGCGTCGCGACGGCGACGTGGCCCCTGCTCGTCGGCATCGCCAGCCTTGTCGGGGTCGACACCTATCTCGGTCCTCCGCAGCCGCCGCGCCCGGTACGCGTCCAGGTCTCCACGGTCGGCGCGGGCGACTTCGTGCTGGGTCCGATCGCGCTCGATCCCCGGATCTCGGGCGCGGCAGCCGTCGGGCCCGCGCCACTGCTGCCGACCGCCGAGGCCGGCCCGGATCGCACCGTCCCCTTCCAGACCAGCTTCGAGCTCGACGGATCGGGCTCGCGCGCAGGACCCGGCCGCAGCATCCGCGAGTACGTGTGGCGGCGGCTGCCGCCCGATTCCATCAACCCGTGACAGAGGAGCGACACCATGGCCGAGTTCGTCATCAACACAGACGTGGTCACCACCGAGCCGCGCGTGGAGGTCACCGTCAGCCCGAACAATCCGATCGCACTGGGCCGCCAGCGCTTCCGGCTGATCGTGACTGACACTGCCGGGAACCGGTCGGCGGCCGACGAGGTGATCGTGATCGTGGCCGATCAGGAGAACCCGACCGCGGTGCTGCGCGCGCCGCGCATCACGCCGTTCGGACGCAGCTTCGATCTCGACGGCAGCGCGTCGTTCGACGTCGGCGGCGGCAAGGTCGCGCAGTACATCTGGACCTACCTCGGACCGGAGCGGATCGGCTGACGCGTCCATGGCCCGCTTCGAGATCAACACGCCGATCGCCACGCGCGAGGCGACGATCACGGTCGACGCCGGCCTGCCGGTCGGACGCCACCGCTTCCGCCTCGACGTGATCGACGTGCAGGGCCGCCGCAGCAAAACGCCGGGCGAAGCGATCGTCGAGGTGCAGCGGATCATCGTCGATCCGAGGCCGCCAATACCTCCGGTCGTCATCGACCCGCGGCCGCCGGTGATCATCACGCGGCCCGGCCGCTTACCCTCCGGGCGGACGACCCGCCGTCCGCGGGTCAAGAAGGAGAAACCATGAACCGCCTGTCACGAGCCCCCGACGCCGATCCGCTCTATGCGCGTCCGGCAGCCGAGCGCCCCAGCTACGCGACGGGGATGCTGCTCGACGCGCAGGACTTCACCGACGAGCAGACCTACCATCGCGGCCGGCTCGCCCGCGCGCTGGCGTCGCTGACGGGCGGGGGCACGCTGGCAGGTCTCCGCGTGGTGCAGAGCCCGGCCACGACCGGCGCGAACGCACGGCCGGAAGAGATTCGCGTCGAGCCGGGTCTGGCCATCGATCGGCTCGGACGGCTGATCGAAGTGCCCCGCCCCGCGTGCCTGCGGCTGCAGGCGTGGTTCGACGCGGAACGCGCCGCCGACGGCGGCGATCGGCTGAGGCGGGCCGCATATGCGAGTCTCAATCGCTTCCTCTCGCCACGCGCGATCGCGGAAGCCGGCAGCGGCGGCCGGCCGCCGATTCCGGCGCGGGGTGTCGTCGCCGACGTCTTCCTGCGCTTCATCGCCTGTGCGCGGGGCCTGACTCCAAGCTTCGCAACCGGACCGTTCGAAGCGCTGGACGCCGTCGCGACCTCGCGCGTGCGCGATGCCTACGAGCTGCAGCTGATCGCGCGCGAGGGTCTCGACGACGGATTCAATGGTCTGCCGTCGCCGGGGCCGGATCTTGCCGCGATCGCGAATCCTGATGAGCGCCGCGCGCGCCTGCAGGACGCGATTCTCGACAGCTACCCGGCGAGCGGCCGCGCCGGCAGTCCGGGCGATCTCGATCCGCTGCCGGAGCATCCGGCAGGGGTCGATCGCACATCCGTGTTCCTCGCGCGCGTCGTCATTCCGGTCGGCGCCGCCAATCCGCCGGCGCGCGCCGGCACTGCAGTCGTCGTCGACAGCTGGCGGCGACGGTTCGTGGCGTCGTCGTCATTGATCTCGCGATGGGTTGGGGCGTGAAAGGAAACGACTTATGGCTCTCACAGACGGCGCGGCGCGGGAGCGTATCGCAGCACAGGATCTGGCGGCTCTTCGAGGTGCGGGCATTCTCATCGAGGATCCGCGCCGGCAGCGGCCGCGGTATTTCGATGGGCGGTTCCTCGCCGCGCGCGATCTGATCCGCGATCAGCAGTATTTCCTCACGCGTGAGGCCGACCTCGGGCAGGCCGCGGGCGGTGGTGTTGCCTTCGGACTGTTCGTCCGGCAGCGCGGCGAGGCGCAGTCGCTGACGATCTCGCCGGGGCACGGCGTCACGCCGGCAGGCGAGCTCGTGCTGCTGCCGCGCGAGATGAGCGTGTCGCTCGCCAACGTGCCGGCGGCCGAACAGCTGTCCGCCCGGTTCGGGCTGTCGCGCCGGCCGCAACCGCCGATGCGCAGCCGCACCGGGCTGTTCGTGATCGCGCTGCGGCCGGTGGAGTTCACCGCGAATCCGATCGGCGCCTACCCTACGAGCATCACCGGCCAGCGCACGGTCGAAGACGGCGACGTCATCGAGGCCACCGCCATCGTCCTCGTCCCGTGGAACGACGACGGCGCGAGCGACGCGCTGGAGGCGCGGCGGGGACGCGCGGCGCACGCGATCTTCGTCGAGGGCGTCGATCGCGGCGTCTCCGCCAACGTGTTGCCGCTGGCGATGATCGCGCTTCAGAACAACACGGTCGTCTGGGTAGACGAGGCGATGGTGCGGCGCGAGCTCGGCGCGGATCGATCCGACCTGCCGGGACTGGGAATCGCACCCCGCGCGCTGCGGCTCGCGCATTTTCTTCAGCACCAGGCGCACCTCGCCGACCTCCTGCAGGTCGCAGGGGCCCGTGCGTTCCCGGCGGCCTCACGGTTCCCGGCACTGCCGCCTGCCGGACGTCTGCCGGCGGGCGTGATCAATCCGGCCGACTTCACGCAGAGTTATTTCCCCGCGGAGGTCGATTGCGACTTCTCGATCGTGCCGGAGGACGAGCTGCCGGCGCTCATCGAGGACGCGCTGGCGCTGCCGCCGATCGATCTCACGCTTCCGGCGGAGGCGCTGGACTCGTCCGCGGTCGCAATCCTGGCGCCGGTCGCGCGCAACGAATGGCGCGCGGTGGCGGCGCGGCTGACCACGCGCGTGAGACCGCTCCGTCCGGCGGCGCCGAATCTCGTGGCGCAGCGCAAGCCGCTCGAGACTCTCCTGCGCCTGCGGCCGCTGCTGCCGGTCGTGCCACTTCCCGACCCGGCCGATCCGGCCGACGCCGAATGGCAGCGTCTGGCCCGATTGCCGAACCTGTGGTTCGTACGGCGGCGTCAGCTCGCGTATCGCGATGACCTCGCGGGCGCAGCGGTACGGTTTGCCGCCGTCGAAGATGCACGCGTCACCGAGGGTGTACGCACACGCCTGGCCAGCCTCGGCCTGGCGGAGAACCTCGATCGCGTGCTGACCCGCGCCTCCCCGGCCGCGACGGTGGAGGTCACACGCCTGCTCGCCTCTCCGCGCTTCGCCGATTCGCCGGTGATGACTGCCGCCGCGCTCGGCGAGCTCACGTCGCGCGCGGAATCCACGGGCAGCCTCGACACGGCAACCGCGGTGGCCGTGACAAGCACGCTCACCGCGAAAGGCGCCGGAGAGGGCCTCGCACGTCTCGAGACCAGCAGTCCCGAGCCGCTGGCGGCGCCAGCCCTCGTCAAGCTCGCGACGGGGACCGAGTGGCGAGCGGTGGACTCTGACCTGCGCGCCGCGCCCAAGGAGGAGCTGCCGAAGGTCGCCACGCGCCTGCTCGGGACGGTTCGCGGTGGCACCGCCGTGACACCCGTGCGTCCCCGCGGGACGACGACGCCGACGAGAAGGAAGGCGGCCCCGAGAAAGAAGAAGAAGGCTGGAGAGCGACCGTGAGCATCAAACCGATCGAGAAGCCGCTCGACGGCGAACGCGTCATCGGGATCTCGCCCGACACGGCGAACGCCGCCGCCGTCGACTGGCTTCGCCGGCCGAACCTGTTTCCGGGGAGAGCGCTGACCGCGCCGACGCTCGAGCAACGTCAGCGCTGGCAGGCCGGCCGCATCGCGATCCGCAGCCAGGCCTTCACCCGCGGCGTCGCCGCCGGCCTGGAGGTGAGCTACACCATCGACCCCGGCGCGCCGGGCGGTCCCGACGTCGCTCGTCTGCAGATCACGCCGGGACGCGCGCTCACCTGGACCGGCGAGGACATCGTCCTTGCCACGCCGGTCGACGTGCGCTTCGACGATCTTCCAGTCGTGGCCGAACCGGCCGTGTTCGCGGAGGCCAGCGGCGAAGGCGGCCCCGTCGCCCCGGCGCCGGGTGGGCTCGGCGTTCTTCGGCCGCGCACCATCGGCACGCCACGTCTCGGATCGTTGATCGCGATCCGAGCCGACATCCTGCCGCCAATCGGCGTGCTGGTGCTGCAGCCCGTGGTCGCGGATCGATCGGACTTCGACCCGACCGATCCCTGCGACCGCTGCCAGTGCGCGGAGTCGAGCGACGCGGCGCCGGACAGCTTCGAGGACTGGCGCACCGCCGACGGTGTGCGGCTGCTCTGGTACGCGTGGCCGGACGAGTGGCGCGCCCTGCCGCCGGATACGGCAAGGCGCCGGAATGCGCTCGCGCACATCGTCTTCGACGCCGAAGCCGCGCTCGCCGAGGGGGAGGCGCTGCCGTGGGAGCCCTGGGGAGCACCGATCGCGCTCGTCGGTATGAGCGCCGCGTGGCAGCCGGTCTTCACCGATCGGGCGGCGGTCGTGCGTCGCGGTGGACGCGCGCGGAACGCACGCCTCGCACTCACACCTGACGGACGGGTGGCGGCCGACAGCCGGTTGCCTGGTCTCTGGCAGGCGCGGATCGAGCAGCTGGCGGAACAGATCGCCGGGATGGGCCACCCGCTGCCCGCTCCCGACGTGCTCGCGCAGGCCTTCGGTCGGCTGCCTCCCGCCGGACTCCTGCCGACCAACGCGATCGGCCTCGACGTGCTGCCGCTCAACCTCGAATCGGAGGTGTTGCAGAGCCGTTTCTTCCCTGCCGGATTCGAGCTCGACGCGGTTCCCGTGCCGCTGCCACAGCTCGACGTCGCGATCCGCGAGGCGGCGCCGCTCGCGGCGGTCGACTTCTCCACGGCCGAACGCGTGCGCGTGCTCGTCCCCGTCACGCAGGCCTCCTACGAGGCGCGGTTGCTTTACGAGGAGGTCGTCGCTGCGGAATTCCAGCAGACCGTCGACCGCTTCACGCTCACGCGATCGCGGACGCTCGGCGCGCGACAGGGAGTTCGCAACGGGCTCGCGGCCTTGACGCGTGCGGTGACCGGCACCACACCAGAGGTGCCGCCCTTCGACGACGACCCGCTTGCTCTGGAACCCGAGCAGCTCGCACCATGGGGCCCGCCGCCGTCCGGCGGAGGCCACCGCGCACAGCTCGCGGCCGGACTTCATCAGCACGACTTCCTGGGGGCGACGGCGACGATCGTGCCCGCCGCCAACGATCTGCTCTTTGCCTGGGTCTATCTCGATCCCGACAATCCGCCGCAGACCCTGATGCTGCAGTGGCACGCCGGCGGCACCTGGGAGCATCGCGCCTACTGGGGCGCAAACCTGATCGCGTTCGGCACCGACGGCACGCCGTCACGTCTGCGCATCGAAGAGGCAGTGCCGCCGCAGGGCCGCTGGATCCGGCTCACGATCGATCCAGCCAGCGTGGGACTGAGTGCGAACGCGCCGATCGACGGCATGGCCTTCACGCTGTTCGGCGGCCGCGCCGCGTACGGCGCGAGCGGTCTTGCGACGAGAACCGGCGACACGAACTGGTTCACGACCGAGCTACCGGCGGGAGCGACGGCCGGCGGCAGCGAACCATGGGACTTCCTCGCCGACCACGAGCTCTGGTCGCCGTTCGAACCGCTGTTCGGCGCGACCAGCGCGCTTCCGGCAGTCGCGGCACTCCGCGCCGACCCGGCGCTCGCGCCACTGTCGACGGTCGAACGCGCACAGCTCGACGCACGCGGGCTGGAAGGGTTCATCGCCTATCTGGTCTCGCGCACCGATCGCGCTGACGATCTGGTCGACTACGGTTTCCTCAAGGTCCAGACCGACGTCTATCGAGTGCGGCAGCTCGTGCTCGGCACCACCGCCGCGACCCGGCTCGCGGTGTCCCCCGCGCTCGCGACGATCGCGCAGGCCGAAACCGCGGCAGCCTCGCAGGAACAGATCTCGACCTTCTACAACAACCTGATCGCCAGGCCGCAGACCACGGTCGCCACACTGCGGACATCGGGCGGCGGCGGCGGTGGAACGCCGGCGGCGTTCGAAATCGGGCCGATCGCGCGAACAGTGCCCGAGGCGGAAGCCGGGAGCGCGCGACTCACGCGTGCCGGCATCGGCGTCTCGGCGCCGGTTCTGTTCGGCGGCGGCGGCGGCCAGGCGATCACGCAGCCAATCCTCTCGGGCGGCGTCAAGAGCGGCGCCGCAATACAGCTTGATCCGGGCATCGGCATCCAGCCGGAGCTGGGCGCCGTGATCGAAGCGCCGGCGCTCGACCTGAGCTCGGCCGCCGTGCGCGCGCGAACGCAGGACACCGGCGTCATCGGCGTCGCCGCGAGATCGCCGGCCGACGTCGTGAACGCGCCGCCCATCATCGGCAAGGCGAACATCCGCACGACCGCGATCGCCCAGCGCCTCGAGGACCCGAAGGCCATCGAGGCGAAGGACTACACCGCCGCCACTCGGCACGACGCGGTGGCCGCGCTGGTGCGGCTGGCCGATCAACTCCGGGACGAGGACGGGGGCGTCACGCCGGGCCTGTTCGAAGGCATCGACGTCTACGGCGTCCGCGACGATCCCTTCCTCGGCGCGAACAACACGGCGAGACGGGTGCCTCTAGCCACGTTCATCGCCGACCGCACCCGGCTGACGCAGCTGCTCACGACGCCGGTCCGAACCCGTCCGGTGCCGAATGCCAACGAGACGATCCCGGACGAGGGCGCGTACTTTTCCGACAGCGCCGACCTGTCCGACAACACCGTCGCGCTGATGCGGCAGCTCGAAGGCCGCATCAAGCTCTATCGCGACGCCATCGCGGCGGCGCAGCGCGCGCTCGCGACGCTGCGCGGGGCCATCGCCAGCGGCAACGTCCGCCTCGCTGCGATCGCCGACGCGCTCGCCGAAGCGCGCCACGACGTCAGCGTCGCGAAGGCGCTGCTCGCCGAGGAGACCGGGCGCATCGCGGGCATCAACGATCGACGCGCGAGAGTGCTCGCGGAGGAGGTCCGGTTCCTGGCGTTCATCCGTCCGCGGGAAGCGGACAACCTCGCGACCGCGCCGCGGCACCAGGTGGACCCCGGTCTGATCGAGGCGCCCGCGCCAGCCTGCCTGGACGAGCATCCCGACATCCCCGACGAGCTCACCGACATGCTGCGCGTGGTGCGTGAGGCACCGGCGCAGTGGTTCACCGACGTGCCCAGGCTGTTCGATCGGCTGGACCGGCCGGACCTGCTGGTCCGGGTGCTTCAGAGCGCGCAGCTGCGCAGCCAGCTGACCTCCGCGCCCATCGTGCGGGCCGCGCCCACGAGCCGGCTCACCGGTGCGATCGCCAGCATGCAGAGCCGCCAGCTGCAGGTGGTCAGCCAGGCGCGATCGGTCGCGACGCAGCTCGATCTTTCACGCATCGCCGGCCTCACCTGGCAGGGGGCGCGCGATCAGGCCACGCAGGTCGTCTCGCTCGGCGACTTGATCGACGGCGAGCACGGCCGCGGCGAGGTCGCCCGCCGCGCGGCGCAGACGTTCGAGGAAATCGGGCGGATCACGGCCTGCCTGCACGCGGGCTTCTCGGACGTCCTCCCATCGATCCGCCTCGACTGGGCGGAGACCTTGTCGCAGTTCGACGAGTCGCCGAGCCTGCGCCGGTTGGGCGCGCTGGCCCGCTGGGGCGAGATTCCCTTCACGGATCGCTACCGGCTGCAGGCGCTCACGGACTGGCTGTTCTCGCGCATCAACGCGGTCGAACCGCGGGCCGAATCGCTGATGAACGACGTCGTCCGGATGTGCCTGCTGCTTGCCAGTCATGCTCCGGTCGGCCGGATCATCGCCGGCAGACTGCCGCGCCCCATCACCGTCCGGCCGGGAGTGCGGCTTCCGGTCACGGCGTTCGAGCCCGCCCGGCTGCGCGTGGGGATGGAGGCGCTCGTCTATCGCCAGTCCAGCGTCGTGGCGCGCGCGATCGTGGAAGACATCGGCGCGACCGAGATCGCGACGCGCGTCGTCCACACCACGCAGCCGCAGGTCGACCTCGACGTCAACGTCCGCGTGCAGTTCGGCGCGGCGGAGACGATGAGCCTCGCGGCCGCGAGACGCTCGAGCGCGCTCGTGCGGTGAGCGAACCATGGGGCGCACCACACGCACGATCGAGCGCCTGCGTCTTCGCGCCGATTCCGCGGCGGCGGTGCGCCACGCCGTGCCGCTGATCGAGGACGCCTTCCGAACCGCGACGCTCCCGGACGATGGGGCCCGCCTGGTGTTCGTGAAGCGTCTGAATCTCGGGCGCATGCCGGCGGGGGCCTCGGCGCAATCGCTGTCGCTCCTGCTCGAGTCGCGCTTCAGAGAGTCGGACTGGCGTCTGGTGCCCGCCCGTGATGCCAGCAGCGACGGATCCCAGGCGGTCTGGTTCCGCGACGCGCTCGACGTGCACGAGCTCGCCGCGTTTCGCATCGTGCGCGGACAGCCGATCGACGCGTGGTTCTGGCCGCTCGCGATACCCGCGCTGGTGAAGGCGACGACACCGGATGCGAGAGTCAGAGCGATCGCGCTGTCGCTGGCGGCGCAGGAGGAAGCACCGGCCGCACTCCCCGCATGGGTGACCACGCTCGTGCGTGCCGGCTATCGCGATCGACTGATCGCGGCGCTCCATCCGGGTGACGGCAGAACGCTGCTGCGTGCCGCTGGCCTGGGTGAGTCAGCCGCACGGCTCGATGACGGACTCGTACGAGCGGCCCTGCGGGGGCAGGGCACAGGTCTTCCTCAATCCACGTCCGCGGCCGCCGACGATCGAGTCGAGTTCGTGGAGCGCATCCTGGGTCTCAGCCACGATCCTGCGGTCGCAGCCCTTCCGCGATCGGTCACGACCAAAGAGATCGGTATGCGCGCGACCGATCCCCGCGACCAGCCAGGGTCAGCCGCTGAGGCGCCATCCCGGAGCCACAGGCGGCCTGTCAATCGCAGGAAACCGCTGGAGACGAACGCGGCCACTCCGCCGGCTGCGACACTCGCGCGGACGGAACTGCACGAGACCATCGTTCAACAGGACCATCCGAGGAAGCGAGCCAGTGCTCGAGCCTCTGCGCCCGCACATCGCCCCGGCGCGCTGGAGATTGACGACCACGACGGCGATCGCGTGAAGGGTGCCGGTGTCCCGGCAGCCGCGTCGCTTTGGGCGCTTCCAGAAACAGTCGCCACCGCGGCCGGAGGCCTGCTGTTCCTGATCCCGGTGCTGGATCGAGTCGGTTTTGCCGAATGGTGCGCGAAGACTGATGCCGTCTCCGCGCGGGTCCTGGCGCGGCAGATCTTCGGCCTGCTGCTCGCGCGGCTGCGGATTCCTGACGACGACCCGGCATGGGAGCTGGTCCGCCTACGCGCGGGGATGCCGGCGCGCGCTCCGGCGGACAGGCTCTTTGGGTCAGCCTGCCTCGCCGAAGCACTCAAGGGTCCAAGTGCGGAGGCGGGGCTCACCGCCTGCCGCCGGCTGCTGCGACGCCGCGTGCGCATCGGCCTCGCCACGCTCGTCGTCCGGCCTGCGAAGCTGGCCGTCACCGCCACGCATGTCGACGTGTTCTTTCCGTTGACCGCCGCCGACATCCGCATCCGCCGGGCGGGTCTCGACATCGACCCGGGCTGGGTGCCCTGGTTCGGACGGGTCGTGGCCTTCCATTACGAGGATCGGCCGTGGAGGTGACCGCTCCACGCGTTGCGGCGTCCATGCCGCTGAGCGCCCTGGCGTTTGCGGCGCTCTGCCCCGCCGATGCGGCCGCCGACAGCGCGGCGGAAGCGCGCTGGCTTGCCGCCCAGTGTGACGCTCGCGACGCCTCGCTCGAGGATCTTCCCGCGGCCTTCGAGGCATGGAGACGCGATCCGCCCGCGAGCGATCGACGGCTTGTCGCGCTTGGGGCACGCATCGGCCTGTCCTGTGCGGAAACGCTCGCGCTCGCCCTGAGCTGTGCGGCCGAGACCGACTCGATGGCCGGCCGGGCGCTCGCCTGGTTGCAGACGCCGGTGGGCGGCGCCCGGCCGCTGGCTGGCCTGGTCGCCACCCTGGCGCAGCGCTTCGGCGACTCCACGCCGCTCACATCGCTCGCGGCCGGCGCCGCGCGATCCAGCGGACTGCTGCAGACGGACAACGACTCACGGTCGATGCCCGAGCGCTCGCTGAGCGTGCCGCACCCAATCGTGCTGGCGCTCGCCGATCCGCCGGTTCTTTCGTGGCCGGGTCTGCATGTGGGCATGGCCGACGCGCCGCCGTTGCCCACGAGCCTGCGCAAAGCGGCGGCGAGCCGTGCCCAGGCGCTCTCGCGCCGCGCGGCGCCGGGGATTGTCGTGCGCAGCGGCCATCCACGTGAAGCGAAGGCCGCCGCCGCCGCAATCTGCGCAAGCCTCGGCGCCCGGGCGCTCTTTCTCGAGGGTGATCCGCCCGAAGGACTCGGGCCATGGTTGTGGCTCGCCGCGGCCATTCCCGTGATCTGCGCGGAGCTGGCCCCGGGAGAGCGTCGCCGAATGAAGGACATTCCCGGCTGGGGCGGACCGCTGCTGGTCGCCGCCGGACCAGACGGCAGCTTCGAGCGGGAGGGTGAAGCGTTTGCGGTCTGGCGAGTGCCCGTGCCGCCGCCCGTGGAGCGCATTGAACTGTGGCAGGCGGCCACCGGCGACGCCGGCCTCAGCGAACAGCTCGGCGCCACACATCGCCACGCCTGCGCCCGCATCGCCGAGCTCGCCCGCGCCGCTCACTATCACGCGCAGATCTGCGATGGCGGTCCCGTTGGACCGCATGAGATCGCCGCGGCCGCGCGCACCGGCGCCGGCTGCGATCTGGGCACCCTGGCGGAGCTGCTCCCCGAGCCGATTCCGGATGACGCCG
>Ga0075433_10003888_pt1 | contig 11558 bp, 13 predicted proteins | sample RhiMethybrSRZTD2_FD_75299 | JGI IMG/M metagenome (GOLD analysis project Ga0075433, IMG submission 75299) | Populus rhizosphere microbial communities from Tennessee, USA - Rhizosphere MetaG P. TD hybrid SRZTD2 | ecosystem: Host-associated > Plants > Roots > Rhizosphere > Soil | place: USA... | reverse complement strand
GCTCATCGACGACCTGCTCGACGTGAGCCGCATCGCCTCCGGCAAGCTCCGCCTCGAGCTGCAGAACGTGGAGCTCGGCTCCGTCATCGACGCCGCCGCGGACACGGTGCGCCCCGCCGCTCTCGCAAAGGGCATCCGCCTCGACGTCGTGCGGGAGCCCCGGGTCGGGCCGATCACCGGGGATCCCGACCGACTCCAGCAGGTCGTCTGGAACCTGCTCAGCAACGCGGTCAAGTTCACGCCGCGGGAGGGACGGGTCCAGGCGCTCCTGCGGCGGGTCAACTCGCGGGTCGAGATCGTGGTGAGCGACACCGGCCCGGGCATCCCGGCGGACTTCCTGCCCTTCGTGTTCGAGCGCTTCCGGCAGGGCGACAGCTCCAGCACGCGCCCCCACGGGGGCCTCGGCCTCGGGCTGACCCTGGTCAAGCACCTCGTCGAGCTGCACGGCGGCGCGGTCACCGCGGAGAGCCCGGGCGCCGGGCACGGCGCGACGTTCACCGTGAAGCTGCCGGTCAGCGTGACGCTCGTGCCGGCGGCGGGGACCGCGACGCCCGCCAGCCTCCCGGCGCTGTTGCCCGTCGCTCCGACGGCCCGGCTGGAGGGCCTTCGCGTCCTGGTCGTCGATGACGACGTCGACGGGCTCAACCTCGTCTCGGCCATGCTGCGCCGCGCCGGGGCGACCGTCGCGGTCGGTCGATCCGCCGCGGAGGGGTTCGACCACTTCGTGGCCGAGCCCCCCGACGTGCTGATCTCCGACATCGAGATGCCGGGCGAGGACGGCTATGCGCTGATCCGCCGGATCCGGGGGCTCGAGCCCGGACGCGGTGGTCGGGTGCCCGCCATCGCCCTGACCGCGTACGGGCGTCGAGAAGATCGTCTGCACGCCATCTCCGCCGGCTTCAGCATGCACGTGCCCAAGCCAGTCGACCCGGCGGAGCTGGTCACGCTCGTGGCCAGCCTGGCTCTACGCTAGGCCGGTCTGCTCGACGGCGAGGCGCTCCCGCCGCCGGAAGAGCACGCCCACCCCCGCGAGCCCCGTCCCGAGCAGGAAGAGCGACGCCGGCTCGGGAGTCGGAGTGGTGAAGCTCTCGTCGATGCTCGTCGGCACCCCATCGAGGCCCCTGTTGATGTCCTTGAAGATGAACACCGGTGAGGTCAGCCCGAAGGTCTGAGCGACCATCCGACATACCAGGGCCGGACACCGGAAAGAGCTACTTGGCCGGGCGAAACCTGCCGGACAGCCCCCGTGTTGTAGACTCGGGCCACGCCGCTTCTGGAGAAGGAAGCGCGCCCCCGGGAGAGGTCATGCGCCGCGTCTTCTCCGCGCTACGGAGCACCGGGCCGCGAGGTCTGGCCGCGCTCCTCCGCCTCTACCGCGTCGTCCGACAGCAGAGGCCCTGCCCCTCCTGTGGGCACTACATCGCGCGGTCGGCGCTCAAGTGTCGCTACTGCGCGCGGTGGCTAGCCTGACGGCTACTACAGCCTGGCTAAGGTCGAGTGGCCGCGGCGCCTCGGTCACCCACGAGGTCGCGAGGCGAGAGTAGCCGAAACGCGAGCTGTCCGAGCAGCGTGACGACGCCCAGGTGCAGGAAGGCCAAGCCCCAGCCGCGGGGCGACATGCCCCCCGAGAGATCCAGGATCCAGCCGATCACGATCGGTCCCACGAACCCGCCCGCGTACCCGGCCATCGAATGGACCGCGAGGGTGGCGCCACGGCGGCGTGGATCGGCGCTGCCTGCGGCCCCCGCCGTCAGCGACGAGGAGTCGAGCCAGATCAACACGCCGTAGATCAGCACGAGCGCGCCGGCGAGCGCGTACGAGCGCGATCCGAGGAAGCCGATCCCGCAGGCCCACACCGCGCACGACATCATGGCCAGCCCGACCAGGCGCTGGCGCCCGAGTCGGATCGACGCCTCGTTGCCGACGACGCTCGCCCAGGTGCCGACCAGCCCCATCGTCGTCGCCAGGACGGTGGGGGTGAGCCACGGCGCGCGCTCTCCCGTCGCGGCGGCGACGTAGGCCAGGAACGCGACGGCCCAGCCGCGGAGCGCGTTCATCTCCCAGGTGTGGGCGCAGTAGGCGAGCGCGTAGGCCATCGCCGACCGATTGCGGAGCACCGGTCGGAAGTCGAAGAGCGCGACGGGCGACGTCTCGGGGGCCTTGCCTGACGGCTGGGCCGGCGCCCACCAGAACACGATCAGCCACGCGATCAGGGCCGACAGGCCCGCGCCCACGAAGGCCCCGCGCCAGCCGTACCCGCGGCTCAGCGCGCCCGCGAACACGAACGAGAGCGCCCCGGCGATGCCGATACTGGCCGCGTGTCCGGCCACCGCCCGCGACATCAGCGCCGGGCTCACCCGGTCGGCGAGGAGCTTCAGCCCCGTCATGTAGGTGCCCGCCCACCCGACGCCCGCGAGCGCCCGCATGGCGAGCGCGCTCCAGAAGCCGTCCGCGAAGCCGGCGAAGCCGAGCTGGCTCACGACCGTCAGCGCCACCCCGGAGAGATAGACGCGGCGGGCGTCGATCCGGTCGGTCAGCGTGACGAGGATGGGCACGGACAGCGCGTAGGCCGCGTAGAACACCCCGGTGATCCACCCGGCCTCGCGGTTGGACAGCTGCCACCGATCGATGAAGCCGGGCAACAGCGCGGGCCAGGTGTATGCGCCGATCTGGGCGCAGACCTGGGCCGCGCAGACGGAACTGACCAGACGCGCGGGGGTCAGGGCACCGGCGCCTTCAGCCAGGCGGCCACCCGCGACTGGATCTCGTCGCGCACGCGACGGAAGACGGCGAGCCTCTGCTCCTCGCTGCCGGTGGCCCGCGAGGGATCCGCGAACGACCAGTGCAGGCGCTTCACCGAGCCGGGCACGACGGGGCAGCGCTCGGCGGCGTCGTCGCAGACCGTGATCAGGTAGTCCCACGCCGGCGGCACCACGTCCTCGTACCGCTTCGAGGTGTGCGCGCCGATGTCGATTCCACGCTCGGCCATGACCCGGATGGCGAGCGGGTTCACTGCGGTCTTCTCCGTCCCCGCGCTGCCGGCCTCGAATCGGTCGCCCGCCAGCGCGCGAAGGAAGCCCTCGGCCATCTGGCTTCGCGCCGAGTTGTGGGTGCAGAGGAACAGGACGCGAGGCCGGCTCACGGGAGGAGCCGCTCCACGATCACGCAGTCCCGCCACTCGCCGTCGAGCTTGCCGTGCCGGTGATAGACCCCGACGACCCGGAAGCCGCACCGCTCGTGCAGGGCCAGGCTGGCCACGTTCTCGGGAAAGATGCGCGAGACGATCTTCCAGAACCCGCGCTCGGCGTAGGCGCGGCAGAGCGCCTCGAGGGCGGCGCGCCCCGCGCCGGTGCCGCGGGCCGCACGGGCGACGTATACCGAGTGCTCGGCCACCCCCGCGTAGGCCGGACGGGCGCGATAGGCCCCGGCGCCGGCCCAGGCCACCACCCGCCCGTCGCGCTCCGCCACCACGGTGGGGAACCGGTCTCCCTTGTCCGCGAGCTGAGCGGCGAGCTGCTCCGGTGTGCGGGGCTCGGTCTCGAAGGTGGCGATCCGGTCGGCGATGCCCTCGTTGTAGATGGCGGTGATGGCGGGTGCGTCGGCCGGCGTCGCCAGCCGGGTCACCAGGTCGTCCGTCATCGTGCGGCCACCGAGGCGATCGGCGGGCGCGCGGCGCCGCCGCGGTGGAGCGCCGCCGCCGCGGGCGTGCGGTGCAGCAGGATGCCGGACGCGACCGCGCCCAGGCCCGCGATGCCCAGGCTCACGAAGGCCCAGCCCCAGGCGCCCGCGTTCTGGATCCCGTACCAGTCGAGGATCGCGCCGAAGAGCAGCGGTGCGATCGCGCCCGCGCCGTACCCGAGCAGCGAGCGCAGGGCGAGGGCCGCGCCCCGGTACGCGGGAGCGACCACCTCGGTGATCGCGGTGGAGTAGATCGGGGAATCCCCGAGCGCGGCAAATCCGTACAGCAGGCCGACCCCGACCACCAGGAGCAGCGACAGGCCGATCAGCCAGCCGAAGACGAGGGAGCAGCCGGCGCTGATTGCGGCCATGGTCAGGATCACCGGCGTGCGCCCGAACCGGTCGGCGAACACGCCCGCCAGCAGCGAGGCGATCATGCCGGTCAGATGGGACAGCGACGTCATGTAGGCGCCGAGGCCGGCGCCGCGGGTCAGCTCGGACCCCGCCGCCACGAAGCAGGCGGCGAGGAACGCGGGCGTCCAGGCCCACATGCCGAGCAGCTCCCACGAGTGGAACGTGTACCCGGCGATGACCAGCATGGCCGGCCGGTTCCTGAGCACCTCGGCGCCGAAGCGCTGGCCGCCCGCCCGCGCGCTCACCACGTTGGCGGTCGAACGCAACGCGACCCAGGCGACGACCCCACCGATGACCGGCCCCGACGCCAGGAGCCAGAATGCGAGCCGGTAGCCGCCCCGGGGAATGGCGATACCCGCCAGCATCAGGGCCAGGGCGAGCCCGAGCGAGTGGCCGGCGAGGTAACCGCCCATCGCTCGTCCGCGACGCTCCACCGGCACGTTCTCCGCCACGAGCAGGATCCCGGTGGTGTACGTGCCGCCCAGGGTCAGCGCGAGCAGCGTGTAGAGCGCGAGCCCGCTCCAGTAGTCGCGGGCCAGCAGGGCGAACACGAGCGACGCCGCCGCGGAGGCGACGGTGCCGCCGAGGAAGACGGTGCGGGCGCCGACGCGATCGGCGAGCGCCGAGCAGCCCATGAGCGAGACCGCGTAGGCGATCTGGAACGCGGAGGCGATGCTGCCCGCCGCGGTGCCCGAGAGGTGCCACTCGCGCTGCAGGACCGGCAGGGTGGCCGCGTACGCGATGTAGACCATGTACGCGCCCACCCGCGACACGCAGATCGCGAGGAGCCAGCCGCGCCCCCCCGGCCGGAGCCGGCTCACCGAGACGGCACCACCACGTCCGGTGCGGCGGCGGGCAGCGCGGGCACCAGCCATCGGAAGAGCGCCGTCGCCGCGACCGCGCCGAGGATCTGCGCCACGATGAACCCGGGCGCGTCGGCGGGACGGATGCCGGCGAACGTATCCGACGCGGAGCGGGCCAGCGTGACCGCCGGGTTCGCGAAGGAGGTCGAAGCGGTGAACCAGTAGGCGGCGGTGATGTAGGCCGCCACCGCGAACGGGACGGCGTCGGATCGCGCGCGTACGCAGCCCCAGATCACCGCGAGCAGGCCGAACGTGGCCACGAACTCGCTGAACACCTGGGCCGAGCCGGACCGCGCGTGCTGCGACGCGAAGAACAGCGGCAGCTCGAACATGCGGTGGGCCGCCGCGACTCCGGCGAAGGCCCCCGCCACCTGGGCCCCGACGTAGGGCAGCACGTCCGACCAGGCGACGCCGCCCAGCCAGGCGTCCGCGAGCGTGACCGCGGGATTGAAGTGCGCGCCCGAGATCGGCCCGAAGGTCAGGATCAGGGCCACCAGCGCGGCCCCGGTGGCAAGCGTGTTCGCCAGCAGCGCCACCGCGACGTTGCCGCCGGCGAGGCGCTCGCCCATGATCCCCGACCCCACCACCGCGGCGAGCAGGAGCGCGGTGCCGACCGCCTCCGCGACCAGTCGTCGGAGGAGCGCGGGCCGGCCTCTCACACCGGCTTCCGCGCCCGCACGAACGCGCTCATGAACTTGCCGTCCACCGCCGGCGCGATGGCCGCCGCGTCGATGCCGTCACGGTCGAGGAACGCGCGCGCGTCCTCGGTCCGGTAGATCCGGGTGGGCTCCACGTCGATCGCCTCGAAGCCGGCCTTGGCCAGCTTGGCCCGGTAGTCGCCCTCCTCCAGGGCCCCGGCCACGCAGCCGATCCACAGCTCCACGCTCCGGCGAATCTGGGCCGGCACCTCCCCGCGCACGACGACGTCGGACACCGCGAGCCGCCCGCCCGGCCTGAGCACTCGGAACGCCTCCGCGAGCACGCGATCCTTGTCGGCGGAGAGGTTGATGACGCAGTTCGAGATCACGACGTCGACCGACCGGTCGGGCAGCGGGATGGCCTCGATCTCGCCCTTGAGGAACTCGACGTTGCTCACGCCCGCCTTCTGCTGGTTCTGGCGCGCGAGGGCGAGCATCTCGTCGGTCATGTCGAGCCCGTAGGCCTTGCCGGTCGGGCCGACCCGCTTCGCGGAGAGCAGCACGTCGATGCCGCCGCCGGAGCCGAGATCGAGCACGGTCTCGCCGGCGGAGAGCTCCGCGAGCGCGGTCGGGTTCCCGCACCCGAGCGAGGCCGCGACCGCCTCGGTGGGAAGATCGGCGGTCTGCTCCTGCCCGTACAGGTTCGACGTCACCGGGTCGCAGCTCCCCCGCGTGGAGGCGGTGCCGCAGCACGACGCTCCGTCCCCGATCACCCGCAGCGCGGCCTGCCCGTACTTCTCCTTCACCAGATCCCTGATCCGCTCGTCGCTCATGCCGTCGCTCCTCTCATCAAGAAAGGTTGATGCTTCCGGTCAAAAAAATCAGTCGCAGCGCGGAGAGATCAACCGCAGGCCCTTGCGGGGCTTCCGGAACGCCTCGAGCTCCTGGATGGCCTTGTCGACCGCGTCGAGATCGAGCGTGTAGTACACCCAGCGCCCCGCCCGTCGGTCGCGCACCAGACCCGCGTCCTTGAGCGTCCGCAGGTGGAAGGACAGGCGCGACTGGGCGATGTCGAGCGGCCCGGTCAGGTTGCAGACGCACTCCTCGCCGTCGCGTAGCCGATCGATGATCCGCAGCCGGGTCTCGTCGGCCAGCGCGTGAAAGCGGCGCACCGTCTCGCTCTGCTTCATGCCGGGCAATATATCAACATTTCTTGATCAGTCAAGCGCCGGCATCCGGCGGGAGCTGGCCCCAGCGGGCGCGCAGATCGGTGATGCGGCGCTCGAGTGAAGCGAGGCGCCGAGCGAGCCGGCGGCGCCGGAAGCGCCCGAGCAGTCCGCTCGGCGACGCCTCCAGCTCGTCCTGCACCTCACCGAGCTCGACCAGCAGGACGGCCAGCTCCCGCTCCAGGCGACGGCGCTCGCTCGAGGCGCTCACGCGGGCAGTCCGACGGGGGCGATCCGGGCTCGATCCACGCGCGGGCCTCCCTGAGGACCCGATGCCTTCTCCTCAGCGGGGGGCGCCAGTCTAGCCGCTCGGGGTGACCAGGGCAATGTGCGAATCCGGCCGCCGCGTCGCGGACGCCGCCCGTCAATGCGACGGGACGGAGACTCCGCAATCGGCCAGCAGGCTGGCCAGGAGAGGCTCGGCCTTGAAGTAGCCTAGGGCGAGCGCGCGCGCGGCCCGGGCGTGGCGCGCATAGTCGCCGTTCACGCTCTCGAGCGCCGCCACGATGTCCTCCAGCCCGTGGAACGCGAACAGCCCCTCCCCGGTGGGGACGAACTTCCCGAAGGCGGTGTCCTGGGTGACGACCGGGCGACCCGCGGCCAGGTAGCAGGCGCTGCGGTCGCTGAACCAGCCGCTGCGGAGGCGGACGTTCTGGTCCTTGGCCACCGTCAGCTCGCCGCGGGAGCCCAGGACGTAGTCGCGGTAGGGCGCGATCTCGCGGGAGAGCGGCATCGCGTTGACGACGCGCCAGCCGTGCTCCCGGAGCCGCAGGATCGCCTCGGCGTCCTCCGCGTCGCGGGCCACCCACTCCGAGCCGGCGGCGGGCTGGCCTCTCACCGCGAGGGCCAGCTCCAGGGGCTGAGGGGTCCGGCGCGGCAGGTCGATGATCTTGAGGAACTCGTGGTGCTTGCTCCAGGCGTAGGTCTCGCCCCGCCACTCGACGTCCTTGCCGGCCTGCCGCCAGCTCGCCACCGTGGTGAAGCACGGGCCGGGCGGCGCCTCGGCGGCCCACCAGTCGAGCACGACGGGCGGACGCGTCGGCCGGTACGGAACGCGCGAGACCGGGACGCCGCAGTCGGGCTGGCCGATGTTCTCGCCGTAGGTGAAGTGGTGGGTGTGGGCGCTCAGCATCTCGAGGTGGAACGGGTTACCTTTCGCGACCTCGATCTGGGGCAGCACCGGATCGGTCTCGAGATAGACGCGGACGGGCACGCAAAGGTGCTCCTCGCGCAGGACGGTGGCGCCGGTCAGGTTCACGAGCACGTCGGCCCGCTCGAGGAGCCGGCGAAGCTCGCCCGCGGAGAGGCCGAACACGCGGCCGTCCGCGGCGCGATAGGCCCAGCGCGCCCCGAAGCCGTAGCGCTCCAGCAGCGTCCCGATGGAACGCACCGCGTAGCCGGGATCGTCGCTGATCGTGTTCCGGTCGGGGTCGTACGGCCACTCGCCGGTGTCTTCCACGTAGTACGTCGTGACGCCGAGCCGGCGGAAGCCCTCCAGGTAGTGAAGGACCTGCCAGGTGACGCCGGCGACGGGCATGCGGCCCATCATGCCGAGGACGACCAGCGACGGCGCCGCGCTCATCGATCCGGGGAGGTCGGAACGGCGCGCGGCTACGGCAGGCGCGCCTCGTAGGCCCGCAGGACCTGCGCCTTGTCGAGCGGACGCCGCGCGTCCGGGATCTTGCGCGCCAGCAGCCGCACGTTGCCGGCGCGGCCGGCGCTGTGCGGGCGATGACCGTCGCTGAAGGTCATCACCTCGAAGCGCTCGCCCAGGAGCGCGCGGAGGCTCTCGATCGAGAAGACGGTCGGCTCGTCGGGGGTCGGCTCACCGCCGATGTCGACGCTCACGAACACGGAGCCGTCGTCGGCCAGGATGCGCCAGATCTCGTTCAGGCCCACGCGGGGATCGGGCATGTGGTCGAGCGCGTTCCGGCAGATCACGAGGTCGGCGAAGCGATCCAGCAGGGGCAGATCCTCGGCGCCGAGGGACAGGTAGAGCGTGCGGCCGCCGGCTTCGTCCGCCACCAGCATGTCGAGTTGCTGGTAGACATAGAGCAGCGGATCGATGGCGACCTTCGCACGCGCCGGAAAGGCGGCGAGGTCGCCAGTGCAGCCGCATCCGATGCTCACCACCGTCCGGTCGTCGAACCAGCGCGGGGGCTGACCCAGGGCCGCCGCCACCTCGTCGCGGAGGAGGCGGGAGTACGCGAGGCGCTCGGCGTCGTAGGAGTCGCCGAAGCGATCGCGCCGGTACTTCTCGTGGTAGAGGAACCAGCCCACCTCGTCCAGGTAGCGCGGATCCGTCAGGTCCGGAATCTGTGGCATGGCCTATCCTTTCCGCGGCTCAGCGGCGCTGATCGCGTGCCCGCTCGGCGGCCTCTCGCTCGCGCTGCTCCCGCTCGCGCTCGCGCATGGCCCGCTCGCGCTCCCAGCGGCCGGCGAGCCGCAGCCCCGCCTCCTTGGCCGCCGCCTCCAGGCGGGCGATCTTCCCGAGCACGCCGGAGTGCAGCATGCGGATCGCGGCCGCGTCGCCGGCCTCGGCGGCCGTCCGCAGGGCGGCGCTGGTCCGCTCCGCGTTCCGCTGCAGCTGGAGCCCGGCCTCCTGGAGCGCCTTGCGCTCCGGCCCGTCGCCCCACGCGCTCAGGGTGCGCGTCACGTACTCGCCCTGGGCCCGCTCCAGCTCGGCGAAGGCCCGGGGGTCCGCGCCGGCCTGCTCCGCCAGCGCGGCGAGCTTCTGGCCGGGCGCGTCGGCCGGCAGGGCCGCGCTGGCCTCGGCGATGCGCTGCCGGGTGGTCCGCTCCGCCGCGTCCCACTCGGCGTCCACCGCCCGTGCCCCCGCCGGGCAGAGCGGCAGCGACAGCACGGCTAGGGTGGCGGAGAGCACTCGGCCCGGGGTCATTTGACGTTGCTGATCCGATTCTGGATCGCGTCCAGCCGCGCGGCCAGATCCTTGAGCTGCGCGGCGAGATGCTCGGAGAGCTGGCGCATGCTCTCCGCGAGCTTGGCCGAGTTGGCGCTCGACTCCTGGCTCGCGGCGGCGGCCTTCTTGAGCACGCTCGCGTTCTCCGCGTTCATGTCCTGGTTCAGGTACCCGAGCTGCGCGACCTGGAGCATGAACTTCCGCGCCGTCGCCAGCTCCTCGGTCAGGGCGTCGAGGGCCTTCTGCGTCTCCTGCCGGGACACGTCGAGCGAGGCCTGGGTGTCCCGGCGGGTGGCCGCGAGCGCGTCGGAGAGCTTGCGCAGCTCGCCGTCGAGCCCGGCGAGGGTGGCCCGCTGGGTCTCCTGCTCCTGCAGGGCGGCCACGGTGACGGCCTCGGGCTCCTTGGGTACGTCCGCGCGGTAGACGAAGGTGAGCACCGCGGGAGCCGCCGCGCGATCGGTCGACGCGGCGGCGCGCGACCAGGCGTCCGCCGGCGTGTCGCCGGGCAGGACGGCCAGCCGCCCGTCCCGCGCATCGACGAAGGCGAGCGCGCCCGCGCGCCCCGATTGCCGAATCGCGTCCTGGACCGCGGTCGCGTGCGGGGCGAGCGCCTGCTCGCGATGCTTGATCGCGGTCGCCTGCGGGGCGGGCACGAGCGGGTGGCTCGCGCAGCCGCCGACCATCATCACCAGAGCCAGAACCCGGAGGAGTCGACGCATCGCTCAGACTCTACCACTGCGGCGCGCGCTGGTCTCGGTCCCCGAACAGTTGTAGCATCCGAGAATGCGGCGAGGGTCGACACTCCCGATGGGGCGCTAGTGGACCGGAGTCCAGCGAGCCGCGACCCGGAAGGCTCCCAGTCCCGCCCCCCCGTTGATGCCGCTTCCGACCCCGCGGTAGGCCGTCTTCGCCGCACCCTTCCCGACGCGTGGCGGATCATCCGCCCGTACTGGGTCTCGGAGGACCGCTGGCCCGGCCTGGGCCTGCTGCTCGTCATCGTGGCGCTCACCCTCGGCATGGTCTACCTGAGCGTCCTCCTGAACCGGTGGAACAACGACTTCTTCAGCGCGCTGCAGGAAAAAAATTCCCAGATGTTCCGCCGGCAGCTCGCCCAGGTGGCGTGGCTGGTCGGGGCGTTCATCGTCCTGGCCGTCTACCAGCTCTACCTCAACCAGATGCTCGAGATCCGCTGGCGCCGCTGGCTCACCGAGCGCTACCTCGGCGCCTGGCTGGCCGACCGCGCCTACTACCGCATGCAGCTCGTCGCCGGGGAGACCGACAATCCCGACCAGCGCATCGCTGAGGACATCCAGCTCCTGATCTCCCAGACCCTCGCGCTCTTCGTGGGCGGTCTCCGGGCGTTCGTGACCCTGGTGACCTTCGTGGCGATCCTGTGGACGCTCTCCGGAACCCTCGCGGTCCCGATCGGCGGCCACTCCCTCGTGCTGCCCGGCTACATGGTGTGGGTGTCCATCCTCTACGCGGTGGGCGGCACCTGGCTCACCGACTGGATCGGCCGCCCCCTCGTCCGGCTGAACTTCGACCGGCAGCGATACGAGGCGGACTTCCGCTTCAGCCTGGTGCGCTTCCGGGAGAACACCGAGGGCGTGGCCCTCTACCGGGGCGAGCTCGACGAGCTGCACGGCTTCCGCGGGCTCTTCGAGGCGGTGGTGCGCAACTGGTGGGGCATCATGCGCCGGCAGAAGCGCCTCACCACCTTCACGTCCGGCTACTCGCAGGGCGCGTGGATCGTGCCCTCGATCGTGGCCGCCCCGCGCTACTTCGCCGGCGAGCTCGGGCTGGGCGGGCTCATGCAGAC
>Ga0075433_10003885_pt1 | contig 11561 bp, 6 predicted proteins | sample RhiMethybrSRZTD2_FD_75299 | JGI IMG/M metagenome (GOLD analysis project Ga0075433, IMG submission 75299) | Populus rhizosphere microbial communities from Tennessee, USA - Rhizosphere MetaG P. TD hybrid SRZTD2 | ecosystem: Host-associated > Plants > Roots > Rhizosphere > Soil | place: USA... | reverse complement strand
ACTATAATTGCAGCGTCACTCTTAAACTGCATTCCCTTATTCCAGGTTGCCACATCAGGAGAGTCCCTTATATCTATTATATCTGTAGAGTTATCCATCAAAGAGTTTATTGGGTCTTTTGGATTTTCAGTGACTGATAAATCCTCATTTCCTATACTCCCATTTTTCTTCTTTCCGTTGACTGTGTTAGTATTCATAGTTTGACTATTCTTCCGTACTCCACACTCATTATTATCCTATTCTAATTTATCATAGAGCATTAACTTGTGATGGTAGCTGCAAAAGAATTTGATTCTTCTCTCATAGGTTCCCAAGGAGCTACGGCAACAAAGAGTAACCAAACCAATTTTGGTAATAGTAGTAATAATATTCTATCTGCAATGAGACTAAACTTCATACGTCACGCCTGTACTGACGATTGGCTATTAGGTTAGCCTATGCCTTCGTTTCGTGTTTCTTAGTTATTTCTGGGTCTTCTTTGCGATAATACCACAATATTTTGGAGCGCATATTAGATAGGTTTAAGTGCACTGCTTACACAAATCTCCTAATGGCAATGAGAACTTTATGACAATTAATAATGTTAAAGAAGATAATACCGTTGATCAATTGCGACGTTTCAAAGATACTCATAATAAAAAAATCAAAACTGATAATGACAATAATAATAAACAATCAGAAAAGGCAAGCTGGTGGATAAATGAACTGGATTCACTTGGAATTAAAAAAAGTAATTATAACAAAACCGAATCAAATTACCTTCAAAACCTGGAGGATCTTTCTGATAATAAAAAGCAAGACTTTATTCGAGACTATAAGATTTGCTATAGTGAATGTAGGTAAGAAGATAAGGAGTACTAATATCTGACTTAAAATATAAAGCAATTTTTTACTTTGTGTAACACCTGCTCAAATTAGTTCTTTCACCCTCTTGTCGTAACCAACTTGTGGTACATGTTTGCAACGTATTCTCTACTAAGGGTGATATACTCTAAATGTACTAGTTGAATGGTTTTTCCCTGCTGCGCAATGGTAATTTAATTCAACGATTATAGCATTCAAGAAATTTTACGAATTCATGGTATGGATATCCTTTGTTTTGACCCACGTCAGGGGTATAGAGGCAAGAAGACACCATATCAACAATTTCATCCTTCCAATCGTTGAATTCCACTCTGTGGATATGCTATCTCATAACCTATCTCATTTCTCTTGTCATTACAAGTTGCAGATAATTGGGACGTATTTTAAGAGGACTATAATTGGTGGTTCATATTTTCTAATTCATGTTTTGACACTATTTTTTTATGGTCAGTCAGTTGTCCCTCATCTTTCAGCCTTGCATACTTAGTCTGGGTCTCCGGAATTTCATATGCACTTGTCTTCACCATATTGATGAACCATTCGATCTTATCAGTTGTTACGCCTTCCCTCCTTAGCAGTCTGCAGTTTCAGAAGGGGCAGAGGGTTGGCCTTTAATTCCTTGTAGACGGAACATAACTTGTATATGCACCTTGGACCCCAGTACGCTGCGTAGTACCGGGTTGCTTGCTTTTCTGAAACGACCTAGTTGGATGGCTAGCTGTACCGGCCCGTTTCCTTTGTCAGAGTTCCTACGCCTGGATGGGCTTCTCATTATGGGACTTGCTATTGTCATTATCGTTGCGATCGTCTTTTATTATTGCAACTCCGTGGCATAGTCCATGTTTCTCTAAAATGAGGCTGATATCCCTAAGAGTCTATCCCAAAATAGATAAGCATATAGCTTGAGAAATCCTTTCTAAGGGTATGCCTTATAGGAAACCTAAACACTTTCCCACTATTAGAAAGACTGCCGCTGTTTTTGGGATGAGATGTAAGGGACATTCTTAGCGCCTCTGCAATGTAACGAGCGCTCTTATGTTGTTCGTATAACTCTAACTTTCCCTTTCAGCATGATCATTATTATTGTTACTTGACAATGTCTTCTGCTCATATTACTAGAAAGATTGTTGTAGGCTAAAGCTTCTGCTTCTGATACCGCCTAATATCGGTAGCAACATATGTATATACATACCTCTGGGAACCGCGAGCTAGATACTGTTTTCTCAGGACATTAGAAAAAAAGAATGATATAATATCACGAGCACTTATGCTAATATACGCTATTGAAGATACGATATGCAACAAAATCTGACAAAGAGGAAGTTTTGAGATTTTGTGTTAATACATTTGAATGGGGAGACTATATAGACAAGGTATGGGACTTTTGGTATTCAGATCGAAATGGAGTTCTATTGGTAGCAGAGGATGACGAAGAATATAACATACACGGTATAAAACAATCATCGGTAATAGCAGTCTCCCATGCATCTCTTTGTCCTAATAACAAAAATGTTTGGTTGGAAGGTATCAGAGTTCATCCAAATTTCAGACATAAATCTGTTGCAACACAGTTACTAAACACGATGATATCCTATGGTAAGGAGCGAGGAGCACAAGAAGCATCTGCAATAGTGGCAGGTAGGAACAATGCATCACAATTAATGATGGAAAGTAACGGTTTTGGTATAATATCGAAATGGAGTTACTACAGTATCGATAGAATTCCCAAAAGGGTGGATAAAGTTAATTTAAGATCAAAGGTTGTAACTTTCGAAGATACTGAAACGGTATGGAATTATCTAAAACGATCAGAAATCTATAAGTCATCAGGAAAAACATACTTCAACTCATGGCGATGGTACTCCCTAGATCTGTCCGTTTTAGAAGATTTCATCAAAGAGGAAAAAGTACTCGTGATTGGAAATTATCCTATTGAAGGACTAGGAATTATTAGTAAAGACAATAATAATGGCTTTCAGATAGTATATCTTGATGCCTCTAATCTGAACGTATTAGAAGACCTCATCAGATCCGCCGTAAATTTGAAATACCGAGAAGACTCAACATACGACAGAATACAGATTTATAGCCCTCAAAGAAAGTATCTTTCAACAGCAATGCAACAGATAGGATCAGAAAGGTCAGAACAATTTTTATTATACAAAAGAGTATTGCAATACTAATAATACTACGTTCTATAGTTTATGATTCTTAACCGATACTACAGCGGCTGATTCTTTGGTTCGGTGTTCTCGTCCATATTCTACCATTTTTTTTATTGAGGCGGGTCCATTGATCTACCTCTGTAATTCGGCCTGACTATAACACCTTCTATCCATACTCTATTCTTGTTCAAACACAGATACACATGAGAAACTGCTGCTGCTATTATTGTTGATGATCTTTCATAAACGTTATTATTCTCATCATTGTAGTGTTCTGTTACGATTAAATAACCGTTGGGATCAGAACACCAACAACTATCCAATACTTGGTTATGTAATCACCTCATTCAAATGTAGTATTACAGGATCTTAAGACACTTTTTCATTAGATTGTTCTGTATATCGGATCTTTAGCAATATATCGTATCAAATTGACGAGGTGATGATACGCATTTTTTTCTTTTTCTCCTTTTCAAGATGATAATGATATGGCAATTTTGTGGCTATCTGACGGTTTCTGAAATTAAGTAGGTGCGAATGCTCACCAGGTGAGTCGAATAATGGCGTGTGGTGACGCAGTTCAATTATCCGAAATATAAAAAACTTATTAGGATAAGAATGCCTGCGAGCGTTATTTGTTACTCAGCTGCATCCTATTTCGAGATTGAACCCTCTTTTTTCACGTCTGAAACTATCGAGTTAATTTCCGCATCGGTACCACTCTTGAGTGCGATTGCGCTGATTCTGAAGGGTTTGTTACATAGCTTACCAAGTTTTAAAGAATTGCCATCAAACGCATACAAAGGAACGTCATATGATTTAGCCTGTTTCTCTAGTTTTAATCTACTGCCCGATTTAAGAGAGTTAGATAGCATTATCAGTTTAGAGCCTTTCATGGACTGTAATACTTCTTTTGTCCCGCATTTGTATTTGTTAGCGTTCATTGCATCTTTAAGTACTTTTTCTATTGTCTTCACCAATTTCTTCTTTCACCATCATGTAGAGCTCTACCATACCCGTTCCTACAGGTACAGTAGCACCTACTATAACGTTTTCTGTTACACCCCTCAATGTTTCAACCTGTCCTTCTAGAGATGCCTTCGCGATCGTAGGTACTGTGATTTCGAATGCTGCACGAGCCAGTACCGACGTTTTGGTTCCGGCAATGCCGTGTCTACCGATCTGTTGCAAATATCCTTTTGACGTCATGAGGTCGGCTACTAACATAATATGTCTTGTGTCAACCTCAAGACCCTGTTCCTCAAGCGTATTTGTGATCTCCTTAACAAGGGCCGTTCGAGCAGCCTCAATTCCAAGAGTTTGCCATACTTCGTAAACATTGTTGGTTGTGACTCTTGAGGTATCTATTCCAGTTATCGCTACTACTTTGGCAAGATTTGATCCAGAAGTTTGGATGACCCATTCCTCATCTTGCTTGACAATAGTAACTCTTTCAATATCGGGTACTCCTTTTACCCTAGTATTGAGTAACTTATTCTTTAATGTCAAGAGAGTTTGCGCATCGGGTTCATCGGGGACGGTGACTTTAATAAATTGCTTCTTCTCGTTTATAGAAATTTCATATTTCTTTTTGGAACCCTTTAGTACTTCATCAACCTCCTTTATTTCGCAACCTCGTTCCAAAAGTTTGGCCTCTGATAAATGAAACGTAAGTATGCCGCTGTAATCAGTATCTGTTTTTTCGATCAAATCACTTACTCGGGTGAAAATTATTTCTCTAGCAACCTCAAGTGCCTTTTCTCTGGATATTTTATGATCCTCGTCAAGATATATATCCATTGTTGGAGTCACTGGTTTTTTCCTAGCATCTACCAATTCAATTAGTCTGGGAAGCCCTAGAGTAACATTTCTTTCCTTAACACCAGCAAAGTGAAAGGTTCTAAGAGTCATTTGAGTGCCCGGTTCGCCTATAGATTGTGCTGTTACAACGCCAACTGCTTCGCCAGGTTCTGCAAGAGCCCTCTCAATTAAGTCAACTGTTTTTTTCAATACTTTTTCGACGCCCTCCTTAGTTAGTCTGTTTTCCACCAGGGAATTTTCTAGGTTCTTACGTAACCTTGGATTAAGATTCTCACCGTATTTTGCCAATATGTTTTTAATATCATGTTCAGTAGCCTTTCTGCCTTGATCAATTACGGATTCTCCTTCTATCAATCTAGCGATGTTGACAGCTTCACCATGATCACTTTTAGCTGGATCAATTCCATCTTCTCCATACAAATATTGGAGAATGTTTCCATGAGGGTCTCTTACAGTTTTATCGTATTCGATTTTCAGATGCTCAAGAGCATTGATCAGTCTTCGCTGCATGTAACCTGATTGCTGTGTCCTAACAGCCGTATCCACTAGGCCCTCTCTGCCACCCATCGCATGAAAGAAGAATTCCAACGGGCTCAAACCATCCCTATAGTTTGACTTTATAAAACCCTTAGCATCAGGATTCATGTCGTTTGTCTTAAAGTGGGGAAGGGACCTGTAATGATATCCTTTATAAATTCTCTTGCCTCTTATAGATTGTTGACCCAGTGCTGCAGTCATTTGACCAATATTAAGAGTAGAACCTCTTGCACCTGTCGATGCCATGATTACACCAGAATTGTCGTCGGGGAATGCCCTGTCGGCAGTCTTTCCAGCTCGATCTCTTGCTCTGGATAGTTCGTTTACTACATATAGTTCTAATGCCTCGTCAGGAGAAAGCCCTCTTGTTAGAGGCAGGGTGCCGTCTTCGTATTGCTGAATCAACTCATAAACCTTGTCGTAAGCCTTTTGGATAACATCACTGATCTCTGCGTTTGTTTGTTGAGTCAACCATAAATCAGAGTACCCATAGCTAAATCCCCTGTGTGTAATGTATGTCTTAAGCATGATGAGTATTGAATCAAGGAATTTTCTTGCTATATCATTGCCGTAATCTTTCGCAATCCTATGCAGGACGCTGTCCGGCTCTTCAGCACCAATCGATGCCTTATCAATAACTCCACTCAAAAGCTCTCCATTCTTAATGACGACATCCTTTCCCTCACCTTTTGCTGCTTTGTTCCATTTTGATGTAATTATAAAATTAAAGTCCTTAGGAAAGAAGAGTGAGAAAAGTTGTTTACCCGAGTATAATCTCACTCCGTCCTTGTTTATTTTTGGTTGGGGAAGGATTCCTCTGTACCCTCCGATGAGAGCCATGTTGGCAAACTCTTCTCTAGTTAGCGTTGTTTCATCCCGAGTTAGAATGAAAGCACCTGTGATGAAATCTCTTATTCCGCCTATAATGGGTCCACCGTATCTTGGCGAGATCAACTGATCTTGTACTCGCATCAAGAGAGCTGCTTCAGCCCTGGCCTCTTCACTTTGTGGTACATGCAGGTTCATTTCGTCACCATCAAAGTCTGCGTTGTACGGCGGGCAAACCGCTGGGTGTAATCTAAATGTGCGGTAGGGAAGCACTCGAACATTGTGAGCCATTATTGACATTCTGTGCAGTGAGGGTTGCCTATTGAAAATTACAATATCTCCATCAGACAAGTGTCTTTCCACATTATAACTGGTAGCCAAGGAATCTGCAATGATCTTTCTATCGTTTACATAATCAAGTCTAATCTTGACTCCATCGGGTCTGATTATATAATTGGCTCCTGGATATATGTTTGGACCGTTAATGACAAGTTTCTTTAATCTTTCAATATTCCATTCAGACACAGTTTCAGGAATTGTAAGTTTCTTGGCAACGTCTACTGGTACCCCAACATTTGAAATCGCGAGATTGGGATCTGGTGAAATAACAGTCCTACTAGAAAAGTCTACTCTTTTGCCAGATAACGAACCTCTGAATCTACCTTCTTTGCCCTTCAACCTCTGGGTTAGAGTTTTAAGCGGTCTTCCAGATCTGTGATGAGCCTGAGGAATTCCTGAAACTTCGTTATCAAAATATGTAGTGACATGATATTGTAACAAGTCTACTAAATCCTGGACAATAAGAGGAGGAGTTCCTGCTTCTTTGCTTTCTTTCAACCTTTGGTTAACTCTGATAATATCTACAAGTTTGTGAGTTAAATCATCTTCAGATCTTATTCCAGTCTCAAGAATAATAGAAGGTCTTACGGTTACTGGAGGTACAGGAAGAACTTGTAATACAAACCATTCGGGCCTAGCAGTTGTTGGGTCATAACCTAAGAGAATCAGATCTTCGTCAGGAATATGCACAAGTCTTTCTCTAATTGTAATCGGCAGAAGTCTATTTTCTCCAGCATCCGTTTTTTCTACAAAGATTGTTGGTTTCGTGAAAACTAAGTCATATTGTTCTTTTTGACAATGAGGACATATTTTTATTTTTTTCGCCTTCTCGATGATCTCGTCCTTCACATTTTCTAATGTGATTACAGCATATGCTGCCTTGGCGTCCCTAAGCTGTTTATATTTGGAAAGATCCTCAGACCTTAGTTTGATCCTATTGCATGACCTACAAGTAATTAGCAGTAACTTATGGATATCATCTATGAATGCAATATGCAAGACAGGTTCCGCCAATTCAATATGGCCAAAATGACCAGGACATTTTGCAGATGTATTGCCACAGGTGGCACATTTCTGGCCAGGTTCGAGTGTTCCCAGCCTATTATCCATAAGTCCACCCTGTACTGGCATACCATCCTCATCATAGGTCTCGGGAGCTGTTATTTCTGCTACGCTGAACTTCCTAACTTCCACGGGAGACCAAACACTGAACTTTATGCCGTCGAGGATTTTTACTGATTCTTCCATTTTTCATCCACTCCTAATGATTGTCCTTACACCTTCTCCCTGGCTAGTAAACGCGGAGCCACATTTAGGCTCATCATTTCCTGCAGTAGCAGTTTGAACGCATAGGCAATTACAACAGACGAAATTTTCGCCTTGTCTCCATCTACTCTGCAAATATACCTTCGCTGTTTAACATCATAATAGGCTAACAGACCACAGCGTTCACAAACATTCACTTCTGCCTTATCGGATTCTTCAAGCAATCTGTCCTTTAGCATCATCGATGCACCGTACGCAATGAGGCAATCTCTTTCCATTTCTCCAAACCTGAGGCCCCCTCCACGCGCCCTACCTTCCGTTGGTTGCTTTGTAAGCATTTGGACTTGGCCTCTAGCTCTGCTGTGGATCTTATCGGCTACCATATGATGTAATTTCTGGTAATATACGACGCCGATGTATACATCAGCGGGAAACTTCTTCCCCGTCCTGCCATCATACATAAATTCTTTCCCTGTATATCTCATACCATATCTCTCCATTGTACCCTTCAGATCATCCAGCTTTTCTCCTAGGAACGCAGACCCGTCAACTATTCTGCCCATAAGAGATGCTGCTTTGCCTCCTAAAGATTCCATGAATTGTCCAACAGTCATCCTTGAAGGAAATGCGTGTGGATTTATCATGATATCCGGAACAATGCCATCTTCAGTATAGGGCAAATCTTCCTGATTTACAAGCATACCAATGACCCCTTTCTGACCATGTCTTGAGGCGAACTTGTCTCCGATCTCTGGAATGCGCATGTCACGTACCCTTATCTTGTACATCTTGCCTCCCTCCACAGACTGGGTCATGATCACAGAGTCAACAACACCATTTTCTGATGGCCTTACGCCAACAGAAGTATCCCGACGGTACGGACCCTTAACTTCAAATTCTTTGTATTCTTCCATAAATCTAGGAGGAGATGTCCTGCCGATCAGAATGTCTCCGCCTGTTACTACAGATTCGTGCATAATCGCACCGTCTTGTTCTAATAAGCGATATGCTTTTTCTCCCCTGTAACCTCTGATGTTTGCATCAGATGCCGGAAGCTCAAAGTTGTCTTTCATCCCCCCTGGATACTGTTTTGCCTCTGCTTCATATACTCTATAGAAAAAGGTTCGACCAATACCTCTGTCGATGGAAGATTTATTGAACACTACAGCATCCTCTATGTTGTAACCTTCAAAAGGTAGAACAGCGACAACACAATTCTGACCTGTCGGACGATCATCAAGACCTAGGAGACTGATCGCCTTCGTACTAACCATAGGAATCTGTGGATATAGCATAAAATGCTGTCTCACGTAGGTGCTGGCATTCATCAAAGGAGTGGAAAAACCCAGACTCTGCTTTGCCATTGCACTTTCGTACGTATTTCTTGGAGATTGATTGTGCTCCGGATAAGGTATGATAGATGCTCCCACTCCAAGAATTGCAGATGGAAAGATCTCTAAATGAGTGTGTGAGTTTTCAATTTTTTTGGGATCCATGCTAATATAACAGTTTTCTTCTTCATTCGCATCCACTAATTCGATTATGCCCATATAAAGCAGGTCTGTCCACGCCAGGAATTTTTTTGTAACCTTCTCAATTATTTCCTGAGTCATTAGTGCCTTGCCGTCCTTTGCTATTGCCAAAGGCCTCAATACGCGACCTGAGTTACAGCTGATGTATAGTCGGTTAGTTGCATTCTCGTTTAATGATGAATAAAGATATATTCCGACGTGAGGATGAATCTTTCCGGTCTTTCTCATGTTTCTTAACGTGATTGATAGATGTTGACCATCCTCGACGTAGCCGATTAATCGTCCATCAACAAATATTCTGTTCCCAATTCCCCTTAATTTATCGCTAGCTTCGTCAACGTGTTGCACTCCTAGCTCATACAACTTTTCAATAATCTCTGCGGAAGGCACGCTAACGGAAATTACTGCCGAAAGTGCCAGATTTTTTACTAAGCCACAGTTTGAGCCTTCTGGTGTTTCTGCAGGGCATATCCTACCAAAATGCGTAGCGTGTAGGTCTCTTGCCTCAAAGTTAGGTTGGCTTCTGCTTAACGGGGACTGAATTCTACGTAAGTGACTTATAGTTGACATGTAATTTGTCCTATCGAGCAGCTGGGTAACTCCAACCCTGCCACGTCCCCAGTTTCCGGTTGCGATGGCGTTGTTCAATTTGTCAGATATGATTCCTGGTCTTACAGCAGCAGCGACTGCATTGATTCCACGTTTTTGGCCAGATCTTTCTAGTTGGTACTTCATGTCCCTAATCAAGTTCCGAAACGCGGTTCTGAAGAGGTCAGCGAGCATTTGACCTCCAAATTTGATCACCTTATTACCATAGTGGTCTTTATCGTCTTGATCGATCCAGAGTAATTTTAATTCGATTAGTTTGCTAGCCGCCTCTCCGAGAAAGAGTGCCTTCTCATGTCTGTTGTCAGGATTCTTACCAAGGTGAGGTAACAAACCCCAATCAAGCAGAGTCTCCGCACGCTTTATCTGAAATTCTTCAAGCATGCCGGGGGCAATTCTTTTGCTGATGTATATGATGGCATCTCTGCTTGTTACTATATCACCAGCTTTTTCGAAGGACGGTTCTAGTTCATCTTGGATGGTTTCATTTAATGATACACCATTTGCAATATCTTTATCTGATTCCAGCCCAAGTGCCCTGACTAGGGTGACTAATGGAATATCGACTGGGGAGCCTGGAATTTTTGCTACTATCGAACCATCAGGACGCATAATAAGCTCGAGTTTAGCTCTGTACCCAACTATCGAGGAATATACCTTAGCTTTGTAAACTAAGTTACCAGTAGCCTCCTCTATATCGACAATTATCTTGTTATATGAAAGATCTTCGAGACCGACTATTACACGCTCAGAACCATTGATAACAAAGTAACCTCCTGGATCCCTTGGATCTTCTCCCAACTCAACAAGTTTGGATTCAGGCAAATTATGGAGGATACATGCGTTTGATTTAACCATGACAGGCATATCCCCTATATGAATAAACCTCGACTCAAGTATTTTACCATCTTCCACAATACTGCATTCAAGCATTATTGGAGATGCGTATGTTAGATTTCGAAGTCGACCTTCCACGGGTGCAACATGAGTTATCGAACCGTCTAGTTCCATAATTCTTGGCTGCTGGAGTTTTATCTTGCCTAATCTAATTTTATAGGGATATTCTGTAGTTTCTACCTCGATCTCTCCGACTTCATCGATGATGCTTTGGAGTCCACGTTCCATAAATTCATTATATGAATTTAAGTGCTGTCTTGCTACTCCCTCTCTTCTCAAAATATCATTAATAATAGGCCACATGTCCATAAAATCGGCTACCATAAAGAATACCTAACCCTCTACTACATATCGGTAATATACACTTTCACCCGCAGTGGGACTCTTCCTTGTAATCTTAATAATATCACCAGGTCTTACATCTAGATCTTCTATACCCTTATCTGTTATCATTATGTAAGGTAACTGACTAGGTTTAGTATTGTATTTTGCTAAAATGTGTTCCGCTTCATCCTTAGGTAAAATTTCATGTTTGGGTTGGTAAACATGATTTGTTATTTTTATCACTTTTTTTTCAGCAGACAATTCTTCCTAGACCTCCCATCAATTTTCTGTCGCAAAAAGGCAAGGCTTGGATAACAATGCTTCCGACCAAATCTGAACTTATTGTTATTATTACTATAATATATAAGTATTCTAAGAAATA
>Ga0075433_10003882_pt1 | contig 11563 bp, 10 predicted proteins | sample RhiMethybrSRZTD2_FD_75299 | JGI IMG/M metagenome (GOLD analysis project Ga0075433, IMG submission 75299) | Populus rhizosphere microbial communities from Tennessee, USA - Rhizosphere MetaG P. TD hybrid SRZTD2 | ecosystem: Host-associated > Plants > Roots > Rhizosphere > Soil | place: USA... | reverse complement strand
GTGATCGCGGCGTTGATGTTTGCCTTGTGCGCGATGAGCGCCTTCACTGTGTTGAGATCGCCGCGAAGCACTGCCGCATGCAGCGCCGTGTAGCCGATGGCTGCAGCATCAGGATTGGCGCCTTTCTCCAGCAGCAGCGAGGCGACAGCGCCGTGGCCGCTGTGCGCGACAAGCACGAGCGCGCTGGTGCCGTCGGGCAAGGCCTCGTTGACGTCGGCGCCGGCCGCGAGCAGCAGCCGCGCGGAGTCGACGTCGCCCGATCGCGCCGCAAAGAGCAGCGCTGTGCTCCCGCCGCGTGTGACCGCGTAGTTCAGTTCTTCACGACCGGCGCGCTGCGTCACCTCGCTGGTCACGGTCTGCTGATAGTCGCGCGATCGCACGCGGACATCGGCGCCGGCTTCGATCAACGCGGCAACGGCGTCGGGATGCTGTTGCGCGGCTGCCCACATCAGCGCGGTCTGACTATGGGCCGGCTCTTTCGCGTTGACGTCGGCGCCTCGCGCCAGCAGTGCGCGCACACCCGCCGCCTCGCCGGCCCGCGCACACGTCATCAGCACGGTCTCGCCGGTGACGAGCGCGGCGTTGGCATTGGCGCCGGCGCTGAGCAGCGTCGTGACCATCGGGCCGCGACGGTTCAGGCACGCGAGATACAGAGGCGTGATGCCGGTGTCATCGGCCGCATCGGCCTTGGCGCCGGCGGAGATGAGCAGCGACACGACATCCGGATCGTCGAGATGCACCGCCCAATGCAGCGCGGTGGCGCCGTCGCCCTGCCGCGCGTTGACGTCGGCGCGCTCCTTGATGAGCGCCCGCACGCGCGCCGCGTCCCTGGCTTTCACCGCGTCGATGACACGAACATCGGTCGCGGCTGAGAGAGCGACGACCGATACCAGCACACCGGCTGCCGCTGCGCCCGTCACCCGTACGCGGAACCACGAACGCGGAACCACGAACGCGGAATATCGAACGTCGAACATCGAACCTCGAACCCCGAACATCAGATGTCAGCCATGCCGTTGCTATCGCCGATCCGATCCACGTGCACCCCGAACTTGTCGAGCAGCGTCAGATGCAGATTCGCGAGCGGCGTTTCCTTCGCGTACCGGATGTGGCGCCCGCCTTTCAGACCCGCGGCACGGCCGCCGGCGATCACCAGTGGAATGCTGCGCGGATCGTGCGCGTTGCAGTCGCCCATGCCCGTGCCGTAGAGCATGATCACGTGATCGAGCAGCGAGCCGTCGCCGTCCGGCGTCGCGCGCATCTTGTCGAGCAGGTACGCGAACTGCGTCACGTGGTAGTGGTTGATCTTCACTACCTTGGCGATCTTCTCGGCTTCCTGCTGATGGTGGGTGATCGGATGGTGCGCATCGGGCACGCCGATCTGCGGATAGGTGACACCGCTGAACTCGCGGCCGAGCATGAAGGTGACCACACGCGTGAGATCCGACTGATAGGCGAGCACCTGCAGATCGCACATCAGCTTCACATGATCGTCGTAGGTCGACGGAATGCCCGCCGGATGATCGAGCACCGGCAGTGCACCGCCGGTCTGCTGTTCGGCCTTCTGAATGCGCCGCTCGACGTCGCGAATGGCGTCGAGGTACTCGACCAGCTTGAGGCGGTCGCCCTGACCAAGGTTGCCCTGCAGGCGGCCCGCTTCCTCGCGGACCGAGTCGAGTACGCTGCGATCCTGGCGCAGCCGTGCCAGGCGCGCCTTGGGATCGGTGCTGCCGGTGTCGCCGAACATCCGCTCGAATACCGTGCGCGGGTTGTTTTCGGTCGGCAGCGGCGTGGCCGGGCCGAGCCAGGAGATCGTGTTCGTGTACGCGCAGGCGAAGCCGACGTCGCACGCGCCGGCGGTCTCGCCCGATTCGACCGCCAGCTCCAGCGACCCGAGCTGCGTGGATGCGCCGATCTCCTTCGCGAGCATCTGATCGATTGAAACGCCGGCGTCGAGCCACGTCTCGCTCGTCGGCGGCGAGATGTCGGTGAGGAACCGCGTGCTGGCCTTGGCGTGCGCACCGCCGGGCCGCCCGGGCGATGGCACGCAGGCCAGGTTGCTCAACACCAGGAGGTCGTCGCGGAATGGCGCCAGCGGCGAGAGCGTCGGCGTGATCTCGAAGCTCGCGCCTTCGGCGGCCGGCGTCCACTGCTGCATGACCATCCCGTTGGGGACGTACATCACGCCGAATCGCGCGATCGGCTTCGCCGCGGTCTTCTGCAGCGCCGTGAGCGGCGGCACCATCGCATCGAGCAGCGGCAGCGCGAGCGTCGCACCCAGACCTCGCAGCATGGTCCGCCGGGGAATCGCCCTCTTGAAGATCAGCATCTGCCTCGCTCCTATCGCGCTGCTGTTGTGGTGACCTTGTCTGGTTGACTGGTGCTCATGCGAAACGGCGTGCTCGAGACGACGCCGGTGATCACACTCGACCATCGATATCCGCCGGGCGCGGCCTGGCGCGTGATCTGGCGAATCGTCGGCTGATCTGCTGCCTCGAGACTGCGTCCGAGCGCGTACGTCAGCAGCTTCTGCGAGAGGGTGCGCGCGAAGTCCTCCTGATGATCGGCCATCAGCCGGCGCAACCCGGCGACCCCCTCGAATCGTGTGCCGTCGGGCAGCGACGCCGCCGCATCAATCGGCAGCGTGTCGATCGTCGTCCTCCACTTGCCGAGCGCGTCGAAGTTCTCGAGCGAGAATCCCAGCGGATCCATCCGCACGTGACAGACCGCGCACGAGGGGTTCTTGCGATGCGCTTCCATCTGCTCGCGAATCGATCGCGGCCGGCCGTTCGCATCGTTCTCGCTCAGTTGCGGCACGTCAGGCGGCGGTGGCGGCGGCGGCGACCCCAGAATGTTGTCGAGCAGCCATCGTCCGCGAAGTACGGGAGACGTGCGGTTCGGATACGAGGTCACGGTGAGGACGCTGCCTTGTCCGAGCAGTCCGCCGCGTACGCCGTCGGCAAACGTGACCCGTCTGAAGTGGCTGCCGTACACGTTGGGAATCCGATAGTGCCGCGCCAGCCGCTCGTTCACGTAGCTGTAGTTGGCGCTCAGCAGCTCGCTCACCGGACGATCCTCTCGCAGCTGAGAGGCGACGAAGAGTCGCGTCTCCTCGCGGAAGGCTTCGCGCAGGTTCTCGTCGAATTCCGGATACGCATCGACATCGGGCACGACGCCGGAGAGCTTGCCGAGCGTGAGCCACTGGCTCACGAAGTTGTCGACGAGCGCCTGCGCGCGCGGATCGCCGAGCATCCTTCGCACCTGACGCTCCAATATCGCCGGTTGACCAAGCGCGCCACTCGTGGCTGCATCGATCAACGTGTCATCGGGAATGCTGCTCCACAAGAAGAACGAGAGACGCGACGCGAGATCGATGTCGCTGATTCGATACGCGGTGCCTGGTGCAGCGCCGGCCGGCTGCTGTTCGATGCGAAACAGGAAGCTGGGCGACGCGAGGATCCGGCGCAGCGCCTGTTGGATGCCGGCCTCGAAGCCGCCGTCGGCGCGTCCGTCGCGGTAGAAGCGGAGCACCATGTCGACATCGTGCTCGTTTACCGGCCGGCGGTAGGCGCGGCGAGCGAGCGTGGACACGATGGTTCGCGCGCACGCGTCTTCGTCCGCGGTCGTTCGCGGGCGGCAGGAAAACACTCGCCGCCGGCTCGGCGTGTCAGACGCCGCGCGCGACGAATATGGCCCCGCGACGGTGACGATATCGACCGCGGGATCTCCGAAGTACTGTTCGTTGGTGGTGCGAGCAAATCCGCGCTGCGGAGGCTGCAGCACACCCTCGGGCTCCCAGAACTGTTTGACGAACGACACGCCGACACGATGCGCACCGGCTGTCAGCGGGACGCGCACGTTGAGCGCATCATCGGCGGTGTGCATGTAGACCTCCCATCCCGGCTCGCCCTGCGTGTTTCCGGCAAAGCTCTCGGGTGTGGTCATGCCTTTTCCCTCGCCGCCGATCGTGAAGCGTTTGACGAGCGCGCCATCGACGCGAATGTCGATCAAATGCCGCTCGCCCATCCCGATCAGGTACTGATACAGCTGACGCCTGAGCCGCACGCTGATGCGGTATTCGCCGTCGAGCGGAAACTGATAAGGGATCGACAAACCGCCGCGCGAGCCGAACGGAAGGTCGTCGCTCGTCCGGTCGTCCTGCACGAGCGCCGTCGGAATCTTGAACGTGCTCTCGACCGCCCCGAGCGCCTCGCGGCCGATCGCCAGACGACTCACCACGCTCGCTGCAGAGAGATAGTTCTCGAGCAGGCGCGGCGACACCGACAGCACTCCGGCCATGGTGTCGAAGCCTTGCTGATCGGGCTCGTCGGCGGGAAGGAGGGATCGGCCGTCGATGTCGAGCGCAAGGAGATCGCGAACCGCATTCATGTACTCGGTGCGGTTCAAGCGATGAACGACAACGCGGCCCGGCGTCGGATTGACTGCCGCGGCTCGATCGAGCGCCGCTTCAAGAACGCCGGTCGCGCGATCGTAGGTGTCGCGATCCGGTCGTGGCGCACCCGCCGGCGGCATCTCGCGCGTGCGCAGCTTGCGCGCTACCTTCTCCCACGTCTCCGCCGATGCACCCACGCGCTCGGCGTCGAGCGTGTCGAACTGAAGGCCGGCAGTCTTCAGCGTGCGGTTGTGGCAGGTGACGCAGTAGCGATCGAGCAGCGGACGAAGCGATTCAGGCGCGGGATCCAACGACGCGGCCGCCTGCGATCGAGCGATCGGCGCAGCGGGCGCGGGGGCGTTCTGTGCCAGCCGATCAGCGATCGGATGCGCAGGCGTGTAGCCGAGGAAAAGGAGCAGTGCGGCCGCCCGAAAGAGCCGCAGTGCCCCGGTTCGACGTACCCCGAACCTCGAACGTCGAACCTCGAACCTCGAACGGCGGTGTGGAGTCACCCTTCGGCACCTGTCAGGGGCACAGTCTGAACGAAAAGCCGTCAATCTCCAAGGGAGTTGACCAGCTTGCCCGCGCCCTAGGCCGAGGCCATCGTTCTCCGTTCGGTGTGATACGTCGTCAGCTGGGCATTTGCCGAGGAAATCGTGTCGAGTTGCGCGATCACCGCGTCGAGATCGCGCCCCGCGATCACGGTGTAGAACTCGTCATCTGAAATGCTCGTGTAGATGCGGTTGCCGATGCAGCCGAGGCTCGACGCGCCCCCCTGTGCGAGCGCGGCCGGAATGGCCATGCAGGTCGGGCGTCCGAGCAGCGGCAGCGCCTGCTTCGATGCGCGTGTGCCGGCTTCATGCAGCAGCATCAACCGCGCCGGTTTGCCGGCGATGATGACCGCGTCTGGATCGACCGGCGTCGACCCCAGCGGCGCGTAGATCGTGAACGCCGGAGTGGTCGGGAGCCGTGGAATGCCAGGCACTTCCTCCATGCGGATGTAGCCCACGTTCACCATCAGCGACAGTGTGTTGGAGAGCTCGGCCTCGCGCTCCTTCGGCAGCGGAATGTTGTGTGTGTAGCTGCCGACCGGACAGTTGTAGTGATCCGACGGGACCGTATAGAACGTCCGCCCCGATGCCGCCAGCCGCCAGAAGCTGCAGCTCGATGGCTGCGTACCTGTCAGCGCGGCGACGCCCTCCGGTGCCGCGTCGCAGATCGCCATCGCAACGGGCCGTCGCGAGAGCTGGAGAGCATCTGTCAGATGCTGTTCGATCTGAGCGTAGTCGCGCATGGCGGAAGTCTACACTGCAACTACGCGCGCATCTATCCAGCCTCGAAGGCTGTTGATCAACCACACACGAGACGCGGCTGCGAATTCGTCTCGCGAGATCACGCGATGCGCGATCGTTCCTGCCTCGAGCAGTTCGGCGCGAAACGTGCCGCCGAGCAAGCCGCACTCGATCGGTGGCGTGTAGCGCGTACCGTCGATCTCAGCCACGACGTTGGCAATCGTCGACTCGGTGACCTCGCCGCGCCGGTTCCACAAGATCACATCGTCCACCGACGGGTGCGACGCCCGCGCGTGCTCGTGGACCGCGCGCCGCGTCGTCTTGTTGAAGAGAAACGGATCGCGCTCGTCGATCGGCTCGCGCGCGAACGCGACGCGCCACACGCGAGTCGTGTCGTCGGCGTGCGGTGTGCATTCGGCCATTGGGGTGCCCAGGCGATCGACGAGCAATCGCAGCCGCCAGCAGCCGTGCGGATGATCGTGTTGAGCCGCCGCCACACTGGCGCGCACGGCGGCCTCGTCCCACGCATAGCCGAAGTGCCGTGCTGACGCGGCCATCCGCGATAAATGCCGTTCCAGGCGCGGAATTCGCCCCTCGTCGAGCCGCATCGTTTCGAGCAGCGAGAACTCTCCGGCCACGCACCCTATTCTGGCGGATTGGTGGTTAAATCGATGAAGGGATGCGGGTCCTCGTCGTCGAAGACGAACAGAAGGTCGCCAACGCCCTGCGGGAGGGGCTCGAAGGCGAGCGCTACGACGTGGTCGTCGAGCGGACCGGCGAGGGTGCGTTCTTTCGGGTCAATACCGAGTCATTCGATGTGATCCTGCTCGACCTCAATCTGCCCGGACGCGACGGCCTCGAGATCCTGCAGGCGCTGCGGCAGCGCGGCATGAAGACTCCGGTGCTGGTGCTGACCGCCCGCGACTCGCTCAACGATCGCGTCGGCGGTCTCGACGCCGGCGCCGACGACTACCTGATCAAACCGTTCGCGTTCGCCGAGCTGCTCGCACGCATCCGGGCGCTGGTGCGTCGCGGGCGGGTTACCGAAACGCCGCGGCTGCTGGTCGGCGATCTCGAGATGGATCTCGTGACGCGCAAGGTCACCCGCGCCGCGCAGCCGGTGGAGCTCACGGTTCGCGAGTTCGAGCTGCTCGAGTTTCTGATGCGCTATCACGGCCAGGTGGTGTCGCGTGAGACACTCGCGCGCGATGTGTGGAAAGAGACGGCACGGACCACTCCGCTCGACAACGTGATCGACGTGCATATCGCGCGCCTTCGCCGCAAGGTCGATCTCGATCAGAACCTGAAGCTGATTCACACCGTCCGCGGCGTCGGCTTCATGCTTCGCGAGGGTGAGCCGTGAGCTCGTTTGGCACGTGGTGGCGGTCGCACAACGTCCGCGTACGTCTCACGCTGTGGTACGCCGCGGTCATGATCGTGGTGCTCGGCGTCTACGCGGCCGGCGTCTACATGTTCGTCAGCCGCAGCGTCTCGGACACGCTCGACGAACGGCTGCGCAGCGATTTCTTCTGGGTGGCGTCGACAGTGGATGAAGGGCCCGACGGCATGATCATGCCGGTGCCGCAGGTCGACCTGCTGCTCGAGAACGAGCAGCCGTGGGTCCAAGTGTGGACCGCCGACGGTGTGCTGATGCTCCTGAGCAACGACGAAGCGAAGCGTCGGCCGATTCCCGACGCGCAGACGCTCGCGCAACTGGGCGGCGATCGCAGCGCGTCGTTCATCGCCGGCACGGTGCCGGTTCGCGTACTGAGTCGACCGAGCTACATCCGCAATCGCCGCGTCGTCATTCAAGTGGCGCGATCGGAACTGCCGATGCGCGAGAGCTTGCGCGATCTGGCCGTGATCCTCGTGCTGGGTCTGCCGCTGGCGGTCGCTGTCGCCGGCCTTGGCGGCTACTCGCTGGCGAAGCGTGCGCTGGCGCCCATCGAGGGCATGAGCGAACGCGCCCGCCACATCACCGCCGAGAACCTCGGCGAGCGGCTGCCAATCGACAATCCCGACGACGAGATGGGACGTCTCGCGTTGGTGTTCAACGAGACACTGGGACGACTCGAGGCGTCGTTCGAGCAGATGCGCCGATTCACCGCCGACGTGTCTCATGAGCTGCGCACGCCGCTCACCGCGATCCGCAGCGTTGGCGAAGTGGGCCTCCGCGGACATCGCAGCGAGTCAGACTATCGCGGCATCATCGGCAGCATGCTCGAGGAGGCGGATCGGCTGGCCGGTCTCGTCGATCGCCTGCTCACGCTGTCGCGGGCGGCAACCGGTCAGGCGCCGCTGTCGCGCGAGGTCATCGATCTGGCGACAGTGGCCGACGATGTGGTGATGCATCTCGGCGTGCTGGCAGAAGAGAAGCGTCAGCAGATCGTCGTCGAACGCAGAGCGGCGCCGTTGGCGTCCGGCGATCGCGCCGTCCTGCGTCAGGCGCTCATCAACCTCGTCGACAACGCGATCAAGTTCTCGCCGGCAGGCGGCAGCGTTCGCATCCGCATCGCCGAATCCGCCGAGCGCGCGACGATCGACGTGATCGATTCAGGCCCTGGCATCTCGAACGATGCGCGCGATCGCATCTTCGATCGCTTCTTCCGTCAGCGCGATGCTGCGGCCACCGGCACTGGACTCGGGCTGTCATTGGCCAAAGGCGGCATCGAGGCGATCGGCGGGCAGCTGACCCTCGAAGCCTCTGGTGCTGGCGGCAGCACCTTCAGAATTTCGCTGACGCGCGTAAATGCGGTTCCAGGTTCGACGTTCGAGGTTCGACGTTCGCCGGAACGCCGAACTGGAACTTAGCACCTCGAACCAAGCGAACCTCGAACCGCGAACCTCGAACCTCGAACCGCGAACCTCGAACCTGAACGACACTATGTCAGTAAGACGCTTCCCCCGTGCGACCTTGTACGATCGTGCCTGGGAGGCACAGGCATGTCAGTCAGACATCTCACCCGCACGGAACTCGAGGCGGGACTGGACGCGATTCGCTCCGCCCCGCGCGATGGCGGACTCGTGCAGATGATCGTACGGCGGCCGGCGACCGGCGAACGCGAGATCCTCGAGCGCGGCGAGGTCGACATCGTCGAGGGTTTCGTCGGCGACACGTGGCGCTCGCGGCGCAATCCGCACACGCCTGATGGACTGCCGCATCCCGAGACCCAGGTGACGATCATGGGCGCTCGCGCGATTGCGCTCATTGCGACTGACACATCGCGGTGGCCGCTCGCCGGAGATCAGTTGTTCGTCGATCTCGATCTCGGTCTCGAGAATCTGCCGCCCGGCACTCGCCTCGAGATTGGAAGCGCCCTGCTCGAAGTGAGCGCCGAACCGCACACCGGCTGCGGCAAGTTCGTGCAGCGCTTCGGCGTCGACGCGATGAAGTTCGTGAACTCTCCAGTGGGACGCACCCTGTGTCTGCGCGGCATCAATGCCAAAGTGGTGCGAAACGGTGTCATCCGGCTGGGCGATACCGCGCGCAAGAACCAAGTACTGAGATAGTCTTTCCTCGCCCGAACCCGGCTGCCGCCGTTCTCGTCTACGACTGTCGTCGTGTCCGGCTGTGGCCGGACCACCATCGTGCTCGCGATTTCATCGCTTCACAAATCGTTTGGAACGGTCGCCGCCGTGAGCGGCGTCTCGTTCAATGTCGAACGCGGACAACTCGTCGGTCTGCTGGGGCCCAACGGCGCCGGCAAGACGACGACGGTGTCGATGATTGCCGGACTGGTCACACCCGATGACGGCGCAGTCACGATCGACGGCGTGCGGCTCAGCGGCGATACCGATCCCGTGAAGCGACGAATCGGACTGGTGCCGCAGGATCTCGCGCTCTACGACGAGCTCGCGGCGCGCGACAACCTGCGCCTGTTCGGCGCGTTGTATGGACTGGCCGCGACCGCCCTCGATCAGGCGATCGCAGCGGCGCTGACGCTCGTCGGCCTCGCCGATCGCGCTCGCGACAAAGTGAAGACCTACAGCGGCGGCATGAAACGACGTCTCAACCTCGCCGCCGGCCTGCTGCACGATCCCGACATCCTGCTGCTCGACGAGCCGACGGTGTCGATCCGCAAAGCCGCAACGCCATCTTCGACAACCTCGAGCAGCTCAAGGCCCGCGGCAAGGCGCTGCTCTACACCACGCACTACATGGAGGAAGCCGAGCGCCTCGCTGATCGCATCGTCGTCATGGATCACGGTCGTGTACTCGCCGACGACACGCTCGAAGGACTTCGCGCGCGCGCGTCGGCGGCGCATGGACCGTCGGCGTCGCTCGAAACGCTGTTCCTCGATCTCACCGGAAGGAGCCTGCGGGACTGATGGCCGCGTTCATCGCGCTCGTGCGCAAGGACCTGCAGCTGTTCTTCGGCGATCGCCGCGCCGTAATCCTGAGCTTTGCGATCCCGATCGCGATCGCATCGTTCTTCGGATCGATTTTCCGCGGATCGAGCGGCGACAACGAGCCGGCGAAGATCCCGGTGATGATCATCGATCAGGACGGCAGCGCTGTCTCGAAGGAGATCGTGGCTGGGATGCAGCGGGACAAGGCGGTGGCCATCACCACCACCACACTCGACGCCGCGCGTGCGTCGGTGCAGAGCGGCAAGACGGCGGTGGCCGTCGTCATTCCATCCGGATTTGGCGAGGCCGCCGGGCGCGCCTTTTTCACACGCGCCGTCAAGCCCGAGGTCGGCATGCTGTTCGATCCGTCTCGAGGCGCCGAGCTCGCGATGGTGCGCGGCATGCTCACCGGTCACGTCATGGAAGCCGTCGGCAAGGAGATGTTCGGCGGCACGCAAGGTCGCTCGCTCGTCGATCAGACGTTGAATGAGATCGATTCGTCGGGGATGCCGCCCGCCCAGCGCGAGCTGCTGCGTAATCTGCTGCATTCGGTGCAGCAGTTGAATCAGCAGACGCCCAACGCAGATCTCGCGGGAGTGATGACCGTCCCGTTTCAGGTGAAGGAAAGCGCGGTCGTCGCCGGCGGCACCAACGCGAAGTACAACGGCTACGCCCACTCGTTTGCCGGGATGGGCATCCAGTTTCTGTTCTTCACCGCCATCGAGCTCGGGATGGGCATTCTGCTCGAGCGCGAGCGCGGACTGTGGAAGCGCTTTCGCAGCGCACCGCTCTCGCGCGTGATGCTGCTTGCGGCCCGCGGCATGAGCGGTACGATCCTCACCCTGCTGATGCTGATCGTCTCGTTCGGGTTTGCGATGGTGGTGTTCCGCGTGCGCATCGACGGCAGCCTGCTCGGCTTCGCGCTGGTGGCGATCTCGTGCTCGATCATGGCGGCGACGTTCGGGCTGCTGGTGTCGGCGCTTGGCAAGACACCGGCGGCGACGCGTCGTGTCGCGACGTTTGCCGTGCTCATCATGGTGATGCTCGGCGGAGCCTGGGTGCCATCGTTCATCTTTCCCGCGTGGCTGCAGCGGATCACCGTGGTGATTCCCGCGCGGTGGGCCGTCGACGGGCTCGACGCGATGACATGGCGCGGTTTACCACTGCAGGCCGCGGTGATGCCGACGATCGTGATGCTCGGATTCGCCGGCCTATTCGCCGTGCTGACGCTGTCCCGATTCCGCTGGGAAGAGAGTTAGCCACGAAGATCACAAAAACGCTCGACGAGAATCGCGGCACGGAGTGATGAAGGCTCTGATACGCGACCGGTACGGATCGCCAGACGTGCTCGAAGTCAGGGATGTCCCACGACCTGTTCCGAAAGAGGACCAGGTTCTCGTGCGAGTGCACGCCACCTCGATCAACGACTGGGATTGGGGACTGGTCCACGGGCCGACGTTTCCGATTTTCGGCACTGGCGGCAGACCTCGCGTGCCGATTCTCGGCTCCGATGTCGCGGGACGCGTCGA
>Ga0075433_10003881_pt1 | contig 11563 bp, 10 predicted proteins | sample RhiMethybrSRZTD2_FD_75299 | JGI IMG/M metagenome (GOLD analysis project Ga0075433, IMG submission 75299) | Populus rhizosphere microbial communities from Tennessee, USA - Rhizosphere MetaG P. TD hybrid SRZTD2 | ecosystem: Host-associated > Plants > Roots > Rhizosphere > Soil | place: USA... | reverse complement strand
CGAGCGGCTGTTCCTGCCGATCATCCGGCTCATGCTGCCCGAGGTGGTCGACATGAACATGCCGGCCGAGGGCGTCTTCCACAACCTCGTGATCGTCTCGATCAAGAAGCGCTATCCGGGCCAGGCGCGCAAGGTGATGACGGCGCTCTGGGGCATGGGGCTCATGATGCTGGCCAAGACCATCGTGGTCGTCAGCGAGCACGTGAACGTCCACGATCTCTCCGAGGTGGCCTGGCGCGCCACCGGCAACATCGACCCGCGACGCGACCTGATGATCATCGAGGGACCGATGGACGATCTCGATCACGCCGCCTTGCGCCACCGCTACGGTGGCAAGCTCGGCGTCGACGCGACCGAGAAAAGCGCGCTCGACGACGTCGCCCAACCCTGGCCCGACGAGATCGTGATGAGCGACGAGGTGCGCGAGCGCGTGACGCGCCGCTGGAAGGAGTACGGGCTCTGAGGAAGCTCCGGCGCGTGCTCGACGCCATCAAGTTCGAGCACACCGTCTTCGCGCTGCCCTTCGCGTATATCGCCATGGTGCTCGCGGCGGGCGGCTGGCCGGGCTGGTGGACGGTCGGCTGGGTGACGGCGGCGATGGTCGGCGGCCGCACGTGCGCGATGGCGGCCAACCGCGTCATCGATCGCTTCATCGACGCCAGGAACCCGCGCACCGCGGGACGCCACCTCCCGAGCGGCCTCTTGGGCGTCGGTGAAATGCGCGCGCTGGCGATCGCCGGCGCCGTGCTCATGTTCGTCGCGGCGTGGATGCTGAACCCGCTCTGCCTGATGCTGGCGCCGCTCGCGCTCGCGTTCCTGGTCGGCTATCACTACACCAAGCGCTTCACGTGGCTCTCGCACTGGGTGCTCGGCTTCACCGACGGCATCGCCGGGGCCGGTGGCTGGATCGCCGTGCGCGGCGCGTTCGATCCGCCCGCGTACATCATCTGGTTCGCGCTCACGACCTGGATCGGCGGCTTCGACCTCATCTACGCCTGCCAGGACGTGGCCGTCGACCGCGCGCAGGGACTCTACTCGGTCCCCGCCCGCTTCGGTGTGCGCGCGGCGCTGATCGCGGCGCGCGTCAACCACGCGCTCACGGCGGTGGCGCTGGCGCTGCTCGGCTGGCAGCTGGCGCTCGGTCCGATCTACTGGGTGGGCTGGCTCGCGGTCGTGGCGCTCTTCGCCTACGAGCACTCGCTCGTGAGCCCGCGCGATCTCTCGCGGCTCGACATGGCGTTCTTCAATATCAACGGCTACATCGCGCTGATCGTGCTGGCCGCGGTGGTGCTCGGCCTGCGTTAGTGCCCGGCTCCGCTCCAGGCAAGGCGGAGGCGGTGCGCGCGATGTTCACGCGCATCGCCCGCCGCTACGACCTGATGAACTCGCTCATGACCGGCGGGCGGCACCACGCGTGGCGTCGCCGCGTCGCCGAATCCGCCGCCGGCGCCCCGGCCGGCCCTGTGCTCGACCTCGCCACCGGTACGGCCGACCTGGCGATCGCCGTACGGACGCGCACACCCGGCCGATTCGTCGCCGGCGCGGATTTTTCCGAGGGCATGCTGCGAATCGGTCAGGCCAAGATTCGCGAACGGCGGGTCGCCCGCACTCAGCTGCTGTCGGCCGACGCCTTGGCGCTCCCGTTTCGCGATGGCGCGTTCGCCTGCGTCATGTCGGCGTTCCTCCTGCGCAACCTGGAAGACCTCGGGCGCGGGCTGGCCGAGATGCGGCGCGTGACCGTGCGGGGCGGCCGCGTGGTGACGCTCGACATCGTGCGTCCGGCCCAGCCGCTCTGGGGCGCCGTGTTCGGTGCCTACTTCAGCCGCGTGGTTCCCGCCATCGGCGCCTTCGTGGCCCGAGACCGGCAGGCGTACACCTACCTGCCGCAGTCGGTCGACCGCTTCGTGACCCCTGACGAGCTGGTGGAGCTGATGGAGAAGGTCGGCCTGCGCGACGTCAGCTATCGGCGCTACGGCCTGGGCACGATCGCGCTGCACGTCGGCGTCGCGTGAGCACGAGCGCAGTGCGAGCGCAGGCGCCGCGCGAGGTCAGGCGGCGCGCGAGTTGCGTCGCGCCGGCGAAGCGAACTATGCTGAGCCGTCGTGAGCGCCAACCTCTGGAGGAACCTATGGCCCGTGCAATCTGGCTCCCCGGACTGCTCGCCCTGGCATTGTCGGCTTGCGTCGAGACGCGCCCGGCTCACATGAACGGCAACGGCGCCGACGTGAGCTCACCTGACACGATGGATCGCGTGGCGAGCCGCACGATCACGGTCCCGGCCTTCAAGCTCGAGAGCGGCCAGATCCTGCCCGAGCTGACGCTCGCCTACGAGACCTACGGGCACCTCGCGCCCGACGGGCGCAACGCCGTCCTCATCACGCACGGCTTCACGAGCAACCACCACGCCGCCGGGAAGTACGCGTACACCGACGCCACGGCGGGCTGGTGGGACGGTCTCATCGGTCGGGGCAAGGCGATCGACACCGATCGCTACTTCGTCGTGTCGTCCAACATGCTCGGCTCCTCGTACGGCTCCACGGCCCCCGCGACCAAGAACCCAAGGACCGGCAAGCCGTACGGCCCTGACTTCCCGGACATCACCCTGCGCGACATCGTCGGCGCCCAGAAAGTGCTGCTCGAAGCGCTCGGCGTCCAGCACCTGGTCGCGGTCGCGGGGCCGTCGTACGGCGGCTATCAGACGTTCCAGTGGGCGGTCACCTATCCCACGTTCATGAGCGGCGTCGTACCGGTCGTGTCGGCGCCGAAGGGCTCCGGCGGCGATGCCAGCGTGAAGGCGCTGCAGGATCGCTTCGCGACCGACCCGAACTGGAACGGCGGCTGGCACTACGACCGCGGCGGTATCTTTCCCACCCTGCTGCGGCTTCGCATCGAGACGCTCGAGCGCTACGGTCAGAACGAGGTGCTCGCGCGCACGATCGCCGACCCGCAGGAGCGCGCGGCGCGTCTTCGGCAGCTCGCCGAGGGGTGGGCACGCCAGTTCGATCCGAACTCGATGGTCGCGCTGCGTAAGGCCGCGGTGAAGTTCGACGCCGAGCGCGACTTCGGCCGCATTCGCTCGAAGGTGCTCTACGTGCTGTCGCGGACGGACAAGCTCTTCCCGCCGTCGATCGCGCCGGACGTGATGGATAAGCTCGCCCGCGCGGGCGTGGACGCGAAGTACTTCGAGATCGACACCGAGCTCGGGCACTCGGCCAGCGGCCCAGAATGGGCGAAGTGGTCGCCGACCTTGAAGGCATTCATCGCCGGGCTGGAACAGTAGCGGAGGCAGGCTCCGATGCCCAGCGCGCATATATATGGAAGGCTGACCGCGTGAAGATCACCGAGATCGAGACCATCCCGCTGCGCTTGCCCTTCGCCCAGCCCTTCAAGATCGCGCAAGGCGCCGATCGCGAGTCGATCGAGACCTTGATCGTGCGCGTGCGCACCGACGAAGGCATCGTCGGCATCGGCGAGACCCAGGCCTGGCGCCGCCAGGGCAGCGCCGAGCTCCTGTGGAACCTGGTCCGCACGATCAAGGATCACTTCGAGCCCCTGGTCACCGGGCGCTCGCCGTTCGACATCGCCGGAATCCTCGCGACCCTGAACGAGGCGCTCTACAACACGTTCTACGCCCAGGCCGCCGTGGCCGACGCGCTCTACGACATAGCCGGCAAGGCGGTCGGTTTGCCGGTCCACAAGCTCCTGGCCGGCGAATGCCGCGACCGGGTCCGCGTGTGCGGTCTCCTGGCCATGAAGCCCACGATCGGCGAGCTCATGGATTCCGCGCAGGGATTCTACGATCGCGGCTTTCGTCACTTCGGCGTGAAGATCGGCGTCGATCCCCGGCAGGATCTGGCCAACGTGGCGGCGCTGCGCGAGCGCTTCGGCGACCGCGTGGTGCTGCGGGTGGACGCAAACGGCGCCCTCACCTACGACGACGCGCTCGCGCTACTCAAGAAGCTCGAGCCCTACGACATCGACGCCGCCGAGCAGCCGATCGCGATCTGGGACCTCGACGGTCTGGCCGCGCTCTGCCGCGCGACCAGCATTCCGATCATGGCCGACGAGTCGGTCTCGACCGACCACTCGCTCCTGGAGGTGATTCGCCGGCGCGCCGCCACGGTGGTGCAGACCAAGATCGCGAAGAACGGCGGAATGTATCGCGTGTGGCGGCTCTGGGCGCTGGCCTCGGCGGCCGGCATGCGCATCTATCCCGGCAACCATCCCAGCACCAGCGTCGCGACGGCGGCGGTGGCTCAGCTCTGCGCGGCGTGGCCCGGGCCGCTGATGGAAGGCGTGTTCGCGGTCGGCGTTAGCGGCGCGCTCGGCGCCGACATCGTGATGGAGCCGATCGCGCCGGTGAACGGCGAAATCAAGGTGCCGTCCGGACCGGGCCTCGGCGTCGAGCTCGACGAGAAGGCGATCGCGCGCTACCGCATCGATCGCTAGCCGGCCGACCGCCAGGCTCAGCGAGCCGCCGACGCGCCTCAGCGCACCGGCAGCACCGCCGTCACGAACCGGTCCAGCTCCTGAACGAAGGCCCAGGGGTTGTCGAGCACGAGATGGTGGTAGCTCGCCGGAATCTCCACGAGCGTCGCGCCGTGAATCGCGGCGCGTAGCTTGTCCGCCATGTCGCGCGGGAGCACCGGGCTCAGCTCGCCGCGCGCGATCAGGGTCGGCGCGGTGATGCGATCGAGCAGGGTCCAGGCGTCGACCGGACGGCGCTCGGCGTTGCTGGCCGGATCGAAGCGATAGACCCACGCGCCGCCCCGCTCGACCACGCCGGCGGCGCCGAGGTGGGCGAGCAGCGCCGGATCGGCGTTCGTCTCGCGCGGCACCAGCCGGAACGACTGCGCCGCGGCCTCGCGCGAAGGATAGGGCCGCAGGGTGCGCTCGCCGCGCCGCCGAAGCCGATCGAGGCGATCGCTCGGGATGACCGGGCGCGAGTCGACGATGACGAGCGCGCTCACGCGCTCCGGATGCCAGGCCGCGAACGACATCGAGTTGTGGCCGCCCATCGAGTGGCCGATCAGGGCGACGCGCTGAAACCCGAGCGCGTCGACGAGCCCGAGCAGGTCCGCGGCGAAGTCTTCCGTGCCGTACGCCGGCGGCTCGGCCCACTGGCTCTCGCCGTGACCCCGCTGATCGAGCGCGATCACGTGAAACCGATCGACGAACGCGGGCGCCACGAAGTCGAACCAGTGCGCGTGGGCGGAGCCGCCGTGCAGGAAGCAGAGCACGGGACGCCCAGCGCTGCCCCACTCGAGAAAGCTCAGGCGCAGGCCGCCGACCACCACCGAGCGCCGCCGCGCGCTCTCGCATCCGAAGCGTGAAATAGGTGACATGCGCGGAATTGTAATCGTAAAAATTTTTGCTTTGTGGGCTTTCCGGCTCCGGCTATTGTCGAAAGTACCGATGAGTGACGAGCGTACGTCGTCGAATCGTCGTCGCAACATCCTGGATGGAGCCTATACAGCCGGGCTTCTCATCGTTGCGATTGTCGTCGGCTATGGTGTGCTGGCGCCCTCGGACATCGCCCGCGCGACGACGGTCGCCCGACCTCGACCAGCGCCGACGCCTGGTCCGGTCTCGGAGTACCTCGGCAAGCCGGTCGAGCGCGCGCCCGAGCCTCCGAAGCTCACCTGGCCAAAGATGGTCAGTGGTCAGATCCTTGACGGGAGCCGCGCGCCGCTCGAGGGCGCCTCCATCGTCATCGGCGGCGTGGAGCATCGCACCGATGCCGAGGGCAAGTTCACCGTCGAAGGCCATCCGCCAGACGCCACCTTGCTCGTCAAGCGCCCCGGCTTCGCGAAGGTGACGCTCCAGCCGACCAAGGACGCGATCGAGGTCGCCATGAAGCCGCAAATCATCAAGGCGGCCTACCTGACCTACTACGGCGTCGGGAGCAAGGAGATCCGCGGCCGTGTCCTCGATCTGGCCGCGCGCACCGAGATCAACGCCGTCGTCATTGACGTGAAGGGCGACCGGGGCTGGATCGTCTACAAGACCGAGGTGCCAGAGGCACTAGCGGTCGGGGCGCAGGGGCCCGGCACGCTCAAGAACTTCGACGACCTGATGGCGGATTTCAAGGCGCGCGGCATCTACACGATCGGGCGTGTCGTCACGTTCAAGGACAACATCCTCGCCCACGGCCGTCCCGACCTCGCGATCATCGACACGCGCACCGGCAAGCCCTGGATCGACCGCGAGAACCTGGGCTGGGTCGACCCGCTCCGCGAAGAAGTCTGGAAGTACAACGTCGCGATCGCGCGCGAGGCCGCCGCCAGGGGCTTCGACGAGATCCAGTTCGATTACGTCCGCTTCCCGACCGACGGCAAGCTCGGCGCCGCGAAGTATTCGGGACCTGTCAACAAGGACACGAGGATTCCCGCGATCGCCGGCTTCCTCAGCAAGGCTCGGCGCGAGCTTGGCCCGCTGGGCGTCTACGTCGCCGCCGACGTGTTCGGCTACACCGCGTTCAACGAGAACGACACCGACATCGGCCAGCGCATCGAGGAGCTGGCGCCCCATCTCGACTACTTCTGCCCGATGGTCTACCCCTCGGGGTACCACGTGGGTATCCCCGGGTACCGCAATCCCGTCCAGCACCCCTATGAGATCGTCCACGAGAGCGTGCGCCTCATCCGCCAGCGCTCTGCCAGCCAGAAGGTTCGCGTGCGGCCGTGGCTGCAGGATTTCAAGGACTATGCATTCGACAAGCGGATCTTTGGTGTGACCGAGATTCGCGCCCAGATCAAGGGAGCCGACGACGCCGGGGCGGTCGGCTGGATGCTGTGGAACCCCCGGAATGACTACACGGCCGGCGCGCTGCGGCAGAAAGAGGCCTCAGGGACTAAGTGAAACTTTTGCTAGTGCTCTCACTGATCCTGACCGCGGCTCTATTGTTTGTCTCGTTCGCCGGGGCCGGGGAGCTTGCTCCCAACGAGCTCGGGCGCTTCATGATTCTCGAGTACCACAAGATCGACTACCCCGAGGAGCGCTGGACCCGCACGCCGGAGAACTTTCGGCGAGACCTCGAGACGCTCTACGCCAAGGGCTACCGCCTGATCAACCTGGGCGATCTGCTCGACCGGCGCATCGCACTGCCGGCCGGGACGACGCCGGTCGTGCTCACGTTCGACGACTCCTCGCCCGGTCAGTTCCGCTACCTCGAGAAGAACGGCACGCTCGAGATCGACCCCAAGTGCGGCATCGGTATCCTCGAGTCGTTCATCAAGGAGCGCCCGGATTTCGGTCGCGGCGGCACTTTCTATGTGCTGCCGGGCGCGAGCCCGCCCAACCGACTCTTCAACCAGCCCGCCTACGAGGGCAAGAAGCTCCAGTTCCTGGCAACCAACGGCTACGAGATCGGTAACCACACCCTCTGGCACGCCAATCTTGCGAAGTACCCCGAGGCGACCGTGCGCGCGCAGGTCGCCGACGCCCAGGTGTGGATCCAGAAGCACGTTCCGGACTACAAGACCCGCACCCTTGCGCTCCCCCACGGCGTCTATCCGTCCGACGTGAGCTGGGTGCTGCGCGGTACGGCCAAGGGCACCACCTACAGCCACGACGCCGTGCTGATGGTGGCAGGCGGCGCCGCCCCCTCGCCCTATTCGCGGTCGTTCGATCCCGTCCGCCTGCCCCGCATCCAGGCGGTCGAGCGCGACCTCTCTTACTGGCTGACGTACTTCGACAAGAATCCGCTCGAGCGGTTCGTGAGCGATGGCGATCCGAACTCGGTCACGGTTCCGACCGCCCAGCGCGACCGGCTTCGCGACGAGTTCAAGACCAAGCGGGTCGTCGAACGCTGACGGGGGCGACTAGCGGTACATGAGGTACGACGCGCGGCGATTCAAGAAGCTGCTGCGATCGACCTCGGCCCAGGCAACGAGCCGATCGAGAACCTCGCCCCTTAGAAAGGCCCACATCGTCGACCGGTTTACGAGGAGGTTCTGGATGTTCTCGGGCCTGAACTGGTCGCGATGACGCTCCCGTAGGGTCCGCGCCAGTGCGAAGGCCACCGTGACCGGCCGAATGGCCTCGCGATCGGTCACGACCATCCGGACACCGCCGCAGGCCACGCCCGCATAGACGTCCGCCGTCGGCGTGAACCAGATCGGGTCGAAGCGCACACCGCGGAGCCCCTGGCGATTGAGCGCCTCGGCCAGGCCGCGCGGCTCGATCCAGGGCGCGCCGACGACCTCGAACGGCATCTCGGTGCCGCGCCCGACCGAGAGGTTGGTCGCTTCGAGAAGCCCCACGCCCGAATACAGCAGCGCCTGGGTGACGGAGCGGATGTTCGGCGACGGGTTCACCCACGGCAAGCCCGTCTCGTCGAACCACCGATCGCGATCCCAGCCGACCAGGGGCACCACCGTCAGTGACACGGGAATCTTCCGCTCAGCGGCCGCCAGCTTGGCGAACTCGCCGATGGTGAGCCCGGTCCGCACGGGAATCGGATGCGGGGCGGTGAACGACTGTAGATCCGTATCCATCACCGGCCCCTCGACGATCCGGCCATTGATCGGATTCGGCCGGTCGAGCACCACCACTGGGATCCTTTGCTTCGCGGCCTCCTCCATCACGTAGATCAAGGTCGTGAGGTAGGTGTAGTAACGCGCCCCGACGTCCTGGATGTCGAAGACCAGCAGCGTGATGTCCTTCAGCATCCCCGGGGTCGGCCGCCGGGTGACGCCGTAGAGGCTCCAGATGGGCCGGCCGGTGACGACATCGCGCCCGTGGGGCACGTCGGTGTCCGACTGGCCCATCAGCCCGTGCTCGGGCGTGAAGATCGCCGTGAGGCGCATGCCCGGCGCGTTCACGAGCAGGTCGATGGCGCGGCGGCCGCGCATATCGACTCCGGTCTGATTCGTCACGAGGCCGACCGAATGGCCGGAGAGCATGGCGAATTTCTGTTCGGAGAGGACGTCGAGCCCCGTGAGGACACGCTCTGGCGGCAGCGCCGCCTCACCCGGCAGCACCCGCTCGGGCGCCGGCCCGTCGGCCGCGGGGCCGCTGGTCGGACCCGGGTCGGCGACGACGGGCGGCTGGAACAGCTGGGCGCCCGCCACCGCTGCGGCACGAATCCTGAGGTCTCGAATTCGCGAGGCGCCGCCGCCGTAGGGATGGACCCGGTTGGTCAGGACAATCAGGTAGCTGCGAGTGGCCGGATCGATCCAGACTGCGGTACCGGTGAAGCCGAGGTGGCCGACGGAGCCCTCTGGGAAGAACGGCGCCATCGTTTTCGAGAACGACGAGCTCACGTCCCACCCGAGCGCCCGGCTGCTCTTGCTGTCGGGCGCCGGCTCCCACATCTCCTTCACTGTAGCGGCCTGGAAGATCCGCTTGCCGTCGAGGGTGCCCCGGTTGAGGAGCATCCGGATGATCCGGGACAGATCGGCGCTGGTCGAGAACATGCCGGCGTGGCCGGCAACCCCACCCAATAGGCGCGCCCGCTGGTCGTGGACCTCGCCGCGCAGGAGGACGCCGTTGACGAATTCCGTCGGTGCCACGCGGCCCAACACGCTCATGCGCGGATGGAAGCTCGTGTCGCGGAGCCCCAGCGGCTGGAACACGGTCTTCTCGAGATAGCGATCGAGCGGCGTGCCGCTGACGCGCCGGACTGCCTCGGCCAGCAGGATGAATCCGGTATCGCTGTACTGGAAGCCGGACCCGGGCGGATAATCCAGTGGTAGCTTGGCAATCGCGCTCGCCGCGCGCGGAAAGCCTGCGGCAACCGCGCCGTTCGGCGGGTACGCGACGAGCCCGGCGCTGTGGGTCAGGAGCCGCTTGATCGTGATGTCGTCGTACCGCTTGTCCCGGAACTCCTTCAAATACCGTCCGAGCGGCGCATCGAGCTTGATCGCCCCCCGCTCGACCAGGCTCATGACCGCCAGGGTCGTGCCGAAGGGCTTGGTGAGGGAGGCCAGGTCGAAGATGGTGTCGACGGTCATCGGCGCCGGCTGCGGCAGCAGGCCGCGTGATCCGTACGCGCGGTGCAGGAGGATGTCGTCGCCGCGGCCGATCAGGATGACGGTGCCCGGAATCTCGCCGCTGTTGACGGCGTCGTTCGCGGCTTCGTTGATTCCGGAAAACTCGAGCGGTCCGGAAACGTCGCGAGGCGCAGCGAAGGTCGAAGCGGGAAGCGCGATGAGCGCCAGCAGCGTTACGACGGCCACGCGAGCAGCGAGCACCTTAGGATCTTAGCATTGTGAGCCCGAACTCATGACACCCAGTCCGTTCTTCGGTACGTCGCTGCGTCGCGACCCTAATCAGCCCGCCGATCTCAATGCGCGCATCGAGGCGCAGCTGCGCGAGCGCCTCGAGGAAGCGGTCGACTTCGTGTGTCTCGAAGCGCTCGTGAAGCGACGGCAAGCGCTCTCGCTTCCAGCGCCGAGCGCCGACAACACGCGCGACCGCGAAGAATTCACGCGAAGCGTGCACGCGTTTCTCACCGAGCTCTGGAGCGCCATCGCGCCGACGCTCAGCGACGCGCAGCGCCAGAAGACCGCCGCCGCCGAGCGCGCGCCCGGCGACGAGACGCAGCGCTTGCTCGGCGTGCACGTCGTGCTCGCGCGGGAGCTGCCGGACTACTGGCAGCGATTCGAAGCGGGCCGCACGATGTACGCCGAGCAGATCGACTCAGGCAGCGAGCGCCGCGGACTGCTCGGTCGACTCTTCGGCCGCGGCTGACCGCCAGGCGCCCAGCGCCCAGAGATTCTCGAGATCCTCCAGCGCTCGACGCCACCGCCCGTAGCTGTCGAGCAGCGATTCGCGGACGGCCGCGATCTTCGCGTCGGCGTCGTCCAGCCTGGTCTTCAAGGTCGGATTGGCGGCGCGAATACTCTCGAAGCCCCCGTCGGGTACCGACGTGGCGAGGCGATCGAGAAGTCCTGTCAGCTCCTGGTGCAACACGCGCTCTACCGGGTTCATCGGAGACACCTCCCCTACGAGTCCAATACTAAACACGTGTTGAGGTCATGTCAAGGCCCGTGGACTCCGCACCCTCTGAGTGATGGCGCAAGCCGCGAGGCTATTCGCGAGCGCGCGCCGATCACGCGGCGCGCGCGAGCTTTGGCGCGCGAGCGTCGGCGCCAACCTTGTCTTCGCTCGACGCCGGGCGCACTATTTCGCCACGGAGGTGGTCGTGAGCGATTTCTGGCGGCTCGACGCGACGGCGCCGGCCGCTCGGTTCTTCCTCGAGTACGACGTCTGGCATTCGCCCACGCTCGTGGAGCCTCCGCCGGCGCTCGGCAGCTTCGATCCCACGCCGGACAATCGGATGCCAGGGATCTTTCGCGCGGCGCAGTTCGTGCCGTTCACGCCGATCTTCAATGTGACCGGTCAGCCGGCCATGTCGGTGCCGCGCTCTTGGAATCAGGAGAATCTGCCGATCGGCGTGCAGTTCGCGGGACGCTTCGACGACGAAGCGACGCTTTTCCGGCTTGCGGCGCAGCTCGAGCAAGCGCGTCCGTGGGTCGGCCGCTGGCCGACGCTCTCGTGACGCGGCCGTGAGCGATCGTCCTGACGCCCGCGGGCCGGACGCCCGGCGCGCCTACGA
>Ga0075433_10003880_pt1 | contig 11568 bp, 10 predicted proteins | sample RhiMethybrSRZTD2_FD_75299 | JGI IMG/M metagenome (GOLD analysis project Ga0075433, IMG submission 75299) | Populus rhizosphere microbial communities from Tennessee, USA - Rhizosphere MetaG P. TD hybrid SRZTD2 | ecosystem: Host-associated > Plants > Roots > Rhizosphere > Soil | place: USA... | reverse complement strand
AGTCCACTTCGCTTGGGAGCAACATCACCACTGGAGGCGGCGGCTACAGCCAAAACCGGAACGTGCCTGGCGGCCTCGAGCTGGGGCGCGCCAGTCTCCAAGGGTGGAAATTGCCAACATTGCCCCTATAGTCGCCACCATAGCTGCGGTTTGCTAAGCTCGCACCGGTGCGAAGACGGTCATGATTCAAATTGCGCCTCTACTTCGGCGTCGCACATTCTTGCATCTGACCGCTCTGACCGCTCTGGCAGCGGCAGGCCGCGCCGTTGCTCAACAGCGCCGCTTCTCAATTGGATTTGCCAACCTCACCGACGATCCCGGCGCGCGAATCGAAGGCCTCGGCTTTACGGGCGAGGAGATTCGTTCGAGCTTCGTGCTCGGCGGGCGCGGCCTGCCGATCGACCTGGTGCTCTATGACAACGGACGCGAACGGGCCAAGACGATTGCCAACGCCGAAGATGCCGTGCAGCGCAAGCTCGACCTCTACATTCAATACTGCGATGATCGGGTGGCGAACGACGAAGTCGCCCAGCGGCTGGCCGCCGCGCGGATTCCCGTTCTGGCGGTCAATTTCCCGGTCGGCAACGCGTCCCTTTACGCAGCGGACAATCGTGAGGCTGGTCGTCTCGCCGGCGACGCACTCGGCAGATTTGCGCTAACCACCTGGCCTGGCCGCGTGCTTGCAGCCACCATTCTGGGCGCTGTCAAGGATCCCGCGGAAGCCGTTCAGGCTCGCATCGCCGGAATCACCGAGGGCCTGCATCGGCAGCTTCCGGACCTGGTGCCGGCCCAGCTCGACAGCGGCGGCAACTTTCTCGAGGCACAGGCGCAACTGCGGCGCTTCTTTGCCAAGGAGAGCGGGGCCCAGGTCCTGATAGCAACGCTCGACGACGCGACGGCGCTTGCTGCGAAGCTCGCCGCCGAGACCGCGGGCCGGGTGCCCGATACGGTGATTGTCAGCCAAGGCTGCGACCCCTCGGTGCACGGCGGCGCCAGTTCCAACAAGGTAATCCATCCCAACAACCGCAACAGCATCGTGCTCGGCTCGGTGGCCTATTTTTTCGATCGCTACGGCAGCGAGATCCTGCCTCTGGCCTTGAAGATGCTGCGGGGTGAACAGGTGCCGCCACGCTCGTTCACCAGCCATGTCTTGATAACGTCAAAGAACGTGTTCCGAATTTATCCACCGATCGACATGAACTGAGCCGAAGCTCGCTTCAGCGAGGGGTGATCGGTGCGAGACCGTAGCGTAGGACCGCATTGACCTGGTCTCCGTCGCGCTCCACGAGCCCAAGGAAACTGACGGACCCATCCGACGCGACAGCAACGGTCGGGTAGAGCCCGAGAGAGGTCAGCTTTCCATCGTCCACAAGCGGATCGCCTGGCGCGGCAACGCGCAGCATCGTGCCGTCGCCATTTAGCAGGAAGACACCATCGGAGGTGGGCCCCTGGTCGGTTGTGGCGACGAACGCCACGACGCCGGTGTGGCTCATGGCTGGCCAGGCACCGAAGGACGCATAAGCGCCACCGCCTGGGGCCGCCTGCCCCCTCGCCGCGACCGCGCGCCGGTCGGGACCATCGGCAACGAAGATGCCGAAATCCGGTCCGGTCCCCTTGGTGAAGGCGCCGAAGGCGACGCGACCGGAATCGTCGAACCCGATTCTCTCAGAGAACCGGGTGAAAATGCCGCCCGTCGGCGCCGGATCGCCCGTGCCGACAAGCAGATGCATGGGAGCTTCTACCGGCGCGACAAAGATAGCGCCGAGCGCAGGGCCCAGCTTAACTACCGCCGGAAAGGCGATGGCACCCCTGTCGTTGACGACGGGGGCCCCGAAACTCGCGAAGAAGCCGCCGCCCGGAGCCGGCTCGCCCGCCGCGGCCACTTTCGTAAGCTGATGGACGGCACCCACCTTTCGCGCAACGTAAATCAGCTCAATGGTCTCCCGCCCGTGCCGCACCCAGGCGAGAAAGGCCGCATCACCACGATTATTGAGCGACACCGCCTCGAACTCGGCGAATACACCAATGCCGCCAAGAATGACCGGCGCCTTCATGCCCGAGGAGGCGATCGTACGCAGCTTGCCGTCGCTGCTGAGGAACACGCTGGCTGCACCCCGGCCGCCGCCCAGCGTGGCGGTAAAGGCAACGTCGCCTGCGTCATTCATGACGGGGGCCGGGCGCTCGCCGAAGCCGGCGATAAGCTGGCCCATCTGGTCCGGAACAGGATCGCCGGCGACGGCGATGCGTGTGATCTTTGCGTCGGCCTTGGCGAGGAATATCCCTTCCTCCGATAGGCTCCGCTGGATGGTGGCGTAAAAGGCCGTCTCACCCCGCTTGTTGCAAGCCAGGACCATCGTCATCAGCTCGAGGCCGAAACGATCGAAGCTCCCGCTGGCGGGAACGGGTTCACCACTCCTGGCTAGTGCGCGCACCCCGACCCGTTGCGGGACCGGCGGTTCTGGTCGTGGCGCCTGGGCTTGGTCCGCGATCTTGGCGGCTGATACCGCGGCCAGCTCAGCATCTGGCGGCGCCGTCACGATCACCCAAAGCACGCCCGCCCAGAGCGCGCCGACGGCTAGAAGCGCGATGCCCAAGCGGCGGCCTGTTGGGCCGAGAATCGAGCTGGTCGGCCACCTGCTTGGGGTTGAGTGTCGCTGAAAGTCTCGCACGCGCATGGGTCAGTTCTTGAGCATTGCCGCCTTGAGAGTGGAAATGTTGTGGCGGATCATTTTCAGATAAGTGTCGGCACTGCCGCCCGGTTTTGACAAGGCATCGGAATAGAGCACGCCGCCGATGCTTGCGCCGGCTTCCCGCGCCACCCGCTCGATCAGACGTGGATCGTTCATGTTCTCGATGAAGATTGCCTTCACCTTCGTCGTGCGGATTTGCTTGATCAGCCGGGCGATGTCTTCCGCCGAAGGATCGGCGTCATTGACCATACCGCGCGCCGGAGTCATTTCGATCTCATAGGCGCGGGCGAGATACTCGAAGCCATCGTGAGAGGTGATTACGCGTCGTTTCGCGCTCGGTATTGCGGCGAGTTCGCTCTTCGCCCAGGCGTCGAGCGCACGAATCTCGCCTGCGTAGCCGTCTGCTTGCGTCCGATAGTAGGCGGCGTTCTGGGGATCGAGCTGGGTCAGCCCCTCGGCAATGTTGGCCACATAGACGAGACCGTTGGCCGGGTCGTGCCAGGCGTGCTGGTCGACCTGCGGACCCTTAACGGCACCCCGAGGCCGGTACTCGGTGATGACGTTCACTCCCTGGGAGGCGACGAGCTTGGTGCCGCGGAACGCCGCCCGCTTCAACAGCGGTTCGGCCCAGGGCTCGAACCGCGGATTGAGGTCATTCATGACGAACAGTCGCGCCTCCGCGACGGCGCGCGCATCGGCGGCGGTGGGCTGATAGAGCTCGCAATCGGCGTCGCCACCGACGATCGTTTTCAAATCCACTTTGTCGCCAGCGATGCGGCTGACCATGTCGCCCAGCACGCTGAAAGTGGCGACCACCTTCGGCGGTTCGGCGGCGCGCGCCGGGGTCGCGGCAAGTGTTAATATCCCCGCAATGAAAGATCGCCGAGCGAGACGGTCTTGCATCATTCCCCCTCAACTGGGCCTGGTTGCGTTGAGTGCCGTCAGCAAGGTGCGGCTCACCGGCATCAGAGCCGAAATGACGTAAATGAGTGCCGCGGCGCAGGCGATCGCCGGCCCCGACGGCACGTTGAGATGGTACGACACGAGCAGTCCGGCGTAACCGGCCGCAATGCCAAAGCCAATGCTGAGGCCGACCAGCGGAGCGATGCGCTGCGCCCAGCAGCGCGCCGCCGCGGCCGGCAGGAGCAGCGGCACGCCCGCGAGCAGCGTGCCGAGCGCCTGAAATCCGGCCACCAGATCCAGCACGACGAGCACCAGGAATATAGCGCGATAGATGCTATCACTGCCGCCCATGGTGCGCAGGAAGGCCGGATCGAATGACTGGATTGCAAACGGACGAAAGAGGAGGGCCAGCGAGGTAATGACGACGCTGGCGATGGCGACGATCAGTACTAGGGCCGGGACATCGATGGCGAGGACCGTGCCGAGCAGCACGTGCATGAGATCGAGATTGGTGCCGCGCAGCGACACAATGAGGACGCCCACGCCGATCGACCCGAAATAGAACGCCGCAAGGCTAGCGTCCTCGCGCTGCGCACCGAACCGCGTACCAAGGATCATGAGGAAGACCACGGCAATGCCGGTGAGGAGCCCGCCGATGCTCAGCACCGCGAGCGCACTACCCGCCAGGGCGAAGCCAATCGCGGCGCCCGGCATGACTGCATGCGAGAGGACATCGGCGACCAGGCCCATTCGCCTCAACAACAGCAGCGTGCCCAATGGACCGCTGGCAACCGCAAGCGCCATGCAAGCGACCAATGCGGAGCGCATGAAGGCGTATTCGGCAAAAGGGGCAGCAAAAGTGGACCAGAGGCTCATGTCGACCAGCCGCCCTCAAGCCGGCAGTGCTGGGCGCAACCGCGGACCGGAACCCTTGGGTGGCACGACAAGACCGGCCTCAACAAGCTTCTCCGGCGTTAGCGTCGTCGTCGTCTTGCCCCAGGCGATCGCCTTGCGCATGAGTAAAAGGGTTTGCGGAAAGGTCGCAAGTACCTGCTCGAGGTCATGCATGGCGACCATCACCGTGCGACCCTCGGCATGCCAGCATTGCATAAGCCTTAGCAGGTCCGCGCTCGTGGCAGCATCGACACCGGCGAACGGCTCGTCGAGAAGGACAATGGCGGCATCCTGCACGATGACGCGAGCGAACAAGGCGCGGCGGAACTGACCGATCGAAAGCTCGCCAAGCATACGGCCAGCAAGCTCGTCGAGCCCAACGGCTTGCAAGGCGTGCACGCTGCGCGGCCGCAGCTCTGGGGAGACGCGCCCCAGAGCACCAATCCTTGCCCAGCTGCCGAGTGCAGCAAATTCAAGGACCGAGATCGGGAAGTCCCGGTCGATTGAATCGCTCTGTGGCAGGTAAGCGAGATCAGCGGGGACTTCGGCTGCTGCGAATTCGATCGCCCCGCGCCGTGGCGCGACAACTCCGGCGATGGCATTCAGGAGTGTGGTTTTGCCGGCACCATTTGTGCCGACGATCGCCGTCAGCGAGCCCGCTGCGAAGATGCCGGACACATCTTCGATGGCGACACGTTCGCCGTATCGCACCATGAGGCCCCGCAGCGTAACGCATCCACCTCTGGCGTCGCTCCGTTTGGCGCCGGGCGCGTTCCGGTCGCTGTGTTCGCTCATCCCCTCGGCTGATCCATCGCGCCTGTCCTTCCGGTAGTCGCCGGGCACCGCCGGTCGAGCGCACCTTAGGCCTGCGACTGGGGTCAGGTAGGCCGGCGCCCCGAAGAACGCCGGACTTGCCCGTTACCGCCATCCACTCCTCAGCGGATGGCTTCGATGGCGACGAATGTTCCGGTCATGCCGACCGCCTTCGGCACGGTCATCGTGAAGAAGAATGTGCCGCGGTTGGTGCTCGCGACGTCCGCCGCCATGAGATCGGTCCGCACGTTTTCGATGATGTGGATGCCGTTATCCGTGAGCAGCATCTGATGCACCGGAAACGCCTCACCCTGGGTCTCGCCGGGGATCACCTCGACGGCCCAGTTGTCCGCGCCGACGGCCACGATCTTCTGATCGATCAGCCACTGCGCGGCAGCCTTGCCGAGACCCGCTTCGCCGCTGTTGTACTCGGTGTTTTTGGCGGGATGCTGCAAAAAGAGGTCTCCCCAGCCGGTATGGAGGATGACGACGTCGCCCTCGCGCAACGTCGTGTTCGTCAGTTTCAGGCCGGCCTGCAGGTCTTCCACCGTGATTATGGTTCCCTTGTCGACGCATGGTGTGCGGCAATTGGCGTTAGTCTTCAGCTTGTTCGCCTGCTGATAGACCTTGACCAGGTCGATGAACACGCCGCGGGTAGCGAAGCTCTTCAGGTGCTCAAGCCCGAGCTTGGTCATATTGTTTTGGTTGATATTCTTTCCCATCGGAATTTGGTTGTAATAGCAGTCACCCCTTCCGATGTGTCCCATGCCATCGAGGTGTGTGCCGACGTGGCTCTGGCTGAGCCAAGTGTCTTCCATGTAGGTCAGATCGTTCTTACCCAAGGCCGCTCCCGGTGCGAGACTGACCGCCGTCAGCACGGATTTGGTGAAACGGGAGCCGAACAACGGGACGCCGTCGACGAGCGGGTTGGTCAGGCTGATGACCTGGCCGTCCTTGATCTCCGCTGCCGCGGCTTTCGTCACGGCCGCGGTGATACGATTGGTGGCGCCGGTCTGATCGTCCTTGCCGAACGGCGACGGCGGCACGGTCTTGGTACAATCGGTCTGTGCAAAGGCGCTCGGCGCCATCGCGATCGAGGTGACGAAGGCGATTCCCGTCAGGACTGATAATAATCGCATGACAATCTCCTCCACTTTTGCGCCAGCAATGCCGCGGGCCCCGTTTTGACAGGGTCTGCAAGGAGGCTTGCTCACTACTTGGGCAAAGTCAACAAACCAGTCCGCCGCCTAAAAATTTTGTCTCGCGACCCTGAAGTGTCCGCCGCAACAGCGCCGTGAATTGCTGCATCGCCGAACCTGCGGCTTGGTGCGAAATGCACCGGCGAGCAAGCACTGCCAATGGGCGCGAAAATCTCAACAAACGCTGTCAATGCGGCGGCACGCGCGTGCCGCTCGGACCATCTCGCAAGCACAAACGCTGACGCCAGTACCCGCCACCTGTCATGGCCTCTTTCAAAATGACCGTTGCGATTATTGATCCGAATAGGACACTCGTCTCCCGCAGAACTGCGACGAGTGCGATCGGCGCCTGGGTCAATGCCCAGATCACGATGGGGTAGGCACACATGGAATTGCCCCGGGCCGGCCCTTACTGGCCATTGTTGCGCATACCGACATCCGTCTTCGACCCTCAATTGTTGTGAGGAAAAGAGCCGGCGGACAAGATCAACATGCCACGCTCTGACGCGTCGGGGGCGGGCGAATCACGGCAAACGTGTTGGTGCATTGCGATCTCGTGCCAAGGGTGCGGTGGGTCAGGCTAGTCAGAGGCAATCCAAATGATAACCATCTGGAAGGTTGTCAGCAGCTTTTTCAGACCCGCGCAAAATGACCAGTTCGCTCGGTTGTTGCTGCGGCTCGCCGATACCGCCGTAGCCTGCGCAGCCCATTTTCGTGAGACCGGCGGTCTAGGCCACACGGGCATCATCGACGTCGAACACCGCGGCGATGCCGTCGTGACCGAGATCCATGAGCTGCTCGACAACGCGTTCATACTCCGCTTTGACATTGCCGACTGCATGCGCCTGACTGACGACCTCGACAACGTGATTGACGGCATGCGCAAGTCGCCATCCATATCGATATTTATCGGCCGGTGCTTGCGCCGCTCAGGCCGGAAGCGATGGAGCTATTCGCCATCGGAGAGCGGATGATGAGCGGCGTGCGGCGGTTGGTTGCGATGTTAGGTGAGCCGCGGCTATCGCTTCCGGCGGTGCGCGAAGTGGCAAGTGCGATAGACGCCTCCGAGGCCGAGGCCGATAGGCTGGTCGCAACCGCTGAACGCAAGCTCGTGGCTGAGTTCAGTCAGGCTGACGCCAACCATTTGGCGTTCATCGCCTGGGACAAGCTCTACCAACAGCTCGAGGAAATGACGGACGAGGCAAACCATTGCGGCGAGCTCATCCTGTCCCTTGCCCGCAAGGAAGCGTGATGGGTGTCTTGAGTTTCGCTCTACTCGTGGCCCTTGGCACGGTGCTTATCGCCGAGTTTGTCAATGGTTGGACCGATGCACCGAACGTGATCGCGACCGTGGTGTCGACGGGAGCCCTGTCATCCCGCGCGGCAATCGTGATGGCTGTCATGTTCAACGTGCTTGGCGCGATGGGCGGAACAGCCGTTGCAGCAACCGTCGGTAGAGGCATCGTGGCGCCCTCAGCCATGACACTCCCTGCGATCATCGCCACGATGCTCAGCATCATCACCTGGGGCTCCGTCGCAGCTGCCGTCGGCATCCCTGTTAGTAAATCGCACGCACTGCTCGCGGGGCTTGTCTGTACGCATCTACGATGTCAGATGGGGTGTCCTGAGACGGATTGTTCTGGCTTGGGGCCTAACCTTTCCATTCTGCACGCTACTGGCTTTTGTGGCCGCCCTGATCGCGAACCGGCTCTTCAGCTGAAGAAGAGCAACCGTCTTGTGCTTTCCCGCAAACACCTGCACAAATCTCAGATGGAGCTTGCGCAACAGGTTGCTGCCTTGCCGGTTCGACGCGAAGCGGACGGTTCGATCCGGGTTTTGCTTATTACCTCGCGCGAAACCGGGCGCTGGGTCATCCCGAAGGGCTGGCCGTGGCCCGACTGCGAGGACTGCGTGGCGGCAGCACAGGAAGCGCGTGAGGAAGCTGGAGTGGTCGGCCGCGTCCAATCGCAACCGCTAGGATCTTTCGTCTACCAAAAGCAGCGCCCGTCTGGCCCCGAGCTTGTCCGAGCCGATGTCTATCTGATTGAGGTCGCCTCGTTGTTGGACAGTTGGCCAGAGCAAGGGGAGCGCCAAAGAGCTTGGTTCACGCTTGAAGACGCCGCTAAAGTGGTCTCCGATCACGAACTCCGAGACCTCCTGCAAACCATTGGCGATCAATAAATCTTGCTCATCTTGTCTTGACTTGGCGGTGGCAAGTGCGCGGCTCCGATCCGTAATCCGCGTGTGATTCGCCCAACTAGACCTGCAACCTCACCCAACAACCATGAGATTTACGGCCCGCCGGTCAGCCCTCGCGCTGGCGGGGCAGAAAGCCTACGAAGCGGGACAGGAGCGCTGCAGCGCCCAAGGCTTAGGGGTTGTGCCAGCACCAGAATTGGCCCTCGCACCGATCTCTCGGGAACCACAAAATGCCCGAGCGGGCGTAACCAATAGTCCTGTTGATCTTGCGGCGGCAGCGATTGCTTTGGCGCCCGCCAGGTCCACGCTGATCGCCGGCAACGGAGTCCGACGCAGGGTTCGCGCCGAAAGAGCAACGGGACCGGGCTTGCACTGGGGCCGCCCCGGCGCAACATAATGTTGTCGCGGGGCGGAGAACGCTCATGGGTAGTGCTGTGCTTCTGGATCTGATGGGGGGAGTCGCCCTGCTCTTGTGGGGGCTCCACATGGTTCAGACCGGGATCCTCCGCGCCTTTGGCTCGGAGCTGCGCCGCCTCCTCTCGAAGGCGCTTGGCAACCGGATTAGCGCCTTAGCCGCTGGGCTAGGCCTCACGACGCTGCTGCAGAGCAGTACCGCGACGGCGCTTATGACGGCGTCCTTTACGGCGCAGGGGCTTGTGGGGCTCGTCCCGGCGCTCGCCATCATGCTCGGAGCGAACGTAGGAACCACCCTCATTGTTCAGCTCCTGGCCTTCAACGTGGTCGCCGTAGCGCCTGCTCTGTTCGTGATAGGCATTGTTGCCTTCCGGGCAGGACCCCGCACACGGATTAGGGATCTTGGCCGAGTGGCGATTGGTCTCGGTTTGGCGCTGCTGGCACTGCACATCCTCATAGACAGTCTCGCGCCCGCGGAGAACGCGCCCGTCGCTCGCGAGGTGCTACGGGCGATCACCGGCGATCCGATTATGTGCATTTTGCTCGCCGCCGCCCTTACATGGGCAGCACATTCCAGTGTCGCCACTGTCCTGCTAATCATGTCGCTCGCCCATTCGAATTTCGTCACAGGGTCCGCGGCGTTCGCGCTGGTTCTTGGCGCCAATCTCGGCAGCGCCATCAACCCGCTGTTCGAAGGCACGCGGCGCGGTGATCCCGCGAGCTACCGCCTGCCGGTTGGGAATTTTCTCAACCGAGTCGTGGGCATATTCCTGGTCGCGCCATTTCTGTATCCACTCGCTGATGGCTTTCGCAGTTTCCAGCCAGATATGGCCAAGATGACCGCCGAGTTCCACATGGCGTTCAACGTCGTGCTCGCACTTGTCTTCATAGGTCTGCTCGATCCTCTCGCCGCTATTCTGGCGAGGGTCTTTCCCCCACGCACAGATGCAACCGATCCGGCTTCTCCTCGCCACCTCGACGAGACCGCACTCGAGACGCCGTCGCTCGCGTTGGCTGACGCGGCGCGGGAGACCCTGCGCATGGCCGACATCGTGGAAGTGATGCTGCGCCAGGGCATGGCGGCGCTTCTGAACAACGACCGGGCGCTCGTGCGCGAGGTCTCCCGCATGGACAATGTGGTCGACAAGCTGGATGAGGCCATCAAGCTCTACATCACCAGGCTCACCCGCGGCAGCCTTGACGAGCGCGAAGGCCGCCGTGCGATGGAGATCATCTCGTTCAGCATCAACCTGGAGCATGTCGGCGATATCATCGATAAGAACCTTACCGAGCTTGCCGCCAAGAAGATCAGGCGCAAGCTGCAGTTCTCCGACGAGGGTGCGGCTGAGCTCACAGCGTTTCACGAGCGCATCGTGAGGAACTTCAGGATCGCGCTGGCGGTCTTCATGGCGGGCGATATCCAGGAGGCCCGGCGTCTCGTTAGCGAAAAGGCGGAGCTGCGCAGCATCGAACTCGCCGCCGCTGAACGGCATCTGGAGCGCCTGCGGGCCGGGCGACAGGAAACTTTAGAGACAACCTCACTCCACCTCGACGTTCTGCGTGACCTGAAACGAATTCATTCGCACATTTGTTCAGTGGCTTATCCGGTTCTTGATGCCGCCAGCGCGGATCAAATGAACTTCGCGGGCAGCACGGGCCCAATGCTTGAACAACGCAAGCCGAGTACTCAATCACAATAGCCACTAACGAGACCGGTCATCATCTGGCTGCCGGGCGTGTGCGCGACCCAGCGCTTCACCACCTAGCGTGCCGTCGCCGAACAGGTCGAGGTCGCGCTCGAGCTACAACATCTTCACGGCATTGGGATGTCGGTATTGGACGACCTCAGTCCCTCTGCACCACCTGGTCGAGTTGGGAAACTTGTCGATCGTGGTTCCGAGGGCCACACTTGCGTGATCCACAGCGGACCTACTTAACGCCCGTCGCGCCGTCAATTGTGCGCCTCACACCGAGGCTAGCCCGGGGGGCCGCACATCTCATGAGATCGGAAGATAGCGCCTAGCATCGTCGAAGCGCCGGCGCACACGCCGCCGAAGCGAGTTGCCCGTTGTTCCATGGCGCTGCACAATTTGGGCGCGCCTATCCCGCCTGTCCCCCGTTCCAGCGGTTCGGGGCGCGTGTCAACGGTGAGCGCGGCTCGCTGCCATGCCAAGCTTCGATCCCGGCAATGGAATTGCTGCGCCGGTTATGGGTTCTTCCGCGAGTTCTGTTCGTGTTACGGTCCCAGCACCCCGAACGACCCATCTAATGCAAGCCGGTGGGAGTTCAGAGGAGTATCTCAAGGAGGTAACGATGCACAGACGCGCATTTTTGGCGACAACGGCGGCGGCGGCTGCGACGGCCGTGACCGCGAAAGTGGCCTCTGCGGAGAAGGTAGTGCCATTCGGCCAGACGGCTGCTCCAACCCTACAGACTCCGCTGCCCTTGGGTCCGCT
>Ga0075433_10003876_pt1 | contig 11580 bp, 10 predicted proteins | sample RhiMethybrSRZTD2_FD_75299 | JGI IMG/M metagenome (GOLD analysis project Ga0075433, IMG submission 75299) | Populus rhizosphere microbial communities from Tennessee, USA - Rhizosphere MetaG P. TD hybrid SRZTD2 | ecosystem: Host-associated > Plants > Roots > Rhizosphere > Soil | place: USA... | reverse complement strand
ACGGCAGCGCGACGAGAACGTACCGCTCCTGGGGCGACTTCAACAGCCCGTTGACGAGCACGATCAGGATGGGGACCGAAGCGAGGAGCCGCTGGACCCCACCGGCACGCCACAACAACACCAGTCCCCCGATGCCGAGCAGATAGCCGGCCCAGCCCATGGCGTGAGGCAGGGACATGGAGAGGTACGACGGCAGCGATAGGGGGAACGTGGTCTGGCCGACCCAGTCCGAGAAGAGCGCCTGTCGCTGATTCCCGATGTCGATCAGCGTCCGCCTCCAGTCCAGGAACAGGAACGGCGACGCGAGGAACATGGCCGCGGGGATGGCGAGGAGCCCGAGCCAGAATCCGCGGTTCTTGAGAACGCCGCGCGACCCATGCGCCAGCGCGAACGGGAGCGCGAGCACGAGGGGCACGTACTTGCATGCGCCCGCCAGCCCGATCATCGCGCCGGCCCGGATCGAGTCTCCGACACCGCCACCCTGCGCCACCTTCGCCAGGAACACGGTCGCGAGAAGCGTGAACAGGAGGGCGAGCAGATTGGGATCGCTGATGTGCTGCGAGGTGAGAACGTGGAGGGTATTCGTCCCGACCAGGAATCCCGCGACGATCCCGGCGCTCCGGCTCACATATCGCGACGCGAGCACGTAGGTCAGAGCCACGGTCGCCACGCCCAGGAGCACGCCCACGATCCGCCCCACCAGGAACAGCGAAGCGATCTCGCCTCTCATGCTGGCGCCGAAGTACGACGCAGTCGTGCCCGGATGGATCACGAAGAACCAGGCGCGATAGAGGTACTGGACCAGCAGCGACAGGTAGAAGCTGAGCGCGGGCCAGCCGCCGGTGTGCGGGTTCAGGTCGAAGTGACCGGCCCCGCCTTGCCACATCGTCCAGGCTCGCCCCATCGTGGTGCGGTCCGTCTCCTCGATGACGGAGTCGCCCAAGGGATCCACGCCGAGCGAGGGATCGGGGAGCCGGTCGCCGATGCCCCAGAGGCGAATGGCGAGAGAAAACCCGAGCAACGCAAGGAGGACCCAGTCGGGCTGGAGCAAGCCTGACGGGCGCGGCCGTCTTCGGTTTCGGGCATTCCTGGGTTGCATGGGGGGGACCCGCCGAGAGAATAGGTCCGCGCGCCAGCGCCGTTCAAGCCCTGCCGGCCGGCGTTTTCAGCGAGGAACGGAAGAAAACGCCCGCGGCGGTCTGCGTTTTCCGCCGCGGGCGATTCAGGTCAGCTCGGACGTCCTAGCTCGCGGTCGGCTTCACGGACACCATCACCGGCTCGGTGAGCGTGACCGTGATCTTCTTCCCCGCGGGAAGCACGATCTGGTCTCCCTTGGTGGCGACAGCGACTCCCGCCCCGACGACGGCGCCGGCCGCCGCGCCCTTTCCGATGCTCTTCTTGCCGCCCAGGACACCCCCGAGGATGCCTCCAGCGACCGCTCCTCCGCCCACCTCAGCCGCGCTCTCCTTGGCGTCTCCTTTGCCCTTCATGCGGAGAGGCTCGGCCGTGATCGGATAGCTCTTCCCGTCCGGCAGGACCAGCTCGGTGAAGCGGAGCGTCAGCTCGGCTCCACCGGCGATGCGACCGGCGGGATCGATGTGGGTCACCTCGCCGTTGATGGTCGCGCCGGCGGGCACAACCGTCATTTCATTGATGCGAACCTCTTGCGTCGTGCGAAGCGTCACCTTGTCGCCGGTCTTGTTCTTCCCGGTGTCGACGGTGTTCTGAAGCGCCGCCACCAGCGCGGTCCCCGTGGCGAGCGTCTCGGTCTTGTTCCGGTCGGCGACAGCCTGGTCTTTCGAGCACCCCGCACCGGAGAAGACGACGGCAATGAGCGTGGCGAAGATCGCTCCTCTCATGGCGTTCTCCTTTCTCCATTAGGTTCTTTGGCTGAAGAGCCAGGAATTGACCCCATTGTGTTGGAATCGCGGGCACGGAATCAAGCGGCCAGAGGGTCCGAGCCAGGATTCAGGGAACCGCACGGAACGGCTGACGACCCAACCAGTACGTTGAATTCATTGCGGATTGCGCCGCGCGGACCTGGGCTCCGAGGAACTCCCCTCCGCGCACCGCGCTCGTTGCCTGGCACTTCGCATGAGAAGCGTGGCACGGCGCCTGCACGATCCGTCACCCAGGTACTAGGGCCTCGTCGGAAGGGCCCGTCGGGTATCTGAACTCCTGTCCCTCGCTCCCGGACCGCCCGGAGCTCCAACCCTCAATTCCTCCAACGAAGGAGGCGCAACCATGCGTCGAGCTCCCCTCGAAACCCGTCCCATTCTCACCACGGCCGCGCTTTGCTCACTGTTTCTCATGACGTTCACCTCGGCCGTGCTCGCGGTCCCCCACCCGATAACGCCAGGCTCCAAGCTGGTCTTCAATTTCAACGTGATCGGGAAGCCGGCGACTCAGAGCTTCAACGGCGACTGTGGCGACGGGCACCGGATCTTCGTCAACCGTGACGCGAAGGCGGCCCAGATCCTGGTCACAAACTCGACCACAGGCTGGAGTATCGAGGACTGCAACGCGACGGCCGATCACCGGGCCGTCCTCGCCACGAACCAGGCGGGAATCTACGACATCTATGTCCGGATCCTTGGAAAGCCGGGCGGCAACATCCATGTCTGCGCGGACACCCTCAGCGATTTCCTGAGCGGGGAGACGCTCTGCCAGATCGGGACCATCGACCTGACGCGCGGCAAGGGTCAGTCCAAGTTCACGCTCGCCCCGTCGGCGATGTTCGACGCGAGCCTCATCGACATCATGTGGACGGTGGACACGAACGCGGATTTCAGGATTGCCCAGTTCCGCGTCTACCAGCGCCCCTGATCCCCGGAAAGGTCAAAGACGAGGCCCCGGCCGAAACCAGCCGGGGCCTTCGTGTTTAGTGCCCCCCACGCAGACGCTTCGCGACGCGCTGCGATGCTGTCTCGGTCGTCGGGGTCCCCTGGCTCGCGTCGCCATCCGAGGACGTCTGGTCGTCCTGGGATGGAGTGATGACGTAGGTCGGCTTCGATTGGTAGCTCGCTGGAGACGGGCTCGCCGGGTTCGACGCCGACGAAGACGAAGCGGACGTTGGCGACGATGAGGGGGATGGCGTCACGTCGGACGAAATGGCGGACGGAGCCGGCGCCGGCGAGTTGCTGGTCGGAGCGGACGGGACCGAGAGCGGCGGCGTGCCCGGCTTGCCGGCCGAGGGGCCAAAGGGGTCCTGGCCGGACGGGGGCTTGGGGAACGCAGGCGAATCAGACAGCTCCTTCGAGATGCTGGTGGCGGCCGACTGGCTCTGCGGCGCGTGCGACGACGAGCTACCCCTCACGATCGCGAAAATGACGATGGCGGCGAGGACGCAGGCGAAAATCTTCCAGGATCTGGTCACGGATCTTGCCCCCTGTCTGGGTGGTTCCCCCATGGGGTTATCGGCAGGCTGGGGTTTTTCTCAAGTCACGGATCAGACCGGTTGGTGTATCCTTGACGTAGTCGGGGGGTACGACATGGCAGCAGCGATCCTCGAACTGCCGACAACTATGGAGGAACATCATGCGAGGACGTCGTTTAACTCCCCTGTTCATTCTTGCCATTGTCATGGCCGCGTTCGGCTGCTCCAAGACCACAGCCCCTGGATTCGGAACCATCAAATTGAGGCTGACGGACGCCCCCGGCGACTTCCAGCAGGTGAATCTGGCGGTCACCCAGGTCTCGGCACATCTCGAGGGTAGCGAGGCCGCGGGAGAGAACGATTCCACCGGAACCGGCGGCGGCTGGCAGGTGCTGCGCTCGGATCCCTTCAACGTCGATCTCCTCACGCTTCGAAACGGCGTGTTTACTACATTGGCGGTCGCGCAAGTTCCTGCGGGTCACTACACGCAGATTCGACTCAAGCTGGCGTCGGGCTCGAACGTCGTGATCGACGGTGTGACCCATCCGGTGACCGTGCCGAGCGGAATGCAGAGCGGATACAAGCTCGTCGGGGACTTCAACGTTCCCGCGGGCGGCCTGCTGGACCTCACGCTTGATTTCGACGCGGCCCGCTCGATCGTGCTCACCGGTTCGGGAACGTACATTCTCAAGCCGACAGTTCGCGTGATTCCCACCGCGAGCGCCGGCTCGATCACGGGGCACGTGCTCCCGGATACGGTCTCGACCACGGTCTACGCCATCCAGGCAGCCGATACGGTTGGAAGCGCGCTGACCTCGGCGGGCGACTTCACGGTGGGGGCGCTCCCGGCGGGAACGTATTCGCTCGCCTTCCACCCGGCCCTGGCGTACCGGGATACGACGCTTGCGGGCATCGTCGTGCACTCGGGCGCCACGACCAACGTGGGGAACGTCCAGCTCACCCCGCAGTAGGAACCGGCCGGAGAAAACAAACTCAACGGGGCGCGTCGCGGAGAGGCACGCTCGCCCTGGATACCCACTCCGGGGCCGAGCCGATCTTCTGTCGAAGGATCAAGTTCAGCTGCGCGGTGTGGTGCTGAACGTGACGCATGTTGTACAGGAGGAGTCCCACCGCACTCAGCCCCGGACGGGTCGAAGCCTTCCGCAGATTGGCCGCATCATCGAGCGCGTCGATCACGGCCCGGCATTTCCGCCGAACGTGCTCGAGGTACGCGCGAAGCTCCTCCTTCGAGTACGGCCGCTCGGGCAGGAGCCCCGCGGGATCCATCTCCTCGAGCGTGAAGGGAGCGGGCGGTCGGAATCCCTCCTGGTCGTCCGACAGGTAGTAGTCCAGCCAGAACAGGGTGTGATAGACGAGGTACCAGAAGCCGACCACGTCGTTCGTGGGCCACTCGGGCTTCCGGGTGGGATCGCTCCAAACCTCGTCGGGACATGCGGCGATCGCGCGGTCGAGCATGTCGATCGCCGCCCCGAATTGCTGCCAGAGGTCTTCCTTCATGGCGTGCTCCATTCCGGAGCGCCATTGTGGTCGACGACTGCGGCAGGCGCAAGCTTCGAAGGCTCGATACCGCAGCCCTGATCCCGCGCGCGAAAAGGAGGCGACGCTCCCGCGGCTGCGAATTAGAGTGGGCGCCATGGAGCTCGTCGCGGGATGAAGGCGCGCGGCGCCGGAAGGGGAGGTGGGGCCGCCCGTCCCGGCGCGCGACACGGCAACACAGCCCGGGCCAAGCGGCCCGACTGGCTTCTCCTGGGGATCGTGGCCTTGGCTCTGGCGCTCCGCCTCTGGGGAATCCATGACCGCCTGCCCGATGCCTCGCTCGGCGTCCACGTGCTGGACGACTCGGCCGTCGAGGAGACCGATCGTACGACCGTCGGTCGCGCGTGGGCGATGTGGCGAGGAGGCGCCCAGGCATTCGATCCGAATCCGCATACGGGCGGATGGCCCGCTCTGAGCTTCTACTTTACCCTGGCGCTCCAGTTCCTCTTCAAGCTCTACGCCTCCCTTTCATCCGGCGCGTCCAGCGCGGCCCAGCTTCAAGCGCACATCGTGGGCACCGAATCGGCGTCGTTCTTCCTGTTCGCGCGCATCGTGGGCGCCCTCATCGGCACCCTCACCGTTTTCCTGACTTACCGGCTCGGCTCCGCCAGCCTGGGTCGAGGCGTGGGTTTCCTGGCGGCGCTCCTCCTGGCGACGAATCCCCTCCACGCGCTCACCTCCCAACACGTGAGCGACCCCAATCTGCTCGCGCTCCTCTTCGTGCTCCTGGCGGCGGGCGCGCTGCTCCGAGTCGCGGCCCAGCCGACGCTGCGTGATTCCATCCTCGCGGGCGCGTGGATCGGACTGGCGGGGGCGTGCAAGTACGTCCCTCTCGTCCTCGGCATTCCCCTGGCGCTCGCCCACCGGGGGTTCGGCGCCGGCGAGGCTCGAGCCCGCGACGAGGGAGCGTTCCTGGCGCGACCCGCCCTCTGGGCCGGCCTGGGCGCGATCGTGGCCGCGTTGTTCCTCGGCTCGCCGTTCCTCTTCATCGACTGGAGGCAGACGCTCGTCGATGTCACCGGCCAAAGGCGCGCGCTCTTCTCGGATTGGGTCGGGCAGACCAGCTTCCCGATATCGCTGCCCGCGTACCTCGGCGTCACGCTCCCGCACGCGATGGGATGGCCCGCGTATCTGGCCGCCCTCATGGGGCTCGCGCTCCTGTGGCGGATGGGAGGCGCGGCGCGCCTCCTGGCCATGATCCCCGCCCTGGTCGTGCTCGCGAACGGAATGCTCATGGTCGCGCAGGAACGATACGTTCTCCCGGCGATCCCGTTCCTGCATCTCGCGGCGGCTCTGTCCATCATCCGCCTGACCCAGGGCTTGGTTGCGCGCCGGTCGACCGTCTTGGCCCCGGCTCTGGCCGTGCTGGCGGTCGCATGGCCGTTTCCGGAGCTCGTCGCCACGAGGCACTCCCTCGCTCTCCCCGATTCGAGACACGTGTCCCGTCGCTGGATTCAGGAACATCTCGACCCGAAGGCGCGCATGGCCGTCGAGCTCTACGGGCCCGTCTTCGACGACGCGGAGCGCGCGGTCGTGATCTGGCCCTTCTTCGCGACGCACGCTCAAGCCGCCAGCCCGGCGTACCATCCGGAATTCCTCGATGGATTCGACTATCACGTCGCTTCCGAGGAGATCTCGCGGCGCTTCGAGGCGGCGCCTCGAGCGTATCCCGTCGAGAACGCGTTCTACCGATGGCTGCGCGGGCACGCGCCGGTCGTCTGGGAATCGGACATCAAGACGACCTCCGGCCCCCACATCGTGATCCGCCGTCTTCCACGGGATATCAGCAGCCTGGAACAGCGCGACAGCCTGTTCGCCGCGGCCATGCCCAAGCCCAGCCAGCTCGATCGAATCGAGCTCTGGTGCGTCGATTGTGCGCGCCTGTTCACCCGGTACAGCGATTTCCAGCGGACGGAGGAGTGGGCGAGGCGAGGGCTGAGGGTCGGCGTCCCGTCGATGGAGCCACAGCTTCGAGGCGCCCTCGCGATCGCGCTCTGGTTCCAGGGGCATCTGGACGCGGCCGACGCGGAAATCAGAATCGCGATCGCACGCAAGCCCCGCGAATCCGACCTGCGAACCTATCATGGATCGATCTTGATCGAGCTGGGGCGGCATGCGGAGGCTCTCGAGGAGCTGCGCGAGTCCCTTCGGCTGGATCCGGATCAGCAGGGCGCCGAGGCGCTGCGCGAGCAGATCGCGCGCCTGGAGGCGGCCACGAGCGGATCGAGGTAGGCGCGAGCCCCCGGATTGCCCTATTGTAGGCGGATTGCGGTGGCACCGGGGTCAAGGGGGGACGACCACTTGAAACCCAGAGAGCTGACGATACGCAGCCTCGTCCTCGGGGCGCTCATCACCACCATCTTCACGGCCGCGAACATCTACCTCGGCCTCAAGGTCGGCCTCACGTTCGCCTCTTCCATCCCGGCAGCCGTCATCTCCATGGCCCTCCTGAGCGCCGTGAAGGACTCGTCGATCCTCGAGAACAACATCGTCCAGACCGTCGCTTCCGCCGCCGGCACGCTCTCGGCGATCATCTTCGTCCTGCCGGGACTCGTGATCGTGGGCTGGTGGACGGGATTTCCCTTCTGGCAATCGTTCCTGATCTGCCTGAGCGGCGGCGTGCTCGGCGTGCTGTTCACGATCCCGCTCCGGCGCGCGCTGGTGACGACCTCGGACCTGCCCTACCCCGAAGGCGTCGCGGCGGCCGAGGTCCTGAAGGTCGGATCGGGCACGCGCGGCGAGACGAAGGACGAGACGGGCGAGGCTCGAGAAGGGCTCACGGCCGTGATCCTGGGCTCGGTCGCGTCAGGCGGGCTCGCCATCCTGACGGCGACACGCATCGCGGCCGCGGAGGTGACCGGATTCCTCCGTCTCGGGGGCGCGGCCTCGAGCGGATACAACATCGCCTGGTCCCTGGCGCTCCTCGGCGCGGGGCATCTGGTGGGATTGTCGGTCGGGATGGCGATGCTGACCGGCCTCGTGATCGCGTGGGGCATCTCGGTCCCGATCCTGACCTCCATGCAGCCCGCCGCTCCGGGCGTGGAGCTCGCGGCGCATACCCTGACGATCTGGCGAACGCAGGTGCGGTTCATCGGCGCCGGGGCGATCGCGGTCGCCGCGGTCTACACGCTGGCCACGCTGGCCAGGCCGGTCATCGGCGGACTCGTCAGCACGCTCGCCGCATCACGGGCCGCGAGCACCGGTGACGATCGGGACAGGGATATCGCACCGGGGTGGATCATCCTGCTCACGATCGCGTGCCTGATCCTCAGCGGGTGTCTCGCTTTCACGTTCGCGAAGTCGACGGTGCTCGCCCCCAGCGCCCTGTCGCTCACGCTGATTGCCATCCCGTTCGTCCTGATCGGCGGCTTTCTCATCGCTGGGATCTGCGGCTACATGGCGGGCTTGATCGGCGCTTCGAACAGCCCGATCTCGGGCGTCGGGATCCTGTCCATCGTGCTGTGCGCCTCGACCCTCATGCTCGCCGTGCATCCTTCTCCCGAGACGCGGCCCGCCCTCGTCGCCTTCGCGCTCTTCGTGACCGCGATCGTCTTCGCGTGCGCGACGATCTCGAACGACAACCTTCAAGACCTGAAGACCGGCCAGCTCGTCGGCGCCTCTCCGATGCGCCAGCAGATCGCCCTCATCGTGGGGGTGGCGGCGGGCGCGTCCGTGATCCCCTCGGTGCTGAACCTGCTCGCCAAGGCCTACGGGTTCGCGGGAGCGGCGAACGTCGGCGTGGTGGCGCCCAATCCCCTTCCCGCGCCGCAGGCCACGCTCATTTCGGCGCTCGCGCAGGGCGTGATCGGCGGGAATCTCGAGTGGAGGATGCTCGGCATCGGCGCGCTCGTCGGCGTGGGTTTGATCTTGATGGACTCGACGCTGGGCGCGATGAAGAAGCTGCGAATTCCCCCGCTGGCCGTAGGGATCGGGATCTATCTACCGATGTCGGCGACCTTCGCCGTCGTCGTCGGCGCCGTGGTGGCGCACTGGTACGTGGGGCGCGTGCGCTCGACGCCGAAGCGGGAACGCGCGGAGCGGCTGGGCACGCTCGTGGCCTCGGGATTGATCGTGGGCGAGAGCCTGTGGGGCGTGATCAACGCGGGCCTCATCGTCGGCTTCTCGAAGGACGCGCCGATCGGGCTCGTGCCCGAGAACTTCGCGCCGGCCCCGTGGCTGGGGTTGCTCGGTTTCATCGGGGTGATCGTCTGGCTCTACGGGTGGATGCTGCGGAGGTCCGCCCGATCGGGAGTGACGCGGTAGAGGACGTGCCGCCGGAGCGGATGACCCTCCGGCAGGAGCGGATGGTCGAAGTCGTCCCGCGGGTCGTGGGTCATCCCCAGCTTCTCCATCACGCGTCGCGAGCGCTCGTTCGAGGGTACGGTCCAGGAGAGAATCTCCCGGAGCCCGAGCGTCTGGAATCCGTAGCGCAACGCGGTACGGGCGCCCTCCGTCGCGTATCCCTTCCCCCACGTGTCGGCCGCCAACCTCCAGCCGATCTCGACGCACGGTGTGAACGACGCGTCGAAGGGCGACCTCTGCAGACCCACGTAGCCCGCGAGCGGCGCCACGCCGGGAATCTCCACGGCCCAGAGACCGAACCCGTGTCGCTCGAAGTGGGCCTCCATGCGCGCGATCATCGCGTCGCTCGCGTCCCGGTCCAAAGGCGTGGGCAGGAACTCGGTGACCCGGGGATCCGCGTTCATGAGGGCGAAGGGCTCGGGATCGGTGGGACTCCAGCGACGGAGGCGCAGGCGAGGCGTCTCGAGGAACGGTCCCGAGCTGGGCCCGTACGCGATCGGCTCCATGGGATTCTGGCTGCCCTCCCACCGACGTTGCCGTATTGTGGCCGCGTGAAGAGTACACCGAAAGACGATTGAGATGACGCAACGGTAACCGCGATGCCGCTCCTGTGGACCCCGGCCACGCGCCGCGTGGGGATCTGCTCCGCGTCGGCGGTTCTTGCCCTCAGCGTGGTCTACATGATGACGGGGGCCCTGGGATTGAAGTCGGGGTACATCGTCGCGACCTTGGGAGACCCCTATCGGGCCGTTCTCGAGGCGATCATCGTCATCATCGCGCCGTTCGCGGTGGCGCTGCTTGTTGCCGTGAATGCGTACTCTCCCGATGACCGCAAGGTCTTCAGTTTCCTGGCGCTCACGTTCATGGGTCTCAGCATGGGCGTGACGTCGAGCATTCACTTCGTGGAGCTGACCGTGGCCCGGAGGCTCGGCCATGTCGCGGCGGGTCAACTCTCTTCCCTACTCGAGTTCCGGTGGCCCTCGGTAGCGTTCGGGCTGGACCTCTTCGCGTGGGACTTCCTCTTCGGGCTCTCGCTGCTTCTCGCGGCCCCTGTCTTTCAAGGCGACCGCCTCCATCGGGCGGTGCGGGTTTGCCTGAGCGTCGGCGGTGGCTTGTGCTTGGCGGGTACGCTAGGCCCTGTGCTTGGCGACCTTAGATTGCAATGGCTCGCGATTGTGGGCTACGCGGGCGTGTTCCCCCTCGCGTCTCTCCTGCTGGCAATCCTGTTCCTCCGATCCAAGAGCAGCGAATCTTTTCACGGAGAGGGAGCGTAGGGGGAAGACCCAGGCGTCGATGTCCCTGTCCTGGAGGGACCCATGACTCGAAAGACGAACTCGAGAATCGCCGGCTTCACGTTCCTCTTCTACATCGCTGTCGGCATCAGTTCGATGATCGTGTCCCGCGGCGCGACCGCGGGCGAAGGTGTCGCGGCGAAGCTCGCGTCCATGGCCCAGCACGCGAACGCCGTCCATGTGAACATCGTACTCACCCTGCTCGAGGCCTTTTCGGCCATCGTGCTGGCCGTGACGCTCTACGCGCTCACGCGAGACGAGGATCCCGACCTCGCGATGCTGGGCATGAGTTGCCGACTCGTGGAAGGCGTCATCGGGGCGACCGCGGTCCAGTCGTCCCTGGGACTCCTGTGGCTCGCCACCGCGCCACAAGCCCAGGCGCCGAACCCGGCCACCGGCCAGGGCATCGGCGCGTTCCTCTTCTGGGGACAAGGGGGCGCAACCCTTCCCGCGATCTTCTTCGCCGTGGGAAGCACTCTTTTCTCATGGCTCTTCCTGCGCGGCCGGATGATTCCGGTCTGGCTGGCCTGGCTCGGCGTGCTCGCGTCCGTGCTCCTTGTCGTGACGCTGCCCCTGCAGCTCGCCGACATTCCCGTGACCGGGCTCATCTGGCTGCCGGCCGCCGTCTTCGAGATCACCTTCGCGTTCTGGCTGTTGATCAAAGGCGCGGCCCCGCCGGCGCGAAGTCGGCCGGCCTGATTTCCCGGAGACTCGAAGCGAGGCGACTTCCGCGGTATAGTCGCGCCGTGCTCACCATCCGGCCGGCCACGGAATCGGACCAGGAAGCCCTGGGCCGCTATGGCGCCGCCCTCATGCGGCAGCACCACGCGGCCGATCCCAGCCGGTTCATCCTCACCGAGTACCCGGAGAGCGGGTACGGACACTTCCTCGTTTCCCAGATCAAGGATCCCGACTGCCTGGTGCTGGTCGCCGAGCGCTCCGGAGAGGTCGTCGGGTATGTGTTCGCGGACGTCGAAGGGATCAGCTGGAGGGACCTGCGCGGCCCTTGCGGATTCGTGCACGACGTCTACGTCGACCCGAATGCTCGACAGC
>Ga0075433_10003870_pt1 | contig 11588 bp, 8 predicted proteins | sample RhiMethybrSRZTD2_FD_75299 | JGI IMG/M metagenome (GOLD analysis project Ga0075433, IMG submission 75299) | Populus rhizosphere microbial communities from Tennessee, USA - Rhizosphere MetaG P. TD hybrid SRZTD2 | ecosystem: Host-associated > Plants > Roots > Rhizosphere > Soil | place: USA... | reverse complement strand
TTCATCACCCGCCCCATCGCGGTGGTCCGCGACGTGGTGAGCGACGAGTACGCGTTCCTCAGGTCGGCGGCCCGCGCGCGCACCAAGTTCACGATCCCCTCCCCCAGCTGGCACCGCATCTTCTGGCACCCCGAGTACTCCCGCGCCGCCTACCCGACCCCGGAGGCCTTCCTGCGCGCGATCGCGGGCTACCTCCGCGAGCAGGTGGTGCCGAGGATCGTCGCGCTGGGCGGCGACTACGTGCAGATGGACGCGCCCAACTACGCCCAGTGGCACGTCGACCGGGACAACCGCGCCGCCTTCGAGGCGTGGGGCCACGACATGGCCGCGGAGCTCGCGGCAGACGCCGAGATCGACGACAGCGTGTTCGACGGCGTGCGCGGGATCACGCGGGCCATCCACATCTGTCGCGGCAACGCGCCGGGCGGGCGCTGGCTCGCCGACGGCGGCTACGAGCGCATCGCGGCCGAGGTCTTCCCGCGCCTCACCCGCTACGACCGCCTGCTGCTGGAGTACGACACGCCGCGCGCGGGCGACTTCGGACCCCTCCGCCACGTGCGGGCCGACGCCACCGTGGTGCTGGGGCTCCTGACCACCAAGCGGGGCGCCCTCGAGGACGCCGGCGCGGTGGAGGGCCGTCTCCGCGAGGCCGCGCTCCTGGTGCCGCTGGAACGCCTCGCCCTGAGCCCGCAGTGCGGCTTCGCCTCCGGCGAGGCGGGCAACCCGCTGACGCCGGCCCAGCAGGAGGCCAAGCTCCACCGCGTCGGCGAGGTCGCGCGGCGGGTCTGGCCGGCGGGCTAGCGGCGGCCGCTCGGGGCGTAGAAGGGATCGCGCGGGAGCGCGTCGAGCCAGCCGTCGTAGAAGCGGCGCACGTGGGGGAAGACGTCCCGGGCGAGCCTCCGGCGCCTCTCCTCCGCGGGCTCGAGCGGCGTCCCCAGCCGCGCGGCCAGCTCCGCCATCGCGGCGGCGCGATCGACCCGGGTGAAGCGGCCGCGGTCGAGCACCACTTCCCCGGCCACCATCACCGTCTCCACGTGCGCGGCGCGGGCGCGGTGGACCAGCGCGTCGATCGGCCCGGTGACCGGATCGAGGTACGGGGTGGCCAGGCTCGCCCAGGGCAGGAGCACCACGTCCGCCGCCGTTCCGGGCGCGAGCCGTCCGATCCCCGCCCCGAAGCCGGTGGTGGCGGCGCCGCCGGCGGTGGCCATCTCGAAGACCCCCGCCGAGGTCGGCACCCCGTCGTCCATGCCCGGCTCGCGGTGCAGCCGCAGCACCAGGCGCATCTCCTGCCACATGTCGCGGTCGTCGTTGATGCCCGCCTCGTCGAGCCCGAGCCCCACCCGGAGGCCGCGCGCCCGGAAGCGGTTGAGCGGCGCGACCCCGCTGCGCAGCCGCAGGTTGGAGCTCGCGTTGTGGCAGATCATGGTGCCGGTGTCGGCCGCGAGCGCGATGTCGTCCTCGGTGAGCCACACCCCGTGCCCGAGGGTCAGGCGCGGGCCCAGGAGCCCGAGACGCTCGAGGTGGCGGAGCGCGGTGGTCCCGGTGCGCCGCTCCGCGTAGATCCGCTGGAACGGCGTCTCCACCAGGTGCATGTGCAGGCCCACGTCGTACCTCTCCGCGTAGTCGCGGAGCGCGCCGAGCGCCTCGTCGGAGCACCAGTGGAGGTTGCCGGGGGCGAGCTGCACGCGCGCGAGCGGCCCCGCGTTGCGTCCGACCCGCTCCCAGAGGTCGACGAAGAGGCCCAGGTGATCGGGCAGCGGGATCGACTGGGCGGCCAGGTACTCGCGCATCTCCGCGCCCAGCGCGGACGGCAGGCGCCGGCAGAAGTCCTCGTCCGCCTCGTACACGAGGCGATTCTGGTCCCGCAGGGCGTACGAGTAGGAGACCCGCATGCCCACGTCGGCGTAGGCCTGCAGGATGCGCTCCGCCACCCGGAACACGCGCCCCGCGGGCGCCCCGCGCCAGCCGTGGAGGTGCTGCACGGTGGTGATCCCGGACTCCAGCATGTCGAACGCGGAGTAGAGCGTGTCGAGGTACGGGTCCACGTCGCGCCCGGCCATGCGGCTCACGAGCCAGAGCTCGAGCGGGAGGTCGGGCGAGCCGAGCTGGAACGGGGTGAGCCCCACGTGGTGGTGGCCGTTGACGAAGCCCGGAAGCACCACGTGACCGGGCGAGCCCAGGATGCGGTCGACCGCGTGGTGGGCGAGCGCGGCGGCGGGCCCGACCTCGACGATGATGCCGTCGCGCTCCAGCACCGCGCCGTCCTCGATCACGGACGCGACCCCGGACGCGGCGCCGGTGATCACGTACCGGCCGCGGATCAGCGAGCTCCCCATGGCCGGGTGGCCCCGCGGCCTCGTGCGGCGGGCGCCGCGGGGTCAGGCCCGCGTGGAGGCGGGCTGCGCGATGCCGCCGCGCACCGCGCCGGGCTCGATGCGGCCCCAGAGGCTCTCGAACCCCTCGGGCAGCGGGCGGCTGTTCGACGGGGCCAGCCAGAGCCGCATCAGCAGCCGGTCGCGGCCCGGGGTGGGCTCGTCCTCGTAGGCGGTGCGCCCGTGGTAGATCACGTGGTTGTTCAGGAGCTGGATGTCGCCGGCCCCGAGGTCCATCTCGTAGCCCAGCTCGTCGCAGACCTGGGCGAGCAGGTCGAGGGCCTCGTCCTGCGCGGCGGTGAGGCGCGGGATCGAGGGGACCTTCTGGGCCGCCTCCACGAACGTGCGCGAGTATTGCGAGGTGAACTTGCCCTCGCGCATGGCGAAGATCGGCATCGCGTAGCAGGAGGCCTCTCCGCCCACCTCCTCGCCCTGCCGGCTGCGGTGGTAGTCGGAGCAGAGCAGCGCGTGCAGGTCGGGCCGGCGGGCCAGGATCTCGTTGCTGACCGCGGGCACGCTGACGACTCGGCTCGTGCCGCCGCGCCGGGCCCCGAGCACGCAGAGCAAGCCCACCACGTCACAGCGGTCGGTGTGCCAGCGCAGCGGCCCGCTGGAGCGGGCCTTGGCGCGCGAGGTCGGGCTCTCCCCCTTCGGCACCGCGGGCTGGACCACCTCGCCGTAGAGCCGCAGCTCGTCCCGCACCTCGCCGATCAGCTCGCCGTGCGCGTTCTGGTGCACCGCGACCCCGAGGTGGCAGCCGAGGCCCCACCAGATGGTGCGGAGCTGCTCGTCGGAGTAGCCCTCCACCGGCAGGCCGCGCAGGAGCACCAGGCCGCGCCCCGACTCGAGCTCGTGGTTGATCTGGGCCAGCGTGGCCGTGAGCCGCGGGAGGGGGAAATCCTCCGCGCGCACGTCGCGCCACGCGAGACCGCGGCGCTCCACCGCCCGGAGGGCGGCGTCGATCTCATCGGTCTCGACCGCGGAGAGAGAGCGGATCCAGTCGGTGCTCCGCGCGAGGTCGCGGCCGTGCCAGACCATGGGACCGTGCAGGGACTGATCGCCGAGGGTGCGCATGGGCCCCAAGGCTAGCCGAGAGGCCGGCTGCTTCGCAAGGCCGGGCTGGCTTAGAATCCCCCCACCATGCTGGGCGGCCGCACGCGATCGATCCTCGGCACCGCGCTCGTGGCGACCGGGCTCGCGGCCTGCGCGAGCCTGCCGCCCGAGGGCAGCATGGCGACGCCGGCGCTCAACGGGAGCATCGAGCGGATCCCCCTCACCGTCGCCCGACCCGCCGGCGAGGGCCCGTTCCCGGCGGTGGTGATCCTGCACGACTGCAGCGGGCTCGGCCCCCGCTCGAGCGGCGCGCCGGGACGCTGGAGCCGCGAGCTGGTCGCGCACGGCTACGTGGCGCTCCTGCCCGACAGCTTCACCACCCGCGGCCACCCCGACGGCGTCTGCACCGACGGGCGGCCGAGCCGCGGCGAGGTCGCGCCCGCGCGGCGCGCCCTCGACGCCTACGCGGCCCTGGCCCACGCCCGCGCGCTGCCATTCGTGGACGGCCGCCACGTGGGGCTGATGGGCGGCTCCCACGGCGGCTCCACGACCCTGGCCGCGCTCGCGGCCGCGGACGGCGACGGCGATCCGCTCGCGCGCGCACAGCGTGATGGATTCGCGGCCGCGGTGGCCCTCTACCCGGGCTGCCGCGCCCGCTACGGCGGCTGGCGGCCCGACGCGGACGGCGCCTACCGTCCGGTGGCCCCGTTGCTGATCCTGATCGGCGACCGCGACGACTGGACGCCCGCCGCACCGTGCGAGGACCTCGTGCGCTCCACCCGCGACGGGCCGCACCCGGCCGAGATCGTGGTCTACCCGGGGGCCCGCCACTCCTTCGACAGCGACCGGCCGGTGCGCTACGTGGCCACTCGCGTTAACATGAACGCCCCCGGCGGGCGCGGTGCCACCACCGGCGGCGACCCGCAGGCCTGGGCCGACAGCATTCGACGAGTCACCGAGTTCTTCGACCGGACCCTGAGATAGCCGAGGCAGCGGCATGCGTGTCTCCGGATCGTCGCGGTGGATGGTGATGGCCGCGGTCACGGTGGTGTACGTGCTGACCGGCAAGCTCGGCCTGCACTTCGCCTCGGTGCACGCGAGCGTCACCGCGGTGTGGCCGCCCACCGGCATCGCCCTCGCCGCGCTCTTGCTGCTGGGCCCGCGGGCGTGGCCCGCGGTCGCGATCGGGGCGTTCGTGGTCAACGCGACCACCGCGGGCTCGGTGGCCACCTCCGCCGCCATCGCGGTCGGCAACACCCTGGAGGCGCTGATCGGGGCACGGCTCGTCGAGCGCCGCGCGGGCGGGCCGCGCGCCTTCGACCGCCCGCGCGACGTGTTCGCGTTCGCGGGCGCGGTGCTGCCCGGCGCCGCGGTGGCCGCGTCGATCGGCACCGAGACCCTCGCCCTCGCGGGCTACGCCGCGCGCGGAGATCTGGCCATGATCTGGCTCACGTGGGCCCTGGGCGACGTGGCGGGCGCGCTGCTCGTCGCTCCGCCCATCCTGCTCTGGGCGACCGCCGAGCGCCAGCGGCGGCGCCCGGGGCTCGCGCGCGCGGCCGAGACCGGCGCCCTGCTCTGCACCGTGATCGTGATCGGCGGCGTGATCTGGGAGGGCCTGGCCCCGGCGAGCGTGCGGCAGTATCCGCTCGCGTTCGTGACCATCCCGCCGCTCCTGTGGGTCGCCTACCGCTTCGGCCGTCACGCCGCCGCGGGCGGGCTCCTCGCGCTGGCCGCCATCGCGGTGCACGGGACCCTGCGCGGGCTGGGCCCGTTCGCGACGGTCCCGCTGCATCACTCGCTGCTCGTGCTGCAGGCCTTCATGGGCACCATGGCCCTCATGATCCTGGTGGTCGCCTCCCTGGCCTGGAGCCGCGCGCGGGAGACCTCCCTGCTGCAGACGATCATCGACCGCATCCCGGTGATGATCACCATGTACCAGCCGGACACCCGCGTGCTGCGGCTCAACCACGAGTTCACGCGCGTGACCGGCTGGTCCGCGGAGGAGGCACGCCGGATCGACCTGATGGAGCGCTGCTACCCCGACCCCACCTACCGGGCCCGGGTGCGCGCCTACATGGACTCGCTCGCGGACGGCTGGCGCGACCTGGTGATGACCACCCGCACGGGGGAGCGCGTCGAGACCGCGTGGTCGAACGTGCGGCTGCCCGACGACACCCGGGTCGGCATCGGGCTGGACGTGCGGGAGCGCAAGCGCGCGGAGGCCGAGCGGGAGCGGGCCCACGCCCAGGCGGAGGCCGCGAGCCGGGCCAAGGACGAGTTCTTCGCCATGCTCGGCCACGAGCTGCGCAACCCGCTCGGGGCCATCACCACCGCCCTGCACGTCATCGAGGTGTGCGGGCCGGCGGACGCGCGGAGCGGCGAGGCGCGCGCCATCATCGGCCGCCAGGTGCAGCACCTGGTCCGCCTGGTCGACGACCTGCTCGACGTCACCCGTCTGGCCACCGGCAAGGTGAGCCTGAGCCTGCGCCGGATCGACCTGGCCGCGATCAGCCGGCGGGTGGTCGCGGCCACCGCGGCGAGCGCACGCGACCACCGGATCGAGGGCCACGCCCCGGACGCGGTGTGGATCGACGCCGACGAGACACGCATCGAGCAGATCCTGGGCAACCTGATCGGCAACGCGCTGAAGTTTACGCCCGCGGGCGGCCTCGTCACGGTGCGGGTGCACACCGAGCGGGCAGAGGCCATCCTGCGCATCATCGACTCGGGCGCCGGCATCCCCGCCGACCTGCTGCCGCGGGTGTTCGACCTCTTCGTCCAGGGACAGACCACCATCCACCGGCGCGAGGCCGGGCTCGGTATCGGCCTCACCCTCGTGCGTCGGCTGGTGGAGCTGCATCGCGGGCGCATCGAGGCCGAGAGCGAGGGGCCGGGGCGCGGCAGCACCTTCACGGTGAGGCTGCCCGCGGCGCGCGCGCCCGGCCTCGCCGCCGAGGAGCCGGCTCCCGCCCGGCGGTCGAGCGGCCGGCGGCGCGTGCTGATCATCGAGGACAACGACGACGCGCGGCGCATGCTGCGCCACCTGCTGGACCACGCGGGCCACGAGGTGCACGAGGCCTCGGAGGGCTCCGACGGGCTGACCCGCGCGCTGGCCCTGGCCCCCGACGCGGTGATCGTGGACATCGGCCTCCCGGGCCTCGACGGCTACGCCATCGCGCGGCGACTGCGGGAGGCGGGGCCGCCCGGGCTCCTGCTCGTGGCGGTCACCGGCTACGGGCAGGACGGCGACCGGCGGCGCTCGCGCGAGGCCGGCTTCGACGTGCACCTCACCAAGCCGGTCGATCCCCTGGTGCTGGACGCGCTGCTCGCCCGCGCGGGCGCTTGACCGCGCGCGTGCGCCCCGCTAGGCTCAGCTGACCATGATCTCCTCGAGCCCTCCGGTCACGATTCCCGACGTCCCCGTCACCGACTTCGTCCTGCGCCACGCCGCCCGCCTGGGCGACAAGCCCGCACTCATCGACGGGCCCACCGGGCGCACGCTCAGCTATCGCCAGCTCGCGGAGGGCGCGCGCCGCACCGCCGCCGGCCTGGCGCGCCGCGGCTTCGCCAAGGGCCAGGTGCTCGCCATCTACTGCCCCAACCTCCCCGAGTACGCGGTGGTCTTCCTGGGGGTGGCGATGGCGGGCGGGGTGAACACCACCGTGAACCCGCTCTACACCGCCGACGAGCTGGCCAACCAGCTCAACGACTCGGGGGCGCGCTTCCTCGTCACCGTGCCGCCGTTTCTCGACAAGGCGCGGCAGGCGGCGGCCAAGAGCAAGGTGGAAGAGATCTTCGTGATCGGCGCCGCCGACGGCGCCCGGCCGTTCACCGAGCTGCTGCAGGCCGGTGACACGCCGCCCGCGGTGACGATCGATCCCGCCCGGGACCTGGTGGCGCTGCCGTACTCGAGCGGAACCACCGGCCTGCCCAAGGGCGTGATGCTCACCCATCGCAACCTGGTGGCGAACCTCCGCCAGTGCGAGGGCATGCGCAACTTCGAGTGCTTCGGCGAGGGCGACATCACGATGGCGGTGCTGCCCTTCTTCCACATCTACGGCATGGTCGTGATCATGATGCTGGGCCTGGCCGGGGGCGGCACCATCCTGGTGATGCCGCGCTTCGACATGATGGAGTTCCTCACCCTGGTACAGCAGTACCGGGTGACGATCCTGCCCCTGGTGCCGCCGATCGTGCTCGGCCTCGTGAAGCATCCCGCGGTGGCCCAGTTCGACCTCTCGAGCGTGCGCCTCGTGTTCTCCGGCGCGGCTCCCCTCGGCGAGGAGATGGCGCGCGCGCTCAGCGCCAAGCTCCACTGCCCGGTGGTGCAGGGCTACGGCATGACCGAGGCGAGCCCGGTCACTCACCTGAGCCCGACCCACGACGCTCCGTTCAAGCCCGGGTCCGCGGGCTGCATCGTGCCCAGCACCGAGGTGAAGATCGTCGACGTGAGCGGCACCTCCGCGGAGGAGCTGCCGGTGGGCAAGGAGGGCGAGCTGTGGATCCGCGGCCCCCAGATCATGCGGGGCTACCTCAACCGGCCCGCCGAGACCGCGGACTGCCTCGATCGCGAGGGCTGGTACCACACCGGCGACGTGGGCTACGTCGACGACGACGGCTTCTTCTTCATCGTGGACCGCACCAAGGAGCTGATCAAGTACAAGGGCATGCAGGTGGCGCCCGCGGAGCTGGAAGCCCTGCTGCTGACCCATCCCGCGATCCTGGACGCGGCGGTGGTGCGCAAGGCCGACGAGGAGGCGGGCGAGGTGCCGAAGGGGTACGTGGTGCTGAAGCCCGACGAGGCCTCGAAGGCCACCTCGGCCGACGCGATCATGGGCTGGGTGGCCCAGCGGGTGGCCCCGCACAAGCGCATCCGGCATCTCGAGTTCATCGAGCAGATCCCCAAGTCGGCATCCGGCAAGATCCTGCGCCGGGTGCTGATCGACCGCGAGAAGGCCAGCTAGACGGAGCCGCCGCGGCCGCTACCCCTCGTAGACCTTCTTCAGCTCCGCGTCCGCCCACTTCACCGCGTCCTCCGGGCTCGTGCCCTGCGCGGCCTTGGCGAACATGTCGGTGATGATGTACTTGGAGTAGGCCTCGGCCGCCTTCGCGCTGGGCGGGCCCGCGTAGCCGAACATCCGCGAGCCGCGCGGGGCGAGACGGAACGGCTTGAGCGCCTCGTCCACCTTCTCCCACATCGGATGCTGCTCCCAGGAGACGGTGGCGCCCGCGCTGTAGCCGTTCTCGATCTCGAACCACTTGCCGAACTGGTCCTTGCCGTGGAACCACTTGAGGAACTCGCGGGCCGCGGTCTGGTTCTTGGAGTACTTCATGAGCCCGTGCGCGAAGGAGACCAGGTAGAGCGGGGTGGGGCCGTTGGGTCCGGCCGGGATCGCGAAGTGCTCGATGTCCCGGAACATCGGCTCGCCCTTCTCGTCCTTGACCTTGTCCGGATTGCGCTTGGCGAAGATGTAGATCGAGGCCCCGTTGTTGGTGGCCGAGATCTCCCCCGCGTGGAAGGCGCGGTTGTTGTTGGTGTCGTCCCACGCGAGCGCGCCCTCGTCGCAGGCGTCCTTCCAGAAGGCGGTCATCCACTTCACCGCCTCGAGCGCGCCCTTGCCGTTCAGCACCACCTTGCGGCCGGACGCGTCGGTCTCGGCCCCACCGAAGGTCCACAGGATCGGGTACGTCCACGCGGGCGCGTCGCCGAAGGTGTGACCCAGGGTCTGGCCGATCGGCCGGCCCTTCTTCTTGAGCGCGGTGCCGATCTTGCGGTACTCGTCGAGGGTCTTCGGCGGCTGGCTCGCCCCGACCTCCGCGAACCACGACTTGCGGTAGGAGGTGAGGATGCCGCCGGTCCCGTACGGCAGGGCCAGGCGCTGCTTGCCCACCTTGGTGGCCACGTCGCAGTGCGGGTAGTAGGCGCCCTGGTCCTTGGTCTTCCAGTCGCTCAGGTCAGAGAGGTCGACCAGCGCGTTCGCGTAGAGGTGCGGCCAGTTGTGGAGCATGAGGATCAGGTCGGGCCCGGTGCCGGACTGGACGGCGGCGGTGATGCGGGCCTGCAGGTCGTTGGCGTTGATGGTCTCGAAGGTGACCTCGACCTTGGTCTGCTTGGTGTACTCCGCGACCTGCCGCCGCACCTCGACGTCGCCTTCGGGGATGAAGTCGACCCAGTGCAGCAGGTGGAGCTTGGTGGTCTGGGCCAGGGCGGGCGCCCGGCGCGCGGCCAGGATGCCCTCGAGGCCCGCGGCGCCGGCGAGCGCGCCGGCCGCGAGGCCCGTCTTGAGGAACTGCCGTCGATCGTCCCGTCGGTCCATGGGGAACCTCCTCGTACCGAACCGGATCAGGGGAGCTGCGAAAGAGAGAAGGAGCGCGCGTCTAGGAACGCTAGGGAGGCCACCGCGGCACGGACGAACAGCGCCGGCCATCGCGGTGGTCGGAGCGGGCGGAGGAGACACATCCAGTGACCCGATCCAGGGGCATCGACTCCTCTCGCAGCGAGGGACGGAGCCCGAACGCGGGAACTCTGCGCCGGCCGCGGCCGGCTGTCAAGGGAGCCGACGCCCCGTGCTATAACTGCCGCCATGAACAAGATCGAGCGCGTGCGCGCGGCCCTCGCGGGCCGGCCGGTCGACCGGGCGCCCTTCACGGTCTGGTACCACTTCGGCACCCAGCACGCGCCCGCCGAGCGCGCCGCGCAGGTGCACCTCGAGTTCTTCGATCACTACGACCTCGACCTGCTCAAGCTCATGAACGACTACGACTACCCCGCCCCCGACGGAGTGGAGGTGGTCGCGAGCGCGGCGGATCTGGGCCGGCTCCAACCCTTCGATCCGGCCGCGACGCCGATGGGCCGGCAGCTCCAGACGGTGGAGCTGGTGGCGCGCGCCCTGCGCGATCGCGCGCTGTTCGTGGACACCGTGTTCAACGCCTGGAACACGCTCAAGCGCAACCTGGTGCGCGACGCGATGCCGGCCCTGATGGCGGAGCAGCCGAAGGCGGTGGAGACCGCGCTCCAGATCGTGAACGACAACCTGATCCGCTACGCGCAGGCCAGCCTGGCGCGCGGGGCGGCCGGCATCTTCCTCTCGGTGCCCGCCACGCAGGAGAGCCTGACCCGCGAGCAGTACGAGCGCTTCATGCGGCCGTTCGACCTCGCGTTCCTGGAGGCCATCCGCGGCCGCGGCGAGTGCCACGTGCTGCACGCGCACGGCGAGCGCCTCTACTGGGACCGGCTCCTGGACTACCCGGCGCAGGCCATCTCCTGGGCCGACCGCAACGGCGGGCCGTCGATCACCGAGGCGCGGACGCAGACGCCACTCGCCCTGATGGCGGGGCTCGACCACGTGAAGTTCGTCGAGGTCGGAGCGGCCCGGGTGCGCGAGCAGGTCCGCCGGGCCCTCGCGGAGGGCGGAGCCACCCGGTTCATCCTGGCCCCCGGCTGCTCGCTGGCGACCTACGCCTACCCGCCGCTGATCCGCGCCGCTCGCGACGAGTCAGCCCGCCCCGCTCGCTGACGCCGCCCAGCCGCTTCCGGCCTTGGGTCGAGCGCTACCGACAAGGGGTAAATCCCTGCCTCCAGCACGGACTGCGCATCTCTAACTCAGCGACGGACCGAGCGGATTTCCCTGGAATGGGGATTGCTCTCCATCGGGGCCAGGAGGGCCCCGAATGACCCCGAGGCGGATGGTCCTGGCAGCAGCGCTGGCGCTGACCGTGGTGTTCCTGAGCCCGCTCGCGTACATGGCCGGCGAGCGCGCCGGTCTCTGGCTCACCAGCCCCACGGTGGAGTCCGGCCCGTCGCCGAGCGTGGACGACGCCGATCGGGACGCCGACTCCCCCATCGCGCGCAAGCCCGCGGTGCGCCCGGGGTTCGGCGAGATCTAGTCCTCGCGGCGCCTAGACCGTCACCACCAGCCCGTCGTACGCGCACTCCTCCGGCACCGCGCCGGCGTGCGCCAGCATCTCGCGGCTCATGTGGGTGAGGATGACCCGCCGGGCCCCCACCCCCTTCGCGCGGGCCACGATGTCCGGGTAGTTGAGGTGCCACTTCACCGGCTTGTCGTGGAAGTAGCACTCCGCGATCAGCAGATCGGCGCCGCGCGCGGCGCGCGCCACGTCCTCCGTCCACTCGGTGTCGCCGGTGTAGGTCACCACGCGGCC
>Ga0075433_10003867_pt1 | contig 11597 bp, 9 predicted proteins | sample RhiMethybrSRZTD2_FD_75299 | JGI IMG/M metagenome (GOLD analysis project Ga0075433, IMG submission 75299) | Populus rhizosphere microbial communities from Tennessee, USA - Rhizosphere MetaG P. TD hybrid SRZTD2 | ecosystem: Host-associated > Plants > Roots > Rhizosphere > Soil | place: USA... | reverse complement strand
ACGTTGACGACCATCTGAAATGGGATGCCGCCCGCGATGGTGCCGATGACCGGCTTGCCCTTCCACATCGCGGTCGCCACCTCCAGGGTGAAATCGGCCTTCAGCGGCTTCTGGATCGCGATGGTGGCGGCGCGCTCGAGCGCGTTCAGCTCGGTCTGGGGATCCGGCGGCAGCACGATGACCGCGATGTCGGGGTCGTGGGAGGCCGCCTCCTGCACGTCGCCGAGGGCGTCGCCGCCCGGGGCGGGCGGCGGCCCGGCCAGCACGAGGCGGACGTCGTGGTGGCGCTTCACGAGCCGGTAGGCGTTGATCACCCCGACCGGATCGTGCTGGCGCTCGAACGGCCCGACCTGCAGGAGGATCGGCTTGTCGCGCGGCACCCGCAGCCGGTCCATCTGCTGCGCCTGCTCGCTGCGGCTCATCTCCCGGTTGCGCTCGGAGAGCGGATCGATCGCGGGATAGACGATGAAGCGCGGGATGGAGAGCGGCGCCGCGAAACGGGCGAGCGAGAACACCGCCGCGTCGTAGCGCTGGACCAGCGGGCGCAGCGCGTTCCAGAGCTGGGGCTGGGCGGAGGAGAGGTCCTGGTGGCACCGCCACACCCACCGGCCCGCCTCCCCGCGCGGCTCCACCAGGCCCACCGGGGCCGCGTCGTGCACCATGACCAGGTCGGCGTCGAGGCGGAGGCGCTGGGCGTTGTCGATCCCGGTCTCGCGCAGGCGCGCGAGCATCCCCTCGGTGATGACCTGCTCGGTGCCGGCGAGCGCCTTGGTCACCGCGCGGCTCACCTGGTCGAAGTCGGCGGTGCCGATGGTGATCTCCCAGGTGGTCTCGACCCCCAGGTCGTTCAGGATCGCCACCACCCGGCCGAGGCCCTCGGCGAGCGCGCCGTAGCGCGACGCGCTCACGTGGAGGAGGCGCTTGCCGCGCAGGCGCTCGCCGATGCGCATGAGGAAGTCGACCGTGCCGCGGGGGGCGACCTGGCGGTAGTCGTCGAGCTTGACCAGCGCGCCGGCGGCCATCAGGCGCCCTCGCCGGCGATGGCGTCGCTGAGCACGCTCAGGTGGCGATCGCGAATACGCTCGAGGCTGCCCGCGTGCGGATCGATGTGGGCGAGCCGATCGGCCAGGTCGGAACGGGCGAGGACCCCGCCGACCCACTCCGCGAAGTCGCCCCGGCCGCGGCCCGCGCGATAGCGCGCCTCGATGGTGTGGTAGAAGAGCGCGCTCACGTCGACCTCCGCGAGCGCGTCGCGGAACTCGATGAGGGTGCGGGCCTGGTGTCCGGTGGGGACCGGCACCAGGTGCACCTGGTAGAAGCGGAAGCGCTTGCCCTGGGTGCGCGGGGGGGCGGTGCCGAGGTGCTGGAGGTGATCGGAGACTGTGGCGATGAGCTCCTCGCGCACCCGCTCCATCGAGCCGGCGTGGAAGGCGTCCACCGCGGCGAGCCGCTCCGCGAGGCGGACGTCCCGGACCTCGGTGCCCACCCACAGCGAGAAGTCGTTCGGGTACGCCTCTGCGAGCACCGGGCGATGGAGCAGGGCCGCCGAGGTGTGGCAGAAGATCGACTCGATCGGCACCTTCTCGAGCTGCTCGAGGAGCTCCCGGGCGTCGTGGGCCTCGTGGGGCAGCAGCTCGTTCAGGTCGAGGCAGCCGAGGAAGACGAAGGGCTGGGTCTCGCTCATGCGGTAAGCTCTCCGGAAGGACGAGATCGATGCGAATCCTGCTCCTGAGCCGCGAGTACCCGCCCCACGTCTACGGCGGCGCCGGCGTGGTGGTGGACCACCTGAGCCGCGCGCTCGCCCGCCGCGCCACCGTCGAGGTGCGCTGCTTCGGCGACCAGGCGCTCGCGGGAGCCGGCCTGAGCGTGCGCGGCTACACTCCGTGGGAGCGGCTCCACGGCGGCCCGGAGGTCGCGTACGCGCCCGCGCTGGAAGCGCTCTCGGTCGGGCTCGCGATGGCGCGCGACCTGGTCGAGGCCGACCTCGTCCACACCCACACGTGGTACGTGGGATTCGGGGGCATGCTGGTGCAGGCGATCCACGACCTCCCGCTCGTGGTCACGCTCCACAGCATGGAGCCGCTGCGGCCGTGGAAGGCCGATCAGCTCGGCACCGGCTACGCGGTGTCGACCTGGGCGGAGCGCCTCGCGGTCGAGCGGGCGGAGCGCGTGATCGCGGTGTCGGCCCAGATGCGGGAGGACATCCTGGTCCACTTCCGGGTGGAGCCGGAGCGGGTGGTGGTGATCCACAACGGGGTCGACGCGGAGGCGTTCCACCGGACCGAGCAGCGGGAGGCTCTCGCGCGGCACGGGGTGCGCGAGCCGTACGTGCTCTTCGTCGGCCGCATCAGCGAGCAGAAGGGCATCTTCCCGCTGCTCGAGGCGGCCCGCGCGCTGCCCGACGACGTCTCGCTCGTGCTCTGCGCGAGCAGCCCCGATACCCCGGAGCTCGCCGCGCGGCTCGAGGCCGCGGTGGCCGGCCGGTCCCGCGTGCGCTGGATCAACGCGATGCTGCCGGTCGCCGAGGTCGTGCAGCTCTACAGCCACGCGTCCGTGTTCGTGTGCCCGTCGATCTACGAGCCGTTCGGCCTCATCAACCTCGAGGCGATGGCGTGCGGCACCCCGGTGGTGGCGAGCCGCGTCGGCGGCATCCCCGAGGTCGTGGTGGACGGCGAGACCGGCTGGCTGGTTCCCCCGGGCGATCCGGCCGCGCTCGCGGAGGCGCTCCGCGTCGCGCTCGCCGATCCGGCCCGCGCGCGCCGGATGGGCGAGGCCGGGCGCCGGCGCGTCGAGGCGCACTTCTCCTGGGACCGCATCGCGGAGCGGACCCTCGCGGTGTACCGAGACGCGATCGCGGCCAAGGCCGCCGCCCGCGCCGAGCCTCCCGGGGGCGATCACCGCGCCGGCTCCGCGAGGTAGAACGCCGCGCTCCACGGCGGCAGCTCCGTCCAGCCGCCCTCGGGCAGGAGCAGCGCGTGGAGCCGCCGGCCCCAGTCGGGGCCCGGACCCGGATGCGCGACGGGAGCCGCTCCGAGGTTCGCCACCAGTCGCAGCGTGCCGGCCGGAAACGCCCACGCGACCTCGATCGCGGTCTCGCCCAGCGCCTTCCACGACGCGGCCGGGGTCGGCTCGCCCGCGAGCAGCGGCACGATGGCCTCCGCGCGGACCCGGAGGAGGGTCCGGTGGAGCGCGAGCCAGGCCTGGTGCTCGGACCCGGTGAGCCGGCCCCAGTCGAGGACGGAGCGGGCGCGTGTGGTCGCGGCCTGGGGATCGGGGATGCGCGCCTGCATGGCGGAGCTCGCGAACTCGGGGAAGCGGGCGAACTCGCGGCGCCGGCCCTCCGCCACCGACGGCCCCAGGTCGGATCCCAGGTCGCTGAAGAAGAGGAAGGGCTCGGGGGCGGCCCACTCCTCCCCCATGAAGAGCAGGGGCAGGGCGGGGGAGAGCAGGAGGATCGCGGTGGCCGCGCGCACCGCGTCCGCCGGAGCGAGCGCGGTGATGCGTTCCCCCATCGCGCGGTTGCCGACCTGGTCGTGGTTCTGCAGGAAGCTCACGAACGCGGTCGGCGGCAGGTGTCCGCTCGGCTCGCCGCGCAGACCGTCGCGGTACCCGGAGCGCTCGCCCTGGAACGCGAAGCCCTCGGTGAGGCAGCGTCCGAGATGGGGCAGGGGCGGCTGGTAGTCCTCGTAGTAGCCGCCGGACTCGCCGGTGAGCAGCACGTGGAGCGCGTGGTGCACGTCGTCGTTCCACTGCGCCTGGTAGAGCGGGCGCCGACCCGCCGCGCGCTCGAGGTAGCGCGCCTCGTTGGCGCCATTTTCCAGAACGAGGTGCACCGGGCGCTCGCGGCGGGGTCCGTCGGCCACCGCGCGCCCGAGCTCCACCAGGAGATGCGCCGCCGACTCGTCCACGATCGCGTTGACCGCGTCCAGGCGCAGGCCGTCGAGGTGGAACTCCTCGAGCCAGTAGAGCGCGTTGTGGATCATGAAGGAGCGGACGATCTCCGCCCCCGGGCCGTCGTAGTTGATGCCGTCGCCCCAGAGCGTGCGGTGGCGTGGAGTGAAGAAGGCGGGGGCGTAGCGGTGGAGGTAGTTCCCCTCCGGGCCGAAGTGGTTGTAGACCACGTCGAGGAAGACCGCGAGGCCGCGCGCGTGGCAATTGTCCACCAGGGCCTTGAGATCGTCCGGGCGCCCGTAGCTCGCCTCGGGAGCGAAGGGGAGCACGCCGTCGTAGCCCCAGCCCCGGCGGCCGGGGAAGTCGGCGAGGGGCATCAGCTCGATCGCGGTGATCCCGAGCGAGGCCAGGTGGTCGAGCCGCTCCGCCACGCCGCGGTAGGTGCCGGCGGGCGTGAACGTGCCCACGTGCAGCTCGTAGAAGACGAGCCGCTCGGGGGGCAGGCCGGCCCACGCGCCGTCGCGCCAGCCGTAGGCGAGCGGATCGACGACCTCGCTCGCCCCGTGCACGTCGCCGGGCTGATAGCGGGCGGCCGGATCGGGCACCAGCATCTCGCCGTCGATGCGGTAGCGATAGCGCGTACCGGGGGGCGCCTCGCGGCTCACGTACTCGGCCCAGCCGCCCGCGTCGCGCGGCATCGGCACCGCACGCTTCGGCTCCTCCAGCCAGAGCTCGACCCGGTCCGCGCCCGGCGACCACAGCCGGAACCTGGTGCCGCCGTCGTCGAGCGGCAGGGCCCCGAAGGGCATGCGGTGCCCGCGCCGGACGGTGGGGGTCGCGGTCATCGGGCGGGACCGGAGGCCGCGACGCGCTCGAGGAGCGCGACCGGGAAGTGCGCGAGGAGGGTCGCGGCGGGCAGCACCGCGACCCCGTCGCGGCGCTCGCTGGTCACGCCGAGGCCGGTGAGGCGGTCGCGATAGGCGCCCGCGAGCTCCTCGGGGAGGACGACCGCGGCCCGCTCCCAGGTGGCCGCGTCCGGGTGGATGCGGCCGGTGAGCCCGCCGAGCCGCGCGGTGAGGCGCGGCACCACGGTGACCACCGCGTCCGCCCCGGCGGTCCGGGCCAGCGCCACCAGGTGATCGGCGCGCGTGCCGCTCGTGTCGAGCGGGCGGTAGGCGCCGGAGGCGAAGAGCGCGGCCCGCTCGCGCCGGAGGGTGAGCGCGCGGTGGGTGAGGTAGAGCTTCACCCCGGCGTCCGGCCACTGGGCGAGCAGCTCGGCGCAGAGCCCGGTGGCGTCGCCGCCCGCGGCCTCGATGGCCGCGATGCGGGCCCGCAGGGCCTCGAGGCGCGTCCTTCGCGTCGCGAAGTCCACCGGGCGACGGTTGTCGGGATCGACCAGCGAGAGGTCCCACAGCTCGGTGCCCTGGTACAGATCCGGCACGCCGGGGACGCTGAGCTTGAGCAGCGTCTGGGCGAGCGAGTTGGCGGCCCCGTGGGCGGCCACGCGCCGCTGGAAGGGGCGGAAGGCGTCGAGGAACGGACCGTCCGGGGCGAGCAGGGCCCGCACGAAGCCGCGCATCGCCTCGTCGTAGGCCTCGCTGGGGTTGACCCAGCTCGTGCGCCGCTTCGCCTCCTTGGTGGCCTTCTCCATGTACGCGACCAGCCGATCGGTGACGATCGCGAGCGGCTCGTCCTCGTCGCGCGCGGGCCAGGCGCCCACCAGGGTCTGGTAGAGCAGGTACTCGTCGTTGCGGTCGGGCGCGGCCTCGCCGTCGACCTGCCGCTTGAGGCGCCGGGCGATCCCACGCCAGCGGCGGACCTCGGCGGCCCACGCGTCCGGCACCTCGGAGAGCACGTCGATGCGGGCGCGCACGTCTTCGCCGCGCTTGGTGTCGTGGGTCGAGGTGGCGAGCATGGACTCCGGCCAGCGCTCGAGCCGCTGCTGGTTGCGCGCGTGGAACACCGCGACGGACTCTCCGTAGCGCGCGGGGTCGCCGCCCACCTCGTTGAGCGAGACCAGGCGGTTGTAGAGGTAGAAGGCGGTGTCCTCCACCCCCTTGGCGGTGACCGGGCCCGTGGTCTGCTGGAAGCGCATCGCGAAGTGGCGCCGCGCCGCGCGCTCGTCGGCGCCGCTCCGCTCCGGGTGGCGCAGCAGCAGCACGTCGCGCACGAAGTCGAAGACCGACACGTTCACGGTGGGGTTGCGGCGCTTGGCCTCCGCTACCGCGGACTCGATGTAGCCGCGATCGCGCGGACCGGGGCCGTCGCTTCCGTCGTCGCCCACGTAGGTGCGGTAGACCGCGAAGGCGGCCACCACCTCGCGGATCGCGCGCCCGAGGCTCGGCAGGGTGAAGTCGCGGGCGAGGCGGTCACGCTCGGACATGCGGTCGAGGTGGTAGCCGAGCTGATTGATCTCGCTCGCCATCGAGACCTGCATGATGAGCCGCTTCGCCCCGTAGGTGAGATCGGCCATGCGGGCGCCGTCGCCCGCCACCCGCGCGTAGAGCGCGGTCATCTGCCGCGAGGTCCCGCGGTCGACGAAGAGCCCGTTCACGCTGGCGAGAAAGTCGTAGCCGGTGGTGCCGGCCACCACCCACCACGCGGGGAGGGGTTCGTCCGCGCCCAGGATCTTCTCGGCCGCGACCCAGAGCGGCCGGGCCTCCAGGCTGGCCGCCTGATCCGCCGCGTGGGTGCGGTAGAGCGCGGCCAGCGCCTCCGCCTCCGGCGCGGTCAGCTCGGGCACCAGCCGCCGCGCGGTGGCCACCAGCGCGCCCTCCTGCACGCGGCGGAAGTACTCGCCAGGCGCGTAGAGGCCGTCCGGATGATCGATGCGCAGCCCGGTGACCTTGCCCTCGCCGACCAGGCGCAGGACGAGCTGGTGGGTCGCGTCGAACACGGTGCGGCGCTCCATGCGGATCGCGGCTAAGTGGCTCACGTCGAAGAAGCGGCGGTAGTTCACCTCGTCGCCCGCGACGCGCCAGTCGGCGAGGCGGTAGGTCTGCGCGGAGAGCACCCGGTCGAGCGCGTCGAAGGAGGCCGGATCGCCGGGAACGCCGTTGAACCGCCGCACCGTCTCTTCGATGTGCTCGCGGATGTCGGAGGACTCCTTCACCAGGGCGAGCAGGCGGCGCTTGACGATCTCCTTCTCGCGCATGCGCTCCTCGACGCGGCGCGGATCGGTCTCGGTGCGCCCGGGGAGGTGCTCGATCGCGGTCAGGATGCTGCGGAGCTCCTGGAGCCCGGGGTCCTCCGGCCCGAGACGCTCGGCCAGGGGCGCGAGCCCGTCGGTGAGGATCTGCGGGTAGGTGCGCGGGGTGATCGGCAGGCGCGCGCCCGCGTACCGGAGGTGGAAGGCGCCGTCCACGAACTCGAGCGCGAGCCGCTGCGATTCGAGCACCCGTCCGTACTGGTCGGGCAGGATCGGCAGCAGCACGCGATTGCGCAGCTCGGCCTTGGCCGGGGCCCAGTCGATGTCGAAGAACTCGGCGCGCGGGGAGGCGGGGCCGTTCTCGAGCACGTCGAGCCACCAGGGGTTGGCGTCGCCCGCGATGCCCATGTGGTTCGGCACCACGTCCAGGATGAGGCCGAGGCCGCGCGCGGACAGGGTGGCGGCCATCCGGTCGAAGGTGGCCGGGCTGCCGAGCTCGGGATTGAACGTGTTGTGGTCGGTGACGTCGTAGCCGTGGGAGCTGCCGGGGCCGCAGCGGAAGCAGGGCGAGAGGTAGGCGTCGCTGACCCCGAGCGCGTCCAGGTAGGGCGCGAGGGCGGCCACGTCGTCGAAGCCCAGCGCGCTCCCGAGCTGGAGGCGATAGCTCGCGCGGCGCTCGTGGCGCAGCGCGGCCGCCGCTTGCTGGAGGAGCACGCCGGCGTCGATCATGCGCCTAGAGGTGGGTCAGGGTCTCGCGCGGGTGCGGCTCGCGACTGCGGATGTGCCGCTCGAGGATCTGACGGGCCAGCCCGCGCCCGCCGAGGCCGAAGGCCAGCGCGAGGGCGAAGATGAGCCCGCCGAACGTGATCCCGAACGCGACCAGCACCATCTCCTTGCCGATACCCAGGTGGGTGATCGCGGTGGCGCTCGCGAAGAGCAGCACGCCCCAGCGGATGGCGCGGGCCAGGAGCCGCGCCTCGGGCAGGCGGGCGTTGACCGCCGCGATGAGCACGCCCTCGCCGAGGAAGTTCGCGACCAGCCAGCCCACCAGCAGGATGAGGGCCGCGCCCATGACGCGCGGGACCCACGAGAAGACGAACTCGGTGAGGCGCCCGGTCCCGGGAATCGCGAGAGCGTCGATCGCCACCGGCAGGAACAGCACGAGCACGCTCCAGAAGACGACGAGCCCCAGCACCTGCGAGGGCGGCTTGCGCACGCCCGCGCGGTTGAGCGCGGCCACGATGCCCCACGCCTCCGCGCGGCGGTCGAAGGCCACCGCCTGCGCGAGCCGGCGCGCGACGCGGGCGCTGATCCACGCGCCGGCGAGGCCGACCGCGGCCAGGGTCAACATCGCCAGGATTCCCGGGAGCACGAGCATCAGCCTCGTCTTGAGATCGCCGAGAGCGGCCCACACGAGATCGCCCCACATGTCGGTCATGATCCGCGCCTCCAGGAAGAGCAGGGTCGACGCCAACAGATCGTTCACACGGTACCACGCGGGCCACGCGCCAGAAAGACGCGACGGTCCGGTCGGCGTTACCGGGCCGCTCCGGTAACGTTTACCGGCGCCGCGCGCGTGGCCGGCGCGGGCGCGCGGCCGAGGGTTCCGCCGCCGTGTCGAATTCCGACCGCTTAGCGACGAGGAACACGTGCCCATCGGCTGGCACAGCGATTGCCCCTACCGGGCCGGAGGCGATCTCGACATGCCGCTCGTGCTCATCGTGGTCCTGGTCGTGCTGGCGCTCGGCGCGATTCCCCGGGCGGCTGTGACCCGGTGGCCGCGGGGGCTCCGGAACGTCGGGCGATGAGCCGCCCGAGCCACAGCGCGCCCGCGCGCGAGCGGATCGCGCAGGCGTTCACCAAGGTCGAGGACGTGCTCTACGTGGGCCTCGGGGTGGTGCTCGCGGTAGGGGGCGCGGCTCTGCTCGTCAACGCGGTGATCCACTTCGGGCGGGGCCTCCTGGGTGGCGCGGTCGCGCCGAGCGTGGTGGCGATGCTGGACCAGCTGCTCCTGATCCTCATGATCATCGAGATCCTCTACACCGTGCAGGTCTCGTTCCGGGAGCACGTGCTGGTGCCGGAGCCGTTCGTGCTGGTGGCCCTGATCGCGGGGGTGCGGCGCATCCTGGTCATTACCGCGGAGTTCGGAACTCTCGCAGACCAAGACGAGTCCGCCTTCCGCTACGCCATGATCGAGCTCGGCCTGCTCACGGTCATGACCGGGGTGCTGGTGACCTGCCTGGTGGGGCTGCGGAAGCGCGACAAGGAAGCGGTGGCCGAGCGGGCCTGAGAGGAGCGCGCACCGTGAAGATCCGGCAGCTGGGCGACGCGGGGGGCCGACGCACTTTCGTGCTGGTCTGCGACCGAGGCGACGATCCGGTCGAGGCCCTGACCGACGCGGCCAAGCGCTTCGACCTCCGCGCCGCCTCGCTGACCGGGATCGGCGCGTTCGCCGCGGTCACCCTGGGCTTCTTCGACCACGCGCGCCGGGATTACCGCCGCCGGGTGATCCGGGAGCAGGTCGAGGTCGTCTCGCTGATCGGCAACATCGCGCTGGACCAGGGGAGCCCTCGGGTGCACGCCCACGTGGTCGTCGGGCGATCGGACGGAGGGGCGCTCGGCGGGCACCTGCTCGGCGGGAGCGTGGACCCGACCCTCGAGGTCACCCTCGTGGAAGAGGCGGCCACGCTCCAGAGGAAGACGGATCCAGTGAGCGGCCTCGCCCTTATCGACCTCGATTGGGGGGATACGGCCGGGACCGGGTGGTAACTACACGGTAAAATATTCCCGAGGCCGTGGCGGCAGAGTCGAGTCTCTGGGCTGAGATCCAGCCTTCAAGTAGTGATTCCAAGTAGCTGGATGAAATGGATTTATGCGCTCTAGTCCGGAACGTTTTCCTACCGGGAACTTTCGGGGCACATCGATTGCAGACCGGACGCGAAGTGTCAGTCGAGCTGGCCACCGATGCATATCACTCACCCGAAAGGGGACGACCAATGAAGCATCGCATCCTGATCGCTGACGACGACGAGTCCGGCCGCAGCGGGTTGGCGGCGCTCCTGAGCATGTGGGGGTACGAGGTGCAGGAGGCCGTGGACGGCAAGGATGCCCTCGAGCGCGCGCCCGCGTTCCGGCCCTCGGTGGTGATCGCCGACATGATCATGCCCGTGATCGACGGCATCGGGCTCTTGAAGCCCCTGGCCGCCGCCGTGCCGGAGGCGGCGGTTATTCTATTGACCGCTCATGGCTCGATCGAAACCGCGGTATCGGCCATGCGGGAGGGTGCCTACGACTACATGACCAAGCCGGTGGACCCGCGCCGGCTCCGCGTCCTGGTCGAGAAGGCGGTCGAGAAGGTACAGGTGAACCGCGAGGTCACCGTGCTCCGCCGCCAGCTCAAGGAGAGCCGGGGGCTCGGCCCGCTGCTCGGCGTGAGCGCGGCGATGCAGGAGGTCTATCGCCTGATCGAGATGGCGGCCCCGAGCCCGGCCCCGGTGCTGGTCCTGGGGGAGACGGGGACCGGCAAGGAGCTGGTGGCGCGCACGATCCACCAGATGTCCCAGCGGGCGAAGGGGCCGTTCGTGGCGGTCAACTGCTCGGCGATCCCCGAGACCCTGCTCGAGAGCGAGCTGTTCGGGCACGAGAAGGGGGCGTTCACCGGCGCGATGGCACGGCGGCCGGGTTACTTCGAGCTGGCCGACGGCGGCACCATCTTCCTCGACGAGATCGCGGAGATGAGCTCGAACCTGCAGGCAAAGTACCTCCGCGTGCTCCAGGACAGCCAGGTGCGGCGCGTGGGCGGGCACGACGAGATCGGTGTCGACGTGCGCGTGGTGGCCGCCACCAACAAGGACGTGGTCAAGGCGGTGCAGGAGGGCGTGTTCCGCGAGGACCTGTACTACCGGGTCAACGTGCTGACGATCCCGCTGCCGCCGCTGCGGCGGCGCCCGGAGGACATCCCGCTGCTCGCCGACGCGTTCATCGCCGAGTTCAACGAGAAGTACAGCCGTCAGGTCCGCAGCGTCGACGGCGCCGCGCTCAAGCTCTTGAACGAGCACACCTGGCCGGGCAACGTCCGCGAGCTTCGCAACGTGATCGAGCGCGCGGTGGTGTCGTGCGAGGAAGGGCTGATCACGCCCGAGTGCTTGCCGCTGTCGCCGCTCGGCACCCCGCCGGTGGAGCGGGCCAACGTGGTGGTGCTCCCGCTCGGGACCACGCTCGATGATGGGGAGCGCGCGCTCATCCTGCGAACGCTCCAGTCGGTGAACAACAACAAGACCCGCGCGGCCGAGATCCTGGGAACCACCCCGAAGACCCTCCACAACAAGGCACGCCGCTGGCGGGAGCTGCAGCTGGATCGTCAGCCGGAGAAGCGAGCCTAGGACCGCGCCGCCTAGCGGCGGCGCGAGCCGCCGCTAGGCTGGGCGCCGATCCACACCACCCACGGCCTCGAGGACGAGGCATCCTGTCGAATCTCGACGGGATAGCCCTGTCTCTCGATGCTGCTCGCCAGCCGTCCGGCCGCCGCGCGATCCGTGAAGGCGGCCGCCGGCGTCCA
>Ga0075433_10003866_pt1 | contig 11598 bp, 5 predicted proteins | sample RhiMethybrSRZTD2_FD_75299 | JGI IMG/M metagenome (GOLD analysis project Ga0075433, IMG submission 75299) | Populus rhizosphere microbial communities from Tennessee, USA - Rhizosphere MetaG P. TD hybrid SRZTD2 | ecosystem: Host-associated > Plants > Roots > Rhizosphere > Soil | place: USA... | reverse complement strand
AACGGATTAGGGCAGTTTTTCGCAGTGCCACATAGGTCTTTTCAAAGGTTTGCCTTCCTGCTATGGTTGCTGCTGACAGTTATGCCCCTGCAAACGTTGCCACGTTTAGCGCCTCACTCACAAATCGCTAACAATTTCGAGTACTGATTATGTTGCCAGTGCAAAGAGCGCTGCTAATTATCAACCGGATCGCCGGAACCGGGCAGAGCGAGTCAACGCTCGCAGGGCTGACGTCTCTGTTCAAGGAAAATTTACCCGAACTTTCCGACGTTCGTGTCGAGTTGGTCACGAATCACAGTGATGCTCGCACCTGTGCAGCGCGATTTATCATCGAGTCGGGGGCGCCGGCGTTTGTCGTAGTTGGTGGTGGCGGCGGCACTTTGCGCGCCGTTGTTGAAGGCATTTGCAGTTCAGCAGCAGTACCGGCACCGGAGCGTGTGCGCGTAGGAGCATTGCGTATGGGCTCAGGTAACTTGCTTGCCAAACAGTTTGGCGCTCCACGTGATCCCGTAGTCGGACTCGCAGGCTTAATCGCGAACCTCAAAGCCGGGCACACCGTGTCGTGTTCTCTGACGCGCTGTGAGACGTGGAACAAAGAGGGAAACTCTGAGGTGCATCACGTCGTCGCGCTGGGAGGCCTGGGCCAGTTTGGCCGCATACCGTCCGATCTCGCGCGTTGGCACAAACGTGTGTCCGGTGTTCGCAAAAGCGTCGCGGGATTGTTTGGCGTTGAGAGAATCAACAACGCCGAATACGGAGTCGCCGTTTTCATTCGGTCGCTGTTTGATCGTCCGCAGCCGGTGGAGATTCACTATCAAAATCAGACGGAAGAGTTGCGACTGCTCTCGGGAGTGGTAATGAATTTCCCAATTGCCGGGCTTCCTTTTAGTCCCACGGTCACCGTGGAAGACGAAGCGTTCTGCGTATATTTGGTCCCACAGAACGGAAGGGTTTCATCGTTAATGCAAATCGCAGCGCCGAAACGTCTGCTGCCTCACACGCGTTGCCTCAGAATAGAAAAGGACCAGCAACTGGAAATTCGGTTTGCGGATGACGATGCGGTCGAGTTCTTTCTGGATGAGGATCCGGTCACAACTTACAAAAAGCTCACACTCAGCGTTGCCGGCTCGATCGCTTTCATACCTGGCCCGGATTATCAGTTCTGTGGATGAAGAAACGATGTAAGAGGTTTCAAGATGAGTTTACAGGTTTGCGTTTTAGGAATTGATGGCAGCGGCAAGAGCACAGTGGTGGCGGCGTTGCCGAGTATTCTCGCAGCAGAAACCAGTTTGGTGGTGGGTTCCGCCGGTGATTCGTTTCGCGTGGCCGGGCCGGATCAGGACCATCTGGCGGCCCAGTTTTACCCCGATGGCCTCCCGCTCATTGCCCGGCTCTCACTCAGATTCAGGCGCGTTGCCAAAGCGAACGTCGACCACACAAAACTCTACAGCGTGTTCAAGCTGGCGCACATGCTTTCGCAAGACAGTGCATCTCAAAAGCTGGCCCAACGATACACTGACATTTTTATCAGCGACGGCAATGCCTTCATGTCTACCATGGCGCGAGCCAGCAATTATCTTCGCGCCGCAAGTGCCACCGATAACGCCGACGCTCCCGCTCCGGACGCGGAAGATCTGAAAGCTGCATTTTCATATCTTCTGGATGACAAACCACTGCCACCGAAGAACAGCGAGAAGCTCCCTTCACTCCGCAACGGCAAGCGCATCTGTAAACTCAACCACTTGCTTCGACTGCACGCGGTCTGGCTGCCGGACGTCGTGATCTTTCTGGACATCTCACCCGAACTGGCCCTCTCGCGAATCCAGTCGCGCGGCAAGAAGATCGACAAACACGAAAACCTCGCCGACCTGACACAAGCACGCGAGATGTACCTAAAAACCTTGCAGGCGTTTCAGGCATATCGCACTCAAGATTCTGTTCACGTCATTCGCATTGACGAGCTTTCACTCGGCCAAACTCTGCAAGCCGTCACCCAGGCTCTCGGGCCGCATCTGAAGACCGTAAGCTTACAATCACAAACCGCGAACGCACCGCTCGGCACGAGCGACCTTGCGAGCGACTCGATTCGCAAAAAGACTCTGAACCATCGCTACTTCTTCCGCTATCTGTTCTTGAAATTTTTCCACGGCGCCTGGCGTGAGCCAACGTTTTTCTTTTCAAAGCTCGGCCGCTTGTTCCTCAAGGAAGGTTATTCCGCTGGAATAATGCGCGTGATCTACGATCGCGACGAGAAAGATTACGGCCTGCTCGACCAGGTTTTTTTGGAGTATTCACTGCATCGCGCCGTCTACGACCGGCTGCAAATTCTCGTCAGTAAGATCGATCAAGAATTCGAAACGCGTCTTGCAACCGGCGGAGAGCTGCGCATCTTCACGGCTCCCAGCGGGTTCGCCTACGATCTCTTTCGACCGCTGGAAGCGATCGCGCTTCGCGATCCAGCGGCGATGAAACGCGTGCATCTAACAGCCGCTGATCTGGATCCGCATGGCGTGCTCGCGCAAGAGTTGCGTGCGCGCGCAGAGCGGCTCGGTATCAACTTCTCCTTTCACCGCGGCGACATCACCGATCCGCAGATGCTTGCTCGTCTCGAAGAGTCAGCGCCATTTGACGTGGCGCTGTTTATTGGACTCTCGAGCTGGCTGCCCAAGCCGCCGACGCTGGTCCACCTTGCCTGGTTACGAAAAAACTTGCGCGCGGACGGCAGGCTTTTCACTGATTGCTTCACACCGGAAGCATACGCACTCTCCGGTCGCTACATTGGTTACAAAGCGAGTTATTACACACCTGAGGTTTACAAAGCGATACTCGACTTCTGCGGCTTCGACGGCTTGCACGCCGAAATAGCATCCGGTCGCGATCGCATCAATCACGTGATCGTCAGTTCTGTTCGCCCGACACCCGAGCTACGCGAGAGCAACGAATTATGGCGCTCGATACATTCAACAAACGTTCACGTCCAGCCATCTTCCGCAAGCTAAGTGAAGAGAGATTCGATCTCCTCGTCATCGGCGGCGGCATTACGGGCGCTTCGATCTTTCGCGACGCCTCCTTGCGCGGAATGAAAGTCGCACTCGTCGAAGCCAAAGACTTCGCGTCAGCAACAAGCGGTCGCAGTTCGAAACTCATTCACGGTGGACTTCGCTACATCAAGAACCTCGGACTGCGTCTCGCCTGGGAATCGTGTCACGAGCGCAACCTGCACATTCGTCTCAACAAACGGCTCGTTCGCCCACTTCCTTTCCTCGTTCCCCTCTATCGCGACCATGGCGATCCGCGATGGCTCATGCGCTTGGGCATGATGCTTTACGAGGCGCTCTCCGGATTCAACAACTACAAGTTTCATCGCTTCCTGAACCGCGAAGAGACGTTATCAATCGCGCCGGCCCTGCCCCCGAAAGGCCTCACCGGCGGCTGCCTGTACTACGACGCGGTTATCAACGACAGCCGTTGGACCATCGAGGTGTTGAAAGACGGAGTCGCTCACGGCGGTGTCGCTGTGAACTATGCACCCGTCACCGAGCTATTGCACGAAGGTAAGCACGTCGTCGGTGTTCGCATCCATGATGAGATTAGGGGAACCCAATACGCCGCGCGGTCGAGAGTCGTAGTCAACGCAACCGGCATCTTTGCCGATCAAATCCGACGGCTCGACGGGCACGACGCGGGTAAGTCGCGACGGCTTTCGAAAGGCACGCACCTCGTGTTTGCCGAAGAGGATGTGCCGCTCTCGACGACCATCGTTTTTCCGTCGCCACTCGACGGTCGTTCGCTCTTCCTCGCGAAACACGAAGAGTGTTTTCTTTTCGGCACTTCGGACCATTGGGAGGAAACCAATCCCTCGCTCCCGATACCCGCGGAAACAGACGTCGACTATTTGCTGGCGTCGCTCAACCAGTTCATGCCCGAAGCGCAACTGGACCAAAGCAGAGTGCAGTTTGTTTACAGTGGGTTTCGCCCACTCCTGGCGAACGGCGATCAATCGACAAACCCGTCATCCGTGACGCGCGAAGACGCTATCGACGTATCGTCGTCAGGGCTGGTGAGTGTCGCCGGCGGCAAACTCACGACGGCGCGCATCACGGCAAAGCGTGTGTTGGACCAGGTCATCAAACTCATCGGCCGCGATTCAACGTGGGCTGAGTGTACGACGCAAAAATTTTCGATCGGCGGCACGAATGAAGCAGTCGCCGAGAGTCTCGCTTACTGGGTGCGTCGTTGCCCGCGGCTGACGTCATATTTCAGAGTGCTTTACCACCGTTATGGTCTGGATGCGAGTCAGATTTGCGCCGAGGTATTGCGACTGCAGGAGACCGAACCAACTGCTGAACCGATTCGCGCTGAAGTCCAGTACGTCTGTCGCCACGAGATGGTCTGTACGCTCGAGGATTTGATCGATCGTCGCGCCGGATTTCTGTACTGGAACGCCGAGAAGCGATTGGAGCGCTTGCGATATGGGGCTGAGGTGATTCGCGCCGAACTCGATTTGAGCGAGCAGGAGTTCGAGTCACAGTGGCTCGCCTATCGCGAACATCTCAAACGTTTCCATTCGTTGCCGCAAAAAGGCACAGAAAGCACGTAACAGAGAGTTACCGCGTTCAGAGTTCAACCTTCAGGTTGCTCTTCTGCGAAAGACACGCTAAAGTTTGCAGCGCGAATTCGTTCTTTGCACAATTTCAATATCGCTAATCCAATTCAACGTCAGGCGACGTCGAAATTGGACCGTTGCAGGTGCCCAATGTGGGCGACAAGGGAAGTCGGGTGAAAAGCCCGGACGGTTCCCGCCACTGTGTACCGGCGATGCGTAGCTTCCAACCAATGGTCACTGATCTCCCGCGAGATTGGGAAGGCCGTGAAGCTGCGCGCCGGAAGTCAGGAAACCTTGCCTGCTGCTGACGGAAGCGACCACATACGCTCCGGGAAAGGGCAAGTGGCGTCAATGGCAGATTGGTTGACCACGCAGTTCCCGCGCGAGTAACACCAATCGAATAGACAATCATCGAGTTTCAGACGCCCTCGATCTTCCAGACGGAGATCGGGGGCGTTTTTGTTTTTGTGTCGACAGGAGAAGATCATGAAACGAACTCTTATTTCAATTCTAATCACGTTCATCGTTGCCGGCGCCCTGGCCGCGCAGAGCAGCAGCGCCACCATCGAGGGTCACGTGAAAGATCCACAGGGTGCAAACCTGCCCGGCGCGACCGTGACTCTCTACAGCCGCGATCGTACGCTCAGCCTGGTTACCGCAACCGACTCGAACGGCGCCTACAGCTTTAGGAATCTCGCATCCGGCGAGTACCTCATCGAAGCTGTCGCGAGCGGGTTTGCTCTGGCAGCGGCCCAACCGATCACGCTCACGCGCGGTCAAACGACAACGCGCGACGTCGCCTTGGAATTGTCAGGCTTGCGCAGTTCGGTCGTGGTCACTGCTGCTGACACACCCCAAACAGTCGATGAAGTCTCCAAGGCGTTAACGGTGGTCGAAACGCAGGAGATCGAGGAACGCAACGAGGCCTTGATGACGGAAGCCTTGCGCGTAGTGCCTGGTTTGCGCGTGCAGCAACTGGGTGGTCCAGGTTCATTCACTTCGATCAAAACCCGCGGCTTACCCAGCGAAGATACGGCGGTGCTGATCGACGGCCTGCGTTTTCGCGACGCCGCCGCGACGACTGGTGACGCTTCCGGTTTTCTTGAAGACTTCGTCGTCACGGACGTCAGCAGACTCGAAGTGCTGCGTGGCTCGGGCTCTTCGTTGTATGGCACGAACGCGATCGGCGGAGTGATCAACGTCGTCACCGACGACGGCGGTGGTCCAATCCACGGCAGCGTGCTCGGCGAGGGTGGAAACCTGGGAATGTTTCGCACCAGAGGTCACGTCGCGGGCGGCCTCGACCACGATCGCTTTGTTTACAGCGGGGGCATTTCGTTTCTCAACTTCACGCGCGGTCTCGACAATAACGACGAGTTTCGCGACACCAGTGGCCAGGGTCGAATCCTGTTTCGTTTGACACCGACAGCAACTCTAACGGGCCGCATTTACACAGCCTCGTCACGTCTTGATTTGAATAACAATCCCGAGGCCATCGGTAATCTGCCGGCCGGCATCATCGACGCGATTCCACTCTCACGAACCGAACAACGGCGCTTCGAGGCCGGCGTGCCGCCTTCACAATTGAACCTGGGCAACGCCACTTTCGTTCCCGACGCCAACGATCCGGACGCTCGGCGTGAAGCGAGCTTCTTCGATGGCGCAATCGTCTTCAATCAACGCCCGACGGAGAACTTTGGCTACACGATCAGTTACCAGGGCGCAGCCACTAACCGGAGTTCGATCAATGGACCGCTCGGCGTCGGCTTTCAGCCTTTCGGCGGCACTGCCCAATTCGATTTCGACGGACGAATTCACACCCTCAACGCACGCGTCGACGTGCTCGCCGGACGCATCAACTACATCACTGCCGGATACGAGTTCGAGAACGAGAACTTTAAGAACCCGTCGTTTCAACCCAACCCGGCTGACAACTCCGACGCCGACGTGACGCAACGAAGCCATGCACTCTTCGTGCAAGACCAACTGCGGTTCCTCGACGATCGCTTGCAAATCTCGGGCGCGTTTCGCTCGCAGTTCTTTCGCTTGCAGCAACCAGTGTTCACACCGGCGGCGTCCGCGCCATATACCGGAATCACTTTTCAGTCGCCTCCAACTGCTTACACCGGTGACGGCTCAGTTGCTTACACATTTCAATCATCGGGCACGAAGTTGCGTGGACATGTCGGCAACGGCTATCGAGCGCCGTCGCTGTTTGAACGCTTTGGTTCCGCTTTCGACAGCTTCTTTGGTTATACCGCGCTTGGCGATCCGCGGCTCAAGCCGGAGCAGTCGCTTGCCTTTGACGCCGGAATCGATCAGGAGTTCGCCGGTAGTCGCGTGAGAGTTTCGGCGACGTACTTCTACACGCAACTACGACGAATAATCATCTTCGACTTTTCAGGATTGATCGACTTTACCACCGATCCGTTTGGAAGGTTTGGCGGGTATCTCAACACGAATGGCGGCATCGCACGCGGCGCCGAAGTCGAGTTCAGAGCAACACCGACGAGAACACTCAACCTGCTCGCCGCTTACACGTTCACGAAGGCACAACAACGCACGCCACAGGTGCCGGGCACAATTCGTTCGCTCGTGATTCCCGACCACCAGTTCTCTTTTGTGGCCACGCAACGCATTGGCCGGCGCGTGCTCGTCAACTTTGATTTCTCAGCGTCGAGTAATTATATCGGCGCCGTCTTTGACTCGGGTACTTTCACCAGCCGCGGCTACCGTTTCGACGGACTCGCCAAAGCTGATTTAGGCGCGAGTTACTCGTTGCCACTTGGCGGTGACAAACGACAACTGCGTTTCTTTGGCTACGTCGACAACATTTTCAACGACGAATACTTCGAGAACGGCTTTCGCACGCCCGGCCGCACCGGCAGAGCAGGCGCGAGCTTTATCTTTTAGTCACAAAAAAGCACAAAACGAATTAAGAATGACGCCGGGCTTTCTTCTTATGTGCCTTATGTGCCTTTTTGTGACTGTCTCACGGTGAGACACTTATCAGCGATAGTGACTCACATATGACAAGCATCAGTCGCGTATGTTCATCAGCGCTCTGGCAAAATCGATTCGCGCCTGCACTGGGCCATCGATGCGCCCTCCAGTCTTGGCAATTTGATCAACGATCTTCGTGTTGCGCAACGTAGGACATTGCGCATGCACCAGGGCCGCTTCAGCGGCGACGAATGGCGAGGCCATCGACGTACCGCTCCACGTTCCATATCCGCCCGGCACAGTGCTCGTGATTCCCTGCCCCGGCGCGGCGACGCGGATCCACGAACCACGCGTTGAAAAAACCGCGAGTTGGTCTGCTGATGTCGATGCAGCTACAGCGATCAAGCCACCGACGCTTTCAGCCGCGGGATATTGCTCGACAAAATTTCCGCCATTACCAGCCGCCGCAACCACGACGAGATTGGGATTAGCAGCCGCTGGAAAATCGGTCGCGGTCGAAACGCCGCAAACTCTTTCCAGCACACTCTTCAACAAACGTGTGCGTCGCAACGTGCTGAGACTCAGGTTGATAACATCAGCGCCGTCGCGCGTCGCCGGATTGCCGTCCGGATCGACCGCGTACGCTAACGCCTCCGCCAAAACCCACGTATTTCCGAGACCTCGCGCATCAAGGACGCGTATGGGAATGATCTTCGCATCCGGTGCGGCCAGCGCGATCAAGCCTGCGACGTGGGTTCCATGTCCATATGGACCAACACCCGTACTCCCCACTTCACTCGGATCCGAATCCATGTCAACAAAGTCGAAACCAGGCAGCAAATGACCGGCGAGCGCGGGATGGGTAAGGTCGACGCCGGTGTCGAGCACAGCAATTCGTACCGGCAACCCATCAGTGCCGATGCCGCGATTGATTGTTTGAGCTTCGGCGAGATGGATTTTCTGTGGCGCCCACTGCGCAATGTAAGCTGACTCTGTGCCGACGCTCCAACCGTTTCCGACGCTCCAGCCGTTGCCACCCCCTTCGGGCGGTTTCGCGACGAAGTTCGGTTCGACAAAAACAACCCGCGAGTCCTGTTGAAGCTGACTGACGCGATTTTCAACGTCAGCACCGTCGATTATGCGCAAGCGGTAAATCGGTCGCGAACCAAACTGATCGAGGGGAGTGGGATCGAGTGCGTATTGCGTGGCGACACCGGCTAGGTCGATGCTGCTCGTCAGTTTCACCACGACTTCACCGGGGACGAAATCCTCATCCCCCGATAGAGCATGGACCGTGGAAACCGATCGACCGCCGACGAAAACGAGCACGGCGGCCAACAGCATAAACAGGGCGAACTTAATGCTTAAACGTCTCATAAGATAGACCACAAGTAGCCAGGAGTAGTTTCGGGGGATTTCCGCTTCGTCAGGACAGTCTCAGGTGCAAATGCAAAAATACCTTCAGTGTCTGACCTTTTTCGTCGAGTCAGCCGTGATCGGGAGCAAGGCTTGTGCCAGCTGCACGTATTTTACCAGTGTCCGACCAAAACAAAAGGAGACCAGAAGAAGGGGTGTGGTCTTTCCTTCAACATTTTTAGTTGAGCGGCGCGTAAACTGGCCGACAACGAGCGGCCATTCTTCGTTTCCTGGTAGAAGTCAACCATCATTTGATCGGTAGTTTCGTCGTCGACCGTCCACAAACTCAACAACACCGATCGCGCTCCAGCGGAGAAGAAACCGCGCGCGAGTCCAATCAACTCATCGCCCGGCTTCACCACATTCGCGCCGGTTTCACATGCGCTCAAAGTGACCAGGGCGTTATCGAGTTTCAGGTTGTACGCATCACGGACGGTAAACCAGCCATCGGATAGTTTCAGCGCTGAAAACAGCGGATTGTCGGAGCGGAACTGCCCGTGACAAGCCAGATGCAGAACATCGACGCGGGCTGAGTTTTCGCGCAAGGCTTCGCTCGTCGCCGGCTCGCCCACAAAGACAGTTGACTGCGGGAATACTTCGCGCAACGTCCGGATCTCGTCAGCGATTCTCGGTGTCTGTTCGTCCGAGACGCCCATCAGCAGCGCGCGTTCCAGGCGATGAGCGCCACGCTGCAAACACTGCTGAAAAATTGCGGCGCTCGGCGCGTAAGAGATCTCATACTCTTCGATGAGATATCGTTCGCCGTTGCGTAACGCGTGGAAAGGAAGATAGTGGAGGCTGCCATGCGGAACGATGACGAGTTTGCGCTGTTCCAGTCGGCCCAGGCCGCGCATCAACTGATCGTGCAACGAGCGCAGGTGAACGTTGATTTTCTCCGTTAACGCAGGCAGATGTCTGCGAATTGAACGGGCGCCAAAACGAAGCGTGTCGATCTGAAAACGCAACGCCTGCAAACTCTTATTGACCTCAGCAACCGAAGCGAGATTACGCGCGACGCGCACGTCGTCGCGAGTGACGATAAAGGCCAACAACTCATCACCCAAAGCGGTGTACTCGAGCAGCGCGTCGTCGTCACCGAGCTGGTTTTGCAGCTTGTCAACGGCAAACGATTGTGTTCGCAGTGCGGCCGCCTCTTGACGATGTTGAAGTTGACGCGTGATCTCGAGGATTTTGTTTTCGCGTTCGCGCAATTCGTGCTGCAACTCTTGACGCCGTGATCGATCGCCATTTAGCGGCTGGTTGATTTCCTTGTAGAGATAGTTCAACTCCGCGCGCAAATCGCTGATTTGCGTCAACCGGTTCGCCTCAAACTCGTCGCGCGGCTCGATCAGGTTTTCATGACCAGCGCCGAGACTGTCGACGAGCGTGCGCGAGCGAGCACTCTCGACGAGCGTTAACGCTTCCAACAAACGCTCGTCGTCGAGACAAATGCGCACCAGTTCGTAGTAAGGCACCAGCTTGTTTGCGAAGAATGCGGTCCTGAACTCTTCACCGGGAAGCGGCGCGCGTAGTTCTTCAGTGACGGCGATCGCGTTTCTAAAGTGTTGCTCCGCCTCGTCAGTTTCGCCTTGTGCAATCGCCACCAGTCCCAAACCGGTGTAACAGCGTTCGGTTAGTTGGGGTTGACCTTTAGCAATCGAATCACGAACCGCACTTTCGAAGATCTCGCGCGCTTCGTCGGTCCGGCCCAAAGTGCGGGCGATGTCGCCACGCAACCAGCGAGCGAGAAGTATCTGGTGCCACCCGCCAAATTCAGTCAGATCCGTTTCGGCGCGAACAACGAGATCGTAAGCCAGGTCATCATCACCGTGAGCGTGATGAAGCTGTGCTTCAGTCAAGCAAACAAGGGTTTCGCCGACTTTATTTCCTTCAGCCTTGTACAGTTCACCAGCTCGTTTCAGCGACGTGAGCGCCCGGTCGTCATTCCCGGCCAGCACCTCGGCGCGACCACACGACGCCAGCGCTCGTGCTTCGTCGGCACGTAACCCCAGCATGGCGAACGTTTCCGTCACACGGTCATATATTTTCCACGCCTCCGGCACCAGATTCAGCTCGAGATAAGCATCGGCGATCTCTCGCTCGGCCAGCGCGGACTGGTGTGGCATTCCCAAAAATTCGTAACGCCGGCGCGAGCGCTCGAGATAGTCGAGCGCCTGATCGTAGCGGCCACGCAACAACGCAAATGTGCCGATGTTGCCCTCGATCTCCGCCTGCGTCACCGGCACACCGGCACGCTCAGCCAACTCCGCCGCTTGCTCGTACAACGCCGCGGCAGATGAGAACTTGTGCAAAACAGCGTGAGTGTTAGCGAGGCAGTTGTCGATAGTGGCGAGTTGTTTCTCGTTGTCGACGGTAACAAAACGTTCGCGCGCGGAGGTCTGAAACTTCTCCGCTTCCAGATACTGATCGCGTCGAAAATAAAGATTGCCGATGTTGTGTTCGATCTTTCCGGCGGCGAGCAGATCGTCGTGTTCGAGAAACACTTCGCGCGCGCGTAACGCGCAGGCGATCGCTTCGTCGTAAAGACCGAGCATCGCCAGTGCGATTACCTTGCTGACTTCGGTTGCGGCAGCGACGTGAGGCTTACCAATCGTGAGAAATTCCTGACGGGC
>Ga0075433_10003865_pt1 | contig 11599 bp, 7 predicted proteins | sample RhiMethybrSRZTD2_FD_75299 | JGI IMG/M metagenome (GOLD analysis project Ga0075433, IMG submission 75299) | Populus rhizosphere microbial communities from Tennessee, USA - Rhizosphere MetaG P. TD hybrid SRZTD2 | ecosystem: Host-associated > Plants > Roots > Rhizosphere > Soil | place: USA... | reverse complement strand
GAGCGCCATCGGACCGGAACTCGCCACCCGCCGTCGACGAGCGTCGCCGCCGCCATCTGGCCCCTCGTGTCGACACCCGCGAGAAGGAGCGACGAGTCAGAGAGCCAAGACGCCCCGAGGACTGAGATGGCGGACCGTTCAGCGGACAGCGGCATAGGCCTCCTCGCTCGACAGGCCGCCCGCCAGCAGAGCGCCGTAGATTGCTCGCAGCTCGGCGACCTGGTCATCGAGCCTGTAGATCGCCGGGATGCCTCGGCGCAGCCGGTCCCATGTCGCCGGCTCCTGCACGGCCTCGCGAATGACCTCCGCAAGACTGGCGGGATCGCCGACGCGGAAGTGCAACCCGTTCACGCCCGGCGTCACCTTCTCGGCCATCCCTCCGACGTTGCTGCATATGACAGGCCTCTGGTTCAGGAAGGCCTCCTGGATGACGAGCGGCGAGTTCTCCCACCAGATCGACGGCACCACCACCCAGTCGATGTCGCGCATCAGGGCAGGTAGCTGCTCCGGGCGGTACTTCCCGACGAGGGTCACGGAATCGCGCGTCTCCTCGAGCAGCCGGGCGACGATTCGCTTGAACTCTCCGTCCTGCAGTTCGAGATTCGCGCCGTGGACCTTCAGAGTCGGACCCGCGGCAGCGGGTGCCGACTCGAGCTGAATGAGGCGCATCGCCTCGAGCAGGACGTCAACACCCTTGTATCCACTGAGCTGGCCGAAGAACGCCAGGCGGTTACGCGTTTGGCGACTCGGCTCAGCCCCGCGTCGGACCGGCATACGGCCGTAGTCCTGAAAGCGGATCTTGTGGCGTGGGATGCCCCACTCGACGTAACGCTCCAGCAGGAACCGGCTCGGAGCAAGAAACATATCCACGAGGCCGAACTGCGACTGGATGAACCGCTTGCGCAGGAAGAACGCTTGTGGCGTGATGTGCGGAAAGCACCCGTGACAGCGTGTCGGCGTCTCCTCTTCGCACAGCTCGTTGTTTGCGCTGCGGACCAACTGGCCGTCGCGTGCGCAGATGGGCAGGTACTCGTGGAGCGTGTAAAGGATCGCTGCGTTCGGCAACGTGTTCGCGACTTCGCGGATCAGGTCGTAGCCAAGGAACAGGGTGTGCTGGAAGTGGACGACGTCGGGTTTGATCGCGTGCAAGAACTCGCGGAAGTGCTTCGAGTAGAAGTCCTTCCCCGTCATCGTTCCGTTGAGGTAATCGAACGTGTAGCCGTCGGTGAACATGAAGTACTCGTTGGCGTGGCCGTTCACGGGCGCGAGGCAGGTCCCTTCGTGCACGCGTCCGGTGGGACCGACCGGCGGGCCTCCCTTCGTGAGCAAGACGGACTCCATGCCAGGGGTGGCCGACATCGCGCGGTGCAGCTCGAGCGCGTGCTGCTCGGCGCCTCCGGGCCGGATGCTCGGATGGTTGTGCGCGATGTACAGCACCCGCGTGCTCATCTGGCTCCGTGCGGCCGCAGCCTGAGGTCGTAGATCCGGCATACGTTGCGCTGATCTGTGACCAGCGCGTACGAGTTGTCGATGTGAGCCGATACGCGCCCCAGCGCCGCGAGCCACTCCAGGCTAGAAGCGGGGACGACGAGGAAGTCGGCGCCGCCATCCGCGATGTCGCGAAGGTTGTTGATCGCCTCGTCCTCATTGACGAGCGGCTCGTCGGTGTAGCGAAACGCGAACGCGGGCATCGGCGAGTTCGCCATGACGTCGCTTTCCTTCGAGGTGACGAACGCGACGGTGGCTCCTTCCGGGAGCAGCGCCTGGAGCAGCTCGACGAGCTGTCTCGTGGCCGGCGTCATGCCCCCAGCGTCGATTTTCGGCGCCGACACAATTACAGGCCGGGGTGCGAGCTCGAAGATCCACGCCGTCGCAGCGTCCTCGAGGATCGACCGGCCGTGTGCTCGCACGTGAGCGAACAGCTCGGGATAGTGCTCAAACCACCACGCCGATGTGACCGGGACCACCAGGTACCGAGCACCAAGACTTCGCTGAAAGTCCAGCCTGGCGATCGCGTCGTCGCTGTCCGCGGGATGGAAGCCCGCGTACTGTCCATCGAGCGCGCGGGGAAAGTGCCAGCCGGTCCGCTGGTCGAAGATCAGCAAGGCCGGGTCGCCCTTGCTCGCGACGAGCACCGTCGAGCCCGCGGGCACCACTGCCTCGACGGCTTGCCGGACCCGGCTGATGATCAGCTGGTATTCGTCAAACCGCGTCGCGGCCGTAAGCATCTGGCTCATGAGGCCGGCGCTCCGAGCCGGTAGATCACGCAGGCGTCCGAGTTGGCGACGGTGCCGCCCTGCTCCAGGTACGCACGCAGGCCGCCGTAGTAGTCCAGCCACCACAGCGCGGTCTGCGGGAAGACGACGAACTCCGCACCGGCGGCCCGCAGGCGCTCTAGACCCGCGATTGCTTCGGAAGAGTCGGCGGGGTGGTGGCCCGCGTACACGCCTCCTTCGACCTGCGGGAAGTGCGCGCCGGGGCGCCCGTCGAGTTCGAGCAGGTCGTCGTCTCCCTTGGACACGACCAGCACGCGCGAGCCGACAGGGATCGACATCCGGACGACGTCGCGAATCCCGGCGACCGTCTCCAGGTATCGCGCTGACGAGCGGCGAGCGTGCTGGCGCCACGGGATCCCCCACTTCTGCTCGAAGCGGCGGCGGTTGGTCTCGAACAAGCTCGCATGCTGACCGGTCGGAACCAGGGCACCCAGCGAGCCTTCACCGAAGTGGTGGACGAGCACGTCCTCCGCGAAAGCGACCCGGTAACCGGCCCGGCGGACGCGAAGCGAGTAGTCGTCGTCCTCGAACAGGGCGACCTCGAACCGCTCGTCGAGCGGACCCACGGCCTCGTAAACGTCGCGGCGCAGCGCGACGCAGAACATGGTGAGCACCGGCAGGTCGACCGGACGGCCGGGGTGAGTCAACGCACGCTTCTCGGCCGCCAAGGCGAGCTCGGCGTAGGTCCGGTACGTCACATCGATCTCGGCTTCCGTCGCCGCCTGATTGCTGACCGGGCCGAGAAGGCCGATGGAGGTGTCCTCGAGGTGCCTCACAAGGCGGCTCAGCGATCGCCGGGGCAGGATCGTGTCGTTGTTGAGCACGACCAGCGTGTCGCCGGTCGCCGCCGCGAGCCCATGGTTGACAGCGGCGGCGAAGCCTGCGTTGCACCCGTGTGCGATGAGCCGCACGCGCGAATCTCGTTCTTGCAGCCGCTCGATGTAATCGACGGTGCGGTCGCTCGACCCGTTGTCGACGACGATAAGCTCGAGTCGAGGCACATCGAGGCTCGCGAGGAGGCTCTCGACACACATCCGCGAGAACGCGAGGCCGTTGTGAGTGACAACGACCAGGCTCACCGCGGGCCGTTCGCCGGGCGATGACAATGAGACCGGCAGCGGCGCAGCGAGTACTGCCGCCACGGTCGCGGGTGGCAGCTTCGTCGGCCTGCGCGAGAGCGGCGTGAGGACAATTCCGGGCGGTGTTCGCGGCAGACCGACCCGTTCGAGCAGGCTGCCCAGCACACGCTCGGCGTCGAAGTGCTCACGGGCGATCTCGGTCGCGGCGCGCGAGTGGCGTGGATAGTCCGAGTCGATCTCCTCTACAGCCCCGACGGCCTCGTCCAGCGTCGAGAACGCAAACAGCCCCTCGCCGGTCGGCAGCACCTCGCCAAACCCGGTGTCCTGGGTGATGACCGGCCGGCCTGCGGCGAGGTAGGTCGCGCTCCTGTCGCTGAACCAGCCTGTGTGCAGGCGCACGTTCTGGTCCTTGGCGACTGTGAACTCGCCTCGCGATTCGCGGATGTAGTTGCGGTAGACGTCCGTGTCCTGAGAAAGAGGCAGCGCCTCGCGGACGGTCCATCCGTGCTGCTCGAGCTCCCTGCGCTCGGCACCTTCGCATCCCGCCAGCGCGAGCTCGAACCCGGCGCCGGTGCGTGCGGGAAGGTCCAGGAACTTCAAGAACTCGAGGTGCTTGCTCCAGCTGTAGGTCACGCCCCCGAGACGGATCTCGCGCCAGAGCTGCTTCCAGTTGCCGATGGTTGTGAACCTGTCGCCGGGTGGCTGGTCGAGTCCGCGCCAGAAGTCGAGCACGACCGGCTGGCGAGTCGGCTGAAACGCGAACTGGTCGTTGACCGGAAGCCGGCACCCAGGACGGCCGTAGTTCTCGCCGAACGTGAAGAACGCGCAGTGCGGCCGCAGGTAGTCGATTGTTGACCGCACGGCTGCGGCCAGCTGAATCTCAACCTCGACCGGATCCGTCTCGAGGTAGACGAGCCGGTCGGTGGCGCAGTGCTCGGCACGGGGCTCGGTTCCGCCGTGCAGGTTGATGATCAGCGCGGCCGATCGGTACAGGTCGGCCAGCTGCGCCTCGCTCATGCCGTAGCACCGGCCGTCGAGATGCAGCGCGTGGTATGCCCAGCGATCGCCAAAGCCGTAGGGCGTCAGGGCGCCCGCGATGAACGCGGCCGCCCGCGCGGAGCTGTCGTCCTCAGCCGTCTCCATGAGCATGGACGGCGTGCGAGCGTGCGCCTCGACGTAGTAGGTCTCGTAGCCGAGGCGCTCGAAACCGACGAGGTAATGCAGCGTCTGCCAGATCACGCCGGCGACCGGGATCTTGGTCATCATTCCAAGCACCACGATCCGGGGCCTGTTCATCGCCCCGCGGCTTCCTTCGCTGTCACGACCCCGAGGTCCGTCGCCAGATCCTCGAGGTCGAGCAGCGCCTCGGAGAACGCGGCCGCGACCTTCGGCTCACCCAGGGGATCCTTCGAGCGAAGCGCCGACAGGACGCGCGAGGCGTCGGGACATCCGTCCGCAAGCATCGGTTCGACGGACTGGACGAGGAGCGCGGCCGCGTGTGCCAGCGCCTCTTCGCTTACGGTGCCGTTGAGCCGCCGAGCAAGCGCGCGCTGGACATTGGGTACGAGCGGCCTTGGGTGGCCGCGAGGGCTACCGTTCGTTCGCGACGACGTGATCACGCGTCGGGATAGTCCGTCGACCACCTGGCTGCCGATCTGGACGTCGTAGAGCTGGCGGTAGAGGCCGCGCTGGGCAAGCAGCTCGGCGTGCGTGCCGCGCTCGACTAGGCGGCCCCCGTCGATGACGAGGATGACGTCGGCGTGACGGATTGTCGATAGGCGATGGGCGATCACGAAGGTGGTCCGGTTCGTCGACAGACGGTCGAGAGCGTCGAGGATCACAGACTCGGTCTTCGAGTCGATCGAGGACGTCGGCTCGTCGAGGATGAGGATCGGCGCGTCCTTCAGGAATGCGCGGGCGACACAGATGCGCTGCCGCTCCCCGACCGAAAGCTGCGCGCCGCCCTCGCCGAGCTCGGTGCCGTAGCCTTTCGGCAGCCGCTCGATGAACTCATGCGCGTTCGCATTCTTCGCGGCCTCGACGACTTCCTCGATTGTCGAATTCAGCCGGCCGTAGCGGATGTTGTCCAGCACAGGCCCGGAAAAGAGCTCAGGGTCCTGGAGGACGACGCTGACCTGCTCGCGGAGCGAGCGCAGGCGGACGCCGCGGACGTCGATCCCATCGACGAGCACCCGCCCCGACGCTGGATCGTGGAAACGTTTGATGAGGCTGACGAGCGTCGTCTTCCCCGCCCCGGTCGGTCCGACGATCGCCACACGCTGCCCCGGCTCGACCGAGAAGGTGATGTCGCGGAGCGTGCCGGTCCTGCTGACGTAGTCGAAGTCGACGTGCTCGAACGCGACAGCGCCCCGCACGCTTTCGAGCAGCACTGCATCGGGCGCGTCGACGATGTCGGGCTTCTCGTCGAGGAGCATGAAGGCGCCCTGCAGGTTCACCAACTGGTTCTGCATCGCGCCGACTGTCGAGCTGACTGTCTCCAGCGGCGAGTAGACGGCGGCGATGTAGGAAAGGAAGACGAGCAGCTCGCCAATCGTCAGCTCCCCGTTCAGAACGTGATAGGCGCCGACGCCAAGCACAAGCGCCGTTCCGACCGCGGTCCAGGTGTTGACGACGAGCGAGAACACTGTCTGCCGAACCGTCAAATTCACACGTGCGTTCGCGGCGGTGAGGCCTTGCGTGCGGAAGCGGCGGAACTCGTACGTCTCGCGGGCAAATGCAGCGATGACTCGTAACATCGCCATGGCCTCGAAGACAATCGAGAGCGTCTGCCACTCGAGGCCGCGCACCTTCTGGATCCGCGGCACGATGCGCGCGTTGTAGACGCCGACCGAGTAATAGATGACGGGCACGACTGTCAGCGCGATGAGTGCGAGAACAGGGTCGAGCGTGAACGCAATCACGAACATTCCGACGAGCGTGAGCAGGCTCTGCGCGAGTGGCGGGATGCCGATGAGAAGGTCACCCGCCTGGTCGGGCAGAAAGTTGAGCTGGCTCATCAACCTGCCTGTCGGCGTCGAGTCGTGATAGCTGACCGAGAGCCGCTGCGCGTGCTCGAACAGGTCGCTTCGAAAATCGAGCACGAGCCGCTGGTGCACCTTCGTGTTGACGTACTCGTGGAAGACGCTCATCACGTTGCGTCCCGCGACCAGCAGCAGGCCGGCCAGAGCCGCAAACACGAGCAGGGTCACGCGATCGTGGTGTCCGATCACACTCTCGACTGCGGCAGGGATCGGACGAGTGCCGAGCACCGTGTCGACCATGAACGCGAGCGGCCACGGATCCGCGAGCCCGATCACGATGCCGACCACGCTCAGGGACAGCGAGACCACGACCAATCGGCGATAAGGCCGCAGGTAAGGGAAGAGCCGAGGGATCAGCCGCCACAGCGCCCACGCTCCGCGTGTCATCGGTCCCCACCGCCCGAGGTCAGAACCCGGCGCAGGCCCGGGCCGGTCCGCCACGCGCCCAGCGCCACGTTGACAAGGCAGACCCCGCCGATCGCAAGCGCGATCCAGGCGTTGCTCAAAGACGCGATCCCGACGATCGCGACGGAGACCAGCGCCGGCTGCCAGCGCAGGTAGCGCCGCATCCTCAGCTGCACCCAGCCGGGCGGGTGGGCGCTGGTCACCAGCTCGGCGCCGACGAGCGCGCTCGCCATCACCTGCGCGTCGTACGGCTCCCAGCCGGTCGGTGGCACCACCCTCATCCCCGCCCGGCGCAGCAGCTGCACGATGTTCTCGGCGATCTCAGGCCGAGGCCGGTTCTCCGGCATCAGGAACACGCCGCGGCCCAGGTGCTGGACCGGCCCGGCGATCGGGCGCGACGGGATCGCGTTGCGCCTCGCCAGGGCTCGGTTGCGCGCCCGCCCCCACGCGCGCGCGACCGGTTGAAGGAGGTGCAGAAGTGTGAGGTCGAGCCGGTAGCGAGCCGCCTGCCGGCGCGCGTGCAGCGGCACATCGATGCGCGCGAAGTCGGAGATGGCCATCGCCAGCAGGAAGGCCACCCCGAGGAGCGGAACCACCAGGAGCTCGCGCGAGAGGACGACCAGCGGCGCGCACATGATGGCCATCGCCGCGACGGGCACCCCGAGCTGGTGCGCCACATCGCGCAGGTCGCCGCCCGCGCGATAGATCGACTGATACGGCGCCGCGCCGTAGAGGCCGCGGTAGATGCGCTGTCGCCAGGACCGGAACGGCGCCGCCGAGTAGATCCGGCCGCGCCACCGCGCCGAGCCGACGAACGAGAAGCGATCCGGGTGCCTCGCCTGGACGAGCGCCTCACTCGCGCCGTAGCCGCGTTGCTGCCTGAGGTAGGCGGCGACCGCGGACCGCGGATGGTGCCACACGAACGCCGCCGGGTGAAAGGCGATCTGCCAGTCGCGGTCGAGCACCCGCCAGCAGAGATCGACGTCATCGCCCGCCACGGTGTAGATCGGATCGAAGCCGCCGAGCTCCTCCAGGACCTCGCGACGAAACGCCATGTTGCATCCCGGCACGTGCTCGGCGCGGTCGTCGGACAGGAGCACGTGGATCGGCCCGCCGGGCGCCGAGGCGATCTGCCGCGCCCGCGTCCCGTCGCCGGCCGGGCATTCGTTGGGCCCGCCGACTCCGGCGACCTCCGCCTTGTCAAAACCCAGCGCGAGGTAGTACGGCCAATCGGCTGTCGGGTAGGCGTCGCTGTCGAGAAAAGCGACGATCTCTCCGGATGTGGCGCGGAGCCCTTCGTTGCGCGCCGTGCCCAGCCCTGCGTGATCGATGGTCAGGAGCCGAGCCCGCCGGTGCCGGCGCACGATGTCGGGCGTGGCGTCGCTCGAACCATCGTCGACGACGACGATCTCGAGGCCCGGGTAGTCGAGAGCGCACGCATTCTCCAGGCACTCGTCGAGCGTCGCCGCAGCGTTGTACGCGCAGATCACGACGCTCATCGACGGCCACTCCGTACTGAGGTCTCGCACCTCGCGCCGGTTCCAGCGCATGGCCACGTCGAGAGACGGCTTCGGCGAGCGGTCGCGGTGCGTGATCCCGAAGTGCCAGTCCTCGATCGGGCGCCCCGCCACGGTCCAGGCGTCGGTCCACGAGAAGACGCAGCAGCCCGCGACCCCCCGCTCCATCGCGACCTCGAGCTGCCAGTCGAGAACCTCCGCCTGCCGTCGCTCGCCCTCGCGGTCGCCGCCGGTGTCGAGCCCTATCTCTCCGAGGACCAAGGGACGCGCACCCGCCGCGTGCTGGAGCTTCGTCAGGTAGCGATGGAACGCTTGCTTCGACTCCAGGAAGACGTTGAAGGTGACAAAGTCGGAGTCGTCGCCATGCAGGTACTCGGCGGTCGGGTAGTTCGCATAGGTGACAAGCCTTCGCGGGTCGATGTCGTGGATCAGCGCGCAGAGCTCTGACACGAGCTCGCTCACCGGCCTGGTGCCGACCCAGCGGATCACGTCGGCCGGCACCTCGTTGCCGACCGAGATGCCGAAGATCACGGGGTCGCCGGCAACCTTGCGCGCAAAGCTCGCCGCCGCATTGCGTGCCTCACGTCGCACGGAGAGGACGTCGGCGTTACGGCGACCGACGAGATATCTCCAGTCCTGGTAGTCGATGCCCGCGAGGATCCGAAGACCGAAGTCGCGCGCCGCGTCGAGCATGTCTTGTGGTGGTGGCGTGTACGTGCGGACGACGTTGAATCCCGCGGCCGCGATCGCGCGCATGTCCGCGCGCAGTTGCCGTGTCTCTGGGAACAGCGCTCCGTCCGCTCGTTTGGCGAAGGTGCCGTACGTGACCCCGCGAAACGCAAATCGTTGGCCCGCAGCCTTGAACTGCTTGCCGTCGACCTCGATGTGTGTCAGCGGATGAGTCGCGATCGACAACTGCGAGCGCATGTCCCAGCGGTCGAATTCCTCTCTCGCCGCCGCCGTCTCTAAAGCCAAGGCGTGTGGCCTACCCCCAAAAAACGAAACGCCAACAGAAATCAGTTGGCGTTGCTGCTTGAAATACCTGCCCCTGAAGGGCTGCCCGCCAGAAACACCCGCGACTTCAATCGCTCATGGGTGCGACTCGGTTGTCGCATGCGTTAAGCAACGGAGAACAACTGGGGAATTTGCACTTCGTCGGCGAGAAAAACTCGATGCCTGATGGCACCGCCAAGACGTGTGGCTTGGATTTCTCCTAGTGGGTCCTTGTCTTTTGTGGACTAATCAGCACACCCATTACAAGTGGTGCGCCGGGTGAACCCAAGACATGTCGGGCCTCTTCGGTCAACGAAAAATCTGCGTCGGGAGCTCTGCGAGCGACCATCAGATGCATCCCGAGCAACGAAGCCGTGCGAAACGTCAACGCCGGACGAAAGCCCGACGGTCGCACGGCCTTCTCCGCGGGAATGTCGACGCTGCCGATCCACAGGCGCCTGTATCCCTCGCTGCGCGCGACGCCCGTGATGCCGCCCAGAATGGCGCGGAAGATGCCCTTGCGGCGGTGCTCGGCGATCGTGGCGCAGTTCCAGATGTAGCCCTCGCCGGCTCGGGGGGAGATGTTCAGCTGCAGCTCGCCGATCCACTCGGACGCGCTGGACAGCCATCCGTAGCCCGCGATCGCTCCGTCGATGACAACTGCAAAACATCGACATCCCCGCGCCAAGCGCGGCCTGACGAGCGACGCCTCTTGACCCATCGCGGATTCGATCAACGCCGCGCGATCGGGCCTGATCTCCTCGACGGGAGAAGAAAGCGGCGGACCCGATGCGGTCAGGTCCGCCGCCCAGAGCGTGCTGCGAAGAATCAGAAGCGGAAGTGCAGCTTTCTGATCGTGTTGATGACGTCCTCGTCGCCGCTTGCCGAGCCGCCCGGGAAGCGCTGGAAGAACGTCAGCACGGCGTCGGCCGCGTTGTTGAAGTGGATGAGGGCGTCGCAGCCCTCGAAATTGCCGCTCTCCGGCTCGGACGACCACTTGCCGTCCTTCACCGTCGCGCGCCACTTGCCGCCCCACGGGCCGTCGACCTGGATCCCGTACGTGAAGTCCTTGCCCTTGGCGATCGGCTCATCGACCGTGTACATCCAGAAGATGAACGCGAAGGGCAGGATCAGGCCGGCCGAGTCCTCGGGAATGGTCGCGAGCTTGTTGCCGAGCCCGTACTCGATGTCGTACGGGTGCACGCCGTAGTCCATGATCTGGAACGTGCCGTAAAAGCCGGCCGGCACCGGACCCGCGAACGGGTGATAGATGAGAAAGCTTTCCCATTCCTTCGGTGTCAGCTCGCTCAGCAGCCCATCGAGCTTTTCCGCGTCCTTCTTGAAGCGGTCGAGCGCCTCTTCGCGCGAAAGCTTGCGAAACTCGAGCGCGTGGTCGTTGAGGGTCTCGCCCATGACCGGAAGACCGAGGGCAGTCCCATCCTTTCCGGCGCGGGCCGCGTCCCAGTTCTTGAAATATCCCTCCATCACATCGATCATGTGGCCGACCAGGTCGCGCGTCTCCCAGCCGGTGCATCGCGTGTCGACGTTCCAGTTCTTCGGATCCGACACCATGCGCGTGAAGTTCTCGCGGTCCCGACGCAAGACCTTCATGACCGTGTCCTTGCCTTCCGCCGACATCGGGTTGACGGGCGTGATCACTGCTGTGCTCATAGGCTCCTTGCCCCTCCAGACCAATTGACCACGACTAATGGGCGCCGGTCGTCGCCGTGGTCGGGACGACGAAGGGCGTCAGTATCTCGTCAAGGCGCTCCCTGCGCACCTGGAACCAGGGCGGGAGGCTGAGTCCGGAACCGAGCTTGTCGGGCGACTCGTCGACCGTGAAGCCGGGGCCGTCGGTGGCGATCTCGAACAGCACGCCGCCAGGCTCGCGGTAGTAGATCGACTTGAAGTACCAGCGGTCGATGACCGGTGTGACGCTGCGCCCGGCCGCGAGCAAGAGGTCGCGCCAGGCGACCTGCGTCTCGGCGTCCTGGGTTCGCCACGCAACGTGGTGGACGGTGCCGATCGACTCCTCGCCCGCAGGTCCTTCCGGCGACTCGACGAGGTCGAGCACGGCGTGCGGTCCGCCGGCACCGGTCTCGAACCGGGTGCGGCTGCCGTCCTGCGCGGTCCTGCGGAAGCCCATCGTCGTCTCGAGGAGGCTGGTCGTGGCCGCGCCCTCGGCGACGGTCAACGCGACGGAGTGGAACCCGCGGATCTGGTGCTCCTTGCCGACCGGCGAATCGGGCCACGGGTGCCAGCGCTCGTCCGACGATCTGCCGACCAGC
>Ga0075433_10003860_pt1 | contig 11603 bp, 10 predicted proteins | sample RhiMethybrSRZTD2_FD_75299 | JGI IMG/M metagenome (GOLD analysis project Ga0075433, IMG submission 75299) | Populus rhizosphere microbial communities from Tennessee, USA - Rhizosphere MetaG P. TD hybrid SRZTD2 | ecosystem: Host-associated > Plants > Roots > Rhizosphere > Soil | place: USA... | reverse complement strand
CCCGATCGACGTCGAGGAAGGCCTGGAGCCGGGGGTGCCGCTGCCGGTCGCCAACATCCACGCACCGCGAATGGGCGACGCGATCGGGCTCGCGGCTGGGCCGGAGTGGGCTGCACGGGAATACGCGGACCGGCTGCGCGATGCCGGGTTGCCCGCGTCCGACGACGGCTTCCCGATCCTCGACATCGTGCTCGTCGGGGTCGGGCCGGATGGCCACGTCATGTCGGTCTTCCCGAGGTCGGCACTGTTCGACTCGGAGGCGTGGGTGTCGGCCGTGCCCGCGCCCACCCATATCGAGCCCCACGTGGCGCGGATCTCGCTCCATCCGCGGATGCTCGAGGTGGCGCGGCTGCCGATCGTCGTCGCCCACGGCGCCGGCAAGGCCGCGGCGCTCGCGTCCGTCCTCGGCGACGAGCGCGACGTCCGCCGCTGGCCGGCGCAGCTGGCGCGGCGTGAGGGCGCGATCTGGTTCCTCGATCGGGCGGCCGCGGCCGAGCTCCCGTCCACCATCGGCGGGTGAGCGCGCCTCCGAACCCCTTCGACGACGAGCCGCGCGTCGTTCGATCCCCGACCGATGGCGTCGAGCTCGCCGTCTTCGAGGTCCGCCCCGAAGGCGCCAGGGCGACAGCGGGCCATCCGCCACTGCTCCTGGTCCACGGCGCAACCGCCGATCACACGACGTGGCGAACCGTCGGGCCAGCCTTCGCCACGTCGCGCCGCGTCTTCGCGATCGACCGCCGTGGCCGGGGCGCCTCTGGCGATGCCTCCGAGTACGCGATCGAGCGCGAGTACGACGACGTCGCCGCCGTGGCGGATGCCCTGGCCGGGGAGGACGGCACCGGCACGGCGGACATCGCCGGCCACTCGTACGGCGGCCGCTGCGCCCTCGGTGCGAGCCTGCTCACGCCATCGATCCGCCGGATCGTCGTGTACGAAGGCGCGCCGGTCCCGGCGGGCATGTCCTACCGACCCGCGGGCCTCGTCGAGGCCGTCCGGTCCGCGCTCGCGCGCGGCGCAAACGAGGAAGCGCTGAGCACATTCCTCGCCGGCATCGTCGGGATGTCCGACGCGGAGCTGGACGCGTACCGGGCCAACCCCGTCTGGCCGGCGCGAGTCGCTGCCGCGCACACGATCCTGCGCGAGGTCGAGGCGGAGGCGAGCACGGGCGCCTCGCTGGAGAACCTGGGCCTGGTCACCGTGCCCGTGCTGCTGCTCCTCGGCTCGGTCAGCCGATCGCCGTTCCGGATCGGGACGGACGCGCTCGCCGCGCGCCTCGCGAGCGCGCAGGTCCGCGTCATCGACGGCGCCGCGCACGCCGCGCACCACACCCATGCAAGCGAGTTCGTGGCCGCGGTGGAGGCCTTCCTCGACCCGCCCTGACGTATCCTCCGATGGGAGGCAGAGCGTGGCGATCACGACCGAACCCGTCGAGCATCTCCGAACGACGATCCGGGGCGAGGTGCACGTGCCCGGCGAACCGGCCTACGACGAGCGGCGGCTGACGTTCAACGCGATGCTCGATCGCCGGCCCCGCGTGATCGTCCGGCCACTCGATACCGATGACGTCGTGGCTGCCGTCCGGTGGGCCGTCGCGAACGACCTCCCGATCTCTGTGCGCGGCGGCGGTCACAACGTCGCCGGACACGCCGTTGGCAACGACGCATTGATGGTCGACATGGGCACGATGCGCTCGGTCAGCGTCGACCCGGTCCGAAAGGTCGCGGAGGCGGGCGGCGGCGCCCTGCTCGAAGACCTCGACCGCGCGACCATCGCTCACGACCTCGCGGCGCCTTCCGGGACGTACATCGACACGGGCGTCGCCGGGCTGACGCTCACCGGCGGGATCGGCTACCTCCTGGGCGCCGCGGGCTTTGCGTGCGACGCCCTCGTCGGCGCCGAGCTGGTGACGGCGAACGGCGACGTCATCCAGGTCGACGAGCGGAGTGACCCCGACCTCCTCTGGGCGCTGCGCGGCGGGGGCGGCAACTTCGGCGTCGTGACGAAGCTGCGGCATGCCCTCATCCCGGTTCGCAACCCCTACGGGGGTCGGCTTCGATTCGAAGGCGATTCGGTCGCCACGGCACTGCGCCTGCTGTTCGAGCTCCAGGGCGAGGCGGCGAGCGACCAGCTCACGCTGCAGTCGTACCTCGGCGTCGATCCCGAGCGCGGTCCGGTCATGAGCATCCTCGGGCTGTGGATCGGGGAGCCCGAGCTTGGGCCGCGAGTCTTCGCCCCGCTTCGCGCCATCGGCGGCGCCTATTTCGACAGCCTCGGTCCGTACCCGTACCTCGACATGCAGGTGATCTTCGAGCGGATGGGTCCGGGCTATCGAAACTACTGGAAGGGTCACTTCGTCCGCGATGTCGGGCCGGCGGTGCAGGCGGTGATCCTCGACGCCGCCGCCTCGGGCGTCGCCCACAGCGGGCTGCTGGTGGAGCCGATCCACGGCGTGGCCCATCGGCTCCCCGACGATCACGCGGCATTCGGCAGCCGGCGGGCGCTCGCCAACGTGTCCGCGATCGGCATCTGGGAGGACCCGGCCGACGACGCGGCCGCGATCGCCTGGGCGCGCGAGACGACGAGCGCGCTCGAGCCGTTCTCGCTTCGCGGCGGCGGCTACCTCAACTACGCGCCGGAGGACGAGCCCGCGCATCGGGTGGAGCAGGCCTTCGGCGCCGAGTCCTTCGCGCGGCTGCGCGCAGTCAAGCGGCGCGTCGACCCGGAGAACCGCTTCCGCTTCAACGCGAACATCCCGCCCGCCTGAGCGGACCACTTGAGGCCTGGTCCTATGCTGTCGCGGTACCCAGGAGGAGGGTGGCGTGGAGTCGTCGACGGGTCCCGGCTCGAGTGAGGCCATGGCGCCGCGCAGCTGTGCCTGGTGCGGCACGCCGGAGGCCTCGCCCGAGGCGTCGACATGCGGCAGCTGCGGCGCGGCGCTGGCGCAGCGCGATTCGATCGGCGACCTCGCGATACCCGGGCTGACGTCGGTCGACGCGGCGCTCCAGGACTACGACAAGCGGCCGCTGCACCTGCGCGGTCCGAGCCCGAGCCAGGGCGCCGCACCCGCCCTCATCGTGGGCGCGATGGCCGGCGGCCCGATCGGGCTCGCGGCGATCGGTGGGGTCGCGGCTGTTGCCGCCGCCGAGTACCTGGGCACACGCAGGGGCGGCAGCGGCTCGCTCGAGGAGGTCGGCAAGCCCAGCGAGGTGGCGCTCCAGGCGCTCGAGCACCTCGCTGATGGGAGCCTTCCGACGAACGGCGAGTCGACGGCAACGACGATCGCGGGCGTCGACCCGGCTGCCGAAGACAATGGTCGATCGATCTGGCGGGACCTGCCCGCGACACCGGCGTTCGAGGCCCGGGCGGATGCGGAGCACGACGAGGAGGGACCTGGCGATGGCCGCTGACGGCAAGATGGAGGCGCTGCACTCGGTGCCGCTGTTCAGCGACCTGCGTCCGCGCGACCTCGAACAGGTGGCGCAGCTCGCCGACGAGGTCGACCTGCCCGCCGGCCATGTGCTCATGCGCCAGGGCGATAACGGATCGCAGATGTTCATCATCCTGTCCGGCGAGGCCCGGGTCGAGCGGAACGGGCGTGAGCTGGCCGTGCTGGGCCCGGGTTCGGTGCTCGGCGAGATGGCGATCGTGGCCGAAGGCCCCCGTGTCGCAACGGCGACGCTGACCAAGCCCTCGCATCTGTTCGTGGTCGCCCATCACGACTTTCACACGCTGATGGAGGACCATGCGAGCGTCCGAGACTGCGTGCTGAACGAAGTGGCCCGTCGCCTCCGTGAGCTGGAGCCGGACAAGGCCTGATCGGTCGCGGGCGCCCCGGCGCGCGTTCGCGGCAGGCCCTTCGCGGCCGTCCGGCGGGACCGCGGCTACCATCCCGGCATGAGCCCAGCCATGACCGACGAGCGGTCGTACTCCCCCGGCCTCGAGGGGGTGATCGCGGCCGAAACGGGCCTCGGCTACGTCGACGGCGAGCACGGCCGGCTGCTCTACCGCGGGTACCGGATCGGCGATCTCGTGGAGCGCGGCACGTATCCCGCCGTCGCCAACCTGCTGTGGACCGGCGAGTGGGATCCGTCGCATCGGCTCCCGACCGCCGAGCTCCCCGGCGCCGTGCTGGACACGCTGCGGGCGCTGCCGACCTCAGCCAAGCCCATGGACGCGCTGCGGACGGCCGTCTCGGCGTGGGGCGCGACCCAGGCGCTCGCGTGGCCGCCGACGCCCGAGCACGCCCGCGCCCTCACCGCGTTCTCGCCGTCTGCCCTCGCCGCGTTCGCGCGACTCCGCGACGGCAAGGACCCGATCGACCCGGACCCGAGCCTGAACCTGGTCGAGGGCTTTCTCTACCAGCTCAAGGGCACGAAGCCGGACCCGGGCACGGCGCGTGCCCTCGACGCGTACTTCATCGTCGGCGCCGAGCACGGGCTCAACGCCTCGACCTTCACCGCCCGCGTCATCACCTCGACCCGGAGTGACCTCGCCTCGGCTGTGGCCGGGGCGATCGGCGCGCTCAAGGGCCCGCTCCATGGCGGCGCGCCATCGGAGGTCGTCGAGCAGATCCACCAGGTCGGCTCGCCCGAGCGGGCCGAGCAGTGGGTCAACGAGACGCTCGACAAGGGCGAGCGGCTGATGGGCTTCGGCCATCGCGTCTACCGCGCATACGACCCCCGGGCCGCGGCCCTGCGCAAGGTTGCGGAGTCCATGGAGCACCCGCCGGAGTGGCTGGCGCTCGCCACCGCCGTCGAGGATGTCGCCCTGCGGGTCCTCGAGAAGCGTCATCCGGAGCGGGCGCTCAAGACCAACGTCGAGTTCTACGCCGCGCCGGTGCTGATGGGTGTCGGGCTCACCCCGGACCTGTTCCCCGCGGCCTTCGCCCTCGCCCGCCACGCTGGCTGGACCGCCCACGTCATCGAGCAGGCCGCCGACAACCGGCTGATCCGACCCGACGCGCGCTACATCGGCCCCGCGGAGCGCGACCTCCCGGCCTAGGCGGCGCGCTGCCCGACTTCCATCCGGCTGTGAGACCCGGCCGCTCCTGCGAGATCCGGTGGGTGCTCGCGGGACGTAGACTGCGGCTGGAGGTGAGGTGATGCTGGCCCGCCTGCTCGTGCGCGTGATGGACGCCCAGGGCGTCTGGACGAAGCCCCTCGGGGACCTTGCCCATCGATTCCTGTTCTGGCTCTTCCAGGGCGTCCCGGCACTCCGGGATCTGCTCGTCGGCCGCTGGCTCGGTCATCCGCTCCACGCGGTCCTGACCGATGCTCCGATCGGGATCCTGTTCCTGGTCATCGTCTTCGACGTGCTCGGCAACCAGGGCGCCGCGACGGTGACGCTGGCGGTGGGCGTCCTGACGATGCTTGCCGCCGCCCTCGCGGGGTTCGCCGACTACGCGGACACGGACGGCAAGGCGCGCGAGCGCGCGACGCTCCATTCGTCATTGATGGTGGTCGCCCTCGTCATCTACCTGCTCTCGCTGGCGCTGCGGCTCGGCACCGCGCCCGCCGCCTCGACCGGCGGGGCCTGGCTGTCCATCCTGGGGTTCCTGGTCCTGTCCGCGGGCGCGTACGTCGGCGGTGACGTCGTCTACGTGCTCGGCAACATGGTCAGTCGCCACGCGTTCCGTGGCGCCGGCACCAAGTGGATCGCGCTCGAGCCGGCGGAGACGGACGGCAACGGCGGCATCCCGGAAGGGAAGCTCGTGAAGGCGAAGCTGGGCCTCAACCAGCTTGTCCTCGTGCGCCAGGGCGAGACGATCCTCGCCCTGCACGACACGTGCGCCCACGCCGGTGGCCCGCTCAACGAGGGCAAGCTGATCGACGGCAACCTCGTCGAGTGCCCGTGGCACTACTCGCGCTACCGCCTGTCGGACGGGCTGGTGGTCCAGGGTCCGTCGGTGTATGACCAGCCGGCCTACGAGGTCCGCCCGCGCGAGGGCGGTGGCTGGGAGGCGCGGCGGAGCTCGTAGCCCGCACACTCCCCGGCGATGGTCATCGAGCTGCCCGAGCCGTGCCTCGTCGTGCTCGTCGGCGCGGCGGGCGCCGGCAAGAGCACGCTCGCGGCGCGCCTCTTCGCACCAGAGGACGTGCTGTCATCGGACGCGCACCGGGCCCTGCTGACAGGCGATGCCGCCAATCAGGCCGTGACCAGGCGGGCGTTCGCGATCCTCCACCGGCGCCTCGCCCAGCGCATGGCCGAGGGCCGGACGACCGTGGTCGACGCGACGAGCGTGACGTCGTTTGCACGCCGCTCGCTCACCCGTCGCGCCGCCGCGCACGGCATCCCCGCGATCGCGATCGTGATCGATCTCGCACCGACGCTCGTGCTCGCCCGCAACGCCACCCGGCCGGGTCGGATCGTGCCCGAGGCGGCGGTGCGGCGCCAGCTCGCCGACCTCGGGCGGTCGCTGCGCCGGGATGCCTTCGCGACCGACGGCTTCGCCGCGGTCCACCACTTGCGAACCGCCGCCGAGCTCGACGGCCTGGACATCGCGCGCTAGGTCGCCGACCCACCGGCGATGAGCGCGACCGCGACGCCGGCCGCGGCGATGCCGGCCGCGTGGGCGAGCGTCACGCGCTCGCGCAGGACCAGCGCCGCGAGCACCGTCGTCACCACCGGGTAGAGCGAGCTCAGGATCGCGGCGATCGCCAGCGGCCCTACCGCGATCGCACCGAGATACAGCGCCGTCGCGGTCATGTCGCCGACGCCAACCGCCAGGAGCGCCGGCCAGAGCCGCCGCGGGACGCGCCAGGCCGGGCGCCGAAGGATGATCCAGGCACCGATCAGCGCGATCGAGGCGACCCTGATGACGATCAGCGGCGAGATGATGAACGCGTCATCGAGTCGGGACACCACGACGGTGAACAGCCCGAACAGGGTCCCGGCGCCGGCCGCGTAGGCGAGGCCGCTCGGGCGATCGTCGGCGTCGTCGGATGGCCGCGACACGAGCACGACGCTGGCCGCGGCGGCACCGATGCCGACGATCGCCAGGAGCGATGGCAGGCCCTCGGTGACGAAGCCGAAGACGACGGGGATCGTCGCCGTGAGCACCGCTGCGACCGGCGCCACGACACCCATCCGCCCCGTGCTCAGGCCTCGGTACAGGAGCACGAGACCGCTCGAGCCGAGGATCCCGCCGGCCGCGGAGATGCCGAGGTCGAGCGGACGCATCGCCGGCTCGTGCGCGATGAGCAGGAGGGGGATGCCGACCACGAGGCTCGCTGCCTGGCTGCCGCCGAGCACGCCGAGGACCGGCGCGTGCCGGCTCGTCAGGCCGCCGCCGAAGTCGCTGAACCCCCAGCCGATCGACGCGAGGAGGCTCAACCCGACGACGGCGAACGTCGGCGGGAAAGGGAAGTCGGGCACGTGCCTATCATCGCGGCTGCCCATGACACGCGCGGCCCGCACGCCCGCTCAGCTCGCCGCCGCGGCCCTCGTCGCCGTGGCGTGGCTGCTCGGCCCGGCCATGGCCGCCGGCCTGACGCTGCCACCCAACCAGCCCGGCGTGTACGTGTACGACTTCGCGAGCATCTGGTCCAGCCAGGCGGTCGCCAGCGCCCAGGCGACCGCGACGGCGATCCGCGAACGGACCCAGGCACAGATCGCAGTCGTGTCCTGGCCGAGCGACGACGCCGACGTCTCGACGGGCACGGCCAGGGCGGACGCGATCACGATCATGGATGCCTGGGGCGTCGGCCGGAAGGGCGTGAACGACGGCCTGGTCGTGCTGTTCGACATGGACGCCGGGAGCAAGCGCCACGGGCAGATCTATCTGTACGCGGGCAGCGGTTACCTCGAGCAGTACCTCAGCGAGGACGAGGCGGCGGGCATCGTCAACGACGCGATGCTGCCGAAAGCGAAGGACGGCGACCTCGATGCCGCGCTCCTCGACGGCCTCGCCCGGGTCGACCACGTCACCCAGCCGGGTGGCAACCCGGATCGACGGTTCCAGCCGATCATCAACGCGATGCTGGTGATCCTCGTGCTGGGGATCGCCGCCCTCGTCCTGGGCCTGTTCCTGCGAACGTGGTGGGAGCGCGGCCGCGACGCGACCGTGCCGCTCATCGACGACTCGGTCCTGCTGCCCGATCCTCCGCCGGGCCTGACCCCGGCCATCGCCACGGTCCTGCGCAAGGACAGCGTCGACAAGGACGCGTTCACCTCGGCGCTCGTTGACCTCGGCCACCGCGGCCTGGTCACGTTCCAGCCCGCGGACGGCGATGACAAGCACGTGGACCTCGTGGTGCCACCGAGCCCGCTGGTCGATCCCAACTCCCTCGAGGCCAGGCGCCGGCCGCTGGGCACGGCGGAGGCGAGACTCGCCCGGGACATCGATGGGCGCGCCTTCGGTGGGGTGCTCGAGTGGTCCAGGCTGAAGCGCGGCACCGGCCAGGAGCTGTGGGAGGCGTTCAAGAAGGACGCGGGGCAGGCGGCCAAGGAAGCGGGCTACTTCCGGGACGATCCGAACCGGCTGACCGGGCGCTGGCTGGCGGCGGGGATCGGGCTCGTCATCGCGGTCGCCGTGTTCGGCTTCCTGTTCGCGTTCGACACGAGCGGGGACTCGAACCTGTTCCGACCCGGTCGCGGGTTCCTCGCGCTCCCGATCCTCGTCGCGGGCGGCGCCGGGATCGCGATCGCCATCTTCAGCGGCAAGCTCGCCGCGCGGACCGCAGACGGGGCCCGCACGCTGGCGATGTCCCTCGCGTACAAGAACACGCTCAAGTACGAGATGGCGGCCTCACAGACGGTCGACCAGGCGGTCGAGAAGACCCGCAGCCGCCTGCCGTGGATCACGACCCCGGACCTGCTCACCGTCTGGGCCGTCGCCTTCGGACTGAAGGACGAGATCGACGACCTGATCAAGGCGACGTTCGCGGCGGCGCAGGCGTCGGGCGCCGTGGCGTGGTCGCCCGCCTGGTACTCGGGCACGTCATTCGACAGCCTCTCGGGCATGGTCGGCTCCATCAGCACGACTGCGGCCTCGTCCTCCGGCTCCGGCTACGGCGGCGGGTCGAGCGGCGGCGGCGGCGGTGCCGGCGGCGGCTTCTAGGTCGCGGCGGCCTCGACGGGGCTGGCCGCGGTTGGCCCATCGAGCTTCACCACCGCGTCCGCGGCCTTGTCGTAGCGGTTCGACGTCGTCAGGTAGATCACCTGGAAGTCGGCGCTGACGTCGCGCAGCAGCTCGAGGGCGCGCTTGGCTCGCTCGTCGTCGAGCGTCACGAACGGATCGTCGAGGACGAGCGGCGGCCGCCGGTCACCGGTCACGAGGCGGACGAGACCGATGCGCGCCGCGAGGTAGACGCAATCAAGCGTGCCCTGGCTGAGCGTCGAGACGTCGACCCAGTCGCCGCGTTCCGGGGCATACACCTTGAGCGACAGGTCCTGGTCGTCCACCTGGACGCGCCGGTACCGGCCTGCGGTCACGCGCTCGAGGTCGGTGACCATGCGCCGCTCCAGGTAGCGCGTCGCCGTTCGGATCGTTGCGCGCTCGGCACTGTCGAGCGCCTTGAGGGCCGCCTCGTACACGCGAGCACGGCGCTGGAGCAGGTCCAGCTGCTCGGCGAACGACGCGGCGCGCTCGGCGTGGCCCGCGACCTCCTCCGCATCGACCGCGTTCTGCTCCACCCGCGCCTTCGCCTGCGCCTCGGCATCCCGTGCCAGCCCGAGCGCGCGATCTGCATCGGTCACGGCGACCTCGAGCCGCTCCCGCGCGCGAGGCTCGCGGGCGATCGGGCCGAGCTGCTCCAGCGCGCCGGTCTTCTGCTCGACGTCGAGGGCGGCCTTGTCGCGAAGGTCGGGCAGGGTCTCGGCCGGCTCGCGCCCGACGAGCCCCTCGAGCTGGGCGCGCAGCCGCAGGATCTGACCGATGTGCGCCTCCTCGGCGGCGACCAGCGCCTCGACTGCGGCGAGGTCCGGCAGCTCGAGAACGGCCAGGAGGTTCGTCAGGGTGACCTCCTCCATCGCGAGCTCCTGCTCGAGCATCGATCTGCCACGCAGCCGCCGCTCGATCTCCTGCGAGCGCATGTCCTTGTTCTTGCGGACGTCCTGGGCCCGGATGCGCTGCCGCCGGCCCACGACGGCGACGATCGCCCCGACGAGCACGAGCAACCCGGCGAGGAGCCCCGCGCCCGGCAGCACGATGGCGCCAGCGCCGCTGCCGATGCTGATCCCCGGCAGGGAGCTCGGCAGGATGTGCAGCTGGTCGGCGAGCGCGATCCCGAGCCCGGCGAGGATCAGCACGAACGCGCTGAGGGCCGTCGGGCGCCAGGCACGCGGCGTCGGGACCTTCATCTCGAACTGGACCTCGACCTCGCCGGCGAGGGCGGCGCGGACCTCGCGGATGCGCATGTCCGAGGCGCGGGCCTTGGTCAGCGCCTCGCGCAGCGCCGGCAGCCCGTTCGACGACGGGTGCGCCGCCTCGAGCTCGTCGATCTGGTTGCTCACGTCGACCGCGGAGCTGTAGCGCTCGAAGCGCTCCTTGGCCTGGTCGCGCTCGGCGATGAGGCGCTCGGCGAGCCGCGCCTTCTCGAGCATCGAACGCTGCTCGGTCAGCTCGGCCTCGGCGGCCACCCGATCGTCCCGCGACTGCGCGAGCAGGTCCCGATCCTTCTCGAGCTGGTCGAGGGCGGCCTCGCCATTGCGCTGGGCGGCTGTCGCCGTGGCGAGGTTCGCCTCGGCGGCCTTGAGCTGGCCGGGGTTCTTGTCGCCCTTCGCGTTCAGGACCTGGATGGCACGCTCGAGCTTGCGCCGGGCCCGGCTGGTGCCGCGATCCCCGCCGGAGATCGATGCCTGCAGCCGGTCGCGCAGCGCCGCCTCGTCCCGGGCGAGCCCGTCGAGCTCGTGGTGCCGGACCGACGCGGTCGATCGGAAGAAGGATTCGCTCGGGATGCCGGTGAGGTCGGCGAGCAGCTCGTCGGCCCGGGCGGGGTCCGTGATGGTCTCGCCGTCCGCCTCGAGCCTGACCGTGCCCTTGTTGCCGCGGAACGCCTTCTCGAGCGAGCCGGTGCGCGTGCCGTTCTCGATGTCTTCCTGCTCGAACTCGATGCGGACCCATGGGCGCTCCTCATCGCCCGCATTCCACGAACGCATCCCGTCCATGTCGCCGGATCCCGAGGTCACCCGCCGTGTCAGGGCGAGCTCGAGCGCCCGCTGGATGGTCGATTTGCCGGACTCGTTCGGGCCCCGGATGACGGTCAGGCCCGGGGAGAGCGCGAGGTCCAGATCGGCATGGCGCCGGACGTTGCGCAGCTGGAGGCGGGTGATCCTCACAGCGTCAGCTCGGCGCCGGACAGCAGCAGCCGTCCGAGGCGCAGGGCATCACGCAGCTCGCTCGCTCCGGCGTCATCGTCGGCGGCCTCGAGCTCGGCGATCTGGGCCTCGAGGTCGCGCACGAACGACCCCAGGACGGTGTCCGGCGACGCAAGCGGGCCCTCGGGCAGGGGCGAGATCGCCTTGTCCCGGACGCGGAGCTTCAGGAACCTGTCCTGGAGCTCGTTCTCGACCTCGTCGACGAGGACGTCCAGCTCGTCGGGGCGGACGCCGATGAGCTCGACGTCGAGCATCAGGTCGGGATCGGCGCGCTCGACGAGCTTGGC
>Ga0075433_10003858_pt1 | contig 11605 bp, 10 predicted proteins | sample RhiMethybrSRZTD2_FD_75299 | JGI IMG/M metagenome (GOLD analysis project Ga0075433, IMG submission 75299) | Populus rhizosphere microbial communities from Tennessee, USA - Rhizosphere MetaG P. TD hybrid SRZTD2 | ecosystem: Host-associated > Plants > Roots > Rhizosphere > Soil | place: USA... | reverse complement strand
CGCCGGCCATAGCCGGGAGAGTCGTTACTCCCAGCTCAATCAGCCGCCCAACGCGACCCAGATACGTCTCTCGGACGGCGTGCTGCCGTTCGAGGCCGGCGCGCTGGCCGATACGGTCACGGTCGAAACGCTCGATTACGACGAGATGGCCTTCGATGCCGGCCTCAAGTACAAGGGCTTCTCGTTCCAGGGCGAAGCCTACGTGCGCAAGCTCTCGAACTTCGACGCCACCGGTCCGCTACCGCTCAGCTCCATCACCGATCGCGGTTTCATGGCCGAGGCGATGCACATGGTAGTCCCGAAGAAGCTGGGACTCTACATGGCAACCGGGTACGTCTGGGACGACTTCAAGCGGAAGCCGTGGGAGGTCGCCGGAGGCGCGAGCTTCTATCCGTACGGAAGCCGCGTCTGGAGGCTCAACCTCCACATCATCCGAGTCGAGAAGTCGCCGACCGGATCCTCCTTCGGCTTCTACACGGCCGGGCAGAGCGGTACCACCCTGTCGATTGGGACGGACTTCCTGCTGTGATCCCCCGCATAGCTGGACAGCGGACGGCCGTCCCGCCCATCGGGACGGCCGTTCTGCTCCTACTCCTGCTCCTGATTCCGGCGGCCGCGCAGGCTCAGAAGAAGGCGAAGACGCCGAGTGTCTCCGTCCAGCTCTCCGAGCAGCGCCGGCAGATCGAGGAACAGCGCGCCAAGATCGAGGAGCAGCAGGCGACGATCCAGACCCAGATCGCGCACGCCGACAGCCAGGCGGTGCGGATCGATTCGCTCACGATCAAGCTCCAGTCGTTCGAGGAGCAGATGATCTCCCTCAACATGCGTCTCGCGGATCTCGAACGGCAGGCGGGACGGGCGATTCCCGACAGCCTCCTCGAGCAACGGTTGAAGCAGGTCGAGGAGGAGGCCAAGAAGGCGCCGGAGCTCCCCCCTGACATGGTCTCCGCGGGCGACTTTCCGGGATCCATCCGCATTCCCGGCACGGACGCGGCCATCAAGTTCGGGGGACGCGTCCGAACTGCCGCCGTGTTCACCCTCGATCCCCTCGGGACCGACGATCGCTTCCTCACGAACTCCATTCCCGTCGGCGAGGGGGGCGTAAGCGGCGAGGAGAAGCGCACCAACATCTCCGCCCGCGCAAGCCGGCTGAACACCGAATTCCGGACTCCGGCGGGAGGGAAGGAGGTCCGCGCGTTCTTCGAAGGGGACTTCGCCGGGGCCGCAAACGCATTTCGCCTTCGCCACGCCTACGCTCAGTTCATGGGCGTCATCGTGGGTCAGACGTGGTCCACGTTCTCGGATCCTCAGACCAATGTCGAGGATCTCGACTTCGAGGGCATCAGCTCGGAGAACATTACCCGTCAGCCTCAGATCCGCTACTGGTTCCGGTCCGACCCAAAGACACGCGTCGCCTTCGCGGTGGAGACCCCGGCCGTGTCCCTGACGGGCGGGACCGGTGTGAACCTGATGCCCGATCTCATCGTACGGGCCGTTCGCGAGCATGGAAACGGCGGACACCTTCAGATTTCCGCCGTCGGCCGCCAGATCCGCGGCGAGGCGACGCCGGGCGACGTGCGCATGGATTGGGGATGGGGGTTGAGCGCGAGCGGAGTCCTTGCCTTCAAGTTCAAGGAGCTCCAAGACCGGATCATCTTCCAAGGGAACGGCGGGAAGGGGCTCGCGCGCTATATCAATGATCTGAGCTCGCTCGGTGGCCAGGACGCCGTGTTCGACACGACGACGGGCGAGCTCCATTCGCTCCCGACCGTCGGGTGGTACATCGCCTACGAGCACGCGTGGAAGGAGTGGAAGGGGATGGAGACGATGAATCTCCGCTCGACCTTTCTCTGGAGCTACGTGGATGTGAGCAACTTCGATTTCCAGGCGCCTGACTCGTACAACAAGACCCACCGGTTCGCGGTCAACCTCGTGTTCTCGCCCGCTGGCCGCGTCGACGTGGGGCTGGAGTACATCAACGGCTCCCGCGAGAACAAGGATGGTCAGCGCGGAACCGCGAACCAGATCCAAGCGGTGACGATCATCCGCTTCTAGCCGCGCGTTTTCCGCACACCTTGCCCTCCGCTGCGACGTGCTACGCTCGTTCCGCGCCGCTGTTCACCCGCGGGACGACCGTCCCGGCCGGAAGGGGGCTGTATGAAGGCACCGGAAGCCGAACTCGTCGCACTGGCCGAGGCGGGGCGTCGACGCGAGTCCCTGCTCCGCATGGGGGGCGCGGCCGCCATCGTCGGATCCATCCTCTACGTCGCCGCGGGCGCCGCTTTCGGCAATCTCACCCACTCCTCCAATCCGGAGACCGTGCTCCGCGTGATCGCGTCGCGCGGGCACACGTTCTGGCCGCTCGCGCAGGTCGGCTTCGCGTTCGGAGCCCTGCTCTGGGTGATCGCGCTCACGGCGCTCACCCGCACGCTCACCGACGGCGCGAGCTGGGCGTTGAGCCGCGTCGCCGTGTCCGCGGCGTTCCTCGGGGCGACCATTCACATCCTCGACTCCTCGATCAGCGCGTACGCACTAGGCACGATCGCCCGCGACTGGAACGTGTCGGGCGCCGACATGGTCCGGTATGAGGCCTTCGGCGAGGTCGTACAACGCATCCTCGGCGGCACGTGGGCGGCCGTGGTCACCTTTTTTCACGGCGTGCCGTTCATCCTCTTCGGACTCGCCGTGGCCCTGAGCGGCCGCTACCCGAAGTGGCTAGGATGGGTGGGGTTGATCGGCGGCGCGGGATCGCTCCTCTGCGGGATACCGATGTTCTTCGCAAAGTATCTTGTCTCCCTTGATTTCTATAGATCGTTCGCAGCGCTCCTGTGCCTTTGGATGATCATCATCGGCGTTCATCTCTGGAGCCGGGCCGAGGAGCTGTAGGGCGACGTGATCCTTGACCCCTCGTCGCTCGGCGTCTTCATTGCCGCCTCCGTGCTCCTCATCCTCGCGCCGGGGCCCGATGTCATCTTCCTCATCTCCCAGAGCATCGCGCTTGGCCCTCGCGCGGGCTTCCTGACTGCGTTCGGGCTCGCGTGCGGCAACCTGGTTCACACGCTGCTCGCGGCGCTCGGGATCTCCGTGATCTTCCGGGCGTCTCCGGCCGCGTTCCAGGCACTCAAGATCGCGGGTGTCGCCTATCTCCTCTTCCTCGCGTGGAAGGCGATTCGAGCGCGTGCGCTGGAGCCGGCAGATCCGGCCGCGGGCGCCCTACCTTCCATGCCACCTCCGGCCGCGGGCCTGTTCTTGAAGGGCGTCCTCATGAACGTCCTCAACCCGAAGGTCGCGCTCTTCTTCCTCGCCTTCCTGCCTCAGTTCGTCACGCCCGAGTCCGGGCCGGTCTGGCTTCAGATGATCGTCTATGGATTGCTCTTCACGGCGTTCGTGATCGTGATCTTCGGCACGATCGGACTCCTGGCGGGGCACGTCACACGGCGTCTCGGCTCGCGGTGGGCGAGTCCCGGTGCCGCGAGTCGAGGCAGGTGGCTCGTGGCGGGGGTCTATACCGCGCTCGCGGCGCGCCTAGCGTTCTTGCATCCGTAGCGCGCCGTGGGGGTTGGAGGTGTCCGCATATAAGTCTTGACACTGCAATAGGTTATAAGGTACGCTCCCAGCTCGAGGTCGTTGACCCGAGAGGAGCGGCCCGGTTCGCCCCGCGGCTTCCCCTCTTTGTCCGTTCAGTTTTGCCCGCCAGCATCGTTTAACTATTTGCATATAGGGCGTTTCTAGCACCGACACGGACACCTCGAACGGTGGGGCTCGATGATCCTGTCGACGGATGACCTCGCACGCTCGCTCTCGAACGAGCGCCTCCACCTCATCCTCATGCCCACCGAGGCGTGCAACTTCCGCTGCGTCTACTGCTACGAGGATTTCAAGTACAGGCGGATGGAGCCGTGGGTGGTCGAGGCGGTGCGGCGGTGGATCGCGAGCCGCGCTCCGAGACTCCGATCGCTCCATCTCTCCTGGTTTGGCGGTGAGCCGCTCCTCGCCCGGGGCGTGATCCGGACGCTGATGGGTGACGCCGCGTCCCTCGCCGTCGCGAATCCCGATCTTCTCGTCACCTCCAACGCGACCACCAACGGCTACCTCCTCACCCCGGCCGTCCTCACGGAGCTCGTGGACCTCGGGGTCACCGGGTACCAGATCTCCTTCGACGGTCCGCGCGAGCACCACGATCGAAAGCGCGTCCTCGCGGGCGGCGGCGGGAGCTTCGAACGGATCTGGGGAAATCTCCTCGCCGCGCGCGAGGTCGCGCGGACGTTCACGATCACGATCCGTCTCCACGTGGACCGCGAGAACGCGGAGGCCGCGCCGGCATTCCTCGAGCAGATGCGCGACGCGTTCGGCGGGGACGAACGGTTCGATCTGTACATCCGCGGGCTCTCGCGGCTGGGCGGCCCCAACGACGCAGCCCTCCCCGTGTTCGAGCGCGACGAGGGGGCCATGGTGATCGAGCAGGTCAAGGAGCACGCGCGCGGGTTGGGACTCAAGCTCTTCGAAGCCGAGCCTGGCCACTCGATCTGCTACGCCGCGCGGGCGAACTCGTTCGTGGTGAGAGCGAACGGGCGGCTGAACAAGTGCACGATCGCGCTGGAAGAGCCGAGCAATCAGGTGGGCATGCTGCGGGAGGACGGCACGGTTGACCTCAAGCCAGCGCCGATGCTGCTGTGGATGCGCGGGCTCAAGAGCGGGGACGCCGCGGAGCTCAAGTGCCCGATGCGGGGAATCGCGAAGGTAGCGGCGGCCATCTCCGGCGATTCGATGCTGTCATGACTCGACACGCCTCGCGTTGCCTCGCGCTGGCGCTGGCGATGCTGGTCGTGCTGGCCGGAGGCGCCACACTCGGCGCCGGCGAGCGATCGATCACCGACAGAGACATCGCGTCCAAGGTCCGCGCAGGCAAGTTCGCCGAAGCTGAGAAGCTGGCCCGCGAGAGACTGGCCATCGTCGAGCGCGAGAGCGGGGCCGAGTCGGTCGAGGCGGCCAACGTGCTCGACCTGCTCTCGGAGTCGATGCGCCGGGGAGGTAAGGGCGGGCAGGCGGAGCTGGGGGAGATCTGCGAGCGGGCCGTGCGGATCAAGGAGGTGAAGCTTGGAAAGAATGGTCCCGGCTACGCGGCTAGCCTCTACCAGCTCGGGTACTGGCATTACGTGAATGGTGAGTATGACAAGGCCGAACCGATGCTCGAGCGAAGCCTCAAAATCCGGGAGGAGACGCTTGGCGGGGCCAATCCAGATGTTGCCTGTGGCCTCCTCATGGTCGGTGTACTTCGCTCCGAACAGGGCGACCACGCCGCCGCGAAGCCATACATTGAGCGTGCCCTCTCGATTCGGGAAACACTCGATCCGGACGGCCCAGGTGTCGCCGAATGCTTGAACGCACTCGCAGGGATCTCGGTGCGATCGGGTGACTACGCGACTGCGGAGCCCATGTATCGGCGTGCAATCCGGATCTGGACCGGTGCGTGGGGAGCCGGTCATCCGAAAGTCGGCACGGGATGGAACGATCTCTCGACGGTCCTCTACGCCACAGGGGACTTTGCAGGCGCCCTCGAGTGCAAGGAACGCGCTCTGCAAATCCGAACTCGGACCCTCGGGCCGCAACATGAACTTGTCGGTTGGACTCGCGCCAACATGGGAATGAACCTCGCCGCTCTGGGGAGGAAGAGCGGAGCCAGGAAGCAGTACCTGACCGCGATAGGCATCATGGAGCACCGATTTGGTTCGGACAGTCCCGAGGTGGGATGGATTCTCAAGCGACTCGGAGACACGTACATCGAGCCTGGACACTACAGGCAAGCCGTACCGATTCTCGAGCGGGCCGTCGCGAATCTCCGGGCTGGCGAAGGCACGGACCATCCTGATGTTGGGGAGGCGATGGCCGCCCTCGGCGCTGCTAAAACCGCAATCGGGGACACAGCGGAAGGGAATCGATTGAACCGCGAGGCCCTCACGATCCTGAGGACCAGGTTGGGAGCAAGTCACCCTGAGGTTGGCTTCACCCTGACTCAGCACGCAGGCGCCCTCGCTGTGGCGAGAGAGCCAGGTGCGGCCGTTGAGGAAGCGCTCGAGGGCGAAGAAGTGTCGCGGGAACATTTGCGCTTGATGTGCCGCACAATGCCCGAACGGGCCGCTCTGGCGTACGCCGCATCCCGCCCATCCGGGGGGCGTCTAGCCCTATCGGTTCTCAGCTCGGTACCGCACCCGGACTCGGAGACCCTCGTCCGAGTGTGGGATTCCCTAGTGCGATCCAGAACGCTGGTCCTCGATGAAATGACAACGCGAATGCGGGCGGCGTCAGGAGCACGATCCAGGTGCGAAACGTCTTATCGAAAACCTGAATGCAGCGCGTCGCCGGCTTGCGAACTTGATCGTGGCTGGTCCAGGGGATATGACAGCCAGTGCCTATCGTAAGGCTGTGGAGAGTGCTAGAGAATCCAATGAAAATGCGGAGCGAGCTCTGGGTGCGAAGAGTGTCGCGTTCAACCGAGATCGAGAGCGAGCACGCGTCGGCTTTCACGAAGTACGCTCCGCCTTGCCTCCCGGGAGCGCGCTCGTTTCGTACGCTGCGGCTGGAGAGGGACGGGACCGTTCCTATGTCGTCTTCGTGCTGGCCGGCCAGCAACCCCAGATAACATTTCATCGGCTAGGACAGGCTACGAGGGTGGAATCCATTGTGTCCCGGTGGCTGTCGACGGTGGGAGGTGCTGCACGTGAGGCATCGACATCTGCACGCGATCGGAGCCGAGCGTGGGGCGATTCGGTGGAGGCGCTTCTCTGGAGGCCGATTGCGAGCAGCATCGGTGACACCAAACGGGTGTTCATCGTTGGTGACGGCGCGATTCTCTTTGTAAATTTTAGCGCGCTGCCATCTGGTCGGTCGCGCTACATAGTCGAGGACGGTCCGGTCATCCACTATCTGACGTCCGAGCGTGACCTCGTCCGCTCAAGGGGTGATCCAACAGGAATTGGGCTTCTGGCTCTAGGGGATCCCGCATTCAATCAGGGAGAGGCACCGAGTGGCATTGCGCGAATGCGTGGGGCACGAGGTGAAGCGAGTACGGGTTTATCTCGCGATGCATGGAACTGCGGCGATTTCCAGGAGGTCAGATTCAAGAGCCTTTCCCACACGGGAATCGAGGTGCGCGAGGTTGCTCGCATTTGGGGAGATCCCAAGCATACAACCCTCTTGACCGGGGGCGCAGCCAACGAGCGTGCCTTCAAAGCAGAGGCATCTGGCCACAAGGTGCTCCATCTCGCGACACACGGGTTCTTTCTCGATGGTCCCTGCGAAGGGTCATCGCCGGACGCTCGAGGCATTGGCGCGACAGTGCCGATGTCGAGCGGAGCACGGCCGCGTACATCGACCGCGAATCCGATTCAACTCTCGGGGCTAGCCCTTGCGGGCGCGAACGAGCGCGCGGCGGCGGGGCCCGATGACGAGGACGGAATCCTTACAGCCGAGGAGATCGCCGGCTTGGACTTGAGTGGCACGGACTGGGCAGTCCTATCCGCCTGCGATACTGGAAAGGGGCAGATCCAATTCGGTGAAGGGGTTCTGGGTTTGAGGCGTGCATTTCAATCGGCAGGGACAAGGACCGTGATCATGAGTCTCTGGGAAGTTGAGGACGAGTCAGCGCGGAAGTGGATGCAGGCGCTCTATGAGAATCGCGTCACGCGCCGCCTAGATACAGCCGAGGCGGTAACCCAAGCGGACTTGGAAGTGCTGAGAGCGCGAAGGGCCCAGGCGCTGAGCACGAATCCCTTTTACTGGGCCGCATTTGTCGCCACGGGCGACTGGAAATGAGGAGGGGAGTCGTGATCAATCTGGCGAAGTTCATTTCATCCTGGGAGAAGCCTAAGTCCAAGGACAAGGAGCCAAACACATCTTGCGATATGCACATCTACCATGCAGGCGAGAACGGTAAAGCGAGAAAGGTCAACGACCACGGGAACTACACATGGTCAGTGGGCGACATCGATATCGATCCAGACGGGTCGATCTTCATCAGGAACCCTTACCTGGCCAATGCTATCGAGGATCAGATCATGGCAAACAAGGCGAGGCGGGACGCATGGGACAAAGGGCATCGCATCGCCAGCGATCCTAACGACCGGCCATTCCTGTTCCGGCTCACGCGCGACGAAGGCTGGAGTGGCGAGAAGCAGAATCTGGTTTGTTAGTGGGGACGGGCGCGCGTAGGGGAAGCGCGCGCCCGTTTTCACCCCACCAACCGCGCGAACACCGCCAGGTAATCCCGCACCTCCCGCGTGTGGAGGAAGTTGTCCCGCACGTGGACGTGGCCTTCGACGCCTAGGTCGCGCCTGAGCTCCGGATTGTCCAGAAAGCGGATCGTCTGGAACGCGGTTCCCTCGATCGACCGCACCAGCAATCCGGTCCGCTCGTGCAGCACCTGGAGCGGAATCCCGCCCACCGCGCTCGCGACCACCGCGCGGCGCTTCCACAGCGCCTCGGACACCGTCAGCGCGAATCCCTCGCGCAAGGACTTCTGCAGCACCACCGTCGATGCGCGCTGGATGGCGTTGATCTCGATGTCCGACTGGGGCGGCAGCTCGAGGATCGTCACGTCCTTCACGCCCTTCGCCTTCTCGCGCACCTCGGCGAGCACCTCGGCGCCCTCGGGGTCGTCGCTCGCGCTCCCGCCGGCCAGGACGAGATGGGCCGGGCGGCGCGCCCGCACCAGCTTGAACGCCTCGAGGACGCCGATCGGATCCTTGATCCGGTCGTAGCGCGAGACCTGGGTCATCCAGGGGGACGCCGCGTCGAGCCCGAGGCGATCGCAGATCGACTCGATCTCCTCCTCGCTCATGTCGCGGTTCTTCTCCGCAAAGGGATCGATCGACGGGGGCACGAGTACGGCCGGTATCGTGAGCGGCGGCACGAACTCGATGTGAGAGAAGATCGCCGTGTCGTAGCGGGACACGGCGGGCTTCAGGAAGTCCCAGTAGTCCTCGTCACGACGCGAGAGATCGATGTGGCACCGCCAGACCCAGTGCTGGCCGGGTTCCCGCCGGTGCTCGATCAGGGACGCGGGCTGGGGGTCGTGGATCAGGATGAGATCGCCGTCGAGCGCGAGCCGCTCCGCCTCCATGCGCGTCCGCTCGTGGTAGACCTCGCGATCTTCGTCGGTCAGCGGCTGCGTATGGCCGTGGAGCGCGTTGTGCATCTTCTTCGTCACGCCGAAGAAGTGCTCGTCCCCCTCCATCACCTCCCAGCTCGTCTCGATCCCGAGCTCGTTCAGGATCACGACCACGCGATGGAGGATCTCGGCGACCCCTCCTCCCGTCTTGGTCGTGTTGACCATCACGATCCTGTGTCCCTTCAGCTTCCGCGCGAGCGCCTCGAGAGCGCGCAGCGTGCGCGCGCCGACCAGCTGCTCGTAGCGCTCGAGCCAGCCGCCTCGCGGGGAGGTGGACGCGAGCTGCGAGCCGTCGCCGATCGGGGGCGCGTAGGCCGCGCTGTCGTCGCGGGCGGCGCTCATGACTTGCTGCCCCTTCCGCGGAGCCGGCCGGCGAGCCGGGCCATCGCGGCCCGTGCCTCGCGCTGGCGCTCCAGCTCCGGCGCTTCGGCACGCTCGATGAGGCGACGGCCGATCATGGACCGGCGCCATCTCGAGCCGACTTCCTTCAGCAGAATGTTGAGGGGCCGGGAGGAGCGGACGACCTGCTCGGCGGAGTCGGCCATGCTCTTCCCTCCGTGTTCGCGGAGCCAGGGGATGAGCGCCTGTTCCTCCGTCCTCTGGAGCGGCGCTTCGACCAGGTGATAGAAGGCGGAGCCGAGGTCGATCCACGGCCAGACTTCGATCACCTCGGCCGCCGTGCGGGCTTCGACGCCGAGCGGAGCGAGCACCGAGTGCGCCTCCAGGAAGTGGAACAGCGCTCCCTCGGGAGCCTCGCGCTTGCGCTCCTTCGGCTGCACCCGGTCCAGCACGCCGAGCAAGGAGCCTCGCAGCTCGTCGAAATCGAGGATCGACGCCGATCCCACGAAGGCGAGCCGCTCGCTCACCTCCGGCATCTGCATCACGTCCCCGACCCAGCGCGCGAAGTCGTTTTCGGGGACATCGCGAGCGTGCGGGAAGCGAACCGGCATCCGGGTCACGTGCTGGAACAGGGAGGCGTCCGAGCACGCGGCGATCCCGTCCCTGAGCGACTGGATGTCGGTCGCGACCTGTCCTGCCGGCGACTCGAGAGGCGACGGCGTGTGGAAGATGAAGGCTTCGCTCACGGACGCTGGTGGGGCCTGGTCCATTCGTCGGACGCGCGCAGGTACTCGACGATCAAGTCACGGGCGAGGTCCCTGCAGCCGAGTCCGAATGCGAGCGCGACCGCGAGTCCGGCCGAGGCCACGATCGCGATGACCACCGCCAGCACGAGGTGCGCGGCGAGGCCGAGCTGGTCGAGCGCGATCAGGACCGTGAAGGCGACCAGGAGCGCTCCGGTGCTCTGCTCGCGGATCCGATTGGTCCGCACGCCCGACTGGATCAGGAGCGCGTTCAAGAGGCGCGCCGCCGCGAGCGCGAGCGGGATGCCGAGAAGGAGCACGAGGCCCGAGGTCACGATGCGCGGGAGCACGTCCTGGAGCCGCGCGACGAGCGACGGAGCCAGATCGAGCCCGATCACGCGCAGCGCGATGATGGCCGTGCCCAGGATCACGAGCCAGAAGACCGAGAAGCCGACCATGCGGCTCGGCAGGAGATCCGTCTTGATCCCGCCCTCGGCGGCGAGGCGCTTCGCGGGGCCGTCGATTCCGGCGAGGGAGAGGATCGATTGAGCGGCGCGGGACAGAAGTGCGCCGAGGATCCATCCGAGGAGCGCGATGGCGCCTGCGATCAGGATCAGCGTGAGCCCTCCGGTCACGGCGAGAAGCGTCTGCTGGAGCTGGTATCCGAGATCCGGAGGAATGATCTGGTGCCAATCCATGGATTACCTCCTGGTTGCGGATGCCCTCCGCAGCTCGAGGAGCCTGCGGAGGAATCGCGCCACGTCGGCCGGTCCACGCGCGCGATAGCGAGCGCGCGTCGCGCCGGGTCCGACGCGGATCGGGAAATCGTCCGGGCCGAGCGCAAGGAAGGCGGGCTCGTCCGCATCGCTGTCACCGATGTAGATCGCCGGGGCCCCCCGGGCGCTCCGCCGGAGCGCCTCGATCGCGTACCTCTTATCGTACCCTCGCGGCACGAAGTCGGTCACCCGGCTCCCGCGCGATGTCGAAAATCCGAAACGTTCAGCCTTGACGGCGCCGGCGCGGAGTGCTCGCGCGAGCGCGGGCAGCTTCGCGCGGGGAACGAGACGGTCGTGGAGCGAGACGGTCATCCCCTTGTCCTCGACCCACGAGCCGGGAGTGCCGGCGGCGATCTCCTCGAGCAGGCGGCGCACGCTCCGGGCCCTGCGGCGCCAGTGCGCCCGCTCCGAAGCCGAGGGGGCGGTCGCTCCTTCGAGTCCGTACTGGCCGATCCGCCGGATCCCTCGCACCGGGAGGAGGCGGCGCAGATCCCGCTCGCGCCGGGCGCTCACGATGGCCACGTCGAGGGCGCGGTCGGCAGCGAGCGCGGCCACGAGCCGCCGGGTGGATGCGGGAACGT
>Ga0075433_10003857_pt1 | contig 11607 bp, 10 predicted proteins | sample RhiMethybrSRZTD2_FD_75299 | JGI IMG/M metagenome (GOLD analysis project Ga0075433, IMG submission 75299) | Populus rhizosphere microbial communities from Tennessee, USA - Rhizosphere MetaG P. TD hybrid SRZTD2 | ecosystem: Host-associated > Plants > Roots > Rhizosphere > Soil | place: USA... | reverse complement strand
TTGCGAGACTCGAACAGCGCGCCGAACAGCGTTGCAAAGGAGCGTTTGCCCGTCCGGCGCGTGGCGCTCGGCTGACCGTTCGCCCGAAGCCTTGCTTGCGTCTCGCTTCGCTTGGCTCACGGCAACTGCTTGTGATGCGACGATGGGGAACATCTTGGGCAACATCTTCCGACTCCTCTGTGCATATTAGCATTCGATGGCCTCAAGATCTCCGTCGCGGCATATGAAATCGAGATGGACGGGACGGCCTTCGCATAAGTGCGAAATAAGCGACGGAAAGCCGACCGGCCAAGGCGCTGGGCCGCTTGTTAGAGGGAACCATTGAGTGCAGGCGCATTGGCGCCCCTGAAGGGATGCGGCGCAGGCCGACCGGTAAGCTTGTCATAGCAGCCCAGCCGGTCAGCCTTCTCCGTGACCGCTGAGCAATCTGCTGTAGCCGAGGAGCGCTGCCGAGCGTTGCTGTCAGCAACGATTATCAACGCGTTGACCGCGATGCTCATGAGGACGAGGAGGCCGAGCAGTGCGCCAAGTCGCAAAGACTTTGTCGGCACCGACCCTTCGCGTTGGGCCTGTCCTCTCAGGCCACTGGCCATCGTGAACATGACAAAATCTCCATTCGTTGGTACCAGCCGCGGTGCGCGACCGCATCTCAAAAAAATCGGAGCGCTCACGTATAGAATCCAGGTGGAAATAAGGCCCTAGGTATAGGAGCGGCATAAAGAAACGTCGCGCTCGCTTAAGCGGCGCACAGAACGCCGCCGCCCAGCTCTCCAGCCCAGGGCCAATCAACTCAAACGCTTTGGAAGCGCGTTAATATTAACGCGATGACTATATTCGGAGGCGTATTTTCCTATGGAATTCCTATACCGGGCCCCTCCGGCCCATCTCGATTTTATATGCGGTCGTGGGCAAGTATGCGCCGTCTGCAGCGGGCAAACCCGTTGAGACAGATCAAGGTCGTGTCCGCTCGAAGTCGATCGACTACCGGGCGAAATGCACGGATCGCAAGGAGCAACCCATGTTGGACGTGATCTTGCTAGCCGGTGGCATCGGCTTCTTCATCCTGTCGATCGCTTACGCCTACGGCTGCGACCGTCTCTAGAGGAGAATTTCATGCTCGTCGAATACATCCTGGGTGGCGTCGTCACCGCTGCGCTCCTGATTTACCTCGTTTACGCCCTTCTGCGTCCCGAACGGTTCTGAGAGAGGCGCATCCCATGACCCTCATCGGTTGGATCCAGATCCTGCTCTATTGCGCCATCGTCGTCGCGCTGGTGAAGCCGCTCGGTGGCTACATGACGCGCGTCTTCAACGGTGAGCGCACATTTCTCTCGCCCGTCCTACGGCCCGTTGAAGCGGTCCTATACGGCATCAGCGGCGTTGATGAGAAGCGCGAGCAGCATTGGCTCACCTACACGGTTGCCATGCTGCTGTTCCACATCGGCGGCTTCCTCATCCTCTACGCGCTGATGCGGTTCCAAGGTCTGCTGCCTTTCAATCCGGCCGATCAATCGGCGGTTCCGGCCGATCTCAGCTTCAACACGGCGGTGAGCTTCATCACCAACACCAACTGGCAGAACTACGGTGGCGAGAGCACGCTGTCCTACCTCGTGCAGATGCTGGGCCTTACGCACCAAAACTTCCTCTCAGCAGCCACCGGCATCGTTCTTGCGGTCGCACTGATTCGCGGCTTCGCGCGCGCGTCCATGCAAACCATCGGCAATTTCTGGGTCGATGTCACCCGCTGCACGCTCTACATCCTGCTGCCGATCTGCGTCGTCTACGGCCTGTTTCTAGTGTGGCAGGGTATGCCGCAGACGCTCGGTCCCTACGTGGACGCGACGACGCTAGAAGGCGCCAAGCAAACGATCGCGGTGGGGCCTGTGGCCTCGCAGATCGCCATCAAGATGCTTGGCACCAATGGCGGCGGCTTCTTCAATGCCAATGCCGCGCATCCCTTCGAGAACCCGACCGCGCTGTCGAACTTCGTGCAGATACTCTCCATCTTCGCCATCGGCGCCGCGCTCACCAACATGTTCGGCCGGATGATCGGCAACGAGCGCCAGGGTTGGGCAATCCTCGCCGTGATGGGCGTGCTGTTCCTCGCCGGCGTGGCCGTGTGCTACTGGGCGGAAGCACGGGGCAATGACGCCTTCACCGCCATGGGGCTCACCGGCGGCAACATGGAAGGCAAGGAAGTCCGCTTCGGCATCGTTGCCTCCGCCTTGTTCGCGGTGATCACCACGGCCGCCTCCTGCGGCGCCGTCAACGCCATGCATGACAGCTTCACCGCGCTCGGCGGCATGATCCCGCTCATTAACATCCAGCTGGGTGAAATCATCGTCGGCGGCGTCGGTGCCGGTATGTACGGCATGCTGCTGTTCGTCATCCTGTCGGTGTTCGTCGCCGGCCTGATGGTGGGCCGCACGCCCGAGTACGTCGGCAAGAAGATCGAGGCGAAGGAGGTCAAGATGGCCATGCTCGCCATTCTGATCCTGCCGCTGATGTATCTGGGCTGGACGGCCGTCGCCGTCGTGGTGCCGCCTGCGGTCGCCTCGATGGCCAATCCAGGCCCGCACGGCTTCACCGAGGTGCTCTATGCCTACACCTCGCAAACCGGCAACAACGGCTCGGCGTTCGCAGGTCTGACCGGCAACACGCTCTTTTACAACATCACCGGTGCCATCGCCATGCTGGTCGGCCGCTTCTGGATGATCATCCCGGCGATGGCGATCGCCGGCTCGCTGGCGGCGAAGAAGACCGTGCCAGCCTCGTCCGGCACGTTCCCGACCACCGGCGGCCTGTTCGTGGGTCTCGTTGTCGGCGTCATCCTCATCGTCGGCGGCCTCACCTTTTTCCCGGCCCTCGCACTAGGCCCCATCGTCGAGCATCTGGCGATGACCGCCGGTACCGCCTTCTCCTCGAACTGACGTTGGAGCCAATTCAATGGAAACCTCCACACTTCGCAAGCAGATGCCGGTATCGGCACTGTTCGACACCAAGATCATCGTCCCGGCGATCGGGGCGGCATTCGTCAAGCTCGATCCGCGCACGCTGATCAAGAACCCGGTCATGTTCGTGCTTGAGATCGTGACGATCCTGACCACCGTCTTCCTCATACGTGATTTGGTCGCGGGCGGCGGCAACCTTGGCTTCACGTTCCAGATCATCCTGTGGCTGTGGTTGACGGTTCTGTTCGCCAACTTCTCAGAGGCCGTCGCCGAGGGCCGCGGCAAGGCGCAGGCGGATTCGCTGCGCCGCCAGCGCACCGAGACCCAGGCCAAGCTCCTGCAAGCCGCGAATTCCAGAGACTACAAGCTTGTCCCCGGAACCAGCTTGAAAGTAGGCGACATCGTGCTGGTCGAAGCCGGCGATTTCATCCCGTCCGACGGCGAGGTCATCGAAGGCATCGCCTCGGTCAACGAGGCGGCCATCACCGGCGAGTCGGCGCCCGTCATCCGTGAGTCCGGCGGCGACCGCTCGGCGGTAACCGGCGGCACGCAGGTGCTGTCGGACTGGATTCGTGTGCGCATCACGGCGGCGCAAGGCTCCACCTTCCTCGATCGCATGATCCGGTTGGTCGAGGGCGCCGAGCGCCAGAAGACACCCAACGAGATCGCTCTCAACATCCTGCTCGTGGGGTTGACCATCATCTTCGTCTTCGCCACGGCAACAATCCCGAGCTACGTCGCGTATGCGGGTGGTGCGGTGTCCATTGTCGTGCTCGTTGCACTGTTTGTCACATTGATCCCCACCACCATTGGCGCGCTCCTCTCCGCGATCGGAATCGCCGGCATGGACCGCCTCGTGCGCTTCAACGTGCTCGCCATGTCAGGCCGGGCGGTGGAGGCCGCGGGCGACGTCGATACCCTCCTGCTCGACAAGACCGGCACCATCACGCTGGGCAACCGCCAAGCGACCGAGTTCAAGCCGCTGCGCAGCGTCAGCGAACAGGAACTGGCGGACGCAGCGCAGCTGGCATCGCTGGCCGACGAGACCCCGGAGGGTCGCTCCATCGTCGTGCTCGCCAAGGAGAAGTATGGTATCCGCGGCCGCGACATGAGTGAGCTCAACGCCAAGTTCATTCCGTTCTCCGCCCAGACGCGGATGAGCGGCGTCGAATTCGGCTCCACATCGATCCGCAAGGGCGCGGTCGACGCTATCCTGAGCTTCGTCAACGGTGGCGTGCCCGCCGCCAGTCGTGCCGCCGTTGCGGTCGCCCTCAAGCCCAGCGTGAGCACCGAGGCGGCGCGTGAGCTACAGACGATAGCGGAGGGCATCGCCAAATCGGGCGGAACGCCATTGGCAGTGACCCGCGATGGCAAACTGCTCGGCGTCATCCATCTTAAGGATATCGTTAAGGGCGGCATCCGCGAGCGCTTTGCCGAGCTGCGGCGCATGGGCATCCGCACCATTATGATCACCGGTGACAACCCGACGACTGCAGCCGCCATCGCCGCGGAAGCCGGCGTGGACGATTTCCTGGCCCAGGCGACGCCGGAGGACAAACTGCGCCTGATCCGCGACGAGCAGGCCAAGGGCAAGCTGGTCGCCATGTGCGGCGACGGCACCAACGATGCCCCCGCGCTGGCACAGGCCGACGTCGGCGTGGCGATGAATACCGGCACGGTTGCTGCTCGCGAAGCCGGCAACATGGTCGACCTCGACTCCAACCCGACCAAGCTGATCGAGGTGGTCGAGATCGGCAAGCAGCTGCTGATGACGCGCGGCGCACTCACCACCTTCTCGATCGCCAACGACGTCGCCAAGTACTTCGCCATCATCCCGGCGATGTTCCTGGCCTTTTATCCGCAGCTACAGGCCCTCAACATCATGAACCTGGCCACGCCGCAGAGCGCCATCCTGTCGGCCATCATCTTCAACGCCTTGATCATCATCGCCCTGATCCCGCTGGCACTGAAGGGCGTTGCCTACCGCCCGATCGGCGCCGGGCCGCTGCTGCGCCGCAACCTGCTGATCTATGGTCTCGGCGGCATCATCATTCCCTTCATCGGCATCAAGGCCATCGACGTCGTCGTCACGGCCCTGCACCTGGCTTGAGGAGAACAGTCATGTTGAGAGAAATCCGCCCGGCGATCATCCTCCTAGTCGCCCTTACGCTGATAACAGGCTTGCTGTACCCCTTGGCCATGACAGGCCTGGCACAGGTGCTTTTCCCCGCTCAGGCCAACGGCAGCATGATCGTCCTTGATAGCAAGGTGGTCGGTTCCGCGCTGATCGGCCAGCAGTTCAGCGATGACAAATACTTCCATGGCCGGCCGTCCGCGACCAACACGCCTGATCCGAAAGATGCGACGAAAACGGTCGACGCGCCCTACAACGCCGCGAATTCGGGTGGTTCGAATCTTGGCCCGACCAACAAGGCGCTGATCGACCGCGTCAAGGGCGACGTCGACAAGCTGAAGCAGGAGAACCCCTCTGCGCCCGTGCCGATGGATCTGGTAACCACCACAGCCAGCGGACTCGATCCGCACATCTCGCCTGAGGCAGCATTCTTCCAAGTGCCGCGCGTTGCCAAGGCGCGCAATATGCCCGAGGATCGCTTGCGCCAGCTCGTGAACCAGCAGGTCGAAGGGCGTATACTGGGTCTGCTCGGCGAGTCACGCGTCAACGTGCTGGCGCTCAACATGGCGTTGGATCGCGCAGCAACACAATGAACGCGGCCGGTAGGCTGTCCGATTTATCTGGTTGATCCATGGCAGATCAGCGGAGCGACCCCGAGCAACGTCCTTCGCCGGAAGCCCTCCTAGCCGAGGCCAGGCGCGAAGAGAAAGGTCGCGCCGGACGTCTGAAAATTTTTGTCGGCGCCGCGCCCGGCGTCGGCAAGACCTACGAGATGCTGCAGTCGGCGCGTGCCAAGCTCAAGGAGGGCGTAGACGTCGTTGTCGGCGTGGTCGAGACCCACGGACGCAAAGAGACCGAGGCGTTGCTGGAGGGCTTCGAGATCATTCCCCGTAAGCCCACCGTCTATGTCAATCGCATCTTGAACGAGTTTGATATCGATGCGGCGCTCAAGCGTCGCCCAGCTCTCATCCTGGTCGACGAGCTCGCCCATACCAATATCCCCGGCAGCCCTCATCCCAAGCGCTACCAGGATGTCGAAGAATTGCTCGATGCCGGCATCGACGTCTATACGACCGTCAACATCCAGCACATAGATAGCCTGAACGACGTCGTGGCGCAGATCACGCGTGTGCGCGTGCGCGAGATCGTGCCCGATGCCATTCTCGACCGCGCAGACGCCATCGAGCTCGTTGACCTGACGCCCGACGACCTGATCCAGCGCCTGAAGGAGGGCAAGGTCTACGTCCCCAAGCAGGCCGAGCGCGCCCTCAAGCACTATTTCTCGCCGGCCAATCTGACGGCCCTGCGCGAGCTGGCCCTGCGGCGGACGGCGGATCGGGTCGACGAGCAGCTGCTCGAGCACATGCGCGCTCGCGCGATATCCGGGCCATGGGCCGCGGGGGACCGGATCCTTGTTTGCGTTAGCGAGGATCCGCGCTCGGCCGCCCTTGTGCGTTACGCCAAGCGTCTTGCCGATCGCCTGCATGCACCCTGGACAGCACTCTACGTCGAGACCAGGCGAAGCCTTCAGCTTAGCGAGGAACAGCGGGACCGGATTGCACAGACGTTGCGCCTGGCCGAACGCCTCGAGGGCGAGGCCATCACCATGCCCGCGGCCGCGCGCGGCATCGCTGATGACGTGCTGGGCTTCGCCCGCAAGAACAACGTCACGCACATCATCATCGGCAAATCCACGCGCTCCCTTTGGTTTGAAATGCTGCGGGGCTCGGTTGTGCATGACCTCGTGCGTAGGGCCGGCAACATCAGCGTGCACGTCATCGCCGGCGAGGACGCCGCGCCGGAGACGCCGACAACGAAGGTGGCGCCGGTCTCTACCGCGGCACAGCCCCTTGAGCCGCTTCCCTACATCGTTGCCTTGCTGGCCGTGGCTGCAGCGCTCGCAGTCAGCAGGTTGGTTCAACCCCACTTCGGGCTCGAGAACGTCGACCTGATATTCCTCACTGCCATCGTCGGAATTGCTGTCCGCTACGGACTGTGGCCGTCGCTCGTTGCCACCGTCGCCGCGTCCCTGTGCTACAACTTCTTCTTCTTGCCGCCAGTCTACACCTTTACGATTACGGACCCGACGAACATTGCCGCTTTCGTCCTGTTCACGGTCGTTGCCGTGGTGGTCTCCAATCTTGCCGCGCGCGGATGGAGCCAAACGGTGGGCGCCCAGGAGCGCGTTCGCTCGGTAGAGTCGCTCTATGCCTTTAGCCGCAAACTCGCCGGTGCCGGCACGCTCGATGATGTGCTGTGGGCTACTGCCTATCAGATCGCATCCATGCTGAAGGTACGCGTGGTGTTGCTGCTCCCCGAGAGTGGATCGATTTCGCTCAAGGCTGGCTATCCGCCGGAAGATACCCTCGAAGAGGCCGACTTGGCGGCAGCCAAGTGGGCGTGGGAGAAGAATCGGCCTGCAGGCCGCGACTCGGACGCTCTGCCCGGCGCCAAATGGCTGTTCATGCCGATGCGGACCGGGCGCGGCCAAATCGGCATTCTCGGGATCTGTCGCGACGGGCCCGGTGCGCTCTTGCGCGCCGAGCAGCGGCGCCTCTTGGACGCGCTCAGCGACCAGGGCGCCTTGGCGATCGAGCGGGTCCATCTCGTTGAGGACATCGAGAGGGTGCGGCGGGTGGCTGAGACAGACCGGTTGCGCTCGGCGCTGCTGACGTCGATCTCGCACGACCTAAAGACCCCTTTGGCGTCTGTTCTCGGCGCAGCCGGGGCGTTGCGCGATCTTTCCAAATCCTTCGATGACGACGCCAAAGCCGAACTGCTCAGCACGGTCATTGACGAGTCGGAGCGGCTAAACCGCTTCATTGCCAATCTGCTCGACATGACGAAGCTCGAAGCGGGAGCTGTGGTGCCGAATGCGGCGTTGCACGATATCGGCGAAATCGCGGGCAGCGCTCTGCAGCGCGCGAGCAAGATTCTGGTCAAGCATCGGGTGGAGATGGAGATCAGCCCGGACCTGCCGATGGTGTCGGTGGATGCCGTGCTGTTCGAACAGGTCCTGTTCAATCTCCTGGACAATGCTGCAAAGTATGCACCGCCTGATACGACCGTCCGCCTTCAGAGCTGGCAGGAAGGAGACAGCGTCCGCCTACAGATCCTCGACGAGGGAGATGGCGTGCCGTCAGCTGACCTCGAACGCATCTTCGATAAGTTCTATCGTTCGCGGAAGGGTGATCAGGTGCGCGCAGGCACAGGATTGGGCTTGGCGATCGCGCGCGGCTTCGTCGAGGCTATGGGCGGCACAATAACGGCTGCGAATCGTAGTGACCGCACGGGAGCGGTGTTCACAATCACCCTGCCCGCGCCGAAACCAGCGGAGCAAGCGAAGGTTGCGGCATGAACACTGCCTCGTTAAGAATCCTGGTCATCGATGACGAACCCCCCATTCGCAAGCTCCTGCGCATGGGGCTTAGCTCGCAGGGCTACGAGGTGCTGGAGGCGGCGAATGGAAAGGCCGCACTCGAACTGCTTGCCAAGAAGCCGGCCCTCGTGATCCTTGACCTCGGCCTGCCGGATATCGACGGTCACGATCTCTTGCGCAGAATTCGGCATCGCCACCAGGACCTGCCGGTCGTCGTGCTATCGAGTCGTGGTGATGAGGCTGGCAAGGTGGCCGCCCTCGATCTTGGCGCCGATGACTACGTGACCAAGCCGTTCGGGATGGATGAACTCTTCGCGCGCATGCGCGCGGCATTGCGCCATCAGCTCCAAGTGCACGGGGAACGACCGGTATTCCATGTTGGTGACTTGAGCGTCGACCTGGTGCGCAGGATCGTGAAGCTGGGCGACAGGGAGGTCAAGCTCTCGCCCAAGGAGTACGACCTGCTCCGTCTGCTCGTGCAGCACGCCGGCAAGGTGCTCACGCACAGGTTTCTGATCCAGGAGCTGTGGAACGAACCGACTGACCCACAATATCTGCGCGTCTATGTGCGCCAGCTGCGCCAGAAGATCGAGGCCGATCCCGAGCGCCCGCAGTACATCATGACCGAGATCGGCATCGGCTACAGGTTGCGGGCACCCGACTGAGCAACGTTGAGGTCCGATGGGGATCCGCTTTGCAGCCGAAGCAACCTTCTCGTTCAGGAACAGCGATGAAAATCAAAGACTTCTTGTCGGCACCCAACGTCGCCATCGATGTTCGCGCCGGCGACAAGGCGAGTTTGCTACAGGAGCTGGCCGCTCGCGCCGCGTCTGCGCTTGGGCTATCGGCGAACGCAGTAGCAAACGAAATCGAGAAGCGCGATGAGCTTGGCTCGACGGGAATTGGCGCCGGTGTCTCCATCCCGCACGCGCGTTTCAGAGAGGTCAGCAAGCCGTTCGGGCTCCTGGTCCGCCTCAAGCAGCCAATCGAGTTCGATGCAATTGATGGGCAACCCGTGGACATCGTCTTCCTAATCGTGCTGCCGGCGGCGTCAAAGCTCGACCAGCTCAATTGTCTCGCCGCCGTTGCGCGCAAGCTCAGGGATCCCCAGGTGCTGCGCAAGCTTCGTGGGGCCGCTGACGCCGCCGCACTGTACAATGTGGTGACGGCGCAATAAGCGACGCCGAGACCCTCACGACATCAAGTTCACGACGGTTGCGGGCGCGGCGTCTTCGCGCATCGGAAATCGAAAGGGAACACGGCATAAGCAAAAAATAGGAGAGTCTGGATTGCCGGTCAGCCAGTTGAGCGACTTCGGTGCGATACGTCTCTTCATTTCGCCACTATGAGAACGCCGTCGCGTCCGTATGGAATTCTTATGCCCATCCGTGCCCATATCCGCGGTTGTTTCAACGAACGGAGCTTCCGGTGCTCGTTGCTCTCAGCTGAGATACGAGGGAACACATGCCTGGCTCGCACGAGCTTTGGGATACGATGGCTGCGCTCAAGACGTCACTGCCCTTTGCGATTGCATTGCCAATCCTCGTCGCATTGATGCTTGCGTCCATCGCCGACTGGCTCGAGCGACGCCTGACCAGAAATCAGGCGTCGCCATTACAAGATTGGGCTGACGACACTGCGGCCTCGGCAAACCAGCGTTGGAGACACGGGCGTACGGGACGCCCCCTGCTCGCGCGGCGCCAGATCGCAATCGGGAACACGCCTGACGGCGGCTAAACAACGTGATGGCGATGCTGCATTTCTCGCGACTGAAGACAATCTTCATCATCGCGGCTTGCGTGCTCGGCGCAGTGTTGGCCGGTCCGAATGTTCTTGCGCCCCACACGCTACCGCCATGGGTACCTCAGCCGCGGGTCAACCTCGGCCAAGCCGAAAGCGCTAATAGATCTGTGCACGGTAGAGGTCGGCTTCGACGACATCGGCTGGCTGCCCAACTCGTGACCGGAGGATCGATCAATGGCCAAAGCATTCGATCTCAAGGATGGTTCAGTCGTCGTGGTGGTCGGTTCGGGTGCAGGCGGCGGAACGCTGTCCAACGAGCTCGCCCAGCGCGGCATCAATGTGGTGTGTTCGGAAGCGGGGCCGCGGCTCGACATCACCAACATTGTCAACGACAACGCCACCATGTTCGGCCGCCTGAGCTGGCTGGACAAGCGCATTGGCACTGGCGATCTCAACGCGTCACTGCCGCTCTGGGTCTGCAAGACCGTCGGCGGCACAACGGTGCATTGGGCTGGTGCGTCGCTGCGCTTCCAGGAGCACGAGTTTCGCACACGCACCGTCTACGGCAATATCGCCGGCGCCAATCTTCTCGACTGGCCGATCACGCTGCAAGAGCTCGAGCCCTTCTATACGCGCGCCGAGGATAAGCTGGGCGTCACCGGCACGCACAACATCCCGCGTCTCCCTGGCAATAACAATTTCAAGGTGATGGCGGCTGGCGCCAAGCGCGTGGGATATACCCAGGTCCACACCGGCAATATGGCGATTAACGCCGAGACGCGCGATGGTCGCCCTGCTTGCCGGCAGATCGGTTTCTGCATGTCCGGCTGCGCCATCGGCGCTAAATGGTCGACGCTCTACACCGAGATTCCGAAGGCAGAGCGTACCGACCACTTCGAGATCCGACCGGACAGCATGGTGGTCAAGATCAACCACGATGCCAGCGGCAAGGTCACCGGCGTCGTTTACGCCGACAAGACCGGGACCCTTCGGGAGCAGAAGGCGCGCGTCGTCTGCGTTGCCGGCAATTCGGTCGAGACGCCGAGGCTCCTGCTCAATTCGGAGTCGTCGAAGTTTCGGAATGGGCTGGCCAACTCCTCGGGCCAGGTGGGACGCAACTACATGCGTCATATGACGGGCACGGTCTATGCCATCATGCCCGGGCGGGTGAACTTCGATCGTGGAACCCAGATGGCGGGAATCATCAAGGATGAGTCGTGACACGATGCGTCCCGCGGCTTCGCCGGTGGCTACGAGATGGAGACCTTGCCCGGCTTCGGCCTTGCCGGCGTGGCGTCCAACACCATTGCAGGCGCGTGGGGCCCCGAGTACGCGAAGGTCATCGAGAAGTACGATCATTTCGCCGGCATGTGGCTCGTCGGCGAGGACCTGCCGCAGTC
>Ga0075433_10003854_pt1 | contig 11614 bp, 10 predicted proteins | sample RhiMethybrSRZTD2_FD_75299 | JGI IMG/M metagenome (GOLD analysis project Ga0075433, IMG submission 75299) | Populus rhizosphere microbial communities from Tennessee, USA - Rhizosphere MetaG P. TD hybrid SRZTD2 | ecosystem: Host-associated > Plants > Roots > Rhizosphere > Soil | place: USA... | reverse complement strand
AACATCAAGCTAAGAGTAGCTTTGGTGCCCCGTCGAAACAAGTTAATTCCACCACAGAGGTGCGCGCCCTCTGCACACGCGTAGCGTCCGCCGCGCCAGCGGCTTCGTTCTAACGCCGTAGTGTTCGGCTTTGGGGGAATGGCTCCGATAGGTCGCCACTTGCCGACTAGGGAGGATCTATAGTCGGTCATGCCGGGTCGGTAAGGATGAGCAAGCCGCGTTATTCGTACCGCAACGCCACCATCGGATCGACCTTGGTCGCCCGGCGGGCTGGAATATAGCAGGCCAGCAGCGCAACGCTTCCTAAAAGCAGCGAGGCGACGACGAAAGTCATCGGATCAGTTGCACTGACGAACAACAAATCGGCCATCACACGCGTAATCGCCAAAGCCCCTACCATGCCGGCGAGCAGGCCGGCGATCACCAACCATACTCCCTGCCCCAAAACCAAGCTCAGAACATCGCGGCGGTTGGCGCCCAGGGCCATGCGAACCCCAATCTCACGAGTGCGCTGGCTCGCTGCAAAGGAAACGACGCCATAGACACCCACGACCGCCAATGTCAGTCCCAGGATCCCCATGGCCCCGGCCAGAGAGGCTCCGAGCCGGAAGATCATGAAGCCATTTATTCCCGCCAGAGATTGCCTCATCGTCCGGAGATCGGAAATAGGCATTCCGGAATCGAGTGCCCGAATCTCTCGTTCGACTAGGTTGGCCAGCGATTCTGGCGGGACCAAGGAGCGAATTTGCAAGACGCGCATCGAAGTGAAGTTCTGCGCGAATGGAACATAGAAATAGGACAAAGTGTCTCCGAATATAGTCAAGTACTTGCCATCCCGGACCTCCCCGACCACTTCCACCCACGGTCCTGTCGCGCTCTTCATGCTGAAACGTTTGCCGATCGGGTTCTGGTTTGGCCAGAACTGACGGGCCATAGTCTGATTCACGATTGCAACCAGCGGTGCCGTTTCCTTGTCGGACTCCGTGAAGGCACGGCCGCGCAGGAGAGGCACGCGCATGGTTTCGAAATAACCCGGATCGATGCGGTTGTATAAGACCAGTGGAGGCGGCTGGCCGGTAGTGACGGGTCGAGCTTGGACATAAACCGTACTCCCATCGTTGGAAGATCCCATTGGCACGCCATAAGCCAGGCTGGCCGATTGGACTGCCGGCAGAGCGCGGACCCGGGCTTCCAACTCGTGATAGAACGTCTTCGTCCGCGGCTCGTCGTAACCGATCAGGTGCGGATCCATGGCCACATTCAGGACATGATCGGGGTCAAAGCCCAGATACGTCTGCTGCGCCCGCTCGAGGCTCCGAACGAAAAGACCGGCGATAATCAATAGCATAAGGGACCCCGCTACCTGGACCACAACCAACACGTTGCGTACTCGATGACGGCCCCCGCCAGCGGAATCACTTCGCCCGCCCTTATGCAGCACTGCGCTCACATCGCCGCGGGAGGCACGCAAAGCAGGCCATACGCCGACAGCGATTCCGGCGCAGAGCACCGCCGTCAAAGCGTACGTGAAGACTCTCCAGTCAAAACTGAAGTCCAGCAGTACTGGGAGGTCTGTCTCCAAACGGATCGAGCTGATCAAGCCACTGGTCCAGTTTCCCAGAATCAGCCCTGCCACCCCACCGAGAAACGCCAGGAGGACGCTTTCGGTGAGCAATTGACGGATGAGCCGCCCACGGCCGGAGCCCAGAGCCGCGCGGATGGCCATCTCGCGTTGGCGTACCGTCGCGCGCACCAGCAAGATGTTCGCCACATTCACACAGGCAAGCAGCAAAACAAGCACTGCAAGAACCAAGAACAAACCGGCAGTAACGGGGATTATTTCGGCTGCTTCAGGGACAGGCCGAGCTAGTCGTTCGAAGACGACATGAGCGGCGATCCCTTTGTCGGTTGCAGGGTACTGCTCGGCCAGGCGCTCGGTAATGACATTAACCGAACTCTGCGCTTGGGCAAGACTCACATCAGGCTTCAGCCTCCCCAGCACTGTCAACCCGCGTTGACTGCGATCGGTCCATAACCCGCCGCTTGCCAGGATGCTCAGGGGCAGATAGCCGTCCATTTCCGTGAGCGAGTACACGCCGTGAAACTTCTCGGGCACAACGCCCACAATCGTGACTGGTCTGCCGTCCACGAGAACCCGTTTCCCAACTATGCTGGCATCGCCCCCGAATCTCTTTTGCCAGTAGGAGAATCCGAGGACAAGGAGGGGGTCGATGCCTGGCTGCTCGCCCTCGTCCGGCAGGAACAACCGTCCGACAGCCGGTTTGATCCCAAGAGCCGAAAAGTAGTTCCCCGTGACGTAGCTGAACAGAAAGTGATAGGCCTTGCCGTCGGCGCTGAGTCCTCCGATGTCGATCTGGTATGCGAAGAGATCGCAGAAGGTGTCGGCCTGCTTTCGGAAATCAAGGAGGGCGGGATAAGAAAAATAGTGGTCGAATCCGAAGGTGGCACCCTTCACCTTAGCTGCCAGGACCACGAGTCGTTCAGGAGCCTTGACGGGCAAGGGACGAAGAAGGCCATTCACCACACTGAACATGGCTGTGTTGGCCCCAATGCCGAGAGCCAGCGTGAAGACCGCCACAGCCGTGAAGCCCGGGCTCTTGTGCAGCAGTCGAATGGCGTAACGGAAATCTTGGAACCAAGCTCCCATCGCAATCTCCTCCTCAGTTCAGCGGCTTTTATCCGTTACATTAGCACGCGCCAAACCAAAGTTAACAAGCTCTGAGTGAACAAGGAGAGGGACTTAGACAAAGTTGCACAGGCTCGTTGTTGTGAGAGTGTCCGCTCTTGGGAATCGAGTGTTCGGAGGTGGGACGCAAAAGTAAGAACTCTTCATGGATCGCCTGTTGGTGTCCTCACGCGCCCATATACAGAAGGCGCTCTTAAGAACCCTACAGAGAGGTCCCTTAAGACCCCAGCATCAGATTTTCATATATGAAGAGCAGTCTCTGTCGGAGGCAAAGAGAAAACAGATGATAGCTCTGTTAGACGATCTCCTGATGAGTCGTCCACAGCGCGCTTCGCTCAGTGTAAATACTCAGTCGCTGGGATGAGATTCCCGTCGTTGCTCTTGTTGTTCACCACGACGGCCCAGCAGTGTGCTGTGGCTGCAGGAATCCATTTGACGTAACCGTTCGTCACAGGAATGTTTAAGGGAATCTGATTCCAGCCGAACCCAACCAGTGGAATCGGGAAGGTGTCCAACGTCGTTCCGTCTGACCCATGAATCTCGGCCATCACGGTCTGAGCTTGAAAGAAGGAAACACAACCGAGATTTGTACGCTCCTGCGAAGTGACGTTGATACCGGAACTGAAGGCGGGCCAAGTCGTACTAATCGACCCACTCTCAACTTCAACTGGCGTGCGATATTTTCCTGATGGGCTCTCCGTATAGATCTCGGCCGAAATGATGAAATGGAAATCCTGACTTCCGCCTGGCGGTTCAAGGAATGAATCGAACTGCAAGGCTCCCGCGCCGGTCCAGCCGAAGGCCTCGAGAAAGTTGTCCCAGCTCTTCAACTCATTCGGCGCGATCGAGAACGATTGGGAAGGCTGTTTGCCGTCCTTGTTCTGGAACGTCACGAAGACCTGATAAGAGAACGGCGTCGGATTGAGGAAGTCGATTTTGGTTTTGAAGAAGGCACCGAAGGCGCCGGGCGTGTTGGCGGCCGTGGGCAGGAGTTGATTGACACCGGAGGAGACCTTGTTTGCCAAATCTTTGGCTGATATCGACGAGCCCAGAAGGAGCGCAAGTAAGAATGAGGAGCAGAGCTTCTTGGTCATTGTAGATTTTCCTTTTTTACGGCTGGAGAGAGTTTAGAGAATCGAGAACTGACTCACCTGTTTAATGCACATTTCTGGTGCTCATTATCGTCTTGCCGACGACCAGGATTAATAAAATGATTGCGACACACCCAAATGCTAACCTATTGTACGCCCTCTACTGGGCGGCGGCCCTCACCGACAGATGACGGCTCTGTTAGACGATCTGCTGTTCATGAGGCATCCGGGCCTGAAATACATTCACGTGTTTGACGGGATTCACAGGCGTGCCGAGGAGCTGGAGTTGGCGGGCCAGAAGGACATCGCGGACTTGATGCGCTGGCGGGTTGAAACTATGATGCGGACCCCAGAGGGTCCCCCAGCAATGCTCTCGGCTAGGCTGTGTAGAGCAAGCGTCACGTCAGGAGGGACGAAACAGCGCTTATTCTTTGAGTATTGGTAAACGCTAGCCGACTAGGGAGGATCTATCGTCGGTCATGCCGGGTAAGAATGAGCAAGCGCGTTATTCATACCGCAACGCTACCATCGGATCGACCTTGGCCGCCCTTCGGGCTGGAAAATAGCAGGCCCCGAGGCCTACGACGGTCAACAACAAAGACACCACAATCAGAGTCAGCGGAGTCAGCGGATCGTCAGATTTGATTCCCCAAATCCGGTTTTGGAGAATCTTCACGAGACCAATGCTGACAGGTACGCCGATCACGATTCCTGTTAGCAACCATCTGAGGCCCGACATTACCACCATCCGGCGTACATCAGTGGCTTCAGCTCCCAAGGCCATGCGGATTCCGATCTCGTGCACGCGCCGGGAGACCGAGTAGGAGAGAACGCCGTAAACGCCCGTGCATGCCAGCGCCAGTCCCAGCGAAGCAAAGGCGGTCAGCATGCTCATCACAAAACGCGGCACGGTAAACCAAATCTCATTAAGACTCTCTCGTAACACGAAGCCTTCCCCTGGCAGTATCAGGTTTTTATTGACGGACGCAAGCTCACGCCTGATCGACTTCAGCATCGGGATGGGCTCCGCCGCGGTCCGAATGAGAACTGAGTGCCATCGTGTCCCTCCAACAGAGTAGGGGATGAAGAGCATCGGTTGTGCCAATGGCTCCTCCATCCATTCCATGTATCGCGTATCCGCGACTACCCCCACAATCTCGAACCATGCTTGTCTGACAGTCTCGAACCCGTCCCCGCCTTCCATCACCCTGACATACCGACCCAAGGGGTTGTCACCGCCAAAGTACTTACTGGCCAAGGCGCGATTGACCACGGCTACTTTTCGAGCGTGAAGGAAATCCTCCTCGGAAATGGTCCGCCCCTTAAGCAGTCGGATACCCATCGTCTCGAAGAAGCCATCGCTTGAACGCCGCAACCACGCGCTGCGGCCCTCCGCGCTGGGCTTCCCGGCGATCTCGATTCGTATGGCATCCCCAGCTATGGCCATTCCCGGCCGGCTTAGCGCCGCGGAAAGGACGCCTGGTAAGGCCCGCACGCGGCTCAGGCTCTCCCTATGAAACTGGTTGATCTGTTCGGGGGTCTTGTACCACGCCTCCGGTAAGATTGCCCCTGTCCCGAGCACGTGGTCAGCATCGTAGCCCAGTTCGGCGTGTCGAAGCGCAAAGAAGCTGCGGATGAGCAGGCCGGCTCCACTAAGCAACACCAGCGAGAATGCCACCTCGCTTACCACCAGCATGTTCCGGGGACCAAGACCTTTGGCATCTCCGCGCCCGCTCCCTTTCAGGGGCTCTTGCAGGTCCGTCCCTGCCGCTATTAGGGCCGGCGCCAAACCGAAAAGCAAAGTGGAAAGCAGTGCTACGCTCAACGTGAACAGCAAGACCGGACCGTTGATGCGAATCACGGCCTCGGTGGGAATGTACCACTCCGGAATCATGGCCACCAGCACCCGCAGAAGGCTCCAGGCAAAGGCGCAGCCCAGCGCAGCGCCAGCTAAGGCCAGCAGTAAGCTCTCCACCATGAGCTGACGGGTAAGCCGGGCGCGGCTGGCGCCCAGCGACGCTCGAATGGCGAATTCTCTCGCCCGTGTAGTGCCCCGCGCCAGCAGGAGGTTGGCAACGTTGATGCAGCCGATCAGTAGCAACAAGCCCACTGCCCCTAAGAAAATGTGATGGGTTTGGCGATGGTCACCAAGGTCAATGTTAACGGCGTCCGCGAGAGACTCCAGCCGGAGGGCTGTATCGGGGGGATGGTCCTTCGGGTAAGCCGCGGCAAAGCGCTTCGTGAGCACCGCCACATCGGCGTTCGCGCGCTCGATTGTCACACCGGGCCTCAAGTGTCCTATGACGGGGAAGCTTTGCGGCTGTCCCGCGGCTGCCGCCCTGGAAGGGGTCGCTGGGATCCACACGTCCGCGTACCGCCAGGCGAAGCGGGGTGGCATCACGCCAATTATGGTCGTGGGTCGCAGATTCAAGACCAAGGTTCGACCGACAATTCCGGGATCCCCGCCGAACTTGCTTTTCCAAAACTTGTAGCTCAGCACGGCGACCTGCGCTACTCCCTGCCTGCCATCCTCGGCGATGATTGGCCGACCTATCAGGGGGCGTACGCCGAGGACACGAAACGTGTTGGTGGTAACCCACACCGCTCGGAGAAGCTCCGGAACGTCGGTCCCAGTCAGCTGGACTTGTTCAGCCGTAGCGCCGATCACATCGTCGAAGACGTGGTTCTGTTCCTGGTAATCCAGATACTCCGCAGCGCTCACCCACTTCCATTCGGCGTTTCCTCCCTCCGCCTTATTGTAGGAAACCAGCACTGTGAGGCGACGGCTGTCGGCGTAAGGGAACGGATTCAGTAATGCACCGTAAACCACACTGAAGATCGCGGTCGTGGCGCCAATGCCAAGCGCGAGAGTCAGCACTGCCACCGCCGCAAAGCCGGGGTTCTTGCCAAGCACGCGAAGGGCGAAACGAAAATCCTGGAACCAAGCTGCCATCGCAATCACCTCAATAGTTCAGCGGATTCATCCGTTACATTAGCACGAGCCAAACCAAAGTTAGCAAGATCTGAACTGAACAAGGAGAGGGACTTAGACAAAGTTGCACAGGCTCGTCTGTCGTCGGAGTTGTCCGGACTTGGGAATCGAGTGTTCGGGGATGGGACGGAGGCATAAGAGAGAACTCTTCACGGGTCGCCTGTTCGAATCTTCAGGCGCCTGCTGATAAGTCCGCCAACTTGAATCAGGTTTGGTAAACGCTAGCCGACTAGGGAGGATCTATCGTCGGACACCACCTAGCAGGGTCTGAGACTCATGGCTTATTGATTTAACCGCGCCGGCCAGTTCACCACTAGCGTCAGCGCCGGGCTCTCATTGGTGGAAGTATCAATCACGAAGTGCTTCCCGTCCGGTCGGCTCGGAGGTGCACAAGAGTTTCTACGAGGGGCTATTATGGTCTCGCGGGACTCCTGCGCTTTTGGAGCACTGGAGGCGGGTAGTTGTCAGGGACCGGTTCTGGCTTGCGGGAGTTGGCGTTGCCCGGAGCGGATGAATCCACTCCGAAATCCCATACGAAGGTGTTGATGCCGTCGTGCCCCAGAAGTTCAACTAACGCGTACTCGCCCCGTTCGAGCGGTACCCTTGGAGTCACCTTGACCCACCTGCGCGATAGGGGTTTCACTTGGGTTTCGATGTAAGCCACATCTCGTTTTGCTTTTCCATAGATCGCGATGTTTACAATTCCGACGATGCGCTTGCCCTTCTTCTCTTCACATCGAACGATCCGAAAGTGATCCTTGGCGGTTTCAGGTGTGTAGGTTGCAGGCGTATCGCCGACCGAGTCAAGCGCCACATAGATGTCCGGGACACCAACGTGTGACTGCACCTGAGCGCGCTGGCCTTCCAGTTCGATCGTTCGCCTTGAGCTCGCAACTGGGTTAATAACGGCGCGAAGGATATTGTCGCCAGTGTTCTTGTTAACATTGGCACCACTCTGATCCAGTTGATTCAACTCCGGCCTGCCCTGAAAAGTGTCGAGCAGGAGAACCCCGCCCCTGTCGGGTAGTCTGAGTCCAGGAGAGATCAAGGGAATATCAGCCTCTTCTTTGGCACGCTCCTTGGCCTCGTCCTCCGTCGATTGCCTGATTCGGACCTCCCGCTTGGAGGCCGCCTCTTTCGCGTATTTTTCTGTTGCCGACCAATCAACCAGAGAATATGGAATCTCCTCCCATTCATGCCGTTCCGAGCTGAGATAGCGAACACGTTCTGCCGTGATCTCATATTTCTCGACGCGCTCAGAGGTACCATTCGTCATTACCAGAACTCTGAACTGGTCCAAACGCGACCGTACATGGGATTCCGAGCTTTCGACCTGTTTTCCCGCTTGCCCTGAAACGGTGCTTGCGGATAGCACAGCAATGACTACGAACGTGAGCCGTGTACACATACAAAGAGTGTACCGCCTAAATTGAAAACGGCGTTGGATAAAACCGGTTTCAGGATAAGTTCGCGACCAGCGTTTCCGACGCGTCCACGCCGTAAACTGCGAATCCCTCCTGGGGCAATACCTCCGAAATCGGAACTCCATACCCACATCGCGATGTCGAAGGATGGAGGCGCCGGGTTGCAACCGTTTCGCCCATTTCCGTACGATACTCGGACCAATGGAGCGTCCGGGCGCGGGAGAAATGGCCTCATAACCGTTTGACTTGTCTGGCACAACGCCCTCGCAGAGACTACTATAGTCAGGCAATGCGAATCCGGCGCGATCAACGGCACAGTGTTTAGCTCAGGCAATCGCTCCGATTGGTCGCCACTTTCCGTTACCTATCCCAGAAACGCACGAAATCTCCGGAGATATGAGCATTTTCACCACGTATCGGTTATTTTCGTTTTCTCTCGTGAGATTCTGATGACGAGGGGATTCAAGAGTGCTTGGGTAACTGTTCAAAAAAGTTCTTGACTCTGGACTATACTCCAGAGGACATCCCTATTCCATGAAAGGAGGGGTTATGCAACCGGGAGTCCAGATCGGGGAGCTTGCCAAGCTGAGTGGACTACCTATCGATACCATTCGATTCTATGAGCGCAAAGGATTGCTTAAGAGCCCCCTTCGGAGTGAAGGTGGGTTTCGGTTGTTCTCACGCCAGGATGTTGCCCGTCTAAAGTTTGTCCGGAGGGCTCAGGCCCTGGGGTTCTCCTTGGGAGAGGTTCGCGACTTGCTCATTCTTCAAGATGAAGACACTGATTTCTCGCGCGTTCGGAACTTGCTGGAGAGCAAGCTGGAAACCGTTCGGCACAAGATAGCAGAGATGAGGAGATTGGAGGGAGAGCTGAAAGACGCATTAGGCAAATGCAATCGAGAAGTTAAGAAGCGGCCTGCCTCTCATGGAAAAGTCTGTCCGGTATTGGAAGAGATTGGACCGAATGGAAAGCGGGGAAGTTAAATACTATATGAGATTCGAAGTCTTCTATTTTGATGGGTGTGTCAACCACCGACTAGCGGTGGAACAGGTCCAGGAAGTCTTGCGAGAGGAGGGCTTGGAGGCGGAGGTCGTCGAGATAAAGGTCTCCGACCGAGCAGCGGCCCAAGCCTTTGGCTTTCTGGGGTCGCCCACGGTACGAGTCGACGGGCTCGATGTCGAGGCCCTTGCGCGGTCTTCACAGGCATTCGGAATGACGTGTCGGACATATTTGGATGGTAGTCAGCGGAGAGCAGTTCCTCCTCGAAGCCTTATCCGCGAGGCGGTGCGCGAGGCTATTTCCAAACGCGACAGGAACCAAACCGCTCGAAATCTTGGAGGGGAATGATGAAGCATTCCGAAAAGGTCGCACCTGTGGCCGCCGTGATTAGTGCTGTTTTGTCGATCACCTGTTGTTTGCCTCTCGGTATTCCGACAGCCATTGGCCTTGCCGGACTGGGAATGCTTGCTGGACAGCTTCGGCCATGGCTCATGGGGCTTTCACTTGTCCTTCTCGCTGTTGGACTGGTGCAGCTGTATCGTCGGCGGACATGTCAAAGACATAACTCTATCAGTGTGGTGATCTTCTGCATGGCGGCGGCGATTGTGTTAGCGCTGGTCCTCTTTCCTCAGCTTGTGGCGAGCATCGTCGCCGATCGACTGCCCTGAAGGTGGAGTTCGGGATGGGAATGCGCAAGTTGAAGTCAGCGTTAGCGCTGGCGGCCCTGCTGCTAGTGGTGGTGGTCGGGTGGAATTTCCTCGAAGAGCGCGGACCCCTAGTCTGCCTGATCGAACTCGATTCACGGTCTTTGGCGAGCCTGAAGGACGAGTTCAATAGAGCAGCTGACAGAGCACGCCTCATCATCCTCTTGTCTCCCACTTGATCAGGCTGTCTGCGGGGGGCTTCCGCAGTTCAGGAGATTCTCAGCCGGAGTCCAAACTCAAAGGTCAAGGTCTTTGCCGTGTGGGAGCCTATGATCTTTACGGACTGGAGTAAACCCGGTAACCGTGTTCTGGCCCGGCTTTCAGATCCGCGTATCGAACAGATCTGGGACAGGCAGCACTTGGTGGCGAAACAACTGGCCAAAGACGCTCGCGCTCCGCAGCCGGAGCCCGAGTGCTGTACACGCAATGGTATCCTCTGGGACCTGGCTGTCCTCTACCCGCCGGCTGTGCTTTGGACAGATATGTTGCCACAGGCCGTGCTGTTTAATGGCCCTGTTGTGGACAGGCGGCTACAGATTCAGACAATGCTACCCTCGTTGGGACCACAGCTGGAGAAGAACGCCCGATGAACGAGGCTCACAAGTCATCCAGGCATGTTTCTATGTGGGTGTCACGGATGAGATCGAATTATCTTGTCCTACTGTCGCTTGATTTCCCGATAACGGTTCTCTGTCAGAACGCCCCAACTGAGGCTTTCCGTCAGTGGGCTCGCCATCATGTGCATCCCATTACGTCGAAGGACGAAGATGCTCACGATGACGCCGACCTGAAAACTCTGAGCAACATCATCGGCAGTGCGCACGTAGTCGCGTTCGGCGAGCCCATTCATGGCGGACACGAACCGCTGACAATGCGCAATCGATTGATCCGCCACGGCGTCACGCGGCTTGGGTTCACAGCCGTTGCGCTCGAAACCTGCCTGAGTTCTTCTAAGCGTCTGTACGACCATGTCCTTGGACGAACTACCGAAACAGACTCCGCGCTGAAGGAAGCGTTCTGCTACGGGTTCGGTGACCTGCCGGAGAACCTTGAACTCATTCGATGGCTGCGCACTTACAACCCTACCCAACAACCGGCGCGCCAAGTTCGGCTCTACGGGATCGACTTGACCGGCCAATACTTTCCTTACGCATATCGATCGGTCGAAGCCATTTTGACCTTCTTAGAGCGCGCCGATCCGGGCCTCAGCCCTGAGCTCCAGCAGCAATACGGCTATCTGCCTGCTTTCCGGTCAGATAGGTACACAAAGCTGGCGCCTGCTGAAAAAGATGCAATCACTGGGAAAATTCAGGACTTGGTTGCGCTGATTCGGCGCGAGCGTTCTCTGTTGACTGCGGCAGTGTCACAGGACGACTACGAATGGGCTCTTCGTCAAGCTCTCAATGCAGCTCAGGACGACGCCTTTCTGCGATCTCTTCCACCAGAATGGAGCGCCGATCCGTTGGCCAAATCTCTGGCGAGGGCTCAAGCGACCGAACGTTTCGATCACAGCGCAGAGATGCGGGAGGTGGCGATGGCAGACAATCTGTTGTGGGTGCAACAGCGAGAGTGTGGCCGGGGCAAAACTTTCTTCTTCGCCCACGATCAACATGTGCAGACAAGCATTGGAGTCTTAGGTTCGCCAAGCCGACCAGCCACGGGCCCCTGGAGACGGATACGATGTGCCGGTACGTAT
>Ga0075433_10003850_pt1 | contig 11620 bp, 11 predicted proteins | sample RhiMethybrSRZTD2_FD_75299 | JGI IMG/M metagenome (GOLD analysis project Ga0075433, IMG submission 75299) | Populus rhizosphere microbial communities from Tennessee, USA - Rhizosphere MetaG P. TD hybrid SRZTD2 | ecosystem: Host-associated > Plants > Roots > Rhizosphere > Soil | place: USA... | reverse complement strand
CGCTGATCGCCGCGATCCGCACGTCCTCCCGCTGGTAGAGGAGCCGGAAGAGATTGCGGCCGATCCGCCCGAACCCCAGGATGCCCACGCTCGCCGTCACGACCGAGAATCTATCGCGGTGGGGAACCTGTGGGGTCAGGACGGAATCGCTGCCATGCAGCATTCCGAGGTGACCCGAATTCAGTCATTCCGCGTTGACCCCGGCGAGGAAGCGGCGCCACGCAAAGAGATACGCGCCTCCGCCCGTCGAATACGCGTCGTTGTGGCCGGCGCCGGGGACGACGTAGAGATCCTTCGGCGGCGCCGCGACGTCGAAGAGCCGTTTCGGGTGCGACAGGGGGACGATCTCGTCGCGCTCCGAAGCGATGATCAGCTTGCGGGCCGTCACACGCGCGATCCTCGATTCGGAGTCGAACTTGGAGCGCACGAGAAAGCCGGGCACGAACGGGTAGTGTTTGCGGGCGAGAGCCGGCACGGAAAGGAACGGGGTCTCGAGGGCAACTGCGGCGCACTTTCTCTGGAGCGCGACTTCGAGGGCGACGGCGCAGCCGAGCGACTCGCCGAGCAGCACGATCCGGTCCGGCGAGAATCCGCACTCGCGCGCGGCGTCGTAGATTGCCAGGCCGTCGCGATACAAGCCCGCCTCGGAAGGTTTTCCTTCCGAGCGCCCGTAGCCGCGATAGTCGACGAGAAACAGGTCGACGCCGAGGCGCTCGGCGAACAGCCTCGCCCGATCCAGGCGGTGGCTGACGTTGCCGGCGTTGCCGTGAAACAAAAGGACGACACGGTGGCCGCCGGCCTGAATCCACCAGCCGTGAAGACTCGCGCCGTCGGACGTCGTCACGCGAAGCTCTTCGTAGGGCAGGGCGTACTCGGCCGGGCTCGCGTCGAGCTGCCGGACCGGGAAATAGAGGAGACGGTTCTCCATCAGGCTCATGGCCACGACGAGGGCGAGCCACGCCAGGGCGAGCAATCCGAGGACGAGCAAGAGCGCCCTGGCCACGGCCGGTCGAAGACTAGTCCTTTTCGGGCTCCCACTCCGTCCGCTCCCGGAACCACTTTCTCGGTCCGAAGATGCGCACCTCCTTCTCCCGTCCGGAGATCCCGACGCCGACCGAGAGCAGCCCCGCATCGATCAGGAACGTTCCGCTCTTGGAGGATCCGCGCGCCGAGTATTCCCCGAACATACGAACCTTTCCGGTCCTTGCAGCCAGGCGGCGGAGCTCGACGACGGAGGGACCCAGCCGGATCCCCGAGTGCGCGGAGACGGGATCGTCCAGGCGGAGGAGTCGCTTCGCCCAGTCCGGCAGGTCGACGTTGACGATCTGCATCAGCGGTTGCGCGTCCTTTGCCCTTGCGTCCGCGGTCGTCGTGAAAAGGAAGGCGGTCTTCGGGCGGAACTCGCCCCGTTGGAAGGCGACGCGGCCCCACCAGGGATACGGGGCACCGGCGCTGTCCCAGACGGTCGCGCCGGTCAGGTTCACGTGCCCGCCGTCCAGACGTCCGCCACCCCAGGTCCGGAGCTGGACGCCGGAGAGCTCGACCCGGCCGTCGAATCGTCCGCGCATCGCGACGTCGAGCACACGCAGAGCGAGGTCGCGCGATCCGTAGTCGATCGCCCCTTTCGCGACTCCCTTTTCGACGGACGCCTCGACGTTCATCCGCCCGCTGCCTTTCTGAAGCCTCGTCCTCGCGGGCTCGCCGAGGAGCCGGTTCAGCACCTCGGCGTCGTCCAGCCGCGCGGTCGCTTTCGCGTCTCCGTCGACGAACTGCAGGACCTTGCTTCCCCGAAACGCCCACGGGTCCCAGGGGCCGATGCGGGCTTCGACCGTCGCGCGGACGTCGGCGGCGATCGCGTCCTTCCCCGACCGTATCGTGCCGTTCCGGATCGCCAGCTTCGACGGGTAGACCTGAGCCCGATGCTTCGGCCGCAGAAAAAATCCGCCTGTTACGCGCGCGTCGCCGGTGCAGCGGTAACCCTCGATCCAGACTTCGCGCACGTCGTCGATCGCGACCGACTCGACGAGGATGCTCCACTCCTTTCCCGTCGGCGGGACGACGGGCTCCGGGCGACCGACGAGCGGTGGGTCCGGAAACCCCGGGATCGCCGGCAGCCGCGACAGCCGCGGGGGGGTCGCCTCCGCCCGGGTCAGCCGGCTCCGCACCCGGAAGACGAACCCGCGTCCGGATAATCGCGTGACGTGAAAGCGCCGTCGGAGAAGGTCGGCGAGCGAGTAAGTCAGGTCGGCGTCCGCGAGCTGGAACGCCCACTCCGCTTTCGGATCCTGGTCGCGGAAGCTCAGATTCTTCACGTGCAGCGTGCCGGGCCACCGTGAGTATGCCGAGTCGTAGTCGAGCCACCCGTGCTCCGGGTTTTTGTTCGTCCGCTTCCGGATGAAGTCCGACCGCAGCAGCGCGTTCGGCACGACGAGCGCGAGGATCGCGATCAGGACGACGACGGCGACGACCGCGATCGCAACCCATCGCCTCCAACGCTTTTCGGGACGCTTCACGCGCCCGCTCTCCGCAAGGGACGGGCCAATCGAACGTCGAAACGCGGGGAACCGGACGCGTCAGCGGCGCTTCGCGGGACGGGCCTTCGCTTTCGTTCCGATCTCGGGCGCCTTCTTCTTCGCGGCCGGCGGCTCTTTCTCTGCGGCTTTCGCGATCGCTTCGGCGAGCTTGCCGTGTCCGCTGCCGGGCTCGCCGACGTCGTTGGCCGGCGGCTTTTCCTTTTTTCCGAGAACCCACTCGAGCGCGTAGGCGGCCGCCGCGAGCTCCGACACCCAGAAGCCGGAGAGCGACTTCCCCTTGTCGCGGATGTTTCGGATCTCCTGACGGATGTCCTTCTCGCTTCGGAGCGCCATCGTGGAACCTCGCGCCCCAGTCTATGTCGCGGGGACAGGTCCTACGGACCTGCACCCGCCGCAGTGCCTCGCAGGGACAGGTCCTACGGACACGCCTGACGGCCTCCTGAACTTCTCGCCGCAGGTTCCGTTTAACAAGGCATGACTCCGGTCATTCGGGCGGAAGGACTGCGCAAGGTGTACCGGTCGCGGTTCGGCACGCGGCGCGTCAACGCCCTCGACGGGATCGACCTTTCGGTCGGGCCGGGCGAGGTCTTCGGGTTGCTCGGGCCGAACGGCGCGGGGAAGACGACGGCCGTCAAGATCCTGCTCGGCCTGACGCGCCCGACCGGAGGCTCCGCCCGGCTGTTCGACGTTCCCGTCGCCGATCCGGAAAGCCGCCGGCGGGTCGGGTATCTGCCGGAAGGGCATCGGTTCCCGGGATATCTGACCGCGCGGGAGACCCTGTCGATCTTCGGGCGCATGTCGGGTATGGAGCGCGCCGTCCTGAAGGCGCGTATCCCCGAGCTTCTCGCGCGCGTGCGTCTCTCGGACTGGGCGGACGTCAAGGTGAAGAAATTCTCGAAGGGGATGACGCAGCGCCTCGGGCTCGCCGCTGCGCTCGTTCACGACCCCGAGGTGCTTCTCTTGGACGAGCCGACCGACGGCGTCGATCCGGTGGGCCGCCGCGAGATCCGGGATCTTCTCCGCGCCGAGGCCGCGCGGGGACGCGCGATCCTTCTCAATTCGCATCTGCTGTCGGAGATTGAGCTCACGTGCGACCGGGTCGCGGTTCTGCGTCGCGGCAAGGTGGCGGCCGAAGGCCGTATCGCCGACCTGACGGCGCAGAGCTCGGGGAGCACTGCGGCGGGTGCAGGTCCGCGGGACCTGTCCCCGCGGCGTTACAGGATGACGGCCTCGCCCATGGACGACGTGCTCGTGTCCGCGTTCCGGGAGAGCGGTGCGTCGGTCGAGCGGGTCAACGGCCACCTCGTCATCGGGACGCGCGACCTCGCGCACCTGAACGCGCTCGTAGACACGCTTCGCGCGCGCGGCGCGCTGCTCGCCGAGCTCGCACCCGTACGCTCGACGCTCGAGGACGTCTTCGTGGACCTCGTGCGGACGGGCGATGCCGGAGAAAACGTCCAGTGAGGGCGTGGGCCGCGAGCGTCGAGGAGGTCTTCCGCGAGGCGTCGGCCCGGTGGACGCTGCTCGCCTACTTCGCGCTTTCGACGCTCTTCATCCTCATCTTTGCGCTCGCCGTCAACCTCGACATCGTCAACGGAGCGCTCGCGGGCGCGAAGCTCTTCGGAAAAGAGATGGACCTGGGCGGGAGCAAGATCGACCTGGACCAGCTCGTGCTCGGTTTCGAGACGGGCTTCTCCGGCTTCCTCTACGGTCTCGGCACTTTCCTGGCCCTCTTCGCGACCGCGCATCTCGTGCCACGGCTCCAGGAGAAGGGAACGGTCGACCTGTACCTGTCGCGGCCGGTCGGCCGGACGAAGCTCCTCCTCTCGCGCTACTGCGGCGGGCTGCTGCTCGCGGCGGCGAACCTTCTGTATCTCATCGGTTCGATCTGGCTGATCGTTTTCTGGAAGACGGGCGTCGCGCACCCGCGTTTCCTGCTCGGCGGCGTCGTGATTCTCTTCACGGTCGCCTGCCTCGTCGCGTTCGCGTTCCTCGTCGGGGTGGTGACATCATCCACCGCGGTCTCGCTGATGGTGACCTACGCGATCTTCTTTTTCGCCGTCCTTCTCTCGGCACACGACAAGATCGCGGCGGCGGTCTCCTCCACCTTCAGCGCAAACCTCGTCAAGACGCTCTATTGGATCTTCCCGAAGACCGCGGAGCTCGGTCAGGCCACGATCTCTCTCGTCTCCGGGGGAATGCACGGGGTCCGTCTCGCGGACCCGTTCGCGGTCTACGCGTCCACGGCCCTCTTCGGGCTCGTCTCGCTCCTCCTCGCCTCCTGGCGTTTTTCGAGAAAGGACTTCTGATATGAGACTCCGCCACAGGCTCTCGATTCCCGCCGTCGCGGTCGTTCTCGCCCTCGCGGCGGGCGCGCCGGTCCGGGCCGCGGGCGCCGACGAGGCCCTCGCGCTCGTGCCGCCGGACGTCGCTTCGATCGGCGTCATCCACTTGGATGCGCTGCGCTCGAGCCCGTTCGCGGCGAGGCTGTTCTCCGAAACCGACGATCTTGCGGTCGACGGCGACGCCGCGAAATTCCTCGCCGAAACGGGACTCCGTCCGCGGCAGGACGTCGACACGGTCGTCGTCGCCGGCCTCTCTTCGAACCGCCTCCACGGACCCGAGGACGGGCTCGTGATCTTCCAGGGTCGCTTCGATCCCTCCCGCCTCGAAAATGCGATGGAGGCGCGCGGAGCGATCCGGAAATCGACTCCCCAGGGCGACTACCTCCTGCTCTCCGACGCTCACGGCGAGGACAACCGGGCGGCGATCGCCGTCTTGAGCCCGCGCCTGGTCGTGGCCGGAAGCCCCGAGTCGGTGACGCGGGCGCTCTCCGCCCGGCAGTCGGGCGGCTCCGGCTTCCTGCGCGGTGAGGGCCTGGGACGGCAGGTTTACCGGGTCCCTTCCGGCGCTTCGGCGTGGGCGATCGTCGACGCCACGCGCACGCCGTTCGCGGGAGGCGCGCGCCGTTCGGAGGACGGCGACGCGGCGGACGCGCTCGTCGGCGCGATGAAGTCCGTCTCGCTGTTCGTGTTCCACGCGACGACGCACGGCGACTCACTCGAGCTGTCGGCGACGGGCATCTCCGCGGATGCAGAGACTCGCGACCTCCTCGAGGATGCGCTCAAGGGCGTCATCGCGATGTGGCGCCTCGCGATTCACGAGAGGTCCCCGGAGATGGTGCCGATCCTTCGGCGCTTCGAGATCGAGAGCGACCGCGAGGGCGTCACGATCCACGGCACGCTGCCGGGGAGCTTCCTTCGCAAGATGGCCGAAGAACACGAGGCGCACCGGCGCATCAACTGAGCGGGGTCAGGTCTCCACTTGCCACATTGGGGGTCAGGTCTCCACTTGCCACATTGAGGGTCAGGTCTCCACTTGCCTTCGCTTCGCGAAGATAGCGAGGTCGGCGTCGTCGAATTCGCTATCCAGGAACCCGGTGAAGAGCTGACCCCCGACCTTTACCAGGGGACGTCCCGTCCGCGCCGGTCGAGGAATCGACCGGTGTCGGACGGGGTGAGTCGATCGATCACCGCAAGCATCCTCGCGACGCTCTCCTCGGGCGTGAGCCGCGCATCCGGGCCGCCCATGTCTGTCCGCACCCAGCCCGGGCAGATCACCACGCACGCGAACCGCTCCCGCGCGAGCTCCTCCGCGAGCGTACGGATGAACATGTTGAGGGCAGCCTTCGCCATCCGGTAGGCGTACCAGCCTCCGCCGGTATCCTGCTGCAGGCTCCCGAGGCCCGACGTGATCCCGACGATCTTTCGTGTTTTCGCGGCGCGCAGGTTCCCGAGGAGAGCGCGCGTCAACCGCACCGGCCCGACCGAGTTCACGTTCAGCGTGCGCAGGACGTCCGCGGGATCGAGGTGCTGAATCGAGGGACCGGCTTCGCCGATCGCCGCGTTGTGGATCAGGACGTCCACGGGCTCTCCGCCGAGCCTTCCCGCGAAGTCCGCGACGCTCGAGTCGTCGGCGACGTCGAGCTGTTCGACGCGCGCTCCGGTCGACCGAAGCTCGGTCGCGCTCTCGGGCCGGCGCGCCGTCGCGATGACTCGCTCGCGGCGCTCCACGAGCGCGCGCGCGAACGCGAGCCCGATGCCGCGGTTGGCTCCGGTGACGACCCAGCTGGCCATGAGTGGATGATAAGGATGCGGGTGCAGGTCTTCCGCAGGGCCTGTCTCCGCGGCGGTTAATATCGGCAGTGGTGTCGCACCCGCCCTCCGATCTCCCCGCCGAAATCGCCCTCCTCGTCGAGCAGAAGCGCCTCGAAGAGCTCGAGGACGTCTGGACGCGCCGCATGGAGCAGGACCCTTCGGATCTGCAGTTCTTTTTCCGGGTCGCCGCGGCGGTCAAGAAGAAGGCCGGCGCCGAGGGCGCCGAACAGGCGCTCTCCTGGCTCCGGTTCCTCGCGGACTACCAGTCGGAGCGCGGGGATCCGGAAGCACGCATCGAGGTGCTGGCGGAGGTCGTCCGGATGAGCCCGACCGACGCGGCCGCCCGCGCAGACCTCGAGGCGGCGTTGCGCGAGCGTTACCGGGACCACCCGGTGCTCGGCGCGGTCATGGCGCAGAACCCGATCGCGACGGCTGCGGACCCGTCGGAGACCGCACGGCGGGTCGCGCGCTGGCTCCGGTTCGCGCCGGGCGAGGTCTACTTCCTGTCGGGGCGCGGCGCAGGGCGGATCGCCGAGATGAATCCCGCGCTCGACGTCATCCGCCTCGAGGTCGGCGGTGTGCGAGTCCCGCTCTCGCTGGTGTCGGCCGAGAAGAACCTCGAGCCTCTGCCTTCGGGCCACTTCCTGCGCGAGAAGGTCGAGAACCTCGAGGCGCTGCGCGATCGGGCCTCGAGAGAGCCGGCGGAATCGGTGCGGAGGCTGCTCGAAAGCTTCGGGCGTTCACTGACCGTCGGAGAAGTCCGCGATCACTTCGGGGGCGTCGTGGACGACGCGCGCTGGAGCTCGTTCTGGGCGGCCGCGCGGAAACACCCGCAGCTCCTCGTCGCGGGCGCGTCGCGCGGAGCGCTCGTCTCCTGGAGTGCCAGCGCGGACGAAGCGGATGAAACCGTGCGGCGCGAATTCGCGGCCGCCGACCCTCACAAGAAGCTGGAGATCGCTCGCAAACACGCGAAGCGCTCCCGCGAGCTCGCGCAACTCTTCGCGCGGTCGCTCGTGGGAGAAGCTCGGGCCGCGGCCGATCGCGGAGACCCCGCGCTCGCCTGGGAGCTGTCGCAGGCGGCAGCTCGGCTCGCCCCGGGAGAGCCCGAGGCGTTTCCGGCGGAGTCGCTGCTGGCGGCGGGAAGCGACCCGGGCGCGGTGCTCTCTCAGATGCGCGATCACGTCGCGCGCGAAAAGGCCCTGGAGGAGATCCGGGGGCGTCGCGAGGACTGGGCCGCGATCTTCGCGACGCGTTTCCTCGAAGAGGAGGACGCGCGCGTTCTTTCGGCGATCTTCGAAGCGCTCTCCGAGGACCGACCGCGCCGCGACGATCTCGTCCGCCGCGTCGTGCGCTCTCCGAGGATCGCGCCGCGCGCATTCGTCTGGCTCGCCGAGCGGTTCGGCGCCGCAGCGAGCCCGGACGTTTCGGCGACGGCGCTCTTCCAGTCGCTCGTCGACGCGCTGCGGCAGGACGAGTTCGGTTCGGTGCGAGCGCGTGTGAAGGCGTTCTTCGAGCCGGGAGCGCTCGCGGTCGACCTCGTGCGCCGCGCGGCGACCGAAGAGGAGGCGCGGGAGCTCCTGAACGCGCTCGCGCGCGCCGGGGGCCTCGAGGAGCACCGGCGAGGCACCGTCCGCGAGGCGCTGCTCATGAAGTTCCCGACGCTCCGGGCTCCGGCGGCCAACTATCTCTACGCGACGCCGGAGGCGATCGACGTACGCCGCGGCGAGCTCGCGCACCTGAAGCAGGTCGAGCTCCCCGCGAACGCCGAGCAGATGCGCGCGGCGAAAGAGCATGGCGACCTCTCGGAGAACTTCGAATACCATGCGGCGCGACAGAAGCACGAGTACCTCTCCGCGCGCATCGCGAAGCTCGTCGACGAGCTCTCCCGGACTCGTCCGCTCGAGGCGTCCCGCATCGACCCCTCCGAAGTGCGGGTCGGCACGCGTGTCGTCCTGCGGGAACCGGAGAGCGGCCGCGAGCGCACCGCGACGATCCTGGGGCCGTGGGACTCACGCCCCGAAGAGGCGATCTACTCCTACGAGTCGGAGTTCGCGGCGGCGCTCCTCGGAAAGAGGCCGGGCGAGCGGGTCACGCTGCCCGACGGCGAAGTCGAAGTCGTGTCGATTGCGGCGTGGCGCTAGAATCCCGGGCCCATCGACTGAGGAGGTCGTCATGAAGCAACGATTCGCCCGCGTTCTGCCCCCGCTCGTTCTCACGCTCGCTCTCGCCTCGTCCGCCGCACACGGGCAGACGACGGCAGCGCCGGCCCCATCGACTCCGGCGATGTCCGGTCTCCGGTCGGACGTGATCTGGCAGCTCACGGACGTCGAGAAGAAGCTCGTCTCTCTGGCGGAAGCGATCCCGCAGGACAAATACGGCTGGCGGCCGGGGCCGGGGGTCCGCTCCATCAGCGAGGTCTACATGCACGTTGCCGGCGGGAACTACTTCCTGGCGACGTTCCTGGGCGCCAAGATGCCGGAGGGGTTCAGCCGCGACATGGAGAAAACGGTGACCGAAAAGGCCAGGGTCGTCGAGGCATTGAAGAAGTCCTTCGACCACGCGCGCAAGGCGGTCGAGGCGACTCCGGATTCGGATCTCGACAAGAAGGTGAAGTTCTTCGGTCAGGAGCCGAGCGAGCGCATGATGATGATCGTCCTCGTGAGCCACGGCCATGAGCATCTCGGACAGTCGATCGCCTACGCGAGAACGAACGGCGTCGCACCGCCGTGGTCGGAGGGTCCGCCTCCCGCACCGGAGAAGAAGCCGACAACGAAATGACCCGGCGGCGAGTGGCGGATTGCCTCGTCGGACGACACGAACGGGCTCAAAATCCGCGTCACCGGTCTATCCTGGCCACGTGATTCGCAAGCTTTCGTCAGGCGGATATCGGCTCTACTCCCGCAAGAAGGATCCCCGGACGGGCAAGAGGAAGAACCTCGGGACCTTCAAGTCGCTCGCGGCGGCGAAGAAGCACGAGCGCGCCGTTCAGTTCTTCAAACGCCACTAGCGACGGGCACCGGGGGCTCCGCGAGGCGCCCCGACGTCGTCGGATGCGGCACGACGGGTGAAAAGGGCGATACGGTGGGCGTCGGCGGCATCGCCGGCTGGGGCCGCGAGTTCGAGTTGTCGATGTCCGCCGCGATCAGCCACCGGCCGTCCTTTCCCTTGCGCAGCACCAGGATGAACTTCCCGAGGTCATCGGTTTCGTCGCGCCGCCGGAAGCCGCCGATGATGTGGCCGGTCGTTCCTTCCGTCGCGAAGGCGAGCGCCCGCAGCACGATCGGGCGCCCCGACCGCCCGTAGGAGCGCCGAAGGGCCGCCCGGCCCCGGATCGGCGGCGCGCCGTTCGGCATCGCGAAACCGTCCTCGGTGAAGAGCCGGGAGAGAGCCTCCCCGTTCTGCGCGGCCCACGCGCGCTCGTAGTCGCGGAGAACCCGGTCGAGCTCGGGCGGCAGCTCGACGGAGGGGAGCGGCGGTGCCGGCGTCGGAGTCGGGAGGTGGACGATTTGGGGAGCCCTCGGCGGCGGTGCGATCGAGGAGGGCTGCTGGCCGAATGCCGCGGACGAGACGACGCCGGCCAGGGTGAGAAAAGCGAGGAGAGCGAATCGTCGCAAGAGATCCCTCCGGTTTCGCGTCAATGCAGCCCCGCGTTCGGATCGACCTGGCCGCGGTGACAGGTCGTGCAGCTCACGAATTTCTCCTCGGGCTTGCCCTCGAGGTTCTGCAGGCTTCGCAACTTCTCGTTGATCATCTTGTTCATCGCCATCATTTCGCGCGCGGCCCGCTTCGGTCGCTGCTCGTCGCTCGAGTAGTCCTGAGCGAAGTGGCAGTGCGTGCAGGCGACTCCGAGCGCCCGGCTGTAACCCATGTTCATGACGCGAACCAGTCGTCCCGCGGGCATTCCCTTCAGAGACTGGATGTTCTTGAAGACCTGCTCCGCCGGATCGTTCTCGTGTCCTTCGATGCGCCGGAGAACGGCCGCCGCGATCTGGTCGTTCTGCTCCTGGTGCGGGTTGACGAGTCCCGCCGGCGGCGAGGGCGCGGCGGGCGGAGTCGGTGCCGCGGCCGGCGCGGATGAGGGCGGCGGCGCCGCCGTCGGAGCCGGGCTCGGCGGCGCGGAACTGCCGCATGCGAGCGTGAGCGCGAGAACCAGGAGTGAAGTGGGTCTCAGTGTCATCACGTCCTCCTTGAACGTTGCGGTGACTGGTGAAACAGTTTCTCACTCGTTCCGGAGGAAGAATGCAACGTTTCTCGTGCACCCCGCGCCGCGCCGCAACCGTCGGCTTTGCCTGCGCTCTGCTGCTCGCGGCCTGTTCGGCCGTTCCTCGCCGCCCCCCCGTCGAGCGCGGACCCTTCCGGCAGGCGGACCTCGTCGAGATCGTGAGGCTCGATCCGGCAATCCACCTCGACGTCCGGTACGCGACCTCGAACAATTTCACCGGCCGGCCCGTTTACCGCCAGCCGCGCGCGTTCCTCCAGCGGCCGGCGGCCGAAGCGCTCGTTCGCGTGGACCGTTCGCTGCACGACAAGGGCTACGGTCTCGTGGTCTTCGACGGGTACCGGCCGTGGTCCGTGACGAAGCACTTCTGGGAGATCACGCCGAAGGACAAGCGCGAGAAGGGCTTCGTCGCGAACCCCGCGAAAGGCTCGAAGCACAACCGGGGCGCGGCGGTGGACCTCTCGATGTACGACCTCGCGACCGGCGCCGAGGCGGACATGCCGAGCGGCTACGACGAATTTTCGGACCGCGCGGACCCGGACTACAAGGGCGGAACGGCGGAGCAGAGGGCGCGCCGGGATCTCCTCCGGGCGGAAATGGAGAAGGAGGGGTTCACCGTCGATCCGGGCGAGTGGTGGCACTTCAACTACAAGGGGTGGGAGGAGTACCCGATCCTCGACGTCCCGTTCGAAGAAATCCGGGGAGAGACC
>Ga0075433_10003848_pt1 | contig 11622 bp, 6 predicted proteins | sample RhiMethybrSRZTD2_FD_75299 | JGI IMG/M metagenome (GOLD analysis project Ga0075433, IMG submission 75299) | Populus rhizosphere microbial communities from Tennessee, USA - Rhizosphere MetaG P. TD hybrid SRZTD2 | ecosystem: Host-associated > Plants > Roots > Rhizosphere > Soil | place: USA... | reverse complement strand
CCGGAGGGGGTGTTCGTATTCGAGTCGGGCTATCTGGCCGATCTCGTCGAGAAGCTCGTGTTCGACAACATCTATCACGAGCATCTCTGCTATCACTCGGTCAAGCCGCTCGAGCGCTTTTTCTCGCGCAACGGTCTCCGGTGGTTCGATGTTCAGCACGTCGGAACGAAGGGCGGCAGCATTCGCGGCTTCGTGCAGCATGCCGCCGGCACTCGCACGGTCAGCGCGTCGGTGCCCTCGATGATCGCGCGTGAGGACGCGGCCGGCTTCTACCGTCTGGAAACGTATCGCGCCTTGTGCGACCGGATCGATCGGCTGCGGACGACACTTCTCGACGTGCTGGCGGGACTTCGCCTTCGCGGCCGCGCGCTGGCCGGCTACGGCGCGTCGCACAGCGTGACGACGCTCGTTCATCACTTCGGCATCGGCGAGAGGCTGGCGTTTCTGGTCGACGACAATCCACGGAAGCACAACCTGTACAGTCCCGGCCATCATCTCCCGGTGCTGGCATCATCGGCGCTCGTCGAGCGGAAGCCGGACTACGTCGTGATTCTCCCGTGGCGGTTCGCCGATCAGATCGTCGGCCGGAACGGCGCGTTCATGGCGTCCGGTGGACGCTTCATCGTGCCCGTACCCCAGACACGGATAATCTAACGAAATGACGCACCCGTCGCGGACGGCGCTTGTCACAGGCGGAGCAGGATTCATCGGCAGTCATCTCGTCGAGCGGCTGCTCGCCGACGGATGCCGTGTGATCGTCCTCGACAACCTCAGCACCGGGCGCCTGAAGAATCTCGCGCACGTCGCATCGGATCGGAAACTGTCGGTCGAGGCGGTCGACGTCAGCGATGCGCAGCGCATCGCGCCGTACTTCCACGGCGTCGACTGGGTGTTTCACGTCGCAGCGCTGGCCGACATCGTCCCGTCGATCCAGAAACCGCTCGTGTATCACCACTCGAACGTCGAAGGCACGGTCGCGGTGCTCGAAGCCGCGCGCCACGCGGGCGTGAAGCGCTTCCTCTACACCGCGTCGGGATCGTGCTACGGCATCCCTGACGTGCTGCCGACGCCCGAAACAGCGGCGATCCAACCGCAGTATCCGTACGCGCTGACGAAGTGGGTCGGCGAGCAGTACGCGCTGCACTGGGCCAATGTTTACAACCTGCCGGTCGTGTCGCTGCGGCTGTTCAACGTCTACGGACCGCGCTCGCGCACGTCGGGCACCTATGGCGCCGTGTTCGGCGTCTTCCTCGCGCAGAAGCTGCACGATGAGCCGATGACGGTCGTGGGCGACGGTAGGCAGACGCGCGACTTCACGTTCGTCACCGATGTCGTGGACGCGTTCGTGACCGCGGCACGGTCGGACGTGTCGGGTGAGATCTTCAACGTCGGATCGGCCAACACCTACAGCGTGAACCGCCTCGTCGAGCTCCTCGGCGGCCGGGCGGTGCACATTCCGAAGCGGCCGGGCGAACCCGACTGCACGTTCGCCGACATCAGCAAGATTCGGCGTGTGCTCGGCTGGTCGCCAAAGGTCTCGTTCGAGCAGGGGGTCGGCGTCATGCTCGAGAACATCGAGTACTGGCGGGAAGCGCCGGTCTGGAATACGGCGTCGATCGCCATGGCCACCAAGGAATGGTTCGAATATCTCTCGCCGAGCGGATCGGCCGAGAAAGGATCACGATGAAGCCCGACTTCGGCGTCAGCGCCTACTTCACGGCGTTTGCCCGCCTGCTCGAACGGATCGAGATCACCACCGACGAAGGCGAGCGGCTGTCGACCGATGCCGGCATTGGCGCCGTCATCGAGTCGATCGTCGCGTTGAAGGAGCGGGGGCGCAAGGCGCTTCTGATCGGCAACGGCGGCAGCGCGGCGATCGTCAGCCACGTCCACAATGACCTTTGCAAGGCCGTTGGCGTGCGGGCGATCGTCTTCAACGAGACGCCCTATCTCACGGCGATGGCCAACGACCACGGCTATCACACCGTGTTTCACCGGCCGGTCGAGCTCTGGGCCGACCTCGACGATCTCCTCATCGCGGTCAGCAGCTCGGGCGAATCCGAAAACATCGTCAAGGCGGCCGCGCTCGCGAAGGAGAAGGGGTGCCGAGTGGTGACGTTCACCGGCTTCGCTCCCGGCAATCGCCTGCGGCAGATTGGCGATCTGAACGTGTACGTGCCGGTGGCGGACTATGGCCACGTCGAGATGGCGCACTCCGTGATCGCGCATTTCGTCACCGACACCGCGTCCGTTCGCACTTCCGCGCCTGTCTGAGATTGAACAGGCTCGACCGAGCGCTCGCTGCCGTCGTGTTCGCCGCGGCGTTCGCGGTGGGCGTGCTGTACTGTGGCGCATTCGAGCGAACGAAGCCGCCGCCCGAACCATGGGTGAGAGAGCTAGCCGCCGCCGCTTCGTTTGCGTGCGGATACGGCTACGCCGATCCCGGGTACGCGCCGAGCCCGGCCGTCGCCGCCTTCCTCGACAAGAAGATGGACAGCTTGAGTTGCAAGGACTTTCCGAACGGCGCGCCCCTCGGCCCGCCCAACTTCACGCAGTCGTTGTACCGGTACATGACCATGGCGGTCGGCGTGACGTGGAAGCTGTTTGGGGTGTCGTGGACGAGACTGGCGGTGCTGTTCGGTGTGCTGTATGGCGCGTCGGCGCTCGCCATCTATGGAATGTTCCGGCTCGCGACGAACAGGGCCATCGCGGCGGCTGGCGCGCTGATCATGACCGTGTCGGCGCTACAGCTCCGATTCCTGCCGCAGCTCCGCGACTACGCGAAAGCGCCGTTCATCCTGACGCTGGTCTTCATCCTCGCCGTCCTCGTCGTCCGGCCATTCTCCCCGCGAAGAGTTCTGGCCCTGGCCGCCGCGTACGGCGCCGTGATGGGCATCGGGTTCGGCTTCCGGAACGATCTCCTCATTAACGTCGTGCCGTTTGTCGTGACCATCGCGCTCTTCCTGCCCGTTCCGCTGCGTTCGCAGGTGAGAACCAAGCTTGCCGCGCTCGCGCTCTGCGCGTCGGTCTTCGTCGTGGCGGCGTGGCCGATTATCAGGGCGTATCAATCAGGCAGCAACACGGGACATGTCGCGATCCTCGGCCTGATGACGTCGTTCAACGGGCCGCTCGGTGTCACCAGCTCGGTCTACGACTGGGGCGCTCCGTACGACGATGGGTTCGCGATGAAGGTGGTGAGGAGCTACGCCGAGCGAGTGCACGGCCGCGACGTGACGCCGCTCTCGAGCGAGTACGAGCGCGCCACGCTCGAATACTTGCTACTCGTCGGCCGTCACTGGCCGGCCGACCTGCTCACCAGAGCGTACGCGTCGGTGCTGAGGGTCGTCGAGCTGCCTTTTCAAGTTCGCTCCTACACCACATCCGCGCCGCCCGCCATCAGCGGCGGCGTTGTCGGGTGGTTGTATGCGATCTGGGACGGCGTGTGGTCGCGGCTGAGCGGCATTGGCGCGCCGATCGCGGCTGCCGCGATCGTCGCGGTCGCGAGCGTGAACATCCGCATCGCCGTCTGGCTGCTGGCTGCGCTTCTCTACTTCGCGGGCTATCCGGCGCTGCAGTTCGATCCACGGCACTTTTTCTTTCTGGAATTCATTCCCTGGCTCGCGCTCGGGCTCTTGTGTCAGGCTGCGCTCCTCGTGTGGGCCGCGCGCCGGGAGCCGACGTTCGCCGCGCGCGGCCGGCCCGCGCTTGCGTTTGCGCTCGGCGCGGTTCTCGTCCTGGTCGGATCGACCGTCGGGCTTCGCGCCTATCAGCAACGGCACGTGACGAAGCTGCTCGACAGGTATCTCGAGACGCCGACGGAAAAACTGACACTGACACCTGGACAGATCGATGATCGGCAGCTTCTGTTGCGCCCGGTGGAAGTCGATCGTTCCGGCGCAGGCGAGTCGGACGTCCGCGCGGACTATCTGATCGTCGACGTCGTGCGGCGCAACTGCGAGCGACTGCTGGCGCCGGTGACGTTTCGATACGAGACGATGACCGGCTACACGGATCTCTCGCAGCGGGTGTACGTGCCGGTGCCGCGAACCGACGAACCGTTCCGCCTGTTCTTCCCGGCGTACAGCGCGCCCGGCACCTCGTTTGCGGGGGTCGAAGTGGCCGACGCCGATCGCGACTGCATCGCCGCGGTGCGCCGCGTCAAACATCTCGATCGCACCCCAGTGCTGCTCAATCTCACGCTGCCGCCCGACTGGCGACAGATGAAGCTGTATCAGACGCTGACGAACTGGGAGCCGCCAAGCGCGCCGTTTCGCGTGCAGGTATACGCGTGGCCGCGGACGCTGGATCTCGGTCGCCTGCACTTCGCGCCCGCGGCGCTTCCCGAGCTGACGTCGGCCACTCACTCATCGATCGTGACGGCGGAAGCTCCCGACCGCTGGGTCGTGGACGGGTTCGTCCGCAACTCGACATCGTTCCTCGTTCGGCTGCCTGAGCGGTCGGTGCCGCGCGGCGTCTCGTTTTTCGCCCGCGGGACGCTCTATCGCGGTGGGTTCACGCTTGGCGTGCTCAAGAACCAGTTGTGGGCGACCAGCGTGAACGTCACGGCGCCGGGCGAGTTCTTCGCGGTCGTGGAAGTGCCGGAAGACGGGCCGTACGTGCCGGCGCTCGCGAATTTTCTGATGGGCGTCAACCGGCGCAACGACTTCGTCGTCACCAGCGCCGGCTGGGCCGAACGCAAAGAGATGGCGTCAGCGTCCGCCGCGGAGCCGAAGCACTGATGACGATTGGGGCCGCCGAAGAACGGTTGACGAGTCCCGCGACGGACGGCCGCGGTGTGGCGCGAGCACGACGCCGGCTGATGTCGCGCGCGGATCTCGCGATCGGCGCCGGCCTCGCGGCCGCAACGCTCGCCGTGTCGCTCTACTTTGCGCCGCGGGGCTTCTACCAGGGATTCGTCGACATGGGCCACGACGGATACCAGCTCCGGCAGGTCCTCGATCTCGGCAGCGGTGGGGTGATCTTCAAGGACACCTTCGACCAGTATGGGCCACTCGGCGGGTATCTGAACACGTTCGGCTTCCTCGCCTTCGGGCGCCGGCTGCTCGCCATCAAATACTTCCTCTGCGTCTGGTACGCGTTCATTGCGGCGACGTTGTATGCGATAGCGCGGCGCTGGCTCGCTCCGGGGCTCGCCGCGTTCAGCACGATCGTGTGGCTGGGTCTGGCGCCGTTTTATCAGCACGGCATCATGATTTCGGCGCACGTCTACATCCTGCTCTTCCAGGCGCTCGCGACGCTGATCGCGCTTCGCACACCTCGCCTCGATCCGCTGCCCTTTGCGGTCGTTGGCGTACTTGCCGGCCTCTGTGCGGCAGCGAAGACGTCGATGGGTGTGTCGTTTGTCGCGTCGATCGGCCTCTACCTGCTGTTCCGCGTTGCCCTCGATCGCGACGAGTGGCTGCGAGTCGCGAAGGCCATGGCGGCGCTCGGGATCGGGTTCGCGGCCGTCCTCGGCGTCATGCTCGTCTTCCTCTGGGCGAACGGCGCGCTGCACGACTGGTATCTCCAGACGGTCGTGTTTCCGCGGCAGTTCTATCTCGACTATGCCCAGCCCACCATCGAGCCCACCGGCCTGGTCGCGCGTCTCATGCCGCGCATGCTGGTGAACTTCGCGTCCGTTCAGGCGGAGCAGGCCTTCTATTGGTGGATCGTTCGCGCGGTCGTCGTTGCGACAGTCATCGCTCGACTCGTTCATCGGCGGGTCGACAACGACTTCCTTCTGATCGGCTGTATCACGGCGCTGCTCTGGCTTGGCGTGTTCGCCTCGCTGAACTTCATGCATCAGTGGTGGACGATCAGCCTCAGCATCGCGGCGTTTGTCGTCTGCGTCCGTGCCGCGGTGGAATGGTTCGTGCGCGAGGAGCGCGTTCGTTCGTGGAGCACGGCCGCCGTCGTGATTCTGATCATCGGCTCAGGGCTGATCGATCGGGCGAACGCGACCGCGTTCCGGGCGAGCGCGCTCACCGATGCCATCGTCGAGCCGCCGATGTTTCGCGGCATCCGCACCGATGCGACGACCAGACGCGCGTTCGAGGCGATGTCGCAGGCAGTCGAACGCTACCGCGCGCATCATCCCGGCGCCCGGCTGGTGACGATCGACGAGGCCGACGGCTGGTGGACCGGCGTCAACGAGAGCCTGCCGTTCCTGTCATTCTTCGAAGGCAACACGCACCCGCACCCCGTGTACTGGAGCCTGCCGATTCTGATCACCAAGACATATCCGGATTACAGCGATGCGCTGTGGGCCGATGTGAAGGCCGACCATCCGCTCATCGTCGAACAGCATCAGGGCTGGTACACGCCGCGTCGCATCCCCGGGTACCGCGTGCTCGCCGCCGCGCAGAACGAGCGCGGCAACTGGTATCTCTACGCGCCCGAGCACGCCGACAGCGCGCCGCACGGGGAAGTTTCGAGCTACATGGCGCGTGATGGGAAGACGGAGTCGGGCTTCGCCGAAGATGACCGCGTCCCGCAACTGGCGATGCGCCTGAGTTCGAATGTCGAGGCCGCGTGGCGAGGCCGCGTGGCCGATTCGCCGAAGTCAGATGACGGCGCGGAGCTCCCCGGCGTCTTCCCGCTCCGCATTCACGACCGTGAGCTCGGAAACGTCGGCGGCCCGGTCAATGTCTACACGTGGCCGGCAGACCTGCGGATCGCGAGCATCGAACACGCTGTGGAACCACTCTCGACCGAGCCGCCCATTCGCGACGAGATCGTCCGCGAGCTGAAGCCTGGCGTGTGGACCGTCGACGGATATGCGCCGTCGCAGTACTCGTACCTCCTCAAGTTTCGGGAGACGCCGATCGAGCCTGGTTGGTATCTCGTCGTTCGCGGCGAAGTGCTGGAGGGCGGGTTCACGATCGGATTCATCCAGGGTCTGCTGTGGACGGCGTACGTCAACGTCACGAGGCCGGGGCTGTTCGAGGTCGTCCTCCAGGTGCAGGAGCCGGGTGAATATGCGCTGACTGTCGCCAACTGCCTCGAAGCCACGTGGTGGCAGCGAGGATGGCGATACAAGCTCCGCTCGAGGCTCGGTCTCGGTGCGGTTGGACCGAATCGCTTCACCGTGACGGCTGCCGGCTGGATTCATTCAGCAGGTCGTGCGAATTGACCGTGGCATCAGCGTCGCCGACAGCGCCCTCGCTCTTCGCGCGACTCGGTGCCAGCAGGGTGTCTGTCGATCTCGTCGTCGCATGTCTGCTCGGCGCGATCGGATTCGCAGTCGGCTCGGCGTACATGCGAACGTTCAACCGGATTGGCGGAGTCGGCGATTTCGGTCAGCCGGAGTTCAGCGCCGCGGTCGCGCAGGCGTGCGGGAAGGGATTCGTGAATCTCGGCTACGCCGCGACGCCAGAGCTGGCCAGGTTTCTCTCGCGCGAGAGCGACACGTTTTCTTGCTCGGAGCTCGCCGGTGTGGAAGGCGGTGAATTGGCCGTCACCCAGCGCTTGTACCGCTATCTGATGTCGTCGGTGGCGATGGTGTGGACGGTTCGCGGTGTTTCCTGGTCCGGGCTGTGGCCGCTGTTCGGCGCGCTATTCGCGACGACGATCGCGGCCGCGTACGGACTGTTTCGCCTGGGCTCCGGGAGGGCGCTCGCGATTCTCGCGTCGCTCGCGCTCGTGGTCTCCGCGATCCATCTCGGACGTCTCCCATATCTCAGGGATTACGCGAAGGCGCCGTTCATGCTCGCGCTCATCCTGGTGATGGCTCGCATGGCCGTTGGACCGATGGCGATCGAGCGGCTGGTCGGGTACGGCGCGGCATTCGGAATCATCCTCGGCGTCGGGTTCGGATTTCGCAACGACCTCCTGATCAACGTGCCGGCATTTCTGGTCGTCGTGTTTCTGTGCCTGCCCGGAAAGATCGTCGCGAATCTTCGCCTCAAGGCAGCAGTCGTGAGCGTGGCGGCGTTCGCATTCCTCGCGGTGGCCTGGCCGATCGTCAAAGGGTACGGCGAGGGCAGCAATACCGGGCACGTCGCGGTCCTCGGCTTGACGACGCCGTACGACGAGTGGCTCGGCATTCGCGGTTCGATGTACGACTGGGGTTACGCATACGTCGATCAGTTTGTGGCCGACATCATCACCAGTTACAGTTACCGCGTCGATGGGCGCTCCGTTCAATATTTCTCGAAAGAGTACGATCGCCAGGCGGTTGCGTATCTGTTCCGCATCGCTCGCGACTTCCCGGCGGACATCGTCGCTCGCGCCTACGGGTCGGTCCTGAAAATCCTGGAGATGCCCTTCGCGGTCGGCACCTACGCGTACAGCATTCCATACGGCGCGACCGGCCGCTGGGTGGCGGCTGTGTACGACTGGCAGATCTGGCTGCTTCAATACGTGACGGGTCGTGGCCTCTTCGTGACGGCAATCGCGCTGATGATCATCGGCGCCAGATCGACCTGGGCGGCGGTCGCATTGCTCCTCTTTCTGCTGTACTACGCCGGCTATCCGGCGATTCAATTCAACGTCCGCCATTTCTTTCATCTCGAGTTCGTCGGCTGGTGGGCGTTGGCGTTCGTGCTCCAGCAAGCCGCTTCATGGACCTGGTCCGCGGCCCGCGCCCTGATCGATGGCGGTAGATCGGCACTGCGCCCCGCGTTGGCGGCGCGACCGCTTGCCCGTCTCGCCGCGTTCGTGCTGGCAGCAACGACGATCGTCCTGGGCAGCCTGGCGACACTGCGCGCCTATCAAGCGCCGCATGTGCGGTCAATGTTGCGTGCGTATCAGGCAGCGCCTAAGGAGCGACTCGCGACGACGGTGTCAACCGAGGGGGAGAAGACGTTGATCGCCAGTCCCAGTCTGTGGAATCCCTTGCCGGCGGAGACCGCGGGCATGCCGGTTCGCGCTCGGTACATCGTGGCGGACTTCTCTTCGTCGGCGACGTGCGACGCGGTGCAGCTGCCGGTGAAGTTCCGGTATTGGTACCAGGACAAAACGAGTGATTTCTCGCGCCCGATGGTCCTGAAACTCTCGCGCGATGGAGAGCCGACCCGCATCTTCTTTCCCGCGTATCACGATGCCGCCTGGTCGTCGGCGCAGGGATCGATGGCGTCGTTCTTCGACGGCATCGAGGTGCCGCGCGGCTACGACGGTTGCATGACCGGGTTGTACCGGATCGCGGACCTCGCGCAGTACCCGGTGCTCCTCGACATCACCTTCGCGCCTCGGTGGGAGGAGGCGACGCCATTCCAGACGCTCAGCGCCTTCGAGGATGCCAATTCGGCGGACGGCCCGGCGTTCTACACGCTCCCGCCGGATCTCCTGGTCACCCGCGCGGCGTTCGACCCGCTGCCGCTCGAGGACGTGGTCGAGCGCAGTCATCTCGTCCCCGAACGATCGCCCGGCACGCGGTGGATCGTGAAAGGGCGCCCGCTGGTGCCGCGAGCGCCGATTCTCCGGTTCAGGCCGCGCAGCGTCGCCCGTGACAGCGTTCTCATGGCGGAAGGCGAGGTGTACACTGGCGGCGTTTCGTTCGGCCTGTTCGTGTCCGGGCATCGGCACGCATCGATCACGGTCCGTCGCCCCGGTCCGTTCGTGGTCGCGCTGGCGGCGCCGGCACACGGCGATGTCGAAGTCGCGGTCGCCAACGACATCGCCGACTGGTGGCCGGCGAACCGCATCGGGCGCCGCGTCGGACCGTTCGTCGAATGGATTCCGGGCGCGACGCTGCGAACTGATCTAGTCTTGACGCGCATTGGATGGTGGACCCGCGACGAGGGTCGCACCGACCAGGCCATCTCACAAACGCAGCTCTCTGTCACGGAGGAGTGAGGCCCAGTGCTGGTGACAACCAAGATCAGGGATGTTCACGAACTCGCGGGAGAGCTCGCGGCGGTGCGGCGCGGCCGGACCGTGGTGCAGTGTCACGGCGTCTTCGACCTTCTTCACATCGGCCATATCCGGCACTTTCAGGCGGCCAAGCAGTCGGGACAGATCCTCGTCGTGACGGTCACACCGGATCGGTACGTCAACAAGGGGCCGCATCGCCCGGTCTTCACTGAAACGCTGCGCGCCGAAGCGATCGCGTCGCTCGACTGCGTCGACTACGTCGCCATCAACAAATGGCCGACCGCGGTCGAGGCGCTGGAGCTGATTCGTCCCGACGTCTACGCGAAGGGCTCGGATTACGCGGACGCGTCAACCGATCACACCGGCGGCATCGCGCGCGAACGGGACGCGGTCGAAGCGGTCGGCGGCCGTCTCGTGTTCACCGACGAGATCACGTTCAGCTCGTCGACGCTGCTCAACCAGCACATGTCGATTTTCTCCGGCGAGGTGAACGAGTACCTCGCGGAATTCCGCCGCAAGTACTCGGCGAGCGACATCACCGGCCTCATCAACCGCGCGCACAACCTTCGCGCGCTCGTCGTCGGCGAGGCGATCATCGACGAGTACCAGTACTGCGACACGCTCGGGAAGTCCGGCAAGGAACCGATTCTCGCGGCGCAGTTCGTGCGCTGCGAGAAGTTCGTCGGCGGATCGCTGGCGGTCGCGAACCATGTCGCCTCGTGCTGCGGCAGCGTCCGGCTGGTGACGATGATCGGTTCGAAAGACTCGCATGAAGAGTTCATCCGCGGCGCGCTCGTTCCCGGCGTACTCTCCGACTTTCTGGTGATGAAAGGCGCGCCGACGCTCATCAAGCGGCGCTTCATCGAGACCTATCCGTTCCAGAAGCTGTTCGAGGTCTACGTCATGGACGAGCAGGCGGCGCAGCGCAAGTCCCCGGAGATGTGCGCCGTGCTCGAAAAAATCGTTCCCGAGTACGACGTCGTCATCGTCGCCGACTACGGTCACGGCATGATCGGACCAGCCGCGATTGACGTGCTCTGCGCGAAGTCCCGTCACCTGGCGGTGAACGTGCAGGTCAACGCCGGGAACCACGGCTTCAACACCGTGTCGAAGTTCCGGCGCGCCGATTTCATCTCGGTGTCGGAGAAGGAGATTCGCCTCGAGGCGCGCAATCCAACGGGCGATCTGCGAAGGATCGTGACCGGCGTCGCCGAACGGCTGTCATGCCGCCAGATGCTGGTGACGCGCGGTGCGAAAGGCTCGCTGTGCTACGACCGCGAAGAAGGCTTCTTCGAAACGCCCGGTTTCGCGCTGCGGACCGTCGACCGCGTCGGCGCCGGCGACGCGGTCTTTGCGATCGCCTCACTCTGCGCGGCGCTCGGCGCGCCGATCGACATGATCGGCTTCGTTGGCAACGCCGTCGGGTCCGAGGCCGTCGAGATCGTTGGCAACGCGCGCTTCATCGAACGCGCGCCGCTGCTCAAGCACATCGAAGCGCTGCTGAAGTGATCGGGCTCAGGACGCGCAGTTACACGCCCTATGGCCGGCGTCCGATGGGACTGTCGGTGCCGACGCCCCACTGATAGCTCGCAAACGTGCCATAGTTGCCGCTCGAGAGCAGCATGTACCACGTGCCGTTCGACGGTCTGAACACCGCGATGTCGTTCCTGTTGTCGCCGTCGTAGTTGAGCGGCACAGGGATATCGGTGCTGACGCCCCACTGGATCGCCAGGAAGTTGGCATTGTTCGTCGTCGACAGGAGCGCGTACCACGTTCCATTCGACGGCCGGAACACGGCGATGTCAGTCT
>Ga0075433_10003844_pt1 | contig 11627 bp, 6 predicted proteins | sample RhiMethybrSRZTD2_FD_75299 | JGI IMG/M metagenome (GOLD analysis project Ga0075433, IMG submission 75299) | Populus rhizosphere microbial communities from Tennessee, USA - Rhizosphere MetaG P. TD hybrid SRZTD2 | ecosystem: Host-associated > Plants > Roots > Rhizosphere > Soil | place: USA... | reverse complement strand
CGGCGACGTCCCGGACAACATGAACAAGCGGCAGGTCACGCTGATCTACGAGGCGGCGTCGGGATCGATCCCCGTCTCGGGCTCCGACACCACGAGCCTGTCGACCATCCAGCCGGCCGGCTCCTACCTGGGCTATGCGGGGGCGACGAAGAAGCTGTCCCAGGGCAGCACGAGCGACTTGACCGCGCTGACGATCCGCTACAAGACGAGGATCACCCCGGGGACGCCACCCGACACCCAGATCGTCCGCTACGACGACACGGTGAACCCGAAGTACAACACGACCACGGGGTCCCCGGTGTTCCAGATCGTGGCCACCGGCACCAAGGGCACGGCCTCGCGCAGCGTGGTCGCCGAGGTGACGCGCACCAAGTTCAACATCCTGGCCAAGGGCGCCGTGGTGGCGAAGGTGTCCATCGCGTTCAAGGGCAACATCTCCGTGTGCGGACACGACCATGTCTATGCGACGCCCACGGGGACGGCCGTGGGCAACGGCGGTAGCCAGTGCGAGGGCGGCTACCACGTGCCGCCCAACACGGTGCACACGAGCTGCATGCCGGGTGCGTGGAGCGAGAACTCCATCACCGAGCAGGGCTCGACGAACATCAAGGGAAACCCGGACAAGTCCCCGGGTCCGCAGACCGGCTTCTACTCCGGGCCCTGGGATTGCGTCGGCATGAACCAGGCCGACTACTGGTCGTGGGTGGGCGCCTACCAGACGTCGCCTGCCGGCGGCGTGCCCAAGGGCATCTATTACCTCGACAACAACAGCACCAAGCAGGACCAGTCGGGGACCTGGGCCTTCAACGGCGGCGACGGCGAGGGCTTCCTGTACTGCGACGGCGACCTGCAGCTGAACGGTAACTTCACGTTCAAGGGCATGATCTACTGCGAAGGCAATTTGTCGATCAACGGCAACTGCTGGATCCTGGGCGGCCTGGTGGTGAGGGGCAATCAGCCGGTCAAGATCGCCAACGGTTCGGCGACCATCCTCTACTCGGCCGACGCCATCCAGCAGGTGCTGTCGAAGTACGGCGGCAACATGCGCATGCTGACCTGGCGCGAGTTCTAGCACCGCGAGCCCCGCGATCGCCCGAGCGGCGCCGGCCCCGGCCGGCGCCGTTCCGTTTGCGGGCGCCCGCCCTTGACCCTCGGGCGGCCCGCCGGGCAGACTCCGGCGATTCCCGAAGAAACTCGTCGACACGCGCCACGGAGACGCGATGCGTTACCGCGATACGCTGTTCCTTCCCAAGACCGACTTCCCCATGCGCGCCGAGCTGCCCAAGCGCGAGCCCGCCGCCCTCGAGCGCTGGGAGGCGCTCGGTCTCTACGCGCGCCTGCGCCGGGAGCGCCGTGGGCGTCCGCGCTACGTGCTGCACGACGGCCCGCCCTACTCGAACAACCACATCCATCTGGGGACCGCGGCCAACAAGATCTGGAAGGATGTCGTGGTGCGCTACCACTCGCTCGCCGGCGAGGACGCGCCCTACGTGCCGGGCTGGGACAACCACGGCATGCCGATCGAGAACGAGGTCTCGCGCGAGTTCCGCGCGCGCAAGGAGACCCCGGACCGCCTGACCCTGCGGCGGCGCTGCCGCGAGTACGCGCAGCACTGGCTCGAGATCCAGCGCCGGGAGTTCAAGCGCCTGGGCGTCGACGGCGACTGGGAGCATCCCTACCTCACCATGGACGCCGACTTCGAGGCCGACCTGATCGAGGTCTTCGCCGAGCTGGCGCAGAAGGGCTTCATCTATCGCGGCCTGCGCTCGATCCACTGGTGCCCGACGTGTGCCAGCGCGCTGGCCGAGGCCGAGATCGAGTACCAGGACGATCCCTCGCCCTCGATCTACGTCGCCTTTCCCCACCGGCGCGGCGAGCGGCGCGAGGCCGGCCCGCGCGGCGCGCGCGCGGGCGAGCTCGACGCCTTCGAGGGCCTCGCCGCCGTCGCCTGGACGACGACGCCGTGGACGCTGCCGGCCAACCTCTTCCTGATGGTGGGACCGCAGCACGAGTACGTGGTGGTCGAGGCCGGCGGGCGCCCCTACTTCCTGGCGGCGGCGCGCGTCGAGGCGGTGCGCGAGGCGGCGGGCTGGACGTCGGTGCGCGAGCGCGCGCGCTTCCGCGGCGACGAGGTGCTCGGCGCCACGTTCGAGAATCCCATGGGGCGCCCGTCGCCGCTCGTGGACGGCAGTCCCTACGTGTCGCTCGAGGAGGGAACCGGCATCGTCCACTCGGCGCCGGGGCACGGCAAGGAGGACTTCGCCGTCGGCACGCGCGAGGGCTTCCCGACGCTGTCGCCGGTCGACGCGCACGGGCGCTTCACGCCCGAGGCCGGCGAGTGGGCGGGCAAGAAGGTGTTCGCGGCCAATCCCGAGATCGTCGCCAGCCTGCGCGAGCGCGGCCGGCTGGTGGCCGAGACGTCGTTCACCCACCCCTATCCGCATTGCTGGCGCTGCAAGGGCCCGGTGATCTTCCGCGCCACCGAGCAGTGGTTCATGAGCATCGACCACGCCGGCCATCGCGAGAAGTCGCTGGCCGCGGTGCGCGACACGCGCTGGGATCCGCCGGGGAGCCGCAACCGCATCACCGACGCCGTGGCCGGGCGCCCGGACTGGTGTCTGTCGCGCCAGCGCTCGTGGGGCGTGGGCATCCCCGCCATCTACTGCGAAGCCTGCGGCGAGGCGCTGCTCGACCAGGGCGTGATGCGTCAGGTGGCCGAGCGCTCGCGGCACTCGGGCTCCGACGACTGGTACGTGTCCCCGGTCGAGACCTTCCTGCCCGACGGCTTCGCCTGCCCGAAGTGCGCGAGCCACGGCCCGTTCCGCAAGGAGACGGACATCCTCGACGTGTGGTTCGACTCCGGCGCGACGCACCGCGCCGTGCTCGAGAAGCGCCCCGACCTCGCGTGGCCGGCCGATCTCTACCTCGAGGGCCCGGATCAGCACCGCGGCTGGTTCAACTCCTCGCTCATGATCGGCGTGGCGACGCGCGGCACGGCCCCGTTCCGCGCCGTGCAGACCCACGGCTGGGTGCTCGACGCCGACGGGCGCGCCATGCACAAGTCGATCGGCAACGTGACCTCGCCGCTCGAGGTCATCGACAAGTCGGGCGCCGACATCCTGCGCCTGTGGGCCTGCTCGGCCGACTGGCGCACCGACGTGCGTGTCGGCGACGAGATCCTGACCCGGGTCTCCGACTCCTACCGCAAGGTGCGGAACACGTTCCGCTTCCTGCTCGCCAACCTGGGTGCCTACGCGCCGCCGGCGGATCGCGCGCGCCTGGTGGCCGATGCCGGCCGTGATCCCCTGAACGCGGCTTTCCTGGCGCGGCTCGGTGAGGCATTTCGCGAGGTGCGCGCGGCCTACGCCGAGAGCCGCAACCACATCCTGGTGTCGAAGCTCGTCGACCTGTGCGTGACCGATCTCTCGGCGGTGTTCCTCGACCTGCGCAAGGACGCCCTCTACACGCTGGCCGACGCCGATCCGCTGCGCCGCTCGACGCAGGCCGTGCTGGCCTTCGCCCTCGAGCAGCTCGTGTTCGCCTGGGCGCCGGTGCTGCCGTTCACCGCCGACGAGGTGTGGCTCGCGTCCCCGTGGCTCGCCAAGCGCGCCGAGAGCGTGCATCTGGAGGTGTGGCCGGAGCCCGAGAGCGGGCCGGCCGGCTCGGCGCGCTGGGAGGACCTCCTCGCCGTCCGCGAGGCGGTGAACCGCGTGCTCGAGCCACGGCGCGCCTCCAAGGAGTTCGCCACCTTCGCCGAGGTCTCGGTGACGCTGGCCGCGGACGGCGCCGTGCGCAAAACGCTCGACGCCCTCGATGACGAGAGCTGGCGCACGCTCCTCCTGGTGAGCGAGGTGTTCGTGGAGAGCGTGGGCGGCGGCGAGGGCGCGGCCCTCGACTCCGCCCCGGGGACGGCGCAGGAGCCGCTCGGCGCCGGCAACGGCCGGCTCCACGTGCTGGTCGAGCGCACGCCGCACCCGCGCTGCGAGCGCTGCTGGATCCATCGCTCGACCGTGGGCCGCGTCGAGGGCCACCCCACGATCTGCCAGCGCTGCGCCGACGCCCTGCCCAAGGACTTCGTGCCGGAGACGGTGTGACTCATCGACTCGCCGCAAGGCGAATTTTCCGAAGTGAAACCTCAAGCTGGCCGCGCGGCCAGTCGAAGGCAAATGCCAAGCTCATCGACATGTTCCAGAACATGTTTCCGAGCTGAGCCGGTCGAGCTTGCCCTAGGGAAAGCTCATCGGCCGCATTTCACACCCGCCGCAGCGCCAACAGCGTGAGATCGTCTCCGCGCGCCGCCCCGTCGAGGAACACGTGCAGGTCGTCGCGCAGCCGGCCCACGATGCGCCTCGGCTCCCCGCGCGCCCCATCGGCCAGCACCCGCTCCACGCGACCCGTCCCGTAGTCGGTGCCGTCCGAGCGCCGCGCCTCGGTGAGGCCGTCGGTGTAGAGGACGAGCGCCTCGCCGGGGGCGAGCCGCAGGTGCCGCGACCGGTACGGCTTGTCGTCCATGAGGCCGATGGGAAATCCGGTCGACGACACGGTCTCGAGCGCCGAGGCGCGCGCCACCACCGGCGGGCAGTGCCCGGCGTTCACGATCTCGACCTCGCCGCCCTGGTCCGTGCGTCCGATCACCAGCGTCGCGTAGTGCGTGGGCAGCGTGCTCGCCAGGAGTAGCCGGTTGGCGCGCTCGACGAGATCGACGAGGTCGGCGCGCCCGTCGGGCTGCGAGTGGAAGAAGGCGTGCAGGTGGGCCATGAGCAGCGAGGCGGCCACGCCCTTGCCCGACACGTCGCCGACGGCGAAGTAGAGACTTCCCTCCTCGCCCGGCCGCGTCCAGAGATCGACGTAGTCGCCGCTCACCGGCCCCGCCGGCTCGTAGCGATAGTGCGCGTCCCAGCCGTCGGCGAGCAGGTCCGGATCGGGGAGCAGCGCGGACTGGATCTTCCACGCCATGCCCAGGTCGTGCTCCAGCGCCTTTTGCTGATCCGGCGTCAGGTCGCAGAGGCAGTAGGGAAGCAGCGGATTGGCGACCAGCTCGCGGTCGTCGACGTGGCCGCGGCACACGAGACACAGACCGTAGTCGTCGGTGCCGAGGCGGCCGAGTGCGGTGTCCACCTGTTGCAGCAGGCGCACCAGGTCCTCTTCCGGACCGGTGCGCGCCACCGCTTTTTCCAGACGATCTTTTCGGTCTTCGAGCTGATGGCGAAGCACGTCGAGCGTGGCGGTCTGCATGGCAATTCTCCCCCCGGCTGTTTCCCCGTTTCGATGCCCTGGACCAGGGTAAGGATGCCATGCCGGAGGGACGGTTTTCGGAAGTGGAATGGCTCGCCGCTCGCCCCGTTACCTCGAAGGCGTGGCGGGGCTCTCCTGCGGCGCGCCGGGCGGCAGCTCGAGCGCGATCTGCGGCGGGTAGCGGCGCTTGAGGTCCTCGACCAGCTCCTGGAACGCCGGCGCGTCGCCCTGGAGGGCGATGCGGTCCGTATCCAGCACCATGACGTCGTAGAGGCCGTGGGCGCGGTCCATCCACTCGTCGTATTTCCGTCCCAGCCGCGCCAGATAGTCGAGGGTGATGGACTTCTCGCTCTCGCGGCCGCGCCGGGCGATGCGCTCCATGAGCGTCTCCGGACTGGCCTTCAAGTAAAGGATGAGGTCGGGCTTGCGCAGGAAGCCGACCATGCAGTCGAAGAGCGCCGTGTAGTTCTCGAAGTCGACCTTGGTCATGTCGCCCTGCTCGAACAGCGTGCGGGCGAAGATCTCGCGGTCCTCGTAGATCGTGCGGTCCTGGATGAACGCCCCCACCGATTCGCCGATCGTCACCTGGGCCTTGAAGCGCTCGGACAGGAAGTAGATCTGCAGGTGGAACGCCCAGCGCGCCATGTCGGCGTAGAAGTCGTCGAGATAGGGATTCTGGATGACCGGCTCGTAGTACGCGTACCACCCGAGGTCGTGGCTCAGGCGGTCGGTGAGCTCGGTCTTGCCGACTCCGATGTTGCCGGCGATGGCGAGGAAATAACCCTGGGGGGACACGGACGCATTGTGTCGGCGCGCGGCCGTTCCGACAAGCGCGAATGCGCGGCTAGCGGAGGAAGCAGGCGCGGCGCATGACGCGGCCGCCGAGTGCGGACAGGGAGACGAAGTAGATACCGGCCGAAGCCCGGGAGGCGCCGGCGCCCGGCCGCCAGGACAGGCTGCCCGCGCCCGGCGCTCCGTCGAGGCGCGCCACGCGAGCTCCGCGCGCGTCGAAGACTTCGATCGTGGCCGGGCCCGCCGCCTCGTAGCGCATGGAGAGCGCGGCGCGGAAGGGATTGGGCGAGAGCTCGAGCCGTGGAGCGCCCACGGCGATCGGCGGCACCGCGGTCGAGCCGGGGACCGTGGGCTGGCCGGCGTCCACCCAGGCGGTGTACACGAACGACGCCGTGGCGCGCGACGCCTCCTGGATGCGCTCCTCGGTGAACGGCTGCGTCTCCTGCCAGAGCGTCTGATAGTAGAGCGGCGAGCTCGTCGACCCGCCGCTCGCCGCCTTGGCCACGTTGTCGCCGTTCAGCACGTCGTCCACGTCCTGCCACGAGGCGCCGATGACGTCGAACATGGCATCCACCGGGCTGGCGTAGAACGACACCAGGTGCGGCGTGGTGTGGATGTCGCCCAAGAACATGTTGAGCATCGTGGTCTCGTAGCGCGAATGGATGCCGTTGTTGCCGGTGAACTGTCCGTCGTAGTTCTGCGTGCAATGGAGCGGCTGGTGGCCGTCGCCGACGTAGTGGCAGAGGTCGGCGATCATGAGCGCCGAGGAATCCCAGTCGGCCTGCTGGAAGAGGCGCGAGATGTAGTCGGTCACCTCTCCCACCGCCCATGGCAGGACGCCGCGGTTCGATACGGTCGTCGCGCCGTACTGGGCCTCGAGCGTCGCCTTGTCGTGCGACAGCGTGCCGGAGAAGAACTCGGGGTAGGCGTCGATGTCCATGAAATGGCGCGGCCCCTCGCCCGGCGTGCTCGGACGGCGGATGTCGGGATCGTTCACGTGGGCGTAGACGACGCTGTCCCAGTTGCGGAGACCGTCGAGCCCCGGCGGCAGGTGCTGCGAGTAGTTTTGCGCGATGTATTGATGGCCCTGCGCGCCCCACGCCCCCGCGTCGGGCACGCGCGCGAGGACAAGCGCGAGCCCGACGGCGAGGAGCGGAACCAGGCGCGGTCGCCTCACCGGCCGGCCTCGGTCTTGGGAATCGAGGCGCTGCCGCCGGCGGTACCGGCCTTCGAGCCGCCGGTCTGCCAGAGCAGGAACGAATAGGTGTCGGCCGCCTCTTCGATCGTCTTCGATACGGGCTTGCCCTGCCCGTGCCCGGCCTTGGGCTCGACGCGCAAGAGGATCGGCCGCGTGCCCGAGGTCGCGGCCTGCAGGCGGGCCGCCATCTTCATGGCGTGGATCGGCGCCACGCGCGAGTCGGACTCGGCGGTGGTCAGGAGCACGGCCGGGTAGTCGGTGCCCGGCCTCACGTGCTGGTACGGGGAATACGCGTAGAGGAACGGGAACTGCTTGGCGTCCTCGGCGCTCCCGTACTCGGGGATCCACAGGCGCGCGATCGAGAACTTCTGGTAGCGCAGCATGTCGAGGAGCGGCACGGCGACGATGGCGGCGCGGAAGAGATCCGGCCGCTGCACGACCATGGCGCCGGTCAGGAGCCCGCCGTTCGAGCCGCCGGAGATCGCCAGGCGGTCCTTCGCCGTGTAGCCCTGCTTCACCAGATACTCGGCCGCGGCGATGAAGTCGTCGAACACGTTCTGCTTGCGCTCGAGGCGCCCGGCCTCGTGCCAGGCGCGGCCGAACTCGCCGCCGCCGCGCAGGTTGGCCGAGGCGTAGATGCCGCCGCGCTCGATCCAGGGCACGGCGTTGCGGCTGAAGTGCGGCACCTGGCTGATCTCGAAGCCGCCGTAGCCCGTGAGCACGGCGCGATGGCTGCCATCCTTGGCCAGCCCCTTGCGGTGCACGACGAACATCGGCACCCGCGTGCCGTCCTTGGACGCGAACCACACCTGCTCGGCCTCGATGTTGCTGAGATCGACGCCCGGGTCGAGCTGCTCGATCTTCGACATCGTGCCGGCCTTCACGTCGAGGCGGAACACGGCCGGCGGATAGGCGAACGAGTCGAACGAGAAGTAGGCGTCCTTGCCGTCGCGATCGCCGGACAGCCCGCCGAGCGTGCCCAGGGTCGGCAGCTTGATCTCGGACAGGCGCTTGCCCTGGGCGTCGTAGAGATAGAGGCGCGAGTGCGCGTTCTCGAGCGTTTCGACGACGAGGCGGTCGCCGACCACGACGAAGTCCTGGATCACGCCCTCCGACTCGGGCACCAGGTCGGTCCACTGGTCCGGATGCTCGAGCGAGGCGGTGGCCAGGCGATAGCGCGGCGCGCCGATGTCGGTCTTGAGGATGAGGCGATCCCCCATCACGTCGGCGTCGACCTTGCCGTCGAGGCCGACGGCGATGGGCGTGAGCTCCTTGCCGCCGTCGAGCGGGCGGAAGAACAGGTCGTTCTTCGCCCAGTCGATGCTGCGCGTGACGAACAGGTAGCGCGAGTCGGACGACGCGTAGGCCTCGGTCCACTCCTCCTTGGGCCGGCCCTCGCCGTAGATCATCTCGTCCTTCGCCGGATCGTCGCCGACCTTGTGGAAGTAGACCTTGCGGTAGTAGTTGTCGTCGCCCTCGGGCACCGAGCCCGGGGCCGGATAGCGGTTGTAATAGAAGCCGCTGCCGTCCTTCTTCCACGCCAGACCCGTGGCGCGCGTGTTGGGGATCTGGTCGGCCAGCTCCTGGCCCGTCTTCACGTCGAGCAGGTGCAGCGTCGTGCGCTCCGAGCCCGACTCCGAGCGTCCATAGGCGAGGAGTGCCCCGTCGGGCGACGGGTAGTTCCAATCCATGGCCACGGTGCCGTCCGCGCTCCACGTGTTGGGATCGACGAGCGCCTTCTCGCCCTGCTTCATGGCGCCGCGGCTCGCGTAGAGCACCGGCTGGTTCTTGCCGCCGGGCCGCCGCTGGTAGAAGAACACGCCCTGGCGCACGGCCGGCGGCGTGGCCACCGAGGCCTGCCACAGGCGCGTCAGCTCGGCCTTGAGCGCCTGGCGCTCGGGAATGCCGTCGATCGCGGCATGCGTGAGCTTGTTCTGCGCCGCCACCCAGTCGCGCACCTCGGGCTTCGACTCGTCCTCGAGCCAGCGATAGGGATCGACGACCTTGGTGCCGAAGTAGTCGTCGACGACCTCTTCGACGCGCGTCGGCGGGTAGACGGGGCGATCCGCCGCGGAGACGGCGGAGACGGCGGTGAGAACGGCGGCCGCGGAGGCGAGAACGATGCGGGGGGCGCTCATGTCAGCGTGCTCCTTCCCGGATTCGGTCATCGATCGGCGAGACGACGGGCCCGCGGCCTCGGGCTCACGATCGCGCTCGTGGGGAGGGGTGAGACTCGAGAGGACATCGCCCGGCCAGCATAGCGCGGGCGGCGCCCGCGGGGCGAGGGCCTATTCGGCGGCGCGCAGCCCCGGGGCGCTGCCCGGCGCGGGATCCTCCTTGCGGTAGTGGCGCAGCATGGGCGTGGCGGCCGCGGTCCAGCCGGTGACCGCCACGCAGGCGGCACCACCGGTGATCACCGAGAACGGCGCCCCGAAGCCCTGGGCCACGAGGCCGGCCTCCATCTCGCCGAGCTGCGGGCCGCCGAGGAAGAACACCATGTTGACGCTCGTCATGCGTCCGCGCAGGTGATCGGGTGTGGCCAGCTGCCGGATGATGTTGCGGAGCACGGCGCTCACCATGTCGGCGGCACCGGTGATCGCCAGGAAGAAGAACGTGAGCCAGAACCAGCGAGAGAGCCCGAAGCCGACGGTGGCGATCCCGTAGATCACGACCGCCCACAGGAGGACGGCGCCGCGGCGGCGGATGTCCTCGACCCAGCGCACGAGGATGACGCCGGTGACGATGGCCCCCACCGCCGGCGCGGCATAGAGCCAGCCGTAGCCGTTCGCGCCCACGTGCAGGATGTCCTGCGCGAAGATGGGCAGGAGGGCCGTCGCCGACGAGAAGAACGTGGCGAAGAAGTCGAGCAGCATGGTGGAGCGGATGAGCGGGTTCTGGAACACGAAGCGCAGGCCGTCGAGCGCCGCCTTCACGCTCACCTCGGCGCGCTCCTCGGCCGAGCGCTGGGGCACGTCGCGCATGGACTGCAGCGCCCAGATCACGACCAGGAAGCTCACGGCGTTGAAGGCATAGACCCAGGGCACGCCGAGCGTGGCGATGACCACGCCGCCCAGAGACGGGCCGAGCACGGACGCCACCTGGAACATGATCGTGTTCATGCCCAGGGCGTTGGCCAGGTGCTCGCGCGGCACGAGATTCGGGATGAGGGCGTTGCGCGCCGGGCCGTCGAACGAGCCGAACGAGGTGCCGAGCGCGGCCAGGAGATACACCGGCCACAGGCTCTTCACGCCCAGGAAAGCGATCGAGGCCAGGGCCGCGGCCGAGAGCGCCATGCCCATCTGCGTCACCAGCATGAGCCGGCGGCGGTCCAGGGCGTCGGCCACCACGCCCGAAAGCAGCGAGAAGCCGACCACGGGCAGGACGCGCACGAGCCCGACCATGCCGAGCGCCAACCCCTTCTTGTCCTCGGGCACGAGCAGCGACACGTGCCAGAGGATGGCGGCGTTCTGCATCATCGAGCCCGAGAACGAGATCAGCTGCCCGAGCCAGAGCAGACGGAAGTTGCGATGACGTAGCGCGACGAAGTGTTCGGGTCGGGCCATGCGTGGGACGCGGGGAGCGTCCACCTCCTCGTCGCAAGATACGGGAGAACGGGCGTCAGGTCGAGACGCGCTCCGGAGCCGCGGTCGCCGGCGCGAGCAGGAGCGCGGCCACGTAGCAGGCGCCGCCCACGAGCAGCGTGGCGGTGAAGCCGTTGTTGATGGCCACGACCATGGCGAGCACCGAGCCGAGCACCGACGTGCCGCCGTTCACCGACCAGGCCCAGGGCACGAGCTCGGCACGGCGGCGCGCCAGGCGGCGGAGCCCGAGCGGCATGGCGGTGCCGAGCAGGAATCCCACGGGTGCCAACATGAGCACGGCCATGGCGACGCGCGCCGGGCGCTCGAGCCCGATCAGGGCGCGGAAGAGCGGCGGCCAGGCCAGTGCCGTGACCAAGACGGCGACGAGGATGGCGACCAGCCGCCCGCGCAGCGCCGGGCCCGTGCGCTCGTCGGGCACGTCGCGCACCGAGGCGCTGCCGAGCCCGGCCGAGACGAGGAGCGTGGAGAGGACGACGCTCAAGGCCAGCGCCGGGTGCCCGAGGAACAGCATGAGGCGCTGCAGGACCCCGATCTCGACCAGGATGAAGCCCAGGCCGAGCGCGGCGAAGAAGCCCATGGCCGGGAAAGCGCGCCTCGTGGCTCCGCGCGGCCCGATCGCGACCGGGGCCACGAAGAGCGCCACGCAGGCGACGAGCGAGAGGAGGAGCAGCGCGCCGAGCAGGAACACGGCGCGCGAGTTCATGCGCTCGCCGGTCATGGGCAGGAGCCCGCGCCAGAACGACGTCGGCTTGACCACGTAGAAGAAAAACGGCCGGTCGTCGGTGGTGGGCGAGAGATCG
>Ga0075433_10003842_pt1 | contig 11628 bp, 12 predicted proteins | sample RhiMethybrSRZTD2_FD_75299 | JGI IMG/M metagenome (GOLD analysis project Ga0075433, IMG submission 75299) | Populus rhizosphere microbial communities from Tennessee, USA - Rhizosphere MetaG P. TD hybrid SRZTD2 | ecosystem: Host-associated > Plants > Roots > Rhizosphere > Soil | place: USA... | reverse complement strand
TTATTGAAACAAAAGCCGCGCCAGCTCAAGTCATTTCTCATGGCGATTACCGAAGCCACTGCCATTGGCAGGACGCAAAAGGAACAAGCGCTGCGCGTCTATCGCAAGTATCTCAAAATCGAAGATCCGAAGATGCTCGACTCCTTGTATAAAAATTATTTGCTAGGCTCGATTCCGGCGCGGCCTTTTCCGAAAGAAGAGGCGATCCAAAACGACATCGAGGATCTGAGCCAAACCTATGCTCATCTCAAGGGACGAAAAGCGGGGGAGTTTCTCGATATCTCCTTGCTCAAGAGTCTGGAAGACGAAGGTTTTTTCAAGAAGCTTTACGGAAAATAATTTCCCGGCAAGGGCAAAAACGGGTAGGTATTGACTCGCACAAAGCCCCGCATCATTGCTTACGAGCTTCACGGAGCGTGGACATTGCTTGTCGGCGCTTCTGACGCCGACAACGATTTTCTAAGTATCGAAACCGCCGGCCCGGACGACTGGTGGTTTCATGCCGACAATGTTCCCGGCAGCCACGTGATTTTGCGCGCAAAGGCGGAAGAGGAGCCGAGTCGGGAGACGCTGCGCCAGGCTGCTGCGGTGGCGGCGTATCATAGCAAAGCTCGTAACACGAGCAGCGCGCCGGTTCACTGCACGCGCGCGCGCTATGTGACAAAGCCACGAGGGGCAAAGGCCGGCACGGTCAGGGTCGCGCGCGGCAAAGTGTTGAAAGTCCGTCCCGACATTAGTTTTGCGGTGCGCGTCCGGGCGCCCGATCTCCATTCTAGCAATTCCTCTCTCCAACCGTGACGGGGTGGAGTTATCGATCAGCTTGGTGACCCGTTACGGCAGATCATGGACCCGCTTGCCGAGCGCCTGTCTAAATAGCTATAAAAGGATCAATACAACGATCCGGCGATGGAGGCTCGTTGTTGAGGTAGAAGCCGATCGAGAAGGCGCGCTGATATGATCACACCTGAAGAAAACAATCTGCTTACTCAAACCGATCCTGAAACCCCCTGTGGCGAACTCTTGCGCCGCTACTGGCAGCCGGTCGCCTTGAGCGAGGAATTGCCGAACGGCGGAGCGCCTTTGAAAGTGAGAATCCTAGGTGAGGATTTGGTCCTCTTCCGCGACGACCAGGACCGGCCCGGTTTGCTGGGACTACACTGCTCTCATCGCGGGACTGATTTGAGTTACGGCCGCATCGAAGACGGCGGCTTGAGATGTCTTTATCACGGCTGGCTTTATGATATTTGCGGCAGAGTTCTTGAGCAACCCGGCGAGCCCGGCGGCGGCGCCAACCGCCATGACATTCGCCATCGCGCTCATCCGTGCAAGGAATTCGGCGGCATCATTTTCACGTACATGGGACCCGGCGACGCTCCCTTGCTGCCAAATTACGAATTTCTCACGGTCCCGGAGGAATACCGGACCGCGACGAAAGTTTTCGAAGAGTGCAACTATCTGCAAGGCAACGAGGGAAATATCGATCCCGTGCATCTTTCCTTTTTGCACCAAAATCTTAACGAGGCTCAGGTCGCGCGCCGGCGCATCGTGCCGGGTAGCGACACCACTGACAACGCGTTGCTCGGCGAAGACATTTCGCCGACCATCGAAGTCGAAATTACGGATTATGGCTTGAGGATTTACACGCTCAGGAATGCCGGACGGGACAAACGCTATTTACGAGTTACGAATTTTGTCTTGCCCAATTTGGCGGCCTTCGGTGGTACCACGGTGGGAGACGGTTACTCGATTCATTGGCATGTGCCCGTCGATGACACCCATCACTGGAAATACATATTCGCGTTCAATCGCGAGAAACCTCTAGATGATTTTATGCGAACCCGAAGCCGGGTCGAGTTGACTGCCGATTATCGGTTGACGCGGAACCGGGCCAACCGCTACCAGCAGGACAGGGATTCGATGAAGACGCAGACCTTCACAGGTATGGGGATTAACTTTCAAGCCCACGATGCTTTCGCGACCGAGAGTCAAGGTGCGGTGCAAGACCGCACGGCAGAGCATCTGGTGTCTTCGGATAAAGCGATCGTGGCTGCGCGCAAGTTGCTGCTGAACGCGATGAGGGATGCAAAGAACGGCGGCGATCCTCAACACGTCATTCGAGATTCTAAATCAAATCATCTACTGCACTTACAGGCGTTGTCAGAGGTTATTCCCAATTCCATAGACTTCCGGCAGCATACGCAAGAGCGAATTGCCGAGATCCAGCGAATGTACGGCAAGTAGATTCGAATCGCCGTGGCATCACGGGCTTTCGTTCAAGCCGTTCAAAAAGGTCAAATCGTTCAAGCCGTCCGAAACTCTATTAAGCCTGACTTCCGAACGAACGAGACGATTTGAACAACTTGCACGATTCAAACGTCTTGTAGGAAACGAGCGATTTGATTGGATATCAATCTAGTTGTTCTCGTCGAAGCGAGATTAGGTTTCATTTATCGATCTGCCCAGAAGTTTTGAATCTCTTTTATGATTCGCCTGAATCGCTGAAGGGCGTCGTCGCGGTACAACTCGGGATAGTCATAACCTCCAATTTGGAGTTGACACCGGCACGATGGAAGTGATGGTCGGTGAGCAAGATGCCCGACGCTGATCGGCTTGCTCCCCTTTGGTAGCGATCGTCGGCGCTTAAACATAAATTCTGCTCGCGGCAATCTCGGTTATCTTGAGGAGGGTCTTGCGGATTTGCGAGCCAAATTTACATAGCGGCAGGTGGGTTGATCAATAAGCTTCTGTTAAGTTTGCGTTTAGTTTTCTAATCCGGGAGTCTTCTGTGCGTAACCTATCACATCTCGATTCTTGCATCTTTGATCAACGCAGTAAAAGAAGTTTGAACAATCATTTGTTAGGTCCTTCGATCATTGAACGTTTCGACTTCAGATAAAATCCACAGAATCTGTCAATAATCTGTTGATAAGCACCTTTTTAGGCCATCATCGTCGACTGAAATTAGCGAAATGCCGCAATTTAAGGCGTTAGAAAACCGCTGCTACCAGCTATTTACAAGGTTTGTTGTCTTTGCGACTCTCGATATAGTGAACAGCTGTCGTTTGATTTGTTCTAAGCGAGTTTTGACCTGCGGTTGAACGGGTGATTGTCCCTGGGCCGGCCACTCCGGACCTCGCTACGAGGTGGACGCGCAAAGACGGCGCGTGACTAAAGCCCTTCGTTAGCCGGCGGCGCCGGCGAGAACGCGTTCAGAAATACGCCTGATCGCTTGATCACCATCTCAACATGCGGTTCGAGCGAACCGGCATCACTGGGCGCGCACGACCACACGGCCAGTCATATAGGGATGCACCGAACAATTGTATTCGAGGGCGCCGGGCTGATCGAACCGACGAGTAAAGCTTGATCCTGGCAGCAAGGGATCCACGCCTATTGCGCCGTCGTGATACTCTAGCCCGTGCGGCGCGCCGTCGTCATTGGTCCACGTCACGGTCTCGCCGGGAGCGATCGTGATCTCTCCCGGCGTGAACTCAAAGTTAACGATCGAGACCTTGGCGCCGCCCTTCACCGCGGCTACCGGGGCGGCGAATACTGACTGCACCATTTGCGTACAGACACCGAGCACGAATACACTGGTCAAAAGGCCACCGACCATGGCGAACAGCCTCCACGAGCTACTGCTAATTTGTTTATGGTAGGTTGTCATCCTACATTCCCTTCCCTGCACTCGCCACGCCGCGCTGGACGACTACCTTGCGCGGTGCGTTGCCTACTGAGATCGTTGTCGTCTTACCGGTCGCGAGGTCGACGACGGTGAAATCGTTCGAGCCCTCGTTGGTCACATAGGCCTTTTTGCCGTCGCCGCCGGTTGCAACCCAGTGTGGCTGTTTGCCCACCGCCACGCTGCGCACTACGGCGTTGGTTGCGGGGTTGAACAGTAGCAACTCGCTGGGTCCCTGGACGACGGCAACCCCCACCGATGTGCCGCGATAGTAACCGGCGATGTGCGGCGATGCACCGGTCGAAATTTCCGCGACGACTTTGTCCGACGCCGGGTCGAGAACCTGGATGGCGTTGACACCGGCTTGCGTGTAGTAAAGCGCTTTGCCGTCATAGCCAAATTCCAAGTCCCGCGGCGTCTTGTCGAGCGGTACGCTGCGCAAGACCGCACGCGTTTCAAGATCGACGACCGCAAGCGCGAAGTGCCCCGTTTCCTGCGACGCGACGTAGGCCACCTTGTCGTCCGGGCGAATGGCGATGGTATGCGGTTTTGCCACAGGCGCGGTTCCTATCACCGCGCGCGTCGAGGTATCGACGAAGGCGACGTGGTCCTCGCCGTAAACGGCGACGAGCAGCAACTTGCCGTCGGACTTCATCGCCAGACCGTGTGGCGCCTTACCGACCTCGATGGTCTGGGCGACTCGATCCGACGTCGTGTCAATCACACTGACCGTCGACGCAAGGTCGCCGCTGACGTATACGTTGCGGCCATCAGGCGACACGGCCATGCCATGGGGACCAGCGCCAACCGGCACCGTCGCGACGACCGCGCCTGCGTCGGTATCGATCACGCTCACCGAATTGTCTTTGAAATTGCCGACGTAGGCCTTCAGGCCGGCGGCGGAAGCAGCAGTTGCCACCGAAGCGGATAAAATAGCAGCGGCGCATGAAAGCTGGCGCAGTAAGTATCCTGATCTAAGGAACATGGAAACCTCCTTGTTTGTTGCCTGAAATTGGTAAACAGCGCAGAGAGATTGCATTTGCTCTCGCCAAGAAGAACCCATTTCGTGACTACTTTATTCCCAAAATATTAAATTTTGCCGTCGGGAATAAAATCGTGCAGGGATCGGTCTTATAGAAGTGTGGCGCAGCCGAAAATCAGCTAAGGACGCTCTCAAGCCGCCGTTTTCTACGCAAACGGTTTTTCACAACAAGGAGAGTCTGGTTTTGATTCGGTCTGTGAGGCGCGGTCTCGTGTTGCATTTCCCGTTTTTCAAAAACGCGATTCGCGACTTCGACGCGATAGTGAAAGGACAAAGGCGTAAAATAGAAGCGCTCCTCAAGGTAGACATCATCATCACGGCTGGTCCGCAGGCAACCCGTCCCGCCAAGCAAGCAACTTCCACGATTCCTATTGTGATAAGCTAAGTCCATGGCTCGACCGAGTGCCCGCGGGGTTTTGTCGTTTGGCCTGGTGGCCATTCCGGTCGAGATCCATACCGCGACCAGGAGCCAACACGTTTCGTTTCATCTGCTTCACGCCGCCTGCGGATCCCGCCTTAAAAACCGCTATCTCTGTCCGGTCTGCAATGAAGTCGTTGAGCGCGACGAGCTGGTGCACGGTTATGAGGTCTCCAAGGGAGAATACGTACACTTCACTGACGCCAGCTCGAGACGATCGAAGCCGAAGCGAACAACAACATCGAGCTCAGGGAATTCATCCCGATCGAAAAGGTCGATCCGGTCTATTTCGAAGGAGCGCACTATCTCGCGCCTGGCGAGGGCGGCGATAAGGCGTATCGATTGCTCGCGCATGCGATGAAGAAAAGCGGCCGCGTCGCTTTGGCTGAGATGGTGAGCCGCGGCAATGAGAAACTGGTACTGATCCGGCCATCCAAAGGCGGGCTCGTGCTGCAGACGATGTTTTACGCCAACGAGATCCGCGACTTTAACGAGATCACGAAAGGCGAGGGCGTCCGTCTCTCGGCGGCAGAGTTCGAGCTGGCAAATAACCTGATGGAAAAACTCTCCTCGGAAGATTTCGAACCGGAGAGTTATGAGGACGACTATCAGAATCGCGTGCTCGCGATGATCGATAGCAAGGTCAAGGGCCGCGAAATCACGATCCCGCCGGCCGCGCATGCTCCCGGCCGCGTCATCGACTTAATGACAGCGCTAAAAGAGAGCATGAAAACCGTGCAGCGCGGAATGAAGAGAGCCGACCAGAAGAAACGCCGCAAAGCGTGAGCGACGGCCGTATTCGCTCACGCCGTCGGCATGGTGGCTTCACGCGGTTCTGCGCCCAACTCGCGCCATCGCGATCAGCCCAAAGCCAAAGAGCAGCAACGATGCCGGCTCGGGGATTTGGACGTTTGCCAGACTAAACACGCCGTTTCGCCAGACAAATGAACCGAAAATCGTCGGAAATCCACAAGGCCCCACAAGGGCTCCTACCCTAAAGTTGCCAAAAACATCACCGTTATTTGCTATCGACGTAACAGTAGTATCGTGGTCAATACAGTGAGGCGCAGCAAAGGAGCTTTGGTCGATCTCAATGTTGGTGTAATCGCCGTTGGAATAGAGAAAGCTCTGAAAAATGCTCGGCTCTCCACTGTGAAACCCTCTCCAAAGTCCTACGATGTCCCCGTTGTTATTTATATCGATCGCCATCGCGGCGTGTCGAATGCCCAAGTTAAGAGGGGGGAAGCTTGGCCCAATCACGGTAAAAACAAGGTTGTGATCGAGCTCGAAGCCAAGAAATTCAGGCAGCGGCAAACCGGCCGGCACAAACGTACCGACGACATCACCAAGATCGTTGGAACCCACAATACCGCTCGTAGTTGTGGCGTGCGAGAGTGAAGGCATCAGGAGAAAAATACCGAGTAGGAGTAATTTTTTCATGGGCGGCACTCTCTGTGTGGGTTGCGTAGCGTTAGTAAAAAAAGCGAGGAAGGCTGGTTCTAGTACTTGTGGCGACAGGGTGTCAAGGACGAATCGCCGGGTTTATCGAGTGTGCTACAATCCGCCGCCATGATCGATGCTCAGCGCCTTTGGCTCGCAGTCTTGCAGCAAGCCATTATCGACCTGGTCGACGTCAATAAATGCGACGTTACCGAGCGCCCGCGGCTTCGATATTTCACTTAGCTCTGGTTCACTTCGGACAATCACGAGCCCGGCTCATTTCGCTGGATCTGCGATAATCTTGATCTTGATCCGTCATGGTTTCGGCGCCGGCTGTTTGCAGTCGTCGACGTTGCGCCGGTTTCTCGTCGCCCGCGGTTCTGGCAAGGCCCAAAGAGCGGATCGCCGGGACAAACGGCTTCCACAATTGCCTCAGGATTGACGATCTCGCCTTGACCTTGAAGTTTGTCTAGCAGTCGCGTGGTGCTTCTGCCGTTACCAACGCGTAACGATTTTGGCTTCAGTGTGTCCTACACAGATTTGTAGGCCAACTCCTGCATCCCAAAATGGCTCAAGTCCATAACACGCTGAACTGCATTTCTTTTCGTTCATCGGTGACATTGGCACCTCACTTGCTCAAGGGTTGCGGTGACCAATTAAAAACGATCTCTGAAAAAGGCAAACCAATCGAAAGGTTGGGACGCAAAACTTCTGGCCTAACTCCTGAAATTTTCAGGACAAGGTAGCAGGGTCGCCGGAAGAGCGCACACTGCCTGCTCGGCTGTGCAATTTCGGCTCGCGCAGAACTCTGGTTTTTTAGGAGCTAGTGTGCGTTATAGAGTACCACTCGCATTTTTCTTGAGCCTCGTCTCATTAATCGCATCGTCGGCATTCACCAACAGTGCAATAGCGGCAACTTTTGAACTAACATGGGCCGACAATTCGTCGGACGAAACAGGCTTTCGTGTAGAGCGAAAACTTGGAGCAACCGGGGCTTATGGCGTCATCGCAACGACCGGCGCGAATGTCACGTCCTACAACGATTCGAATCTGGCAGACAGTACGACCTATTGTTATCGCGTCAACGCGTTCAATGACGCCGGCGACTCTCCCTATTCCCCGGAGGTATGCGGCACTACTCCTGCCGCATCGGCGGCGCAGCCACCGACGCAACAGTTCACGCTTACCGTAAACGTGGTAAAAACAATTACGAGCAGCGGCACAGGGAATGGAGCGGTGGTGAGCAGTCCGGCAGGCATCAATTGCGGCGCCACGTGCTCGGCTTCTTTCGCCAGCGGCGCGATAGTCACCTTAACCGCCACACCGGCTACCGGTTCGACATTTGCCGGCTGGAGCGGCACAGGTTGCAGCAGCAGCGTAAGCATGACTGTCGCCCGGACCTGCACGGCAACCTTCACTCCCAAGCCAGCTCAGACGCCGACGACATACATTCTGTCAATCGCCAAAACCGGCAACGGCAACGGAACCGTTACAAGCACTCCCACAGGTATCAATTGCGGCGGCACATGCTCGGCGGCCTATCCGAGCGGCACACTCGTCACTCTGAAAGCCACAGCGGCGACCGGTTCCAGTTTCAATGGTTGGAGCGGCAGTGGCTGCAGCGGTGGTGTCGTGACGATGAACGCGAGCAACAACTGCACGGCGACATTTCAGAGCACGACTGTTCAACTCACGACTAAGCTTGGCGTCTTTCGCCCGGACACAGGTGAATGGTTTTTGGATCGCAATGGCAATGGCCAGTGGGATGGCTGCACCATCGACAAGTGTATCGGCTCGTTCGGTCAGTCCGCGGACCTGCCTGTCACCGGCAGTTGGAGCGGCAACGACGTCACCAACCTAGGCACGTTTAGCCCCAGTACCGGCTCCTGGCGGCTCGATACCAATGGCGATGGTGTTTTGGATTGCGCTGTGGACACTTGCGAGGATTCCTTCGGCCAAGCCGGTGACTTTCCAGTGACCCGTGAACTTGGTGACGGGAACAGAAGCATCGTTGGCATCTTCACGCCGCAAACTCTTACAACGGACCAAAATCAACGGAAAACCATCAAGCGCGGAGGGTGGAATTTCGATGTGAACGGTAATAGCACACTCGATGGTTGTGAAGTCGACCAATGCACGACCTTCCGCATCCTCGGTGAGTTACCTATCGTAGGTGACTGGAACGGCGCAGGAACGCAGGACGTTGGTCTCTTCTTGCCGAGAAAAGGGTCGTGGCACCTCGACCGTAACGGCAATGGAAAATGGGATGGTTGCGAGAAGGACAAATGCTTCGGACCTTTTGGCGCTGAAGGCGATCTGCCAATCATCGGTGATTGGGACGGTACAGGAACAGTGAGGATTGGCGTCTTCAGGCCGAGCACGGGCATGTGGTATCTCGATCTCAACGGCAACGGTAAAATGGACAGTTGCACCATTGATGGCTGCTTCGGTCCTTTTGGACAACCGGGAGATCTGCCGGTCGTCGGAAAGTGGTAGACCCCCGGTCGTGGCAACTTCCGCGTTGGTAATTTCGGTTACTAGCTCCGGTTCGTGTTAGCGTAGACTCTTAGCGGTAGGTTAAAGCCTTTCCCTGCGAAGAACCTTTCGACCAATCACTAGGGGCCGCATACGCCATAATAATTGCGAACGTGATATTTGCCATTAATCCGAACTCGCTTATCAACTGTCCTCCGATGAACGCGAGAGCGCTGGCAACGGTCAAGAAGATCGAGAAGCGCAGCCAGTAAGGAGTGGAGCTGCGTCTATCTCCAAGCTGATTGAATTTCAACCGAACGAATGGACACTGAGCGGGCGAACTATCTTGCCGTGCTGAAGCGCTTGCATTAAGAGGAATATGTCGCCGATCTGTTTACACGTTATGCAGTTGGTATTATAGAATTGCCAAGCTATCGTGAGTACTTTGCCATGTGACAGAATTTGCTGGCCATGCGCGACAGTTTCCGGCGCGGATCTTAAAGGAATAGCAGCATGATTAAATTCATTGTAATCAGCGCGGTCTTTCTGCTCTGTGGATGTGCATCGATGCATTCGCCCTATGATTTGAATAAATGGTGTCGCCAGATGGGCAGCACGCGCCTAACATCGATAGGTCCGGAAGCACAAGATCCGGCAACATGTGAAAGAGAATTGGACGAAGATTTGGCAGATCGCACGCCGAGAATTTTATACGTGCCCAGAGATGTGGTCATGTCGCCGGTTATAGCGGCTCGAGCCGTGTGGGTTTTTCTCGGCATGACCCGCCCGCCGTTCTGAACGTATTTGCTGCGAGCCGAACCAATACAATGCCATACCACGGAGGAGTGTGTTATGGCGGCTAAGAGACGTTACGATGAAGATTTGAGGGCCATTGGCCAGGCGCTCGAAGCTAGAGACATTAACGTCTTCGTACTAAAGCGGCTTGCAGAGAACTATGCCATTGAGGGTATGCCTGAGCAGACGGGCTCGAAAGTACGGCAGTGGCTCCCGCGATTGCGCAGCGGTTCCAGGGCAAAGTTATTGACTTTAGCCAGAGCGGATGTTGAAAGACTGTCCCAAACTGGGAAGGCGAAGCGGTCCAAGGCAGGGCAGCTTACGGATTTTCGCAAGCTTTCGAATACTCTGCGCACGATAGGTGCTTATCTCGACTCCAGAGAGGTCGAGCTACTTGAGCTGCAGAAAAGGCGAATTTCCATCACACTGTTGTATCGAGACAAGGCAGGTCACGAACGAGGAGAAGACCGAGCTATCTCTTCTTTTTATAGGCTGTTCCTTGAGCTTTACGGAAAGCGGACGCCACCAACATCGCTGCACTCAAAAAGTTAAAATTTCACAAGAATAACACTCGTCGTGTGCGGGCGATTCTCAGCATCGTTTCAGTTCCGTGAAATCAAAATTCGCTGGAACCTCGGAAGGATATCAGAACACGCTTACATAAGATCGAGCGCGGAATAAAAAAGCGCCCCTGGAGTCAGGAGCGCCTTTTTGGCGGAGTTGACGAAAAGGAGCCCACTTACTCCTCGGCTCGGAGGCAAACCAGAGCTAACTCGCAATGAGTTTTCGCCAACTCCAGATTGCGAGCATAGCTCTTGATGAGCAGAAAAAAAGATCTCCTAAGCGCCTTCATCAAATCTTAAAATGCTGGAACAAGCGATCCGATAGACTTATTATAATAGTTAGCCGCTAAGTTGGTGAGTGATCTCTTCACACTAGGTCAAACACTTTTGGCCAACGCATCCGATTTCGTCGACTCTCAAAGGCAAAGAAAAATAGTACGTACTCATATGGCCAGGTTTATATTTTGGCAGCCTAGAATCAACCGGATATGCCATTGGAACATCTGGAACGGACCGCAGTAGTTAATGAGCCAGCTAGGTTTAACGGAATTACTTTTCGTGTAGAGTGGATGGCGAACTGATAGGATCTCAGGAGTCACAACATGAAACAGCTACACATTCTTCGTCTGCGGCAAAGTCTTATCAGAACAATGGTGCTTGGAGTTTTCAGCACGCTAGTCGGTTTGACACCGCTTCAGGGCGCGGAACCTTCGCCGGGGGCCGGCGCCGGTTACGCGCTCACGAAAGGAACCAATGAATTCGGTCTCTGGGCTGGTGGATCGCCGGGCTCCACCGGCAACATCGAGGACCGGCAGCTCTTTTTATTCGCGCTCCGCTATGGACGAGTTTTAGCTGCGTGGGAATCAGTCTCTTTAGAATACACTCTGGATATCTTCCCGGCGGCAGTCGTGTTCGAACCGGGTCATGTCAGAAGAGGCAGCTCGACGATTTATGGAGCGGGCCTTTCTCCTTTGGGGTTTAAGGTCAATTTTGCGCAGCAGAGCTGGATACAGCCGTTTGTAGCTGCAAGCCTTGGCTTTCTCTATTTTCAACACGATGTCCCGGTGCCTCACTCATCGCGCTTCAATTTTACCCCGGAAGTTGGCTTAGGCGTGGAGTTTTTTCTCGCGCCGCAAAGAGCGCTGACGCTCGGCTACAAGTTTCATCATATATCCAGTGCCGGTATAGGTGACGATAATCCCGGCATGAACTC
>Ga0075433_10003840_pt1 | contig 11630 bp, 10 predicted proteins | sample RhiMethybrSRZTD2_FD_75299 | JGI IMG/M metagenome (GOLD analysis project Ga0075433, IMG submission 75299) | Populus rhizosphere microbial communities from Tennessee, USA - Rhizosphere MetaG P. TD hybrid SRZTD2 | ecosystem: Host-associated > Plants > Roots > Rhizosphere > Soil | place: USA... | reverse complement strand
GGTCGTTGTCGTCGACGACGTACAGGACCGAGACCGTCTCGGAGTTGACCGCCCCCTGGATGGCGCGGAGCGCCTCGCCGGCCGTGAAACTCTCGGGGACCGCCACGTAGTTCTTCGTCATCTTCCCGCCCGCGGATTCGGGGGCGTACTGGAGGCGCTCCTCGACCTCCTCGCGCTGGCCGCGGTCGAGCTGGGAGATGACGGCCCGCTCCTTGTGGGCCGGGAGGTGGTCGATGACCTCGGCGATCGCCTTGGGCGACATGGCGTCGATCGGCCGCATGAGCCGCTCCTCGCCCGCCTGGTCGATGATCGTGGCGCGGATCTCGGGCGGCAGGGCCTCGAGGACCGCCGCGGCGCGAGGGGGCTCCAGCGCTTCCAGGATCCGCGCCTGGTCCTCGGAGCCGAGATCGGTGATCAGGTCGGCGAGGTCGACGGGATGGATCGGCTCGAGGACCTGGCGGAGCTGGGCGGGCTCGAGCCCCTCGTCCTCCAGGATTTGCGCGAGCGTGGGGGGCGAGTCCTCGGCCATTTGCTGATTCTAGTGGGCGCGAGGGGGGCTGCCAATTTCATTTCTCGGAGCCCGGCCCATCCCTGATAATCGCACGCTCATGGGCGCCCTGAAGGTCGGACTCGGAGTCGCGGTCGTCGCCGTCGTGGCCGCGCTCCTCCTGGTGGCCGCCGCCGGGGCGCGCGCGCGCGGCAATCTCTCGTACTGCCGGAACAATCTCCGCAAGCTCGGCGAGATGGCCTTCCAGCGGCTCGCGTCGGAGGACATGATCGAGGCGACGGGCCGTAAATTCTGGCAGCAGGTCCGATTCGACAATTTCACCTCGGAAAAGGGCGGCAAGACCACCTGGTTCATCAAGTTCGGGGGACTCAATCCCTTCGGGTGCCCGGTGCGGGGCGTCCAGCCGCTCAATCTCGCCGCGCTCTCTCCCGAGGAGCTGGAGCGTCACATGGGCGACCTCTCGACCATCGACTACCGCGGCCCGAACAAGGCGCCGGTTGGCACGGGGAGCGGCCTGCAGATACTCGGCGGGGACCTTAAAGGCAATCACCCCCACGGCGGTCACGTGCTCTTCATCGACCTGTCGATCCGCGATGTGCGCGAAGCGATCAAGCTCAAGGACCATTCCGACGCGCCGGAGGCGGATGGCGAATTGAGCGACTAAACCGGTTGGGTTGTCAGCAGTCCGCGTTCAGCACCCGGCCACGTGGCGCGTCCATTGATTATCGCGAATGTGAATCCAATTCCGGGTGAGGCCGTCGCGACGCTGGGATCGGGGAACGGGGAGCCGGTAGCTGGGAAACCCGCTAGGGTTTCCCTGGTCCGCCGATCGGCAGTTTGTGCACCGCGGTTTCCCCGGACCTTTCCCCCTCCCGCAGGATCGGCATCAGGTATTCCTGCGCGAGGATGAGGAAGGTCGAGGCGAGCGGCACGGCGAGGAGCACCCCGAGGAATCCGAAGAGGTCGGCGAAGACGAACAAGGCGATGATGATCAGCATCGGGTGGAGGCCCGTCTCCTTTCCGAGGATCAGGGGCTGGAGGACGAGCGTCTCGAGCACCTGGATCGAGAGGAAGAGCGCCACGACGCCGTAGAAATGGTAGTCGAAGACCCCGCCGGAGTCCGCGAGCACGAAGATGGAGGTCAGCGAAAAGACGGAGATCACGCCCACGTACGGGATCATCGCGAGCACGGCGTACATCCCGCCGAAGAGAAGCGAGAGATTTACGCCGAGCGCGTGGAGGACGATGAAGACGATCCCGCCCTCGATGAGCGCGATGGTGATCTGTCCCCGGAAGAAGGCGGCGTTCGCCTCGTGGATCCGGGTCATGGCGCGCAGGGCCTGGTCGCGGTAGGAGTGGGGGATCAGCTTCTGGAACTTCTCCCACCACCGGTTCATGTTTTTCAGGAGGAAGAACATGTAGATGGGGATGAAGACGAAGTACGAGACGACCGTGAGGATGCCCTTGAAGCTCGAGATCGCGCTCCGGAAGACCGCTCCCAGGGCCTCCTGGAGCGCCCCGATCAGGTCCGATTCATGCCCCCGCATCCGCTCCTTGAGCTTGCCATAGGCCTGTCTCCATCCGTCGGTGCCGAGCCATTCGTGGAGCCGCTCCTCGGTCCAGGCCACCAGGTTCTGGAATCGCGGCGCGTCGTACTGTCCGTTCTTGATGATCGAGTCCTCGAACGGCTCGCCGGCGTCCCAGGTCCCATTCCCGTTCTTGTCCTCGAATTTCTCGCCGATGAACCCCTTGTCCACGAACGAGATTGTCTGCCGCACGAGGACGGGGAGCGCGAGGACCGCCACGAGGGTGATGACGCCGTAGAAGGCCACGTAGATCAGCGCGATCGCCGCGAGCCGGGGCATCCGCCGTTCGAGCTTGGTGACGACCGGGTTCCAGATGTACGTCAGCAGGAACGCGATGAGCAGGGGCGTGAAGACGACGCTCAGCCGGACGGCGAGGAGGAGCGCGACGACGATGATCCCGAGGATGAGGAGCGTTTTCCAGCGAAAGGGAAAGTACGAGGAAGAGGTCGGATTCATTCGGACCGCCGGACCTTCAGGGGCGCGGCGTCGACGCGGAATACATCGCGGAAATCGTAGACGTCCCGGAAATCCTCGCGGGAATCGGTCTCCGTCTTCCCCATGAGGCCCGCCTCGACGAGGTTGAAGACCATCTCGCCGAAGTCCTGCGTGGCGCGCACGCCCCACTGTTCGAAGACGAGCCCGGCGAGGCCGCCGAAGTGCTCGAGGGCGCAGTCGCGGATCCCCTCGAGGAGCTCGCGTCCCGACACGTGGCCCGCCTTGCGGCCGAGCGACTTGAGCGTGTAGTCGAGCGCCTCGAAAACGAACCGGTAGGCGTCCGGGCGGTATCGCGAGTCCCGGGCGACGAGGTCGCGGAGCAGATCCTCGGGTCGTCGGGTCGCGTGACTCATTCGGCGGTGGCGTCGATCCTCGGGAAGAGCGGCTCGGGGGTCCCCACTCGAGTATCGGGCTTAATATAACTCCAGACGCCGCTGGAATCCAGACGCGCCGACCCGAGCGCCGCGGCCCCGAGCCCCAGCTGGTCCCAGATGCGGCCCGCCGACGCGGGGATCACCGGCGAGAGGAGCAGGGCAAAGATGCGCATCGCCTCCGCGCCCGACCGCAGCGACGACGCGACGTCCGCCGCGCGCCCCTCCTTGTTCGCGGTCCATGGCCGGGTCTCCTCGATGTACGCATTCGTCTTTCGCACCTGTTCCCACACCTCTTTCAGGGCTTCGGGAAACTGGAAACGGTCAAGGAGGGGCGCGATGCGGGTCGCGAGTCCGGTCACGCTCTCGCGCAGCGCCTTGTCGGCGGGGCGGTCCGCCGTCGCCGCGGGGAGCACGCCGCCGAGGTACCGGTGGGTCATGCTCACGACGCGGTTCAGGAGGTTGCCCAGGTCGTTCGCGAGGTCGCTGTTGTACCGGTCGAAGAACTGGTCCCAGCTGAAATCGCCGTCGTTCTCGAATCCCACTTCGCGCATCAGGAAGTAGCGGAGCGGATCGGCGCCGAATTTCTCGACGACTTGGATGGGGTCGATGGAGGTTCCCAGGGACTTGCTCATCTTGTACCGCGCCTCGCCCTTCTTCACGTAGATGAAGCCGTGCGCGTGCAGGAGCTTCGGCGGCGCGAGCCCGGCGGCGAGCAGCATCGCGGGCCAGATGATGCCGTGGAACCGGGTGATGTCCTTGCCGATGATGTGGACGTCGGCGGGCCAGAGACGCGCGAAGGCGGCCGCGTCGTCGGGGAATCCCGCGCCCGTGACGTAGTTGATGAGCGCGTCGAACCAGACGTAGATGACGTGGCCCGGGTCGTCCGGCACGGGGACGCCCCAGTCGGTTTTCGAGCGCGAGACGCTGATGTCCTCGAGCCCCTCGTTGAGGACACTGAGGAGCTCGTTGCGGCGGGACTCGGGACGCACGAAGGGGGTGTCCTTGACGAGCGCGAGGATCGGGTCGCGGTACTTCGTCAGCCGGAAAAAGTAATTCTCCTCCTCGATCCACTGCAGGGGCGTGGTCGGGTGGTTGGGGCACTTGCCGTCGACGAGGTCCTTCTCCGTCTTGCGCGCCTCGCAGCCGACGCAGTACCAGCTCTTGTAGAGGCCCTTGTAGATGTCCCCCTTCGCGCGGAGGCGGCGGAAGATCTCCTGCGCGGCCCGGTGGTGGGCGGGCTCCGTCGTCCGGATGAAGCGGTCGTACCCGACGTCGAGCTTCGTCCACGCCGCGCGGAAGCGCAGCTCCATCTCGTCGCAGTAGCTCTTCGGGTCCTTCCCGACTTCGGCCGCCTTCGTCGCGACGTTCTGGCTGTGCTCGTCGTTGCCGAGGAGGAAGTAGACGTCGTCCCCGCACAGCTTTCGCCAGCGGGCGATGACGTCGGCGCCGACCTTCTCGAGCGCGTGGCCCAGGTGGGGGCTCGCGTTCGCGTAGTCGATCGCCGTCGTGATGTAAAACTTGGCCATTGGCGTGGGGTGAGAATAGCAGGGAATCCAGAATGAGGAATCAGGAATCAAGAATCAGGAATCTGGAATCGGCAATCTGATCAGATCCGCAACAGCGCGTTCTCGATGGTCAGCCCGACGTTCGCGTTCGCATCGATCCAGCGCAAGTGATCCATCAATTCGCGGATCCGGTCCGCCAGTTCTTCGGAGTCGAGGGCCGCGAGGCGGGGACGGAGCGACTCGGGCAGCAAAGCCGGGCGCGGAACGTCCTTCAGTTCGCGCGAGCGGAGCTCCTCCCGGAGCGCGAGGATCGTCAGGTCGAGCACTTCGCGGGCGCGACGCCGCGCTTCCTCGTTGTCGCGGATCCGCCCGAGCCGTTCGATGATCGGATTGAGCGTCCCCGCGGCCAGGTTGTCGAAGAGCTCCCCCGCACGCGTCCTCAGCTCTTCCGCTTCGCCCGCGAGCCGAGTCGCGCGGCCCGGCGAGCCCGCTGCAAGAGCGATCACCCAGTCCGCCGTCGCCGCGTCGAGCTTGAGAGGCTCGATGAACCGCCGCATCTCCTTCTCGGCGAGGGGCGTGAAGAGCACGGTGTGGCAGCGAGACCGGATCGTGGGAAACAATGCCTCGGGACGGACCGTGAGCAGGACGAACAGGCATCGCTCGGGCGGCTCCTCGAGCGTCTTGAGAAGGCAGTTCTGCGCGTCGTCGCTCATGCGATCCGCCGGATCGACGATCACGATACGCCGACGCTTGTCCAGCGCCTTGAGCGAGAGTTTCCTCAGGATTCCGCCCTCATCGCGGAAGGCCTCGATCGGGATCTTCTGTTTGCCCTCGGGCACTCCGACCGCGAGGACCTCGGCGTCCAGCGCCTGCGCGAACGCCTCCGCCGTCAATCGCTTGCCGAGGCCATCGGGACCCGCGAACAGGTAGCCGCCGGCGATGCGGCCTCCCGAGACGATGCCTTGGAGCCGGGCGATCGGTCCCACGTGCCCGACGATCGACTCATAGGACACGGCGCACCACCTTCAGGATCGCTTCGTGCACCTTCTCCGGCGGGGGCACCGCGTCCACGATGCGGAACCGCTTCCGGTCGTCGCGCGCCATCTTCAGGAACGTCGACCGGACGCGCCACTGGTACTCGGGCCCCTTGGCCTCGATGCGGTCCGGAGCGCGGTTCATCCGCTTCGCGGCCTCGGCGGGGTCGAGGTCGAGCAGGATCACGAGGTCCGGCTTCGGGAACTTGAGGGTCTCGACGAGGTCGAGCACCTTGCCTACGCCCAGCCCGCTCGCGCCGCCCTGGTAGGCGGCGGTCGAGTGGTAGTACCGGTCGAGGAGGACGATGAGGCCGCCTCTCAGCGCGGGTCCGATCTTCTCGTACGCCAGCTGGGCCCGCGCGGCCATGTACAGGAGCAGCTCGGTGCGCGCCGTCATTTCGGCGTGGCTCGGATCGGCGAGAACTTCGCGGATCCGCTCGCCCACGACGGTTCCCCCGGGCTCGCGCAGGCGGACGACCTTCCGGTGGGCCGAGAGCGCGGAGTCGAGCAGTCCCGCCTGCGTCGTTTTTCCGCAGCCGTCGATGCCTTCCAGCACGATGAGGCTTCCGAGCATGGCGGGTCATGATACCGAAAGAAGTCGCGGGTCGAGGGCCAAGTGTCAAGAGTCGAAAAAGAAGTCTCGCGTCATCGGTCCCGCGTCGCGAGTCGCTGATTCGGAATCCTGGGCGGCCCGACCCGCGCCCCTCGACCCTGGACTCGAGACTGGGCCGAATCCGCGTAATACCTCGGACCGGGTTGAGTCATAGGCTTTGGCCTCCTATGATGCGCGCTATATGACCACGATTCTCGCGGTACGCCACAAGGGTCGCGTGGCTTTGGGCGGCGACGGCCAGGTCACCCACGGCGCGACGGTTCTCAAGCACGACGCCGTGAAAGTCCGCCGGCTCTCCGAGGGCAGAGTCCTCGCCGGATTCGCCGGCGGGACCGCCGACGCCATGGCGCTCCTCGAAAAGTTCGAGGGATTCCTCAAGAAGGCGCAGGGCCAGGTGCCCCGCGCCGCCGTCGACCTCGCGAAGGAGTGGCGCACCGACCGGCTCCTGCGGCGGCTCGAATCGCTCCTCCTCGTCGCGGACAGCGAGCACACGCTCGTGATCTCGGGAAGCGGCGAGGTGATCGAGCCGGACGACGGGGTCGCCGGGATCGGCTCGGGCGGCCCGTACGCCGTCGCCGCGGCTCGCGCCCTCGTGCGCCACGGCAAGCTCGACGCGAAGTCGGTGGTCGAGGAGAGCCTGAAGATCGCCGCCGACATCTGCATCTACACCAACGGGAAGATCCGCGTCGAGGAGTTGTCGTGAAGGATTCGCGGGCCCTGACTCCCAAGCAGATCGTCCAGGAGCTCGACCGCTACATCGTCGGGCAGGCCGAGGCGAAGAAGATGATCGCGGTCGCCATCCGCAACCGGTGGCGGCGTCAGCAGCTCCCCGAGGGCGTCCGCGAAGACGTCTCGCCCAAGAACATCATGCTCATCGGCCCGACGGGCGTCGGGAAGACCGAGATCGCGCGCCGCCTCGCCGCCCTCGTCGCCGCGCCCTTCGTGAAGGTCGAGGCGACCCGCTACACCGAGGTCGGCTACGTGGGGCGCGACGTCGAGTCGATGATCCGCGACCTCGTCGAGACCTCGATCGGCCTCGTGAAGCAGGAAGAGATGGCGAAGGTCCACAAGCGCGCCTCCGATCACGCGGAGGAGCGCCTGCTCGACCTGCTCCTCCCCAAGCCCGCGGAGGGGGATGATCCCGCGAAGTTCGAGGAGAACCGCGAGAAGTTGAGGGAGAAACTGCGCTCGGGCCAGCTCGACGCGCGCGAGGTGGAGATCGACGTCGAGGAGAAGACGGTCCCCTTCATGCAGGTCTTCTCGCCGCAGGGGACGGAGGAGATGGGGCTCGACCTCCCGGGCGCGCTCGGCAACATGTTCCCGCCGCGGCGGGCGCGCCGGAAGACGACCGTCGAGGACGCCCGGCGCGTCCTCTCCCAGCAGGAGGCGGAGAAGCTGATCGACCGCGACCGGGTGACGCGCGAGGGGCTCCGTCGCGCCCAAGAGAACGGCATCGTCTTCATCGACGAGATCGACAAGATCATCTCGGCCGGCGCGGGGAGCGGGCCCGACGTCTCGCGCGGCGGCGTCCAGCGCGACCTGCTTCCGATCGTCGAGGGGGCGACCTGCGCGACGCGGTACGGGCCGGTGCGGACCGACCACATCCTCTTCGTCGCGGCGGGGGCCTTCAGCATGTCGCGGCCGAGCGATCTCATCCCCGAGCTGCAGGGCCGGTTCCCCCTGAGGGCCGAGCTGCGCGCCCTGGGGCGCGAGGATTTCGCGCGCATCCTGACCGAGCCCAAGAACGCGATGCTCAAGCAGGCGAAGCTGCTCCTCGAGACCGAGGGGGTCCACGTCGACTTCGCGAAGGACGCGGTGGAGGAGATGGCGCGGCTCGCGGCGTCGGCGAATGAAACGATGCAGGACATCGGCGCGCGGCGCCTCCACACGATCGTGGAGAAGGTGCTCGAGGACATCTCGTTCCAGGCGCCCGACCTCGCGCCGGCGAAGATCCCGATCAACGCGAAGTACGTCCGCGACCGCCTCAAGGACGTCCTCGAGAACGAGGACCTGAAGAAGTACATCCTGTAGGTCCGGAATTCCTGGGCAAGGGGCCTCCATGTCCCTCCGGTTGATCGCCGGGATTCTCGGAGTTCTGTCAATTCTCTGGTCGCCGGCACCGCAGCGCTCACAAGACCCGCCGATAGACGACCTGCTGCGATCGCTCGATTCTGAAGACATTGCCGAGCGTGAACGGGCTTCCGCGGCGCTCCTGAAGCTCGGTTCCAAGGCCGTCCCTGGGCTTCGTAAGACGGCCGGGGCAGGGAAAGGGGAAGCCGCGGCCCGGGCGCAGGGACTGCTCTTCCGGATACGAGTGGCCCGGCTCCTCCGACCCCGTGTCGAACGCGTCGACAATCCCTTCGCTCCTTTTGGCCGGACGGATCACTTCCAGGTCACACCCGATGGAAAGACCGGATTCGGTTGCGATCTCGATAGCGTTTACGTGTGGACGATTCCCGAGGGCCGGCTGAAGAGGGCCTGGCGGGCGCACCCACGGTTCGTGAACGCGATGACGGTAAGTCCCGACGGAGGTCGCCTGCTGAGTCGCGGGTATTTGGATTCCGAAATGGCGCTCTGGGACTTGGCCACGGGCAGGCGGCTGCAATCCTACATGGCGAGGCGCCGAAGTCCTGACCAGGTCGTCGTGGTTCCTGGCGGCGAGACGCTCGCGATCGCCGCCGGCGATGTCGAGTGGGTCGACGCGGGCACGGGCCGGAACCTGTGGACGTGGAGCTCCAAGGCTCATCCCGGGAGCGCCTTCTCGCTCGACGTCAGCCGCGACGGACGAACGTTGGTCGTGGCTTGCAGCAATGATCCGCGGCTGAGCGTGCTGAATTCCAAGGGAGAACTGGTCCGAAACCTGGAATTGCACAGCAACTCCTTGGGAATCGAAAACAGGGTCCACATTACGGACGACGGGGCCGGGGTCGCCGTCGTGCACCTCATGTCGGGAGGCCGGCTTCTCGATCTGACGACGGGCGAACAGAAAGCCAAGGCCGGGCCCGAGGCGCGCGACACCCTCTTGGGAAAGAAGACGAAGTTCATGGTCATGGCTCCGGGCGCGAAGGCGCCCCCGGGCGATTTCATCACCCTGACCCTCGAAAAGGGCGACACCATCATGGAAACCGCGCTCACCTCCGATGAGCGCCACGTTCTCGTGCGGACCCTGAACGGCCGATCCATCACCTGCTTCGATCTTGCGAAGGAGAATCGCCGCACCGCCATCGGGAAGGACGTCGCCTGTTTCGCCGTAGATTCGTCCGGAGTGCTGACGGGTACCCGGACGGGAGAGGTGGTCCTCCACGACTTGGAGGGGAAGGAGCTCAAGCGCCTCCGGCACGGAGAAGCGCCGATCACGCTGGTGGCGTTCGCGGGAGCGTCGCGGATCGTGGCGCAAGGCGCCGACCTGGTATTCCGATGCCTTGATCTCGACAACGGCCGCGAACTGTGGCGCCGCGAGTTCATGGACTTCAAGGCGGGGCCAATTCGATTCCATCCGGATGGCCGCCGGGCGTTCTCCGTCTTCGAAGGGCCCAACCACGTCGCCGAATTCGCGCTGTGGAATCTTGAATCCGGCCGGGTGATACGGCCGTACGGAACCTGCAACGGATTCATGAGGGGTGCCGCCGTCAGCCGCGACGGGGGCGCCGTCGCGGTCTCCGGACGCGGAGGATTCCTGTCCGTCTGGGAGGTCGAATCCGGGAACCGGCTCTGGGGCGCGGCGTCGGGCCGCATGATCAACTGCCTGGAGTTCACGCCGGATGGCGCCTCGCTGATCATTGCCGGGGAGGACGGATCCGTCGAACGCAGGGCTTCAAAAACGGGCGCGCCCCAGGCGACGCTCCAGGTGGCGGGGCCGCGCGTCCTGGACATGACCCTGAGCCGGGACGGAAAGCTCCTCGTGACGAGCGGCGACCAGGGTCCAATGTCGATTTTCGACGCGGAGGCCGGGAAGAAATTGCACGAGGCGCAGTGCGGCGGGCCCGGCGGATTCATCGGTGAAGACACGGTCATCACGCCGTTCGCCCAGGTCTCGGCCAGGACCGGCGATACCAAGCCCCACGCGGCGCTGGAGATCGCGCGCGTCATGGCGATCGACGACACGCGCCGGCGGATCGCCATTTCGGGCACGTATTCGAAGCGTGCCGTGATCGCCGACGTCGAAGAGGGAAAGTTTCTGGGCGAGGCCAAGGCGTCTTTCTTGATCACGCACGTGGCGCTGGGCCTCAAGGGAACCCGCGCGATCCTGATGCAGAACGAAAGCGATGGCAAGTCGGCCGGTTTCGCCGTGGGGAAGTCCGAGCCCGAGTGGGAGAGCCCGGGGTGGACCTCGGGCGTCAATTCCACGAAGGGAGTCTTGTTCGAATTGAAGAACGACGGGATGCACGTATTTGACATGAAAACGCGCAACGAAGTCACGGTCTTGAAAGGGACGGTGGATGGTCCCATTCACGTCCCTCCCGGCTCTCCTTACGCGTTCGGTTTCAAGGCGGGCGTCGTCAGGCAGCTTGACCTGGAGACGCTCCGCGCGGTTCGCGAGATGCCGGAGATCGAGGGGAAGCAATTAAGGCTGCTCGACAGCGATCCTACCGGCGACCTGTTGATCGCGGGGATGGATCTGTTCGACGGTCGATCGGGAGCTCGAATCGGCAAGATCGAAGTGGACTACCCGGGTCGGCCGTTGGAACTCGGAGTAGTTCAGACCTTTTTCGGGCGGGACGGGGAAAGCATTTACCTCGTCACTGCAAATGGACTGGTGATCACGCTCGCGCCCGGGGACTAGGCTACTTGATGATGGCGGGGTCGCACCCTTCGGCGTAGACCCTGAGCAAGGCGTGACCACCCCAGTCATAACAGGAGACGCGCAGTTCGACGAGGACGCCCGACTCCACGGGAGCGGAAGTGCAGGCGGTGACAGCGTCGCTCTTCTCGACGTTCGAACTCTGCAGGCCGGGATACTCGGGAATATCGGGTCCGATGACCCTCCACGCCGGATTCCTGTCGGCTTCGATCGTCAGGTCAGCGCATTTCAAGGTACCGGCGTTCGAGCAGCAGCCCGTATAGTTCGAAGCAACAAGCACCACGAAGAGAGTCCTGGCCGGTCCCTTGCCATTCCATTGGCAATGGAAAATCAGGTCCTTGTCGGGCAGGCTGGGGACCAATTCGTTGCCGTCGGCGGAGCCTTCGGGGAGCCACCTCGCCAGATTTGGGGAACTGACGAGGGTGATGCCCCGGGGCATTTCAGCGGCGGGGAAGAGATCCCGGGCCGGCGCGCAGGTGCCGGCCGCCAGGGAGATGGCCAGACCCAGGATTCGTCCCCCCAGGTATTTCATGCAACCTCGGGTCGGGTAAGATTCGCACCAGTCCATTACACGGGCTCCGTAGGATCGGGTTCAACCGGAATCGAGGCACGGCGACAAGGAGACTAAACCATGTCCGGACTCAAGGTGAAAATCGGCGACGCCGTTCCGGACTTTGAATTGCCCGACCAGGAAGGGCGGCCGGTCCGGCTCTC
>Ga0075433_10003839_pt1 | contig 11632 bp, 9 predicted proteins | sample RhiMethybrSRZTD2_FD_75299 | JGI IMG/M metagenome (GOLD analysis project Ga0075433, IMG submission 75299) | Populus rhizosphere microbial communities from Tennessee, USA - Rhizosphere MetaG P. TD hybrid SRZTD2 | ecosystem: Host-associated > Plants > Roots > Rhizosphere > Soil | place: USA... | reverse complement strand
ATTGCAGCTTTCGAGTACGGCGCGTGATCTGGCGTCGACGGCGGTTTGCCGCTTGCCCCATAGCCACGTAGGTCCGCGCAGATTACTGTGAACGCGTCCCCAAGCATCGGCGCGACGGCGTGCCACATCGCGTGGGTTTCCGGAAATCCATGCAGCAGAAGCAGTGGCGGCCCATTTCCCTTACGGCGGATGAAAATGGTCGTCTCGTCCGCGTCGACTGTTGAGGCTTCGAAACCATCGAACATTGCCGCTACAACTATGCAGGGAGGGCATGAGTTCCTGTAGGAATGTCCGCTTTGGGTCAAAAGCAGACATATGCGGTGCACAAACCCATGTCTGCTTTACGCCCAAAAGCGACATCAAATGCGACATAGGGGAATGTTCCGCTAAGGACCAATAGCGGACATTGCGCCGCTCACTCAATCACCTCGTCGGCCTGCGCGAGCAGACTTTGTGGCACGACAATTCCGATTGCTCTTGCCGTTGGCAGGTTGATGACCAGCTCGAACTTGGTCGCCTGTACGACAGGCATGTCGGCTGGTTTCTCGCCCTTGAGAATACGACCTGTATAGATGCCGACCTCTCGGTACCGAACGAAGTCGCTCGCGCCGTAGCTCACAAGACCACCAACTTCGACAAATGCGCGCAGCCAGTAGATGGTCGGAAGGAGGTGACGCGTCGCAAGCGTCGCTAACTGCACGCGGCGGTCGATGAAAAACGGGTCAGCTCCGACAACAAGTGCTTCGGCTCGCTTCTGCACGAGTGCAGCAAACGCCATTTCAATTTCACGACTGGTACTCGCCTCAAAAACCTCGACGTGCCGTGCAGCGGCCGATGCCGCCCTTTCAACATCCTTGATTATACTTTCGGCGGAAACCGGATTGGTCCGATTGACAAGCAGGGCAATATGAGTGGCGCGAGGCACCAGTTCCTGCAGGATACCCAACCGCTTGGCCCCTAGCTCTGATGCCATGAAATTGACGCCCGTGATATTGCCGCCCGGACGGCTGAGACTTGCCACAATGCCAGCCCCTACGGGGTCGGTGCCTGCGGAAAAGACGATTGGAATGGTAGGTGTCGCTGCCTTTGCCGCAAGGGCCGTTGCAGTGCCTAGCGCGCTGACAATGACCGCCACCTGGCGCCGCGCGAGATCGGCAGCCAGTTCCGAAAGCCGACTATTGTCGCCGTGGGCCCAACGGAATTCGATCGCGACGTTGCGGCCCTCGGTATAACCGGCTTCACCAAGGCCCTTTCGGAACGCGGATAGAGCACTGGTGTTCGCCTCGGGCGAGCCAGGATGGAGAAATCCGATTAGCGGAGTGGTTGGCTGCTGCGCGTGTGCGGTAGGCGGCAGCGCTGTCGTAGCCGCCCCTATCATTGCGCCAAGAAATTCCCGTCGCCTCATTGTCGCCCCGAGGCCAAGACAGGTCATTGAACTAGCATAAATTAACACACCAGAGTGGCCATGTCCGCTTTGGGTCAAAAGCAGACATATGCGGTGCAACAGCCCACGTCCGCTTTACTCGCAATAGCGACCGCGAAAGCGGATTCCCGCAACAGGTCATGTCCGCTTTACCCCCGAAAGCGGACATGTGCGGTGCACCAGCGCATGTCCGCTATGGGCCAAAAGCGGACTCATGCAGTGCAGCAAAATTGAATCTCTATTCAATTAACTCATCGGCGCGTTGTTGAAGCGCCATTGGTATGGTTAGCCCGAAAGTCTTGGCGGTCTTGAGGTTGATCACCAGCTCGAACTTGACCGGAGCCTGGACGGGAAGCTCGCTCGGTTTTTCGCCCTTGAGGATACGATCGACATAGGTTGCCGCGCGCCGATACGAATCGACCTGATCAATTCCGTAGGACAACAGGCCGCCGAGTTCAGTGAACGGTCGGCGCGGATAGATGGCAGGGAGGCCGAAGCGAGCTGCCAGCGATATGATCTCTGCACGGTGCACGTCCGTGAAAGTATCCGGCATCACGATCAGACCGCCATTTGGCGTGCGGGCCTGTGCGGCAATGACAGACTCGAGCGTGGATGTGTCCTGAACAGGAGCTGCGATCGGCTCTACTGCGAAGGACGAAGCGGCAGCTTTGAAGGGGTTCAGGAAAGCCTCGGCATATGGCGCCACGGCCGGGTTGAACAGCATCGCGACTCTGGCAACGCGCGGCGCAATCTCCTTGAGTAGCTCCACCCATTTGCCACCGAGCGAGCCCACCATAGCCTGGAAACCGGTGACGTTGCCGCCCGGCTGCGCCAAGCTTGCGACGAAACCGCTGCCGACCGGATCGGAAACCGTCGCGAAAACGATGGGAATGGTGCGCGTATGTTGCAGGAGCGCGGCCGTGGTGGGTGTGACAGCCGAAAGAATGACATCGGGTTGTAGCGCGACGAGTTCCTTCGCCAACCGCTGTCTCGCCTCCGTGTCGGCGGGCGACGCCCAGCGCGTGTCGAGCCGGATGTTGCGGCCTTCTATCCACCCGAGCTTCTGAAGTCCTTCCCGGAATGCCGAGAAGAACGCCGGTCCTTCCAGGTCGTTCTCTGGATAGCCCATCAGCACGCCGATCCGCCGCATGCGCTCGGGCTGCTGCGCGCGCACCGCGAGCGGCCACGCGACTGCCGAGCCAGCAATAACTTTTATGAAATCTCGTCGGCGCACGTACTACCCCCCTGGGCGAAGACGACGCCTTTTAGGGTTGTAGGATAGCAGGTTGCTAAACAGCAGTAAGAGGCTTTGGCCGGTGCCATGTCCGCTTTGGGTCAAAAGCAGACATATGCAGTGCAAAACGTCATGTCCGCTTTACCCCCAATAGCGGACATTGGTTGGACGCGATGGCACGCCTGCTTGGTGCCAAAAAGCGCACGGGTGCGTTATTTGACCTTTTCCCAAACCAGCACGTTCACGCTCACCTTTCCGTCGGTGTGAAACGGAAACGGAGGCGTCGTCAAAGTTAGCCGGTCACCGTCGCGCGTGACTGTCCTGACCTGCTTGGTGCCAGCCCAAACCTCATTCCAAGCAATATCGATATTATGCTCAACGGTACCCCCGTCGAACTTGTACGTTCCACCATACGCGGTCATCGTCCGAAGCAGGTCGGCTCGTTGCTGGTCAGTTATCTTATCGATGGCTTCCGGCTTTGGGCGCGGTTGCCGCACTATCAGTGCAAGCATGCGGCCCTCTTTTCCGTAGGTGATATAACCGAGTGGATTTTGAACAGGCACTGTCTCGCCGGTCTCTACAATCGTGCGCTGCTCGACAATTGATTTGTAGGTGCCGGAAATGTCGTCTCCGGCTTGCGCCAGAAAGGGAACCGCTGTCGCAATGGTTGCGAAAACTATTGTGACCTTGCGCATTGCGAACCTCCCTAGGATTTCTGTAGTTAGGACCATAATCAGAGTTGGCCATTGCCCACAAGCGAGGAGAAAGCAGCCGGTTTGACTGATGTCCGCTTTACCCCCGAAAGCGGACATGTGCGGTGCAGGGGCCTATATCTGCTTTGGGCCAATAGCGGACATCGCGAAGGAATAGCCATCCGGGACTGGCCGATGCTTTTAAGCCTCTCGTCAAAAGCGACATGACGTCTTCGCGCTTAGTACAGGCAATGAAGACATGACTAGCGGCACGGATATTTTGGTCCTCTATCACGAGTTCACCGATGCGCTGACCGAAGTTCTCGCAGAAAATTCCGTTGGCCCGGCACGCCGTGGACGACTTCCTAGGGCTCGCGACTCCACTATCATGTGCGCTCCCTGCTTTCTCGGGAACCCCGCCGCATGCTATCGTGCCTGTCCGTTCGAGAACATCCGGGGAAATCGGCGGGCATGTCGGCAACTAAGATCCTGAAAGTGCGGGTCGATCGCGAGCGGTGCCAAGGTCATGCGCGCTGCTTTGCGCTGGCGCCGGAGCTGTTCGAGCTCGATCAGTTCGGCAACGGGCGCGAGCGCGGCGACGGCACCGTCCCGACAGCGCTCGAGGACAAGGCGCGGCTCGCGCAGGCGAACTGCCCGGAGATGGCGGTCGAAATTATTGAGGAATGACGGGGCGCGACGATGAGCACACGGCCCTCTTCTGCCGATTGGTCGACCGATTTCGATCATCTCGACCCGCGCTGGGCCGAGAACCCGTACCCGATCTGGGACGAGCTGCGGCAAAAATGCCCGATCGCGCATACCGAGCGGTTCCAGGGCGCCTACTTTCCCAGCCGCTACGAGGATGTGCGCGCCATCGCTTATGATACCGAGCATTTCTCCTCGCGGCGCCCGGTCGTGCGCGAGGTGCGTCCGCCGCTCATTCCGGCGCCGCCGATCACCTCCGACCCGCCCGACCACCGACCGGCCAAGCAGATTCTGCTTCCCGCCTTCACGCCCGAGGCGATCGCCCGCCACGAGCCGTGCACCCGCGAGATCTGTCGCGAGCTCCTTGGGCGCATTGGCGACAGCAAGCGTTGCGACGGCGCGGTCGAGTACTCCCAGGAAATCCCCGTGCGCGTGATCGCCCACATGCTCGGCGTGCCCGAGCAGGACGGCAATCTGTTCCGCAAGTGGATCAAGGAAGTGCTGGAAATCGGTATCACCGATTTCGCCGTGCTGATGCGGGCACAGGGCGAGATGATCGGCTATTTCGCCGAGAAGATCGCGGCGCGGCGCGCCCGCCCGGAGGACGATCTCATCTGCTATCTCGTCAACGTGCGCGTCGAGGACCGCCCGCTGACCGACGATCACATCAACGGTACGCTGCGACTTCTTTTGATCGCTGGCATCGACACCACCTGGAGCGCCATCGGTTCCTGCCTGTGGCACCTCGCGCAACACGCGGACGACCGCCGACGGCTCACCGCCGAGCAAGATCTCATGAACTCGGCGATCGAGGAGTTTTTGCGCGCCTATGCGCCGGTGACCATGGCGCGCGAAGTGGTCAAGGAAACGCAGATCGCCGGCTGCACCTTCAAGACCGGGCACATGGTCCTGCTCTCGTTCCCGGCGGCCAACCGCGATCCCGCGATGTTTCCGGATGCCAACCGCGTGATCCTCGATCGCGCCCAGAATCGCCATGCCGCCTTTGGCCTCGGCATCCACCGCTGCGTCGGCTCCAATCTGGCACGCATGGAAATCCGGGTGGCGCTGACGGAGTGGCTGGCGCGCTTTCCCGAATTCCGGCTCGATCCGGATGCGCCGACGACGTGGTCCATGGGCACCGTGCACGGACCGCGCGAGCTGCCTTTGCTGCTGGGCGCATAAGTTCTCGTCGCGCCGGGCCGTCGGTCAGGCGCTGCCCGATCACAAAGCAGGCCGCGGCGTGCAAGATTACGCATGAGGTGGCTAAGCCTTTCCAATGGGTCTTCGATGAAAGTCATCTGCGAAGATCTAATTTAGTGTCGTTTCCAACACCCACTTTCGGCGAAGCTCCCAAGAACGGGCATTCGTCCGTGCGATGTCCGCTTTGGGTCAAAAGCAGACATGTGCACTGCAACTAGGGATGTCCGCTTTACCCCCGAAAGCGACCGCGCAAGCGGATTTCCGCAAAACGTCATGTCTGCTTTACCCCCGTTAGCAAACACAAACGCGGCGTGAAAACGCATTCGTGCGATGGCGCAATAGCTTTCAATTTCTCGGCTACAGAACGAAGCTAGAAAATCGCGTTGGGGTAAACAGTGGGGTAAACAAACGGGCCATTCTGCAAAAGGTGCCCGATGCGTAGGGGTTTTTCGTGACTACCCTCTAGCCATGGAATAGAACGTTGGCCGCATTGGATAAGGATCTGGATTTGTACCGGACCGCAACGGCAATTTTGCACAGACCTATACCCCGCCTATACGAGCGTATAACTGTCGTGGTGACACCGGGCAGCTAGCGTTATGCCGTCCCCAAGGGACAAGCGCATCCCCCCCGTCCCCTTGCCTTGTCCCATCTGCAACACCGGTTGCGCAACCCCATGCGCTGCCGGTGTATGCGTTTTGGAGACAATCACTTCTGCAACTGGGTCCGGTGCATACGTCCCGTTCAGGCGTTCCTCAATCGGTTTCGGTTCATTTTGATTTGATCCTTGGCTCAATCAACTATTTGGATAACGTCAGATTGATGATGTCGTTTACGGTCGCGAGCAGCATCACAACGATGACCCCGGCGACGAGTGACCACTTCAAGAAAACTTTGTAGGCAGGTTGGTGCTTTCGTTCTTCAGCAAATTCGACACCGAACTTTTCTGAAAACACCAAGACCCCTGCCGCCAGTAAATTCAATCCTCCGGTAATAACGAAAAGCAACGCCAATAGCGGTTGGTGCTTTACAAGCACCATACTGAGCAGCGGCGGAATAAGTGCGCCTGCGACCAGCAACATTAATGCCGCCCCGCCATATCGCGCTAAACTGCTTTGGAGCCAAAGGCCAAATGGAATTAGCAGCACTATTTCGCAGAAAATGATACTTCCGCCCCGCTGAGGGAAAATAAGACCATACAGCAGACAGGTGGCGAGCGCTGCGGCAAACGACAAATAAAGCCCAGCTCTGTAATGGCTCAGCTTCTCCATCGTTGACCACCAGAAATCACTCAGGCCGGTGAGCCTTTTTCTATGGAGCAATCCTAGTTGCCGCGCTTCATCATGCGCTTTGTGCCTAGGTCGAGTGCTGCGGTCGCTATGAGTGCGCCTGAATTGGCTTGGCAAAATGCAAGCAAATGATTCCATTGTGCTTGATCCGGCAGCGCATCGAGATCGAATAGCGCTTTCTTTTGCGGCAGATTGAGTGCCATTGCGTTCATGCCCGAAAGGAAACCTTGCACCCACGAAAAAATTAACATCGTCGTCGTGGTCTGAGCCGGATCAGCGGCGGCATTCGCATTAAGCAGCGAGCATGGCCTCGCCCCGGCTCCCATAAATTGGATCTCGGCTCTGGCCGGAGATGCGCACAGTAATGCCGCCATGATCGCAGCCGCGACGAAGTGCGTTTTCATTGGCAGCCTCCCTACCCCGTCTGACCAAATCCAACTCTACCTGCCTTGCCAAACCGCGCCTCGCTCCACCCTCCCAGTCGCACCTCGCCTGCCTCACCTTCACTCACTTGCCAACTGGATCGATGCACATCAATGTCCGCTTTGGGTCATTAGCGGACATTTTGCAGCGCAATTGTCATGTCCGCTTTGGCCCCGAAAGCGGACATTTGCATTGCACCAGCGCATGTCCGCTGTGGGCAATAAGCGGACATGACAACGCCTTTGCATGTCTGCTTTACAGTCGCATCTGATCCTCCTCAACGACATGACATCCATACCGGCGCACCCCCCAATGCGCTGGGTCATGAATTACAAGAAATCCGGCCATGGGGGAGTCGCCCCGATGCCTGATCGGACACAGCGTCCGCCAAAGGCATGCGGCAAAACGGTAGATGCTTGATAAATATGACATAAAGAACCCAACTCGGCTCGGTCGCGGTCTAGCGCGGACCGAACTCCGGGCATAAGCTATTTTTTTCAAGGTCGAGAATGAGCTTCGAAAAAACTCGACCAAGTCATCCTTTACTTTGCGCGGCGCGCACTCCCAGGGAGGAGCATCATGGCAAGCGATGTAACACGCAGAAAGTTTCTGAATGGCGTTGCAGTTGGGGCCGCTGCAATGACTGCGGGACAGGCGACTTATTTCGCCGGACCGCGGCCTGCTCACGCGGCTTTCAAGGCCAAGGGAAACATTCCGGACAAGCCATTCAAGACTGGTCACATTACGTTTCTGACCGGTCCCGCCAATCTCTTGGGCGAACCCGGCCGGAAAGGCCACCTGATGGCGGCCGAAGAAATCAACGCCGACGGTGGACTCCTCGGCAAGCGCAAGATCGAAACCATCATGGCCGACGAGGCGGCTGGCACCGATGCCAATGTCAAAGAGCTTCGCCGCATGAAGCTCTCCGAGAATATCGACTTGTTCACCGGCGTCATTTCCAGCGGCAACACGCCTGCCCTCGGCCCGGTCGCCGAGGAACTGCAGGTGCTCACGATGTTCAACGATGGCTGCACCGACTTCCTGTTCGACAAGGCGGTACCCAAGCCCAAATACACCTTCCGCGTAACCAACATTCAATCCGCCGATGGCGTTACGTCAGCAGTCGGCGCAGCGAAGGCCTGGCCGAATGCAAAGCGGGTCGGATCGATCCAGCCCGACTACAGCTACGGCCGCAACGTGCATGAACATTTCATGCTGGCTTTCCAAAAGCTGGTTCCCGGCGCAACCGCCGTCTCCGAGGCATGGCCGAAACTCGGCGCCACCGACTTCACCCCGCACATCACCAAACTCCTGTCTGATCAGCCGGAAATCCTGATTTGCGGTTTATGGGGCGGAGACTACGTGGCGTTCTACAAACAGGCGCTGCGTTACGGTCTGTTCGACAAGATGAAGGTCGCCACCACGCTGGCATTCGGCGGGCAACCGCACGCCATCGGGAAGGACCACCCCGAAGGAGTGCTCGCTGGTTGCCACGCCAACTACTTCTTCACGCACCCGACGAAAGGACGCTGGCCGATCAACGACTCGTTCGTCGAGCGTTACTACAAGCGTTGGAACGAGTACCCGAGCTTCGAGTCGGACGGCGCCTACACGGCGCTTTACCTGCTTAAGGCCGCAATCGAGAAGGCCAATCTGCTTGTCGGCGGCTGGCCCGAGGATGATGTCATCATCGCCATGCTCGAGGGCATAGGGTTGGATTCGCCGGCCGGCTACATCTACATCCGGCCCGACAACCACCAAGGCTATAAAGACACGATCATCGGGATGACCAAGAACGATCCCAAGTATGAATTCCCCGTTTGGGATCCGAAGTCGATCATCACGATTCCCATCCGGGACATTACGGCGCCGCCCAACTGGCCGAAGCCCGGAACGTCGCACAACGAGTCAACCGCGGCGGCCAACTGGTTGAAGACCACTTGGCTGACGTGAAGTCACCTGATCGGACAGCGGCCGTGTTTGACTGACATGGCCGCTTCTTTCTCAGCGGAAGCAAGACTGGCGATGCACCCGGGCACTGATAGGCTGGTCGGGCGAGGGTTGTTTTCCGGCCAACTTGCGCCGTGCGATCCGTCCCCGCGAGGGATCGTCAAGGGCGCGGTCGGTGCAATCATGGTTGCCGGTCTGCTCGTCGTCGGCGGTAAGGGTAGCGCTGGTCACTCGGTGGGTCACTTTCCCTCGTTTTACCCCGATGAGATTCGCATTGAAGCAATCGAACCCGCAGCGGCCGCCAAGGGCCTGAGCGACGAAACCTTGCATGCCTATATCGGTGCCGCACCCGCGTTCGCTGGGCCGACGCCGAAGCACGTGGAGTCGGTGCGGTCGCTCGGATCGATTCTGGTTCTTTCCTTCAAGACAGCCTCCGGACGCTTCGCTTCCGCCGAGGCCCGTTGTGCTGCCGCCCGCGGATTCCTGGCAGCGCTCCGCCATGAAAAAACAGGCGGCTTCATTTTCCATCCCTACCCCGTAACCCCGTATCACGCCGATTACCTGCATCACCTGGACCGTGTCGACGCGGCCATGGGCGCGCTTGGTAGCGCGCCCGCGCCGGCGTCGTCCGAGAAGCTTGGCGCCAGGGGCCCACTCGCGACTGCAATCGTGCGCGCGCGATGGCAACTCGCTGCCGATGGCGCGGACGTTCTCCTCGAGGAAGTACAGATCGGCGACCTGCTCGCAAGCACGGGCGTACCGTTTGACGGTTGGTCGGGACTGCCGTGGGCGAAGGAAGGCTGGTTCGAAGCACATCGGCTGCTTGCGCCCACACTCGCTGGCGCAGCACGGGAGGCGATCGATGACGACTATGAGCGCCTGGTCCGCGGCGAAACGCTCGGCATGGCAGAACGAGCAGATCTGGAGCGGCGCCTCGTCGCCGCGCTCACTCAAAGCTGCGAACGCATGGTCGTTGGTTACACGACAAAGGACGAATTTGTTGACGCCGCCTACCCCGCAGGTATCGAAAACGTCGCCTACGACTCGCTCAGCGGCCTGAACAGTCCCATTTTTCTGCGCACTGCGAAGCTTAAGGAATACCCGTGGAACGGCAAGCTGCACCTTGGCGTGCGCGAGCGTTCCACGAGCGCCTGGAATCCGGTAGCCGGTTTCACCGATCCGATGGGGCGGTTGATCTGGTCGGCTGTCGGCGATCCCGCGATGATCCAGTTTCCGTTCAACGCCAGCTGGATGCACAACCGTGTGCAATCGGTCGTCACCAAGGTGGAGGGCCAATCCGGCGGCATCCGTGTACCCTCCGATGCTTTTCGACTGCAGCCGGGGACGGGAGCACTTCAACCCGTCGAGGCCAGAACCTTCGCGTCGGCGAAGGTTGTGTATGAGGTGCTTTCCTCGCCGTTCGAGGACGGCTCCGAGATGGACGTCGCCGACGTGATCTATCCGTTCGTCTTCGCCCATCGCTGGGGGGCAAAGGTGAATGCAGGCGGAGATGCTCACGAGCCGGGGCTGGAGCCGACTCTGGCCGCGATGCAAGAACGCCTGGCAGGACTTAAGATTGCTCGCGTCGAGCGGACGAAGCACGTCATCGCGGAGAACTGGGAAATCTTTACCAACAGCCCTGTGGTCGAGGTCTATCTTCGGGATGTTCCACACGACGAGCTACAGGTCGCGGCAATGGCGCCGCCGTGGAGCACGACGCCCTGGCATCTTCTGGCATTGATGGAAGAAGCGGTGACACGCGGCTATGCAGCCTTTTCCCAGAAGGAGTCGGAACGGCGGCGCATCCCCTGGATGGATCTTGTTCGCGACCAAGGTTTGCAGACAAAGCTCTTGGCTCTGATTGCCCAGTTCGAGCGGGAAAGTTATCGCCCCGAAACGTTGAAGGAATTTGTAACCGCCGGGGCCGCACAGGCGCGCTGGCGCGCGCTGGCCGCCTTCGCCGGAAAGAACGGGCACTTTCTCGTGACCAACGGCCCGTATCGGCTGGCACAGTGGACGCCCGACACGGCGGTGCTGCAGGCTGTCCGTGAGGTCACCTATCCGCTCGGCTTCGGCACCTTCGACCGCTTTGTCCATCCGCCGCGTGCGGTGATCGAGTCCCTCACACATGAGACTGGCATGATTTCCGTCCGCGCCAACGCGGAAATGGTCTTGAAGATGGGTCGCGACTACAAGGTGACAAAAGAACCGCTGCTGCGAACGACCATGCGAGGAACTTTTGGGTTGCTCGTTGTTTCGCGCTATCTCCTGATTGGTCCCGACGGCAAAGTTCGCAATCTCGACAAGATGCATTGGGAGGACGATGGACGATTCACGATCACCCTTCCCGAGCGGCTGCCGCCAGGCGAGTACACGGTAAACCTCGCTATTTTCCTCGACGGCAATTCCATGGTTCCATCGGCGAGGTCGCTGCGTTTTCGCATTGGTGGAGCAAAATCGCCAGGCTAGGCAAATGCACCTAAGGCAACGGATTCGGCGGGGCAAAAATGGATATCCTGATCATTCAAATTCTGAATTCCATTTTCTACGCCTGTATTCTGTTCCTCATCGCCGCCGGGCTCAGTCTCATCTACGGCGTCATGCGGATCGTCAACCTGGCGCATGGCAGCCTTTACGCACTTGGTGCGTATGTCACTGCCTGGGCGATCGGCACAGTCGCTGCGGGAGCGCCTCTTTGGGTGTTATTCTTGTTGCT
>Ga0075433_10003835_pt1 | contig 11638 bp, 9 predicted proteins | sample RhiMethybrSRZTD2_FD_75299 | JGI IMG/M metagenome (GOLD analysis project Ga0075433, IMG submission 75299) | Populus rhizosphere microbial communities from Tennessee, USA - Rhizosphere MetaG P. TD hybrid SRZTD2 | ecosystem: Host-associated > Plants > Roots > Rhizosphere > Soil | place: USA... | reverse complement strand
GCACACTCAGGGGAGCGGACGGATCCTGATGTTCCGAAACGCAATCGGAAACTGCTGATACTGAAGCCGCAGCTGCCCCTCGGCAAAAGCGGTGTCGTGAATGTCGAGCGTCGTTTCACCGTTCAGCACGACGACGAGGTGGTCGCCGTTCGCGGTGATCTCGTAACGATTCCAGTCGTCGGCCTTGAAGGTATGCTCGCGCGCGGTCTTCGCGGTTCCGACGATGGCGCCGGTGTTGTAGCCGGCCGGCTGCTGCCGCCAGATCTGGACTTCGTAGCCGCCGCTTTCCTGAGGGGAGCGCACGAAGACGCCGCTGTTCGTGTCCGCACCGCACTTGAATTCGATCGACAGCGCGAAGTTCTTGTAGCTGCGATCCGAGGTCAGGTAGCCCGCCGGCGCCCCGCACGCGGTCAATAGCCCATCCACGACTTCCCAATGCGATGCACCGGCCGGCGCGGATTGCGCTTGCGTCGTGACGCACGGTTTCGGTGTTCCGATCTGCCCGGGCGGCGGCGGTTGCGCCGGACCGCCGCGCCCGCGGCCTTGCGGCGGCAGCGACGCATGCCATCCCGCGAGCGTCTTCCCGTCGAACAGGAGCTGCCAGCCCTGCGATGTTTCCTGAGCCGTCAGCGTATTCATCGTCTGGCCGAGCACCGTCGACGGCCACACGACGAGGATGAACACGGAAAACAACGCCTGCGTTCTCGTCATGGCGGGAACTATCTCACATCGCCAGGCCTGACCACCTTCGCCGAGGCTACGGTGCTCCGCCATAGCTTTAGCCACGGCGGACCGCCTGCACTACCGCTGCGGCAGACCGAGCAGGCGCGCCGGGTTTACCTGGGTCATTCGGTTCAGGTCGGCGTCGGTGAACCCCTTGGCCCGGAGCGCCAGGATGAAGGCGGCGAATCCGTCTGGCGGCAGGGCGTTGCCTTTTTGACCAAGATCTGACGACAGAATGCAGAACTGCGGCCCGATCCGGCTGATCGCGTCAGCGAAGCGATCGATTCGGGCGGGCGCCTCGGCGCCGGCCAGGGAACCACCGACGAACTCGATGAAGGCGCCTAGCCGCGCCGCTTCCTGCATCTGCGCCAGCGTCATCAGGATTGGCGCATTCATCGCGTGAGTCACGACCATGGATGTGACGCCCTGTTGACGGGCTTCCCGCACGAGCATCAGCGCTTCGTCGGCGGAGACATGCCCGGTTGCGAGCACGAGCTGCCGCTTCGCGATCACAGCGATCACGGCTTTCGTCTCGGGCAGGAGGGCCTGTGCACGCGAGACGCTGACGAAGGGCCGGTTCTCCTTCGAGAATCGAACCTGGTTTTCGGCGTCGAAGGTCGACATCCAGACGAAGCGGCCCCATCCACCAGCGACTTGCGTCATGTGCTCGACGGCGGCTGCGTTCATACCGCCAGTCGGGAGATTGAGATCGATGCCGCCGAACACCTCGAGCCCTGGCGCTGCTTTGCGCGCGAGAAACGCCAGACCGGCGGTCGGATCGTAGTGATTCTTGAGCACGAGGCCGCGCATGCCGTTCGCGTGCGCGAGCTTCGCCACCTCGATACCGTCCATCGCGCGTGGCACGTTGTCCGGGTCGGAATGGACGTGGATGTCGATGGCGCCACGCACGACATCCGATTGAGGCGGCGGCCCGGTCGTCCGTGCGAGGCGGGGTGCGGCGACCGCGGCGAAGGCGAACAGAACGGCGGCCAAGGTCCTCGGGGTCGTCATCGAGGGCTATCTATACTCCAAACGGCCGGGAATCAGGCCCGGCGCTCGGTCGAGACGCGCCAGGAACCAGCCGTAGACGTCCTACGTCTAAGGCCGTAGAGTGTCTACGACTATGCCCAAACAGCCCGATGAACAGCGCCTGGAGCTTCTCCAGGGCACCCTCGACATGCTCATCCTCCGGACTCTGCAGTGGGGGCCGCGGCACGGCCACGGCATCGGTCAGGCGATCCGGGCCCAGTCCGACGACCTGCTCAAGGTCGAAACCGGCTCCCTTTACCCTGCGCTGCATCGGCTCGTGAAGCGCGGGTGGCTGAAGCCCGAGTGGGGCGTGAGCGAAGCAAACCAGCGCGCGAAGTACTACCAGCTGACGGCGGCGGGTAAGGCCCAGCTGTCGCGCGAGCGCGATCGATGGGCACAGCTCGTCGACGCGATCGGACGCGTCATGAACCCGGCGCCGGCGAGCAGGGAGTAGCCCATGGCTCCCGACATCGACGACCTCGACGACGAAATCCGCGGCCACCTCGCGATCAGCATCAAGGAGCGGATCGAACGGGGTGAGGATCCGAAAGCCGCCCGGCTGGCCGCTTTGAAGGAATTCGGGAACGTGACGCTGACGCGCGATTCGATACAGGGCGTCTGGCGTCATCGCTGGCTCGACGCCGTCGAGGGCCTGGGCCGCGACATCCGGTTCGCCCTACGGGCGCTGCTGCGCGTCAAGGGTCTGGCCGCCACTGTCGTGGTGACGCTCGCGCTCGGCATCGGCGCCAACGCCGCGATCTTCAGCGTCGTCCGCGGCGTGCTGCTCCGCCCGCTCGTCAATCGCGACGAAGATCGCCTGATCTATATCCGCCAGAGCGGTCCGGGCATCGGCGCCGAGAATTTGACCTTCTCGGTGCCCGAGATCGACGACTTCAAATCACGCGTCACCACCGTCAGCGCCTTCGGCGACTTTTCCACCGTCGGCTTCACGATGATCGGTCTCGGCGACGAACCGCGTGTGGTGAGGGCGGGCGTCGTCGGTGGGTCGTTCTTCGAGGTGATGGGCCTTCGCCCGGTGCTCGGCCGTCTCATCAACGCCCAGGACGACGGGCCGAAAGCGGCGGGCGTGGCGGTCCTCACCTATACGTTCTGGACCACCGCGTTCAACAGCGACCCCGCCGTGATCGGCAAGACCGTCCGTCTCGACTCGCGCACTGCCACGGTGATCGGCGTCCTCGAGCCATCGGTTCCCTATCCAGCCCGCACAGAGATCATCGCCAACGTGGTGACGAGCCCTCATCACCTCGGCGCCACGATGGTCACGAACCGCACGCATCGGATGACCGAGCTCTTCGGCCGCCTCTCGCCGGGAGCGTCGCTCGAAGGGGCGCGCGCCGAGCTGACGGCGGTACACGCCGCGCTCGTGCGTGAGCACCCCGAGGCTTATTCAGCGAAAGCTCGCGTCGAGCTGCGAGTCACTACGTTGCGCGATCAGATTGCCGCACCGGCGCGCACGATTCTCCTCGTGCTGCTGGCGGCGGCCGCCGTCGTGTTCGTCATCGCGTGCTCGAATGTCGCCAATCTGATCCTGGCGCGCTCGGTGCGCCGCGAAGGCGAACTGGCGGTGCGCGCCGCGCTCGGTGCCGGCGCCGGTGCGCTTCGACGCACGCTGCTTGCGGAAAGCCTGGTGCTCTGCGGTGCCGGCGCTGCGCTGGGCCTCGTGTTGGCGCGGCCGTTCGTCGCGCTGGTTGCCCGCTACGCCGCTCGCTTCTCGGTCCGCGCACTCGAGGTTACCGTCGACATGAGCGTGCTCTGGGTCGGCGTCGGCCTGGCGATAGCCGCGGCGGTGCTGCTGGCATACGTCCCGCGTCTGCCGTCGCCGTACGCGCCGGCGGGCCTCGGCCTGGCAACGGGCGGCGTCCGAATTACGCCGGGCACCAACCGCCGCCTGCGGGCGTTCGCGACGACGCAGATCGCGTTCTCTTTCTTGCTGCTCGCCGGCGCGGGCATGCTCCTCGCCACCCTTGTCGCCTTGCAGACGGCGCGCACCGGCTACAACATGCGGCAGGTCCTGGCGGTCAACGTCCCGGCGTCGTTGACGGGCCTCGGCGATCCGAAGGCGATTGCGTTCTTTCAGGAAGCCACGCGGCGAGTCAGTAAGCTGCCAGGCGTCGAGGACGCCGCGGTAGGAAGCTTCGTCCCCTGGCGCGACGCCGGCAGCATGGGTCCTGGTTTCCAATTCACCGTCGAGGGCTACTCGCCCGCCGACGGCGAGGAAAACCCGCGCGGGCGAATGCGCATCGTCGCCCCTCGTTTCTTCGGCGTGCTCGGCGTTCCGATCCTCGCCGGCCGCGACTTCACGGAAGAAGACCGGCGCGGGAAGGAACCGGTGACGATCGTCAGCCAGAGCGTCGCCCAGCGGCTGTTCGCGAACGGCGAGGCGGTCAACCGGCACCTGACATGGACTGATCCGGTTTTCAGCATCTACGGCAAGCCCACGCCGACACGCATCGTCGGCGTCGTCGCCGACGTCGATGACGAAAACCTGGTGCCGGGGCCGGCGCTGACCATCTATCAGCCGGTGTGGCAGATGGGCGTTGCCGGCCGCCTGTTCATTCGCGCGGCCGGCGATCCGTACGCGCTCGTGCCCGCGGTGACACGCGTCATTCGCGACATCTCCGCGGAGCAGCCGGTGGAGCGCGCGGCCACGCTCGAGGACGTTCGCGCGGAGGTGCTGTCGCCGGAGCGGCTGAACGCGTTCGTGTTTTCCGGGTTTGCCGGCATCGCGTTGTTGATTGCCGTCGTGGGCGTGGCAGGTGTGCTGGCGTTCTCGGTCAGCGCGCGCACGCGCGAGTTCGGCGTGCGGCTGGCCATCGGATCGGCGCCGCGGCACCTGCTGGCTGGCGTCCTGTCGGAGGGCGTGCGCATCGCGGCAATCGGGATCGCGGCCGGCGCGGCAGGCGGATTCGTGCTCGCTCGCGTCGCGGTACGATTCATCCCGAGCGTCCAGGTGCCCGGCGCGCTGCCACTGATCGGCGCGACGGCCGTGCTCATTGCCGCCGCGATCGTCGCCTCGTTGATGCCCGCCGCGCGAGCGGCGCGCGTGGATGTGCTGCAGGCGCTGCGATCGGAATAAGACTGTGCATATCCAAGACATCGTCCCGGTGATCCTGCCGGTCCATATCCTCGGGGGGATTCTGGGGCTCGGGTTCGGCTACGTCGCGCTCTTTTCTGCGAAAGGCGCCGCGCTGCACCGCAGAAGCGGGATGCTGTTCGTCTTGGCGATGGTGACGTTGTCGCTCACGGGTGCGTCAATCGCGTTCGTGCACTCGTCGTCCGTCTCCGTCATTGCCGGCTTGCTGACCTTCTATTTCGTGACGACTGCGCTCCTCACCGTTCGCCGCCGCCGTCAGGAGCCTGATCGGATCGATACGGCGGCGATGCTGTTTGCGCTGGCGGTCGCGCTCGTCGGTTTCAAGACCGGTTTCGAGCTCTCGGGGAGCGGCCGGCCCGAGACGGGTCCGATGTTCATTTTCGGTGCGGTGGGAGTACTGGCCGCCGCGGGCGACCTGCGCATGATTCGTGCGCGCGGCATTCAAGGGCCGCGACGCATCAGCAGGCATCTGTGGCGGATGTGTTTCGCCATGTGGGTGGCCGCCGCGTCGTTCTTCTGGGGCCCTCCGGGCCGAGTGCCTGAAATCATTCACATTCCAGCGCTGCTGCCGATTCCGGTCCTGACGCCGGTCGCTGTCATGTTGTATTGGCTGTGGCGCGTGCGCGCCAAAGGCACGCCGCCATCGGCCGCCGTGCGCGAGCGCTTCGAGATGGCGCTCGATATCAATCCCAAGGGACACGCATTATGAGTTCTCCAAAGACGCTCCGGCTGTGGCCTGCCGTGACCATCGCCATCGTTCAGTTGCTCGTCATGATCGGCGCCCCGCTGCTCGCGCCGGATAACGGCGCGCTGATCGGAATGCTCGGTGGCGTCGTCGGCGCGTTGTTGATTGCCGTGTGGTGGCTGCTGTTCAGCCGCGCGCCATGGTCGGAACGTGTTGGCGCGATCGTCCTGATGGTCGTCGCGGTGCTCGCGACCAGAGCCGTCGCCCACGCATCGATGGTTGGAGCGGGGCAGGGGATGATGCTCTACTTCCTGCCGACGCCTTACCTCGCGTTGGCTCTCGTCGCGTGGGCTGTTGTCACACGTCATCTCCATGACGGAATTCGGCGCGCGGTGTTGGTTCCGGCGATCATCATCGCGTGCGCGCCGTTTGCGCTCATACGGACGGCTGGCATCAGAGGCGGCGCCGCTGGAGACTTTCACTGGCGGTGGACGCCGACTCCCGAGCAACTGCTGGTGGCCCGTGGCGGCGACGAGCCCAAGCCGCTCCCACCGTCGACCGCACCCGCGGCGTCAGCGGCGCCTGCGGAAACTCCCAAAGACGCGCCGCCGGCACCCGCGGCTGCTCCAGCAGCCCCCGTGGCTCCCCCTGCACAGAAAATCGCCGCTGTCAGTCCGGCCGCGGAGACGCCAGCTGAGTGGCCGGGCTTCCGTGGACCAGGACGCGACGGCGTCGTCCACGGCGTGCGCATCGAGACGGACTGGGCGAAGTCGCCCCCGGTCGCGATCTGGCGGCGGGCCATTGGACCAGGATGGTCGTCCGTCGCGGTGCACGGCGATCTGCTTTACACCCAGGAGCAGCGCGGGGACTACGAACTCGTGTCCTGCTACAAAGTCAGCACCGGCGAGCCGGTGTGGCGGCATCGCGACCCGGTCCGTTTCTACGAATCGAACGGCGGCGCCGGACCTCGTGGCACGCCGACACTCAGCCACGGCCGCGTTTTCACTTTGGGAGCGACCGGCTTGCTGAATGCCCTCGACGCTCGCAACGGCGCAGTCATGTGGTCCCGCAATGCCGCCACCGACACCAACCGGAAAGTGCCGGAGTGGGGCATCTCCAGTTCGCCGCTGGTCGTTGACGACATCGTGGTCGTCGCCGTGTCCGGCACGCTCGCCGCGTACGACCTCACGACCGGCGCGCCGCGCTGGACCGGTCCGCAGCACGGCGGCAGCTACAGCTCGCCGCAGCTGGCGACCATCGACGGCGTTCCGCAGATCCTGATCCTCAGCGCACCGGGTGTGGTCAGTGTCGCGCCGGCCGACGGCACGCTGCTGTGGGAGCACTCGTGGGAAGGCGGCGCGATCGTGCAGCCCGCGATCACGGAGGACGGCGGCGTCCTGATCAACGCGATGAGCGCGATGGGAGGCGTGGCGACGCGCCGGCTGGCAGTGACGCATGGGTCCGGCGGATGGACCGTCACCGAACGGTGGACGTCGAATGGGCTGAAGCCGTTCTACAACGATTTCGTCGTGCACAAAGGCCATGCCTACGGCTTCGACGGCAACATCCTCGCGTGCATCGACCTCGAGGATGGAAAGCGCAAGTGGAAAGGCGGACGTTACGGTAACGGCCAACTCGTGCTGCTGCCGGATCAGGACCTGCTGCTGGTGACATCGGAGGACGGCGAGCTGGCGCTGGTCAAGGCCACGCCCGACCAGTTCACCGAGCTGGCGCGGATTCCGGCACTCAACAGCAAGACGTGGAATCATCCGGTGCTGGTCGGCGATCGCCTGCTCGTTCGGAACGGCGAGGAGATGGCCGCGTTCCGGCTGTCGCTCGCGCCGGCTGCTGCGGTTTCAGACCGCTGACGAGCGGGATACTCCACCTGCTCGTCGATGTCGTCGGCGCCGACGACACCCAGGATCGCCTCACGACCTCCCTCTGTGTCCTTTGTTCTTTCCTCTGTGTCCTCTGTGGCGGCATGCGTGATGGTCAGCGCATGCCGCTTTTGCAATTCCGCGGCTGTCCGCCTATCCTTCGTCTCGGAGTAGGGGTCGGATAGGGGTCGGATAACGATCCGACCCCTACTCCCTACTCCGGGAGGAATGCCGTGACACCGATTCGCATTCGCACGCATCTCGGGCTGGCCGCTCTCTGCATGGCCGTCACCGCCCATCTGCACGGGCAGTCGTCAACTCGCGCGTCCGGCGCAGCAGCCGCCGATCCGGCCTGGCCCCGCAGCGCGGTCGCCGATCCGGCCGCGCTCGGGTTCACAAAGGCCGGCCTCGACGCGTTCGACGCACGCATGAAGCAATCGGTCGCTGACGGTGACACCGCCGGCATGACCTACATCCTGATTCGACACGGCCAGGTCGCAGACTTCCGAAGCATCGGGCAGCAGACGCCCGACAAACCGATGGCGCTCGATTCGCTGTTCCGCATCTACTCGATGTCGAAGCCGATCACCGGCGTCGCGATGATGCAGCTCTACGAACAGGGCAAGTGGCAGCTCGACGATCCGATCACGAAGTACGCGCCGGAGCTCTCGGGCCTGAAAGAGCTGACGTGGGACAAAGATGGCAAGTTCGTGACCGGTGCCGACGGCGCGGCGGTGCTCGCCACGCCGAAAAAGCCGGCGACGATGCGCCAGTTGATGAGCCATACGGCGGGCTTCGGCTACGGCCTCGGCGGCAACGATCCGGTCAACAAGGCCTTCCGCGATCAGCGCGTGCTGGCGTCCGCGGATCTCGACGAGATGATGAAGAAGCTCGCCACCATCCCGCTGCTCTACGAGCCGGGAACAAAGTGGTCGTACTCGGTGGCCGTCGACATTCAGGGCTACCTGGTGCAGAAGCTCTCCGGTCAGAAATTCGGCGACTACCTCAAGCAGCACGTCACCGGTCCGATGGGGATGACCGATACCGCGTTTTACGTCACGCCGGATCGCACGCCGCGTTTCACCGAGGTCTATCACTGGGACGCGCAGCAGAACAAGCTGGTGATGAACGTCGCGCGGACCGATCGCGGCGGCTTCGAAGATCCCGCGCGGCTCGAGTCGGGCGGCGGCGGCCTCGTCGGCTCGACGCACGACTACGCGCGCTTCTGCCAGATGTTCCTCAACAAAGGCGAAATCGGCGGCACGCGCATTCTCAAGCCGGAAACAGTCAAGCTGATGACGCAAAACCACATCGGCGAACTGCACGTGGCTGTCGACGGCACGCGGCCGCAGCCAGGAGCCGAGGCGGTGCGCTTCGGTCTCGATTTCGCGGTGTACGTGGAGCCCGCCAGCGCCGGCCTGCCGTTCGGCAACGGCACGTTCTACTGGGGCGGCGCGGCCGGCACCTGGTTCTGGATCGATCCGGTCAACGACCTCGCCTTCATCGGCATGATTCAGAACCAGGGCGGCAACCGTCCCGGCGGTCTCAATTTCCGCGCCGACTCGGCCAAGCTGGTCTACGCGGCGCTGGCGAAGTCGCCGACCAGGTCGCTCGAGCGCTGATCACGTCTGCGAGGCACGAGTCATGGGCGACTCGACAACCATCTCTCCGTGGTGGGCTCGCGGACTGCTGGTCGAAAACTGCTCGTGTACGCTCGTCTGCCCCGGGCATATTCACTTCAGCCAGAGCTGCACGCACGAGCGCTGCAAGGGTTACTGGGCGATTCGCGTCGATGACGGCCTGTTCGATCGCACAGCTCTGGCAGGCACGCGTGCGGTCGTCGCCTTCGACACACCGCAGCGCATGATCGATGGTGGCTGGCTCCAGACGATCATCATCGACGACTCGGCGTCGCCCGAGCAGCGCCGCGCGCTCGAAACGATCCTCACCGGACGGGCCGGCGGACCGTGGGAGAAACTCGCGGCGTTCGTGGGCACGCGCCAGCCGACCGAGTTCCGCGCCATCGACTTCGTTGACGAAGGCGCCACCAAACGCGCGACCATCGCCGGCCGGCTGAAGACGGTCGTCCAGCGAATCCGCGGACGTGACAAGTCAAAGCCGGTGCTCTTCGAAAACTGCTTCAACCAGATCCACGCGCCGACGCAGGTCATCGCGCTCGGCGAGTCCGAGTACGACGACGGGGTCGTTTCGTTCCGCACGACGGGGACGCACGGTCTGTTTTCCAACTTCGAGTGGACAGTGAGCGCGGCCCCGCTGTCGACCGCCATGTGATGCACGGGCACGCCGGTGCGGCGGGCGCGGACGGATTCTGGCCGCTGACCGCCATGTGGTTCAGCATGATGACGGCCATGATGGCGCCGACCGTCTGGCCGTGGGTGCGGTCGTTCCATCGATTCAGCGGTCGAGGATCGGGACAGAGCGTCAGGGCCACCGTCGAATTCGTGGCCGGCTACCTGATCGCGTGGCTTGCGTACTCGATCGGCGCCGCTTCCCTTCAACTCGGCCTGCAGCGTGCCGGCATGTTCGGTCATCCCGCCGCGCCGGTGACTTCCGGAATGGGAACCGCGATCTTCCTGTTCGCCGGTCTCTATCAGTTCGCGCCGATCAAGCGGGCGTGCCTGACGCACTGCCGCACGCCGCTCGGGTACTTTCTGAGCCGCTGGCACGACGGCCCCACTGGCGGCTTTCGCCTGGGCGTCAATCACGGTCTGTTTTGCGTCGGCTGCTGCTGGGCGCTGATGGCGACGTCGTTCGCCGTGGGCATCATGAACTGGTGGTGGATGGCGGCGCTCGCCGCCATCGCCGTCATCGAGCAGGCTGCGCCGCACGGCCATCGGCTGCGTGTGACTCTCGGCGTCGGCTTCCTGATTGCCGGTGCCTGGCAGTACGTTGGGGGAAGTCTGGGATAGTGCGTGATGACAGTGGCAGATGCGTTGAGAGCTGGTCGCGAGTCGTTTGCGCGACGGGCGTGGGCCGACGCGTTCCGGCTGCTGGAGGCGGCCGACCGCGAATCACCGCTTGACGCAGAGGATCTCGAGCGGCTGGCGACGGCGGCCTACCTGATTGGAAAAGACGTCGAGAGCGAGGCGGTCAGGGGTCGCGCGCATCACGAGCTCCGCAAGCGAGGTGACCGGGAGGGCGCCGCCCGGTCCGCGTTCTGGGTGGCATTCGGGTGCCTCCAGCGCGGTGCCTTTGCTCCCGCGTCGGGCTGGCTCGTCAGAGCGGAACGTCTGCTCGACGAGGCACGTCTCGAGTGCGTGGTGCGAGGCTATCTCCTGATTCCGCTCGCGATCCAACGCATCGTCCAGGGCGATGCGCCTGCGGCGCACGACGTATTCAGCCGGGCCGCCAAAATCGCCAATCGTTTTGCCGATCGCGACCTCGCCGCGCTCGCCTGTCATGGACGCGGGCGGGCGCTGGTACGCATGGGGCGCATTCCCGATGGTGTCGCCCTGATGGATGAAGCGATGGCGGCAGTCATCGCCGGCGATGTGTCGCCCGTTCTCGCGGGGGATATTTACTGCAGCGTCCTCGAGGCGTGTCACGAAATCTTCGACGTGCGCCGCGCGCGCGAATGGACCGCGAGCCTCAGTCAATGGTGTGGCTCTCAACCCGATCTCGTGCGCTATCGCGGCGAGTGCCTGATCTATCGCGCCGAGATCCAGCAGATGCGCGGCGCCTGGACGGATGCCGAGCTCGACGCGCAGGAGGCGTGCGCCCTGCTGTCTTCGCCGCAGCCCCGGCCCGCCGTGGGTGCCGCGTTCTACCGCCTCGGTGAGATCCATCGGCTCCGCGGCGAGTTCCGGAAGGCAGAGGAAGCCTATCGGCAAGCCAACCAGTACGGCCGGAAGCCGCAACCCGGTCTCGCGTTGCTGCGGCTGGCGCAGGGCCACGTCGACATCGCGGCGTTATCGATCAGCAGCGCACTGGCAGAGACCGAACACAGCCGGACCCGCGCCAGACTGCTTCCAGTCGCCGTCGAGATCATGGTGGCGGCCGAAGACCTCGAGAACGCACGAACCGCCGAGACGGAGCTGTGCGATATTGCGGGCGCTGTAGGGACGCCCTTTCTGGCCGCCGCGTCCGCTCAGGTCACCGGTGCCGTGCTGCTCGCCTCCCGCCATGCGACCGAAGCAATGATTCCTCTGCGCCGCGCGTGGGAATCCTGGCACGAGCTCGAAATGCCGT
>Ga0075433_10003834_pt1 | contig 11639 bp, 9 predicted proteins | sample RhiMethybrSRZTD2_FD_75299 | JGI IMG/M metagenome (GOLD analysis project Ga0075433, IMG submission 75299) | Populus rhizosphere microbial communities from Tennessee, USA - Rhizosphere MetaG P. TD hybrid SRZTD2 | ecosystem: Host-associated > Plants > Roots > Rhizosphere > Soil | place: USA... | reverse complement strand
TATTCCAGGACGTTGAAGAGCCTGGTGATTCCCTCGACCGCGACCTTTGTTCCCCTCGATGTTCCCTTCGGATTCCCGCTGGAAATCCACCTGCTGCGCTACGAGCGCAGCGAGAATGGCCGAAAGAGCTTCGCCTTCAGGCTTCTGAAAGACGCCAAGCCCCTCGCCGGCGCCTCACTGCGCGTCGTGGGCCCCGACGGAAAAACCCTGAAAACGCGCACCGACGCGCGTGGCGAGGCGGAAGTTTCCATCGTGAAAAGCGGCCCCATCCTGATCGCCTTCATCGAGGCGACTGGATCCGGGCCGGGCCGCTACGAGACCCGCTGGACAAACCTAGTCATCTACGACCTGCGCTGATAATCCCTCTGGCGCCATCAATCAGCACTTCCACGAACGGATCTGAAAACTTCCGCGCAGCGAACGAAATTGCCCGAGAACAGTGTTGCGGAAACCGCCTTCAAGAGAGTGGTGCCCGCCGTGGCCGGGAGGGATTGGGTTGGCGCGTGACTGGATTCGCTGCAGACGATTTGGAGGTTAGCCGAGGTGCGAGTAGAGGAATTTCAGGACGCCGCGGATCGAGACGAAGCCGATAGGGTGGCCGTCGCGCAGCACGGGAATGTGGCGGTAGTGGCCAACGGCCATGCGGTGCACGGCGAAGGCGAGCGCATCGTCCTCGCCGAGGTACTGCGGCTTGGGGGTCATGACCACCTGGACCGGCAGTCTTGCCAGATCTACCTCTTCTCCCGCGAGGCGATCCAGGACATCCCGCTCCGTGAAGATCCCGACCAGCTTGCCATTCTCCACGACGAGCACGCTGCCGTGGCGCGTCTTCTGCATGAGTCGGACGGCCTCCAGAACCGAATCCCCCGGAGCGACGATGTTGGGTGGAAGGAGGCCGACCTCGCGCAACGGTGTCTCCACGAGGACCTGTTGCAGACCGTCTTTGGCTGAGGGGATGTCCAGGGAGCGCAGGTCCTGCCCGCACTCCTCGCAGCTGTCCACCCCTGCAAGGTTATCGCTGCCGCAATCGGGGCATATCAAGGCCGTGCTCCTTCCAGAGGCTCCATCGACCGGCGAGTTGGATCGAGCTAAGTCACCGTCCAGGTTTCGCTGCCCCGGATCAGTTTTTCAAGATTGCCCGGGCCCAGCTTCGCCGTGACGTCCCGGCCCTGCTTCTCCAGGATCTCTTCAAAACAGGGGCGCTGGACGCTGTAGAACACTCCCACCGGCACGGGGAACTCCGGATAGTTCATGCGGGAGAGCAGGTAGGCCAGCGTCGGTTCCGGCGCGTTCTCGTCGTGCACCAGCAGGTCCTTCTCGGTGATGCCTCCCTGCCCCAGAGTCACCACTTCGGGCTCCAGACCGTTGAGGCGGATTCCCTTGTCGTGGTTTTTCCCGAACACCATCGGATGACCGTGCTCCAGGTAGATCATTCGATCCGACCGGACCTCCCGGTTGGTGAACTCCTCGAAAGCGGCGTCGTTGAAGATGTTGCAGTTCTGGTAGATCTCAATGAACGACGTTCCCTTGTGCTTCGACGCCCTCTCGATGGTCTTGGAAAGGTGCACGGGATCCACGTCGAGGCTGCGCGCCACGAAAGTCGCTTCGGAGGCAATGGCCACGCAGATGGGATTGATGGGTTGCTCTGCCGTTCCGAACGGAGACGACTTGGTTTTCTTCCCCATTTCGGAGGTGGGCGAATACTGCCCCTTGGTCAGGCCGTAGATCCGGTTGTTGAACAGGAGGATCTTGATGTCCAGGTTGCGGCGCAGGCAATGGATCAGGTGGTTCCCCCCGATGCTCAATCCGTCGCCGTCCCCCGTCACCACCCACACCGACAGCTCCGGCCGCGAGGCCTTCAGGCCCGTCGCGAGCGTGGCCGCGCGCCCGTGAATGCTGTGGAACCCGTAGGTGTTCATGTAGTACGGGAATCGGCTCGAGCAGCCGATTCCGGACACGAACACGATGTTTTGTTTAGGAATGCCCAGCTCGGGCATGACTTTCTGCACTTGCGCCAGGATCGAATAATCGCCGCAACCCGGGCACCAGCGCACCGTTTGATCGCTGACGAAATCCTGCCTCGTCAGCTTCGGGGGCTCCAGCAGCCCCGCTCCCGTGGAATCAGTCTGAGGCATCAGCTCTCCCTCACAGCAGCTCTTCGATCTTGCTCACGATCTCGGAGACCTTGAAAGGCTTCCCCTGGATTTTGTTGAGGCCCATCGCGTCCACCAGGAAGCGGGCGCGGATCATCATGCGGAGCTGTCCCAGATTCAGCTCCGGGATGATCACTCTCTCGAACCGGCGCAGCACCTCCCCGAGGTTGCGCGGGAAGGGATTCAGATACCGCAGGTGGGCGGAGGAGACCGACGCGCCCTTCACCTGCAGCTTTTCCACGGCAGTGGTGATGGAGCCGTGCGTGCTTCCCCATCCCAGTACCAGCACTTTTCCTTCGCCGGGGCCGAATACCTCCAGCTCCGGAATGTCGTTGGCGATTCCGGCGATTTTCTCGGCTCTCAGATGCACCATCTTCTCGTGGTTAATCGGGTCGTAGCTCACGTTTCCGGTGACGTCTTCCTTCTCCAGGCCCCCCACGCGGTGCTCCAGCCCGGGCGTTCCGGGAATGGCCCAGGGACGCGCCAGCGTCTTCGGGTCGCGCCGGTAGGGCTGGAAAGTGGCCTTGTCGGCGTAGAATTTCACCTCGATGTGCGGCAGATCCTTGAGATCCGGGATGCACCAGGGCTCCGCGCCGTTGGCCAGGTAGCCGTCGGAAAGGAAAAAGACGGGGGTCATGTAACGGGTGGCGATCCGGAACGCTTCGATGGCCAGGGTAAAGCATTCCGCCGGCGTCGCGGGCGCCAGCACCGCCACGGGGCACTCACTGTTGCGGCCGAAGACCGCCTGCAGCAAATCCGCCTGCTCCGTCTTGGTCGGCAGCCCCGTGCTGGGACCGCCTCGCTGGACGTTGACGATGACCAGCGGCAGCTCGGTCATCACCGCCAGGCCGATGGCCTCGCTCTTCAGCGCCACTCCCGGGCCGCTGGTCCCCGTGAGCCCCAGAGAGCCGCCGTAGGAAGCCCCGATGGCGGCGCCGATGGCGGAAATCTCGTCCTCGGCCTGAAAGGTCTTGACCGGAAAATTCTTGTAGCGCGACAGCTCGTGCAGGATGTCGCTGGCGGGAGTGATCGGGTACGAGCCGTAGAACAGAGGCCGCTTGGCGAGCATCGCCGCCGTCACGAACCCGATGGCGGTGGCTTCGTTGCCGGTAATTTTTCGATAAGTGCCCGGCGCCAGCTTCGCCTTCGTGACCCGATAATGGGTGGTGAAGATCTCGGTGGTTTCCGCGTAATTGTACCCGGCCAGGAGCGCCGCCATGTTGGCGCGCGCCACCTCCGCATTGTTCTTGAACTTGTCCTCGATCCACTTCTCCGTGTGCTCCACCGGTCGCTCGTACAGCCAGAAGACCAGTCCCAAGGCATAGAAGTTCTTGCACCGGGTGGCCTGGCGCGTGCCCAGGCTCGTCTCGCCGATGGCGCGCAGGGTCAGCGTGGTGAGGGGAATCTCGAACAGCCGAAACCCCGCCAGGCTTCCGTCCTTGAGGGGATTGCTCTTGTAGCCGGCCTTGTTCAGATTTTGCTGGCTGAAGGCGTCGGTGTCGACGATGAGAATGCCGCCGTCCTCCAGATCCGCCAGGTTAGTCTTCAATGCCGCCGGGTTCATCGCCACGAGGACCCCGGGCGCGTCCCCGGGAGTGCGGATGTCGTGCGATGAAAAGCTGATCTGATAGCCGCTGACGCCCGGCAGGGTGCCCGCCGGAGCGCGTATCTCCGCCGGGAAATCAGGCAGGGTGACCAGATCGTTTCCCAGGATCGCCGTGGTGTCGGCGAACTGGCTGCCGGTCAGCTGCATGCCGTCGCCCGAGTCGCCGGCGAACCGGATCACGACGGTCTCCAACTCTTCGACGTGCGCCTTCGGTGGCTTCACTTCCAACTGCGTGCTCACTTCGTTTCAGTCTCCCTAGCCGCCTTCACGCTTCCGCATCACCTGATGCAGCCGCGGAGGCAGATTGACGACCTCAGCGGGGAAGTGCTCGGCGATGTATTCGACGATGTCCTTCGCACACACCACTCCGGCATCCCGCCCTTCGCTGTCCGTGAGCGGAATGTGCCGGTACCCCTTCACGGTCATGAGCCGAATCGCCTCCGCCAGCGTATCTTCCGGGCGAAGAGTGCCCGGCTCGGGAGTCATGAACTCCCTGACTGGGAGGTGCAGATCCACATCGGCGCCGACGATCGTATTCAGCACGTCCCTCTCGGTGAGGATCCCGACCACCTTGCGCCCCTCGCAAATGACGGCGCAGCCGATGGAGGAAAGCCGCATTGCCTTGATCGACTCCGCGAGAGAGGTGTCGGGGCCCACACGGGCAGGATCGGAGAGCCGCAGCGAGCGGATCCGCTCTTTAGTGAGAATCGTCTTCACTGCCATCATTATTCCCGCAACTTGAACAATTCACAGGGGAAACGCGCTTCAGGCTCCCGCGATTCCAAAGCCTCCGCCCTCGGGCAACTGGGATCTTCCGCCCCGGATCTCGGCTCACGGTGCTCCGCTTCGGGATTTCTGCGGGCTCCAGTGGCTGGAAAAACCGCGCTTAGTCTACTGCTTCGCGGGGATTCGCTCAAGCCGCTCCCCTCGCTTCGCAGCTCCAGCTTTTCGCTTATACTTCGAGACCATGAATCTGCAGCCTGGAGTTCGGCTCGGTCCCTATGAAATCCTGTCGCCGCTCGGCGCCGGCGGGATGGGGGAGGTTTGGAAGGCGAAGGACACGCGGCTGGATCGGGAGGTGGCCATCAAGATCCTCCCCGCGGGGCTGGCGCTCAACGAGCAGTTCCGCTCGCGCTTCGAGCGCGAAGCCAAGGTCATCTCTTCCCTGAACCATCCCAACATCTGCACACTGCACGACGTCGGGGAGATCCCGTCGCCCGAGACCTCCGGCGCGCAGCTTGGGAATTCCGGTGCGGCGCTGCACTACCTCGTCCTGGAGCTGGTCGAGGGGGAATCTCTCGCCGATCGAATCAAGAAAGGCCCCCTTGCCCTGACCGACGTGCTGCGTTACGGCGCCCAGATTGCCGATGCGCTCGACGCCGCGCACCGGCGCGGCATCATTCACCGCGACTTGAAACCGGAAAACGTGATGTTGAGCCGCTCGGGAGCGAAGCTCCTGGACTTCGGGCTGGCCCGGACGGCATCGGAGGGAGCTGGAGTCATCAGCGGCCTGACCAGCCTGCCGACGGAAGTGCGGCAGCTGACGGCGGAAGGCACCATTCTCGGCACCTTCCAATACATGGCCCCGGAGCAGCTGGAAGGTCTGGAGGCCGATGCCAGGACCGACATCTTCGCACTGGGCGCGGTCTTGTACGAGATGGCGACCGGGAAGAAAGCCTTCACCGCCAAGTCCAAGACGAGCCTGATCGCGGCGATCGTCACCTCCCAGCCGGAGCCCGTCTCCGCCGCGATGCCTCTGACCCCCCCCTTGCTGGATCATGTCATTCGGAAGTGCCTGGAGAAGGACCCGGAGGATCGCTGGCAGTCGGCGCGAGACGTCGCGGGCCAGCTGCGCTGGGTATCGGAAGCGGGCTCCCAGGCAGGCGCGGCACGAGTGGTCGTCGCGTCCCGGCGATTGCACAGAAGGGTGCTGATGGCCGCCGCCGTCTGCGGTTGGATTGCCGCCGCGGGGCTGCTCGCCTGGTCGTGGAGTGCGCGGCAGGGTGAAGCGGAGGCGGACAGGCCGTTGAGGGCTGAGCTGGTTCCCCCGAGCGGAGTCGAGCTCAATGATACTTATAACGGCGCCGTGGCTCTCTCGCCCGATGGAAAATATCTGGCGGTCATCGGCAGCGGGGAAGGGCAACGGCCTCACTTGATCGTGCGGGACCTGCTTACCGGGGAGTATCGCTCTCTGGACGGCACGGAAGGAGCGACCTTTCCCTTCTGGTCGCCCGACAGTCGCTGGATAGGATTCTTCTCCGACGCAAAGCTGCGGAAGATCCTCGGGACCGGAGGTCCTCTGCAGGTCCTCTGCGATGCTCACAATGGTCGTGGAGGGTCCTGGAGCCCATCCGGAGTCGTCGTCTTCGCCCCCGATATCCAGGGCCCGCTCATGCAGGTCCCCGATGGAGGCGGCACGCCCAAGCCGGTGACCCAGATTCCGCGCGACTCGATCACGCATCGCAACCCTCACTTTCTACCTGATGGGAAGAACTTCCTCTTCACGGAGAGAGAGACCATCGCGGAGCCGGTCGGTCACGTGGCAATGGCTTCGCTGGACGGAGGGAAGGCCTTGACGGTCGTCGAGCAGGCCTCCAACCCGCAATTCTCGGATGGATACCTGCTATTCGTGAGGGACGGTAATCTGATGGCCCTGCGCATGGATTCCACCACCGGAAAGATCGAAGGATCACCGTCGCCGGTAGCGGAAGCGGTGGAGTATTTCAATCCCCGCGACCTCGGGAATTTCACTCTTTCCCGCTCCGGCGATCTCGTTTACCGCAAGCGCCAGGCCCGCAAGACACAGCTGGCCTGGATCGACACCGGAGGTAAGGAGCCGGAGCCCATTGGAGACGCCGGTTACTACCGCAGTGTGCAAGTCGGAACCGATGGAAAGCGGGCCCTCCTGCTGCAGAACACGCCCGATGGCACCAGCTCGGACCTCTGGATCATGGAGCTGGCGCGGGGGCAGGCCGTTCGATCCACTTTCCAGAGCATGACCGGCACGATTCAAGGCGTCGTGTCCCCGGACGGCAGCCTGATGGCGGTATCGTCCTCGGCGGGGGCCGGCTGGAAAAAGAGCACGACCTGGCTGCAATCCCCCACCGGAGGCGGGAAACAGGAAAAAGTCCTCGAATCGTCTCCTTTCTACGTGTCGGATTGGTCTCCGGATGGGAGGTACCTGGTCGGCATGATTCAGCAGACCGGAAGCGGATTCGACATCGCCACGGTGGACCTGAAAGGTCCGAGGAAAATCGAGATTTTCCAGGGGAACCGCTTCAACGAGCAATCCGCTTCGTTCTCGCCCGACGGCCGGTGGCTCCTATGGGTATCGGACGAGTCCGGCAAACCGGAAGTCTTCCTGACCGATTTCCCCGCCGCCCGTCAGAAATGGCAGGTGTCTTCCGGGCTCGGCGCGGATCCATTCTGGAGCCCCGACGGATCGCAGATCTTCTATAACACCCCGGAAGGGCTCTTTCGTGTCAGCCTCGGGAGCAGCGCCGCTCCTGATCCCGGCAAGCCCACGCTCGTGCTCAAGGAGGACTCGGCGCACCCGGATCTGGCGGGCCCCATCGTCGCGACCGACGGCAAGCGCTTCCTGGCGCTGAGATACGCGGAAGCGGGGAACCCCGAGCCCTTGCGGCTCATCCGCAATTGGCGGCAGACGCTCCAGGAATGAAGCGCCGATAAGCGACTCCGTGCGCTCCCCCGTACGAGCGAGCACCCCTCAAGCTCGCATTCGAAAGGAGAAATCCCCATGACAACCGAACTGCCCGGCTCCTACAGGAAGATGAAGGTGAGTCAAAAAGCCATCATGGAGGCCTACGAAAAACTCGGCGAGGCCTGCGCGCAGGCGGGACCGCTCACGGAACGGGAGCGGGCGCTGGTGAAGATCGGGCTTTCCACGGGGGCGCGGTTGGAGGGCGGGCTGCACTCCCACGTGCGCAAGGCGCTGGAGGCCGGCTTGGAGCCGGAGGCGATCCGGCAGGCCGTCTACCTGGCGCTGCCAACCCTCGGCCTTCCCACCATGATGGCGGCCGCGACCTGGGTGGAGGATGTCCTTACGGAGTAGCAGGAATAGCAGGCGACCGAATAGCTGCGATTACCAGAATCGGTGTGGAGGCTCCGGGCGAGCAGGTAACTTTCCAATTCCTCGGCAGCCTGGGTTCCGATGTTGCCACACCTCAGGATGCCGGAAGGGACTCGTGCTAGCCGCCGGCCACGAGCTTCACGTTCATCGGGTAGGCGAGGATCATCATGACGAATGAGCCCAGGAGCACCAGAAGCGTCAGCACCGTCAGCACCGACCAGAGCCGGCGCGCTTCAGGCTTGTAAGGCTCTCCGGCATCCACGAACATGGCCAGCGCCGCCCCGCCCAGAAATCCTCCGATGTGCGCGGCATTGTCGATTCCAGGCAGGAAAAGCATCAGGACGGCCGGCATGAGAAAACCCATCAGCTGCTGCGATACCGCCCTGCCTTGCGATCCGGCCCGGAACTTGGCGAAAACAAACGCGAAACCCAGCAACCCGAACAGGGGGCCCGAAGCGCCCAAGCTGGGTGTCCCCTGCTTGAATGCGGCACTCACGGAAAACGCGATGATGTCGCAAACGGTGTAGATGAACAGGGTTTTTCTCCAGCCGAACGACTCCTCCACCAGCGGTCCGAGAATCGTCAGCGCGTAACAATTCATGGCGAGGTGGAGGATGCCGCCGTGCAGGAATCCCGCCGTCACCAGCCTCCAGTATTGCCCCAGGGTCACAATGGCGTAGGTCAGCTTCGCCCCGAATGCGAACTGCGCCGGCCAGGGAGGCGAGAGGATCGAGAAAAATCCTCTGGCCTCCGGCTCGGCGCCCCAGATGACGAGCTGCAGCGCCAGGATCAGCACATTCACGGTGATCAGGATCGAAGTGAGGCTGGAGAAGTGGGGCAGGATGGATGAGTAGAGCCGCTTCGATCCGCCGCCCGCGACCCCGACCATGGAGGCCCCACACGCGGTGCAGGTGGAGAGGTTCCGGTCCACCAGCTCCCGGCAGGCCGGGCACATACGCACCGGGGCGCGAATTCCCCGCTCGGTCATTTCCCACGAGGCGAGCTTCGCCTCCATGGACATCTTCCAGCGGGTTTTCCGCCACTCCCATTCGGAGCTGCGAAGCCCCAGGAGGTTCAGGAGCCCCACCCAGAGGTCGAACGCATCGCGCACCAGCTTCGCCACGAGACGCATGCGCGGAGTTTACCCGATTTCCCCTCCCGGCTTCCCAGGCCCGGTCGGTCCCGCCGTCGTCCCCTCCCTCGTCCGGCTCTCCCCAGCGACCCGTCAGGACGGGATAGCCCCGGCTCGCCGATCGATCCCTGGCATCGCTTCCACGGAAAAGCATCCGCCCCGCGCATCGTCCGCGCCATGCCTGTACAATGTCCCCGCCGGCCAGCCCCATTGGAAGCTCGAGGGGTGGCGGTCGGGGACGGGGAATCTGGACTTTCAGCTGCGAAGGGAGACGAGCCCATGAATCGTGAGGATTGCATACTTTATAGCGGCGCGGCGCAGGGCACCGAAGCCGCGTTCGGTGCGGCCGCCGAGAAGCACGGCATCACCGAGGTTAACTTCACGTTCGAAGGGCACAACGATGCGCGGCGGCGCGGCATCCGGGTCCTCACCTCGCAGGAGCTGCTGCAGGGGGACGTGAGCCTGATCTACGTCAACAAGCTGATGGGGCGCACCTACCCCAATACCCCGTTGATGCGCAAGGTGTTGCAGACGATTTGGCACCAGGTCAACAAGGGCCAGGAGATCTACGTCGTCGGGCGCATCCAGGAGGACCAGACCGTGATGGGTGGCACCGGCTGGGGCGCCGAGTTCGCGAAGCTCTGTAACAAGCCTCTGTTCGTCTACGATCAGAATCGCGAAGGCTGGTTCCATTGGACGGAGGAGAAATTCGAGCCCGTCAAAAACCCCGTGATGAAGCATCCGCTGATCTGCGGAACGGGAACTCGCTTCCCCACCGCCCCGGGCCTCGCCGCCATCGATGCGCTTTTCGATCGAACCTTCAAGTAGCGCAACACCAACCTGAGCGCCGCCCTCGGACCAAGAAGCGTCCAACTCGCCTCTCCGAAATGCCAGCGAGATCCCGCTCGCCTCGTCACGGGCTAAGGGAGGCGGGCCCTCTTGCGCCGGAGCGAGGGATGAGGAGTCTCCCATCACCCCGGCCCCGCCTCCCAACACTCGCGGCGATTCTCAGCCCGAGACGCGCGGACGGGTCCTGGCCCGCGCCTGAGCAGCGCCCGCGGTTGATCGCGAGTCGACTCCCGCCCCAGGGTCCAGGCGATAGTGCAGGTCATACACCTGTCCCTTCTCCACGTTCATGCCGAGTTGAAGCGTCTGGTATCCGGAATAGCGGATTTCCACCTGGTGGGAGCCGGGCGAAAGCCAGAGCGGACGGTAATCCGGCGTGTAATCCCGGGCTTCACCGATGTCGGTGCCATCGATCAGCAGATCCGCTTTGCGGGGCTTCACGCGCAGGTCGAGCCGCGCCATGTTCGGCGGCACGTACTCCATGGTGACGTAACCGCGCGGCCAGGCCGGGAATGGCCCCCACCAGCCCCAGTCCGGGCCGTACCAGAATGGGTCGGGGAATACCGGCCCGACGAAGCCGGGACTCACGACGAATGCCTCACGGCGATCGGCCCTCACACCAGTTGCGACCCCTGTACCCGGCGAAGTCGACACCGGTGGAGCGATGTTTTGGGAAATCCGGGCCTCGCGGGCCGCTGCCGGCGGCCCCAGATGGGTGCTCCGGGCGGCGACTGGGCTCGCGGGCAGCGTACCCACGGCAAGTGCCACAACGAAACTCATTGTCAGTTTTCGGTGTCGCATCATAAGTTCCTCCTTCTTGCTTCCGGCAGCGTTCCCTCCACTGCGTCATGGAGATTCCGTGCCGACGAATCGCTTTGCAGTTTGGTACACGCAATCGGCGTGCCACCTCGCTTTGCGCCGAAGATCTGATTTTCCCAGTCGATGAACGGGCTCCGAGTCTGCTTGAGCTGAAATCAAGGACGTTACAGGTGGAATGCGCGCCAGGCTCTTCGATCCTGCCCTTCATGCGGACGCACTCGGGCCGCTGCGGTCATGCCGCTCCTGAACACGCACCCGAGAAAATCGCGATTCCTCGAGCCTCCTGCGGCCATCTCGAAGGACGCTCCCGGGGGCGTCTTCCTGGAAGGAGTATTCAGCGGCCCGCGCGTCATCCGAGGCGGGGTGCGCCAGCTTGGCGGCTGGTGCCGTCAGAAGGACCGTCCGGCCGGAGCCGGTCCCGGATGTTTTCCGACGAGGCTCGTCCGGACTCTAGCCATCGGGCGTTTTCCACAGTCTGTGTAATGGCTGAGTATGTCTTCTCCACATTGCCGGCGAGGACGAATGGCTTGGTCGCGATCAGGTTCCGGCAGAAACCATCCTGACAACGGTGTGAACCTCATCTCTCAGGTTCGGTTGCGTGGGTGAGGCGGCTCACTCATTTGAGGGGATCCGATCAAGGCAAGGCGGCTTGCAGACCGCTGGAGAACCGGTTGGTGGCCAGCACTTCCCCGGAACCGTCTGGGACTCCTCGGGTGATCCTTGTATTTGCGTGGGCCATGAAACCTGAGATTTTCCGTCAATAAATCGTCACAAAAAACTCTTGATAAGTCATCACGCACACGGTATAAGCGTCTACAAACAGCTTTTCAGAGACACACAATGTAAACCTCTCGCAAATGATCGTGATTGGTACCCGAGGAGTGCCGCTCGGTGCTCCTTTCGATCGCAACGAACCGTCGTCGCATTTGAAGGGGGGTGAGAAACGATGCAGCGCGAAGACCTTCAACCGAAGCCCGAAGAGCCGAAGCTGGA
>Ga0075433_10003825_pt1 | contig 11649 bp, 10 predicted proteins | sample RhiMethybrSRZTD2_FD_75299 | JGI IMG/M metagenome (GOLD analysis project Ga0075433, IMG submission 75299) | Populus rhizosphere microbial communities from Tennessee, USA - Rhizosphere MetaG P. TD hybrid SRZTD2 | ecosystem: Host-associated > Plants > Roots > Rhizosphere > Soil | place: USA... | reverse complement strand
CCGCCCACGGCGGCAAAACCGCAGTTCGCGCCGCCGTCACGCCGTCCCCCGAACCGCTGTCGAACATCGGTCTCAGCCTCGGAGAAGATGTCGTAGCCATCTTCTTGACTTGGTTCGCCACCAAGCACCCCTACCTATCCGCCGCGATCGCCATTGCGTTCGTGCTCTTGATCGTTCTCCTGATCCGCTGGGTGATCCGCGCCTTGCGTTCGCTATTCCGCGGCGCCGAACGCGTGTTGGTCCACTCGGCGCCTGAGAGTCAAGGCCGGACCTGATTCGGGCGACCTCGGGCCCTGCATGAGTCACAGGTGGCAATGCGAAGGCTACTGCATTTTCCCAATGGTAGTTACCGCGATTGGAGCACTTCCCGCCAGGAACGGTGAACCGGCCACGGCCGTCAGGCCACCGCTTGCGGAATCTAAGCTGTAGGCGGATACTCCGCCACCTTGGCCCGCCACATAAACGAACTTGCCCGATGCATCTGTTGCGATCGAAGAGGGTACGTCGACAGTCGGGAAAGGTGAACTTAGGATTTCGCTTAGCGTTCCCTGCGTTTGATTGAGAGAATAGGCCTTGACGACGGGAGCTGGCACGACTCCGTCGCTCGCCGCAACATAGACAAAGCTTCCAGCTGGCTCGACCGTTACCGCTCCGCCAGCCCCCGTTACCGGGGGAGGCGTCGCACCAATTTTTGTTAAGCCGCCAGTCAGGGCATCAATAATGAACTCCCAAGTCGTATCGGTGCTTTGATTTGCCACGTAGAGGAACTGGCCGGATGGGTCCACCGCGATCCCGCTCGGCTCAGGTCCTGCTGGAAAGGGAGATCCAAGGATTTCCGTCAGTGCTCCGCTTCGGGGATCGACGAGGAAAGCCGACACTCCGCAAGGAACGCTTGGACAGACATCGCCCACAGTCCCTGCCCCTTGGTTCGCGACGTAAACAAATCTCCCAGTTGGGTCCACAGCGATGGCCACCGGCTCTTGCGCGGCGGCGAAGGGCGAGCCGGCGATCACAGTCAATGCACCGGTGGCCGGATTAATCTCGTAGGCAGAAACATCAAAGGACGTGAAATTCGGTACGTAGAGAAATCGTCCGGAAGGATCCACTCCTGGTACACCGGACCCCGAACCTGATGCGAATGGCGAACCAGCTATTGTCGACAGCGCACCGGTCGCAGAATTGACAGTGAAAGCCGAGACACTATTGCCGTTGGTGTTCGTTGCATACACAAATTTGCCCGCGGGGTCTGCTGCCACACCGAAGGGTCGCGCTCCAGCGGCGAACGGAGAGCCAGCAATTGCAGTGAGTTTCCCCGCAGTAGGGTCGATGCTATAGCCTGAAACGTCATTGGACAGAAGGTTTGCGACATAAGCGAACGTCGGAGTGTAAGTGAGTGCTCCGCCACCCCTGCTCAGAGCAAACGCAGCGGCCTGCGGCCGTGTCCGGACCTTCGATACGAGACTAAGGGCTCCAGACGAAGCGATCGAGAACACCTCCACCACGTCCGCAGCCAGGTTGGGCACGTACGCGAAATTCCCGGCGGGATCGACCATGATCGAACGCGGTTGGGAATCCACAGCAAAAGGTGACCCAGAAACAGTCGCGAGTCCGCCGTCCGCACTGATCGTGAACGCCGAAACGCTACTGGAACCGAAGTTTGCAACGTAGAGAAACTTCCCGGACGGATCAATGGTAATTCCCGCAATTTCCGTACCGGCACCCGTGGCAAACGGCGAGCCGGGCAGCGCCGTCAATGCGCCCGTCGTCGATTCGATCGAGAATGCTGAAACATTCGCGGAATCAGAGTTCGCGATGTAGGCGAAGTGTCCGGAAGGATCCACCGCCGCTGCTGCCGGCGAAGAACCGGCAGGGAAGGGTGAACCGGTGACGGGTGAAAGTGCACCGGTCATAGGATCAATCGTATAACCGGATACGTTGTTGGCTGGGAAATTTGTGACATAAACAAACTTGCCGAAAGGATCCGTCGCAACAGATTGTGGTCCGGCTCCCGTCGGGAAGGGCGAGCCCGGGATCGCTGTGAGGGCGCCAGTTCCAGGATCGATCGAGAAAGCGGAAAGGTTGCTTGACCCAGTGCTGACGGCATAAAGGAACGCCCCCGAGGGATCCACTGTCAGCGAAACAGCGCCCATCGACCCGGTCGGAAATGGTGATCCTGATACGGTCGTCAAGGCGCCATTTGAAGGATTGATGGAGAACGCGGAGATTGTGTTATCCCCTGAGTTCAGCACGTATGCGTACTTGTCGCTCGGATCTACCACGACCGCCTCGGGAAGTTGTCCTGCGAAGGTATATCCGTTGTGCCGTAGTTGACCGCTGACCGAGTTCACGGTGTACTCGGAGATTGTGCCATCGACGTTATCGGCAACGTACGCAAAGCGGGCCACGCCCGCACTTTCGCTTACTACCACAATCCAGGTAGTTGAATCATGGATCGAGCCGGATGAGGCTGTGATTTGAACTCTCCCCACCGTCAGACTATTCGCCAATCCGGAGCTGTTCATCATCGCAACCGCTGTATTGGAGGAACTCCACGTCACCGAGGCCGATAGATCCTGCGTGCTTCCGTCCGTGAACGTCCCGGTCGCGGTGAATTGTTGGCTCGCTCCCAACGCAATGGAAGGGTTTCCAGGAGAAACATGCAGTGTCGTGAGAGTCTTCGTTGGAGGACTGGACCCACCACCACAGCCAGCCAGTTCGCACGTCAGAGCCACAAGGAGTGATGCGCTGATGAATCGAACTTGTGTGAAAAGCGAAATTGAGGACAGAAGTAGTGGCTTAGACATAGAGGTGGCGCAACCTCCAGGCCTCGAAGGGGTGTCACTATATCTTCCTGGTTGTGGGTGGTCAAGCGTCGCATGTCGTGTTCTTTGGACGCTAACCTGGGAGCGGCAAACCCTTTCACTTCATCGTACGCTGCTGAAGCATAGGTCAAAGGCCAAAGGCTAGCTGGTGCCCCATCCCTACCCGCGCTTTTTTTGCGGGAGGGCGGGTTCATCCTCATGGCATGTTCCTGACTTAACCGGAGTTTCCCGGAGTTTCCTTAGGATGAGGAGCGCAGCACTCTCTGAAGTCGTTTCCGATTTTTCGTAGGAAGCGTTTTCAAGGCGGCCGAAGCCAGGGCGCGATACACCTCTCGCGCCTCCGGAATCGGCTGCAATACACGCAAATGCGCCTCGATGGTGTCGGCGTCCCCGCGCACGATCGGTCCGCTGAACCCCCGGGCACCTCCTTGCTTCGCATAGTTTTCTACCGTTTGGCGAACGATGGGCAACATGCGCCGTCGCTCCGTTCCCCGCGAGACACCTGCCGCCCGAGCAACTCTCTCGCTCGTGGCCAGAAGCGCGGTCAATAAGGGAGATACGAATGTTCCCCATGTGTGGTAAGCCGCCTTGTCTTCTTTCCTGATCGGGTAGGCGTGCCCCCCAAGGACTTTCACGATGCCGCGAATCGTCCGTAGTGCCGCCGGATCGCCCTCCACAGCAAAACTGACGCCTCGGAGCGAGGGCGTCACTCCCGGCACAAACGTCATCAGAGGGTGAACGGATGCGATCCATGCTCCACGGTGGCGCAGCACGTCGATCTCGTCACTAACCAGGGCACCGCTTGAGTGTACGGCGATCTTTCTCTTCCAATTGATCGCGTCTGCCAGTTCCCGTGCGCACGCAGCGATTCCGCGATCCGGCACGCAGAACCAGACCAGGTTTGCGCTGATTTCGGGCCTGTGCAGCGGGGTCGCACGTGCGTCGACTCGGCGTGCAACAAAACGCGCCTTGCGCCAGGACGTCGTCCCTTCTCGCGCGACGATCTCGCTCACAACGTATCCGGCAACATGGAGTGAGAGAGCGAGTGCGCTGCCCAAGTTCCCCGCACCTACGATCGCAATCTTAAATCGGTCGCTCTTCATTCGTGGGCAGCATACCAGCATCGGACATGGTTCTTGTCGGACCTTTGCGTTTCCTGCGGTGCGGAGCGACTCCAAACATCGCTTCGCTTATATTGGGTGAATGTCAAAGTCAGCTCGCTCGAAGAAGAAGTCCGCCCGTGTTCTCTCTTCCCGACTCGTGTATAAGGGCCCGGTATTCTGGATCACCTCAGAACAGGTCCTTGAGCCCACCGGAGTGCAGGCGCTGCGCGAGATTGTGCGCCACACCGGGTCGGTGGTTGTGCTAGCAACAACTGACGACCCTAGGGAACCGCAGGTTCTTCTGGAGCTTCAGTATCGCCACGCCGCCGAAAGCTTTCTTTGGGAACTGCCCGCAGGCCGCATTGACGAGGGCGAGAAAGCTTTGGCCGCTGCCAAGCGGGAGCTCCTCGAAGAGACTGGCTACACCGCTCGCAAATGGAAGCAGATTTTGAAGTTCTACGCGACGCCGGGATTTGTGGCTGAGCCCATGACTGTCTTCTGGGCTCGTGGCCTAAAGCCGGGTCCCGCCCAACCCGAGGCCGATGAAGTTATCGAGCAACATCTGCTCCCACTGTCCAAAACCGTTCGGATGATTCAGCGCGGAACCATCCGGGACGCCAAGACCATCTCCTCCATCCTTTGGCTAGCCTACTTATCGAAAGGACAAAAGGCACATAAATAAGGGACTTTGTGACGTGTCTCCTTGACAGCCCCTCCCCCCCGCCGCACAATGTGTCGCAGATTCGGCAGGCGGCTCCTTGACTCCCCGCAAGAGGCTTTCGTGATCGAGGCCTGCCGGAGGGGGCGCACGTGGAACGTTTGAAAGGTACGGTGAAATGGTTTAACAACGCGAAAGGTTACGGCTTCATCGGGCGTGATGGTGGACCCGATGTGTTCGTGCATTACAGTGCCATCACTTCAGAGGGCTACAAGAGCCTGCAGGAAGGAGATGTAGTCGAATTCGAGATCACGCAAGGCCAGAAAGGGCCCCAGGCCTCGAACGTTACCAAACCTTCTTGAAGTAATGCTTGATCAAAGCTTGACCTCTCCCGATCTGGTTTGAAGACGCCCGGTCCCCTGTTCCGGCCGCTTCCAGATCGCCTCCCGCGTCCTTGGGAAATTCTGTCTTCGCCTCCGGCTTTCTCTCCTCCTGCAACTTGTTTAATCTGGTGACATCATCACTCTGGTCTCTCGCATGGAAAACAAGGCGATCGCCAATCTTTTGTACGAGACCGCGGATCTGCTCGAGATCGACGGCCAGGATTCCTTCCGAATCCGTTCCTATCGCAACGCTGCGCAGGCTATCGAGAATCTTCCCCAACGCATCTCCGATCTGCTGGCAGAACCGAAGAAGATTCTGGAAATTCAAGGCATCGGCAAAGGCATGCTCACCAACCTCCAGGAGATCTTCAAGGGAGGACGTCTGAAGATTCACGCAGAACTGATCTCGAAGTATCACCCATCCATGCTGCAGTTGCTCAAGATCCAGGGGCTCGGGCCAAAAACGATCGCTCTGATCTGGAGTGCCTATCAGGTCTCTGACGTGGATGGCGTGGAGAAACTGGCGCGCGCCGGCAAAATCCGCGAGTTGCCTCGCATGGGCGAGAAGCATGAACAAAAGCTGATCAAGGCGATCGAAGATTACAAACGCATTGGTGGACGGTTCCTGATTGATACGGCGGAAATGGAATGCGAGAGGCTGACCGCGTACCTCTCAACCGTTCCTGACATCGACAAGATCACGCCTGCCGGCTCGCTGCGTCGCGGCCGTGAAACCGTTGGCGATCTCGACATTCTTGTGACTGGCAAGGCTTGCGTGGCTGACGACAAACGTGCCAGCTGCATCGATCACATTGCAAAGTACCCGCCGCTCATGGATGTCATCGCGCGCGGCGACAACAAGATCAGCTTCCGCGTCCGCAATGGCATGCAGATAGACGTTCGTCTGCTGTCCCCTGATTCGTTTGGCGCCGCCATGCAATACTTCACGGGATCAAAAGCCCACAACGTCGCCCTGCGTCAGCGCGCCCTGAAGATGGGCTACACCTTGAGCGAATACAGTCTTGCCCGGCTCGAAACGGAAGAGCCGGTCGCCGGAAAGACTGAAGAAGAGATCTACTCCAAGCTCAAGATGGACTACGTGACACCCGAGATGCGCGAGAATCTCGGCGAAATCGACCTCGCCGCCGAGCACAACCTACCCCAGTTGATCACAGAGAAAGATCTGCAAGGTGATGTGCACATGCACACCGTCGAGACCGACGGCCGCAACACCATTGAAGAAATGGCGGAGGCCGCAAAAGCGCGCGGGTACAAGTACATTGCTATTACCGATCACTCCAAAAACCTTGCCTTCGCCAACGGTCTCGACGATGCTCGCGCACTGGCGCACATACAGAAGATTCGTGAAGCCAGCAACCGCATGGAAGGCATCAAGATCTTCGCCGGGATCGAAGTCGACATCCTGGCCGAAGGTGCTCTCGATCTGTCTGACGAAGTCCTCAGCCAGATGGACGTCGTCATCGCCAGCGTGCACTCCCACTTCAACCAGGAAGCCGCCAAAATGACGGATCGCCTGCTGAAGGCGATCGAGAATCCGAACACGTCGATTCTTGGGCATCCCACAGGCCGGCAGTTGCTACGCCGCGACGCTTACCCCTTCGACATGGATGCCATCCTGAAGGCCGCTGCCCAGCATAAAGTCGCGATGGAGTTGAATTCTTATCCCGATCGCCTTGACCTGAACGACGTGCATCTACGACAGGCCAGGCAGCATGGCGTAAAAATCGTGATCAACACCGACGCCCATCACACGTCGCATCTCAGCAAGATCCGTTATGGTGTGCTGCAGGCACGGCGGGCGTGGCTCACGAAGGACGATGTGCTGAATACGTTGCCGGCGGAGCATTTTGCAAAGGCGGTGAAGCACGGGTGGTGAGTCGGTTGGCTTTTTCGCGGCTCAGACGGCTACTTGTACGAACTTTGGCAAACCATCCGCACTCTCAAGGCACTGCCGCAAGGGCGCAAAAGCGACGTTAAGTCAACTTGCCCGAGTCTTCAACATTCATTGACGCCGATGCAGACTGTACCGACAATCCTAGACGATGAAGAATCCCGTTTTTACCTCGGGAACGTTCACTAGCTTGCCACTCTCTTATGGTGCTCAGGCCTCGTATCCATTCCAAAGTCCCGTTCGATTCGCGCGTACCAAGTCTCGTCATCGGCAGAATACAAAGCCACCCACTCTTCATCGGTGAAGCTTCTGCGCCACTGCAGGAAAGCCTCCGCGCCGGGCCCGACTGGGTGGCGAAGCTGCCAGGTTCCACTCTCCGCGACCTCAAGAATCTTCTTCGCAACATCAGATGGGGGGTCCGGATTCTTCTGCAGGGATGCTTCAAAGATGGCGGCGATGCGACCGTATTGGGGATATGCCGACGAGCCTGGAGCAACTTCCAAACGGTGGGCCATCTCGGTATCAATGATGCCCGGTTCGACAATTGCGACACGGACGTTGAACATTTTCATTTCGCCGGCGAGCCCTTCGCTGAGCGCTTCCAATGCCCACTTGCTTGCCATGTATGGGGTGAGAGGGGAGCAACTGATGCGGCCGGCGACGGAACTGACGTTGATGATGCATCCGCTGCGGCGCTGGCGCATGTGCGGTACCACCGACTGAATACAGCGGACCGCGCCAAAGTAGTTGGTGTTCATGACAGAGTGGAATTCCTGCAAGGAAAGTTCCTCAATCGCGCCGGCGCGCTCGATACCCGCGTTGTTGATCAGCACGTCGAGTGGTCCGTGTTCAGAGTGGATTGCCTTGAATCCTTTGGCAACGGATTCGTCGGAGTCCACGTCCAGGCAGGAAATCGCGATTGGAAGTTTTTCGCGCGCGGCCACTTCGGCGAGTTGCGGTGAGCGTTCCGGACTGCGCATGGTCGCGAGCACATTGTTTCCCGCACGCGCGAACGCCAGCGCGGTTTCATACCCGATGCCTTTGCTGGTTCCCGTGATCAGAACGAGTGCCATTTTCCCCTCTCGTGGGCTTTCCCACACAATCGGTCTCGGGATTATACGTCGGGCTAGTATTCAGCCACTGTGCAATTTCGAAAATGCGGCAATCGTCCTCTCAGCGGTTCGTGGTCAATGTGTGCAAGGAGTAGCCGACCATCCGGTCAGAGCAAGAGGAAAAAATAGGCGGATTTCTAAATCATTCCTCGCGATTACCAACCCATCTGGCTCATCCGATCAAGGATGCGCGCGCTGTAGTAGTTCATGCGCTCGGGCCGTCGCTTCAGGGGAGCCGGCAGAATCGCGGCGAGCCGTGCCGCCGGTTCCCGGCCGATGTTGAGGGCCGCAGTGCCGTCGTAATAGCGACACGCCGACTCCGCACCATAAATACCAGGCCCCCATTCGACTACGTTGAGGTAGATCTCCAGAATGCGTCGCTTGCCCAAGAACAGTTCGGCTACCGGCACCAATGTGAACTCCGCGCCCTTGCGGAGTATGGATCGGTTTGTTCCGAAGAATAGATTCTTTACGAGTTGCTGCGTAATGGTCGAAGCTCCGCGGGTGCGACCACCTTCCAAATCGTCTTCCGCGGCGATTTGGATCTCTTGCCAATCGAATCCATGATGCTGGTAGAAGCGCGCGTCCTCCGCGGCGATGACCGCGTGCTGCAGATCGGGCGAGATTCGGCTGAGCGGAATGAAGTTGTAATGTTTGCGATGCGGCATGTGGTGCATCCAAGCCTGCAAACGGCGCTGGATTTGCACCGCGGTTGACGGGGGGTCAATCCACCGGGCTGCCAGAAGGCTTATCGCGGCAAGCGACCACGCAACCACAACAGCAATGACAAGCCATCGGACCAAGGATCGAAGGAAATCCTTCCGAAACGAGACTTCGGCATGCGTGTCCGGCGTTTCGGTCACACCAGAATAATAGCCTTGGGGTTGGATGCCGGACAGCGCGACATTGCTAGCGGACCGCTTCCAGGACGAAAATCGTCCAATTACGACAGCAGTAGCGTCGCTTGAGAGCAACTCTGATCGACGCATGTTCGTTATTGGCAAAAGGCGGCATCATCAAGTGCCCGGAGAGCGATTCTCCACCAAAAGGCCGGATACATTCACGCGGACTATGCCTTCTTCCAACTTCAAACCTCTTGCAGTCCAGCGGCGGACCATACATTTTCACCAGTTATCTGTTGACAGCATAACTCGGAACCCGATATAATGGCATCCGACTTATGAAAGACGAGGGCGTTCCTTCCTTCCACACGCTCCGTCTCTTCCGTCCTCGAACCGTCGCGGTTATTCATGGCCTGCTATTGTCGATGGCCGTCTTCAGTGTGACCTGCTACGCCATCAGGTACAGCTCCATGCACGTTCTCCACATGCGTATGCCGGAGATTCAGTTTCATATGCTGCGATCGTCCTCACCATCTTTCCACCCGACAGTTCAACCTAACGGCGCCAGCGTCGCCAGTGCAATGTCCCAGAAGGCAGCAGTCCCGCCACGTTCGGATAACAAGACCCCAAGCCCACCTCCAGCCGCACCCCACTCGTCGTTGAACGAGCCCCCGCAAGCCTCTGCCCCAATCGCCGACCAGAACAGTGTCGCTCTGTCCTCAGCTCCGGCCAGCGCCAAATCTCATGAGGGCTCACAAGTCAATCGTCCCGGCTGCGGCGGCAACGCGTGATTGATGCAGCGGCCAAGAATTTGAGGCAGTACTACGCCTATCGGGATGTTGGGCAAAAGATGGCGGATTCGCTGTTGGCGCACGAAAAAAACGGCGATGACGACGCTGTGGCTGACGGCGCAGCATTTGCAGATTTACTGACCAAAACAGATGAGGGAAGTGAGCCACGACAGGCACCTGGAGCTAGTCTACGGTCAGAACCCCTCTGCCTGCATCCCGTTTTGATGCGCAGGGCCGCCCGCTGGGACCAACGCCTGACGACCATGTACGTTATCGGAAGACCATGAAACAGGAAAACGGCACGTTCGAAAAGACGGAGATTCTGGCACACAATATCGGTTATCTGAAGCTGAATTCGTTTCCTGATCCTTCTATATGCAGGCCAGCAGCAGTGACTGCGATGTCTTCTTTGAACCATGTGGATGCCATCATCTTTAATTTGCGTAATAACCGTGGCGGTGAACCGGAGATGGTCGCGCTGATGGCCGCCTACCTCTTCGACCGTCCGGAGTATTGGTACAACCCCAGGGAGAATACGACACCGCGCTCCTGGACGCAGTCACCTGTTCCAGGAAACAGACTGGCGGACAAGCCGGTATATGTGCTGACCTCAACCTTGACTTTTTCTGGCGCCGAGCAGTTCAGCTACGACCTGAAGATGCTGAAGCGCGCATACTTGTAGGTGAGACGACGGGTGGTGCCGCGCATTCTGGGGTTTTTTATCGGATCGATGATCACTTCGGAATCGGTATTCCTGAAACCAAACCGATCCACCTCTTCTCAAAAATAGACTGGGCAGAGACGGGCGTGGAACCGGATGTGAAGGTGAAAGCCGCCGAAGCGCTGGAGGCGGCAGTGAAGCTGGCGCAGAGCAAGCTGCAGAAGAAGTAGGCTTGGGACGTTTTCGATTGAGTTGCACTCCGGAAGTGATCCACACAAACTCGCGCGAAAACCACCCTGTGACCCAGATCACATCCCGCTGTGACGCATGTACCGGACGGGCCTCTCGTCCTTCCCTCATCCTGTAGATAACGGTTGGCTTTCGCTGGCCGCACCGGGGTTGGCTCCTGATACAGACAGGCCCGGCAAGACGCTGCAGAAGGACGATCATGAAGCGCAAATTCAAGACCATGGACGCCAATGAAGCCGTCGCCCATGTCGCCTATCGCCTGAACGAGGTCATCGCCATCTATCCCATCACCCCCTCCTCCCCCATGGGCGAGTGGGCTGACCAATGGGCGTCGGAGAGTGTCCCGAATATCTGGGGCACCATCCCGCACGTGGCCGAAATGCAGAGCGAAGGTGGCGCTGCGGGAGCCGTACATGGAGCCCTGCAGACCGGGGCGCTGGCTACGACGTTTACCGCGTCGCAGGGATTACTCTTGATGATCCCCAACATGAACAAGATCGCGGGTGAGCTGACGCCTGCGGCGTTTCATGTGACGGCCCGGACGGTGGCTACTCATGCGCTTTCCATCTTCGGCGACCACAGCGATGTGATGTTCTGCCGCACTACCGGCTGGGCCATGCTCTGTTCGAACTCGGTGCAGGAGGCCATGGACCTAGCCCTCATCGCGCACGCGGCCTCGCTCGAATCGCGTATTCCGTTCCTGCACTTCTTTGATGGGTTCCGCACCTCGCACGAAGTCAACAAGATCGAAATGCTGGCAGAGGACGACCTGCGCGCGCTGATCAACATGGACCGAGTGTTCGAGCATCGCCAACGGGCGCTCTCGCCCGATCACCCCGTGCTGCGCGGAACTGCGCAGAATCCCGATGTGTTCTTCCAGATTCGAGAAACCGCCAACGCCTTCTACGACGCCTGTCCGGAAAGAGTTCAAGCAGTCATGAACAAGTTTGCCGAGGTCGTTGGGCGCCCGTATCGCCTATTTGACTACGTGGGCGCACCCGATGCCGAGCGCGTCATCGTCATGATGGGTTCCGGTGCGGAAGCCGCTCATGAAGCTGTGGAAGCTCTGAACGCCCGCGGCGAAAGAGTCGGGCTTGTGAAAGTCCGGCTTTATCG